>RCUO01000583.1_pt1 | contig 17635 bp, 15 predicted proteins | sample 2166161 | NCBI WGS metagenome assembly RCUO01 (sample SAMN09932617, study PRJNA488358) | compost metagenome | feature: garden; material: soil; isolation source: compost soil in cyclohexanecarbonitrile-enriched culture | place: Germany: Experimental Botanical Garden Goettingen | collected 2016-01-27 | reverse complement strand
CCACCCCGCCTTCGACAGATCTCCGCGATCTGTCGGAATGGCCTGGCCTGCTCCTAGTGGGTGTCGACCTTGGTCGACGCGTAGATCCACGCCATGCGTGGATGACATCCAATCCATTCAATGATTTCGAGATCGGTATGAACATCCATCCACGCACGGCGTGGATCTACCAGATGGCGGGACACTGTCAGGGGTGGGGCGGTATGGGCAGGCAGGACCGTTGGCGCCATGGATGGCGCCATCGAGCCCCCATGGACGGGTTTACGGCGTGTCCTGCCTGCCCATACCGCCCCGCCCACCTCGGTAGCCGCTTTCGCTGTTGCTTCGGCTCCGGCCTCTGCGGGTGCCGGGCGGCAGCCCGGCCAGCACCCCACCACTTTGGTCTACACATCGGCGGTGCCTTCGACTGCGATAATGCCGCCAGGGGCGACGCGCAGTGGGCGCGGACGTAAGCAGTAACAGGACGTGGCGTGGGCGGCAGGCAGGTGCGTTTGGAAACAGGGGCGGTGCTTGTCCTGCTGCTGGTGTGGTTGGCATTGCCGTGGCTGGGCCATGCGCGCAGCGTCGACGCCGGCCGCGATTACCTTCTGGTCGGCACCGCGACGTCCGAACCGACGCCCCATCGCGCGTGCACACCGCAGATGCTGGCCGGGCCGCGCCAGCAGACACGGGTGGATGCACCGCCAGAAGGCTGGTCCGGCGAGCCGCAGGCGCTGGATGTCTTCAATGTCTTTGCCGGTGAAGTACGGCTGCAGCACGGTGACCGCGAGATCTGCGGCAACATGCAGGACGCGCGCACCCGCGATTCGCGCTTCCGTGCGGGCATCGGCATGGTGGCGGTACCTGCTGCCGGCAGCCACGAACCCTTCCTGGTCTCCTGGCAGACGCCGCTGAAGGCACGCTGGGTGCCGACACTGCAGCTGGGCGCGCCCAGCCCGGTACAGCAGAACGATACTGCGCGGCTGCTGGTGCGCGCCGCCTGCATCGCCGTGGCAATCGCGCTGGCGCTGTCGGCGCTGATGGCCTATCTGACCACCCGCGACCGCAGTTTCCTGATGTACATCGGCGCCACCCTGGTGCTGGTGCTGTGGCAGTCGATCCTCGGTGGCCTCAGCGGCTATCCCGAGCCGTGGCTACGGGTCGGTGGGCGCGGTGACGGGTGGCTGCTGGCGCTGACTTCAGCGACGCAGGCACTGGTGTTGCCGGCGCTGTGGCGCCTGAACGGCGGTGACCGCGTGCTGCCACGTTCGCGCGTGGGCCAGCAGCTGGTGTTGTGGTCCCTGCTCACGCTGGCGGCACTGGTGCCGTGGTTGCAGCGCGATGGACTGGGCGTGGTTGCGCAGGTCCTGCAGTGGAGCTTCATCGTCGGCTGCGCGCTGTCGTTGGCGATGGGCATCTGGGCCCGCCTGCGCGGCGATGTCTGGTCGCTGGCGGGGCTGGCGGCACTGGCGCCGATGCTGGTGCTGATCGTGGCCGACGCCGCCAGCGCGCACTGGCTGATGGTGTACCGGGTGGAAGCCCTGCAGCTGGCAGTCACCTGGCTGCTGATGATGGCGGCCTACGCGCTCAACCTGCGCCTGGGCCGGCTGCGCCAGCAGCGTGATGAAATGCGCCAGCTCGCCGAGACCGACATGCTGACCGGCCTGCCCAACCGCCGCGCCGGCCTGCAGCAGCTGGCCCAGCATCTGCAGGGCGGCGAGCGTGACAGAGGGCCGCTGGTGATCGGCTTCCTCGATATCGATCTGTTCAAGGACATCAACGATCGCCATGGCCATGAGATCGGTGACCAGGTGCTGGTGGCCGTGGCCCGCGCGCTTCGCGCCGCGGTCCGCAGCGAGGACCAGGTGGTACGGATGGGGGGCGAGGAGTTCCTGCTGCTGTTGCCGGGAATGCCGCGGGAGATCGCTGCCGCCCGCCTGGAACGCCTGCGCCAGCGCATCACCGAGGCCTGCCGGGACCTGCAGGTGCCCGGTCTGGAGGTGACCGCGAGCATCGGCCTGGCACAGTGGCGGCCGGCCGAAGATGACCTGGCCGCGTTGCTGCGACGCGCCGACCACGCCATGTACGTGGCCAAGCGCAGTGGCCGCAACCGGGTGTTCGATGGCGAAACCGAAGATCCGTTGACCACGGCATGAGGCGGGAAGGGCGGTGATGCCGGATAATGGGATGATGACCAGCCGACTCAACAAATACATCGCCGACACCGGCTTCTGCTCCCGTCGCGAGGCCGATCGCCTGATCGCCGCCCGCCGGGTCACCGTCAATGGCCATGCCGCCGGCACCGGCGCGGTGGTCGGCGAGGATGACAAGGTACTGGTCGACGGCCAGCCGTTGCGCGTTCGCACTGCCCGCAAGCCAGGCGCCCGCCGCCACGTGTACATCGTGCTGAACAAGCCGGTGGGCGTGACCTGCACCACCGAAAGCACGGTGAAGGGCAACATCGTCGACTTCGTCGGCCATGAACAGCGCATCTTCCCGATCGGTCGCCTGGACAAGGAATCGGAAGGCCTGATCCTGATGACCAGCAACGGCGACATCGTCAACCAGATCCTGCGCGCCGAAAACGGCCACCAGAAGGAATACCTGGTGGCAGTGAACAAGCCGGTCACCGACGAATTCCTGCGCGCCATGGCCCGTGGCGTGCGCATCCATGACCAGATGACGCTGCCGTGCAAGACCTCGCGGATCGCCAAGTTCGGTTTCCGCATCACCCTGCAGCAGGGCCTGAACCGGCAGATCCGGTTGATGTCGGCCGAGTTCGGCTACCGCGTGACCCAGCTGCGCCGCGTGCGCATCGACAACATCAAGATCGGTGCGCTGAAGCCGGGCCAGTGGCGCAACCTGACCGAGCAGGAGCTGCACGGCCTGTTGCCGCAGCAGCAGGACTGGTAAACGACGTGTGTAGAGCCGAGCCTATGCTCGGCTGCCGTTGCCCGGGTGCAGCCGAGCATGGGTGCGGCTCTACATCAGCTAGACTTTGCGGCGACCTGCCGGAACGTGACGCTGCATGATCAAGCCCGACAAGCCCGCCAACGAAGCGCTGCGCCTGGAGGCGCTGTACCGCTACCGGATACTCGATTCCGAACGCGAACGCTCCTTCGATGATCTGGTGGCCATCGCCAAGGCGGTATGTGGCACGACGATGGCGGCGGTGACCCTGATCGACGTCGAGCGGCAGTGGTTCAAGTCGATACAGGGCATCGATGCGGCCGAGACCCTGCGCAGTGATTCGATGTGCGGCCATGCCATCCTGCAGCCGCAGGAGATCATGGTGGTCGAGGACGCGCTGCAGGACGTGCGCTTCCACGACAATCCGGTGGTGACCGGCGACCCGCACGTACGTTTCTATGCCGGTGCACCGCTGATCAGCAGTGACGGCCTGCCGTTGGGCACGCTGTGCGTGTTCGACGCGCGCCCGCAGCACCTGGCAAGCGACAAGGCCGAGGCGTTGGCCGCGTTGTCGCGGCAGGTGATGCTGGTGATGGAGCTGCGCCGCTTCGCGCTGGACATCCAGAAGCACATGCTCGAGCGTGACGACTACGAGCGGCTGCTGTCGGATTACCACGACGTGCTGCTGGCGCAGAATGCCGACCTGGCCGAACAGAGCCGGACCGATGCGCTGACCGGCCTGCCCAACCGGCGCGCGCTGGCAGCCGCGCTGGGTGAAGCCGTGGTCGCCGTCGATGGGCAGGCCCGACAGGCCTGCGTGGCACTGGTGGACATCGACCATTTCAAGCACATCAATGATTTCCAGGGCCATGCGACCGGCGACCGGGTGCTGGCCGAACTGGGGGCGCTGCTGCGCTCGCACTTCGCCGGGCGCGGCATGGCCGCACGCTACGGCGGTGAGGAATTCGTCGCACTGATGCCGGACGTGGATCTGCGCGCCGCCGAGCTGCAATGCGAGTTCCTGCGTGTGGCGGTGTCCAACCTGCCGCTGGGCTTTCCGGTGACGATCAGTATCGGCGTGGCGCAGCACCGGCCTGGTGAAACCTCCGAGCAGACCCTGGCCCGTGCCGATGCCGCGCTGTACCGGGCCAAGGGCGCCGGCCGCAACCGGGTGGAAGTGTCGCCCTGACCGCCAGGGCGCCTGCGGTGGCTTCACACCATGCATGGATGCACCAGTAGATCCACGCCATGCGTGGATGGCCGGACGTTTCCATGCAATCGCAACCATTGCGATCCCCGTACGGCACCCTCAACGTCTCACTGCAAGGACGTCGACCATGCTGCAGACCCTGGCCATTGCCAATTACCGATCACTGCATGCGCTGGTGCTGCCGATGCAGCGGCTCAACGTCGTCACCGGCGACAACGGCAGTGGCAAATCCAGCCTGTACCGCGCGCTGCGCCTGCTGGCGGAAACCGCGCAGGGTGGCGTTGCAGCGGTGCTCGCCCGCGAGGGCGGATTGGGCTCGGCACTCTGGGCCGGTCCGGAAAAAATCGACCGCCGCGTGCTGGCCGGTGAGATTCCGCTGCAGGGCGGGCCGCGGCAGGAATCGGTGGGGCTCAAGCTGGGCTTCGCCACCGATGAATTCGGCTACGCCATCGACCTCGGCTATCCGCCGCCGAGTCGATCGGCCTTCGCGCTGGACCCGCAGATCAAGGCCGAAGCGATCTGGGCGGGGCCCTTCCTGCGCAGCGCCAATCTGCTGGTCGACCGCCGCGGTGCGCTGGTGCGGCAGCGGCACGCGCGCGGCTGGGACCTGGTGGACGACCGACTGTCGCTGTTCGACAGCCTGTTCACCCAGGTGGGCGATCCGCAGCGCATGCCGGAAGCCATCACCTTGCGCGAGTACATCCGCCGTTGGCGCTTCTACGACCACTTCCGCAGCGATGCCGATGCACCGGCGCGACAACCGGCGATGGCGACCCGCACCCCGGTGCTGCACCACGACGGCCGCGACCTCGCCGCCGCGTGGGTGACGATCCTGGAAATCGGCGATCCGCAGGCGCTGGCGCAGAGTATCGAGGATGCATTCCCCGGGGCGTTGGTCAGCTTCGAGGAACTGGACGGCCGGCTCGCGCTGCGCTTCCACCAGCCCGGGCTGCTGCGGCCACTGTCGATGGCCGAACTGTCCGACGGCACGTTGCGCTTCCTGTTGCTGGCAGCGGCGCTGCACACGCCTCGGCCACCGCCGCTGCTGGTGCTCAACGAACCGGAGACCAGCCTGCATCCGGATCTGCTGCCGGCGCTGGCACGCTTGATCATCGCTGCCAGTGCGCGCAGCCAGGTCTGGGTCGTATCGCATGCCACGCGCTTGATCGCCGCGTTGGAGCAGGCGCCGCAATGCCATTCGATGCACCTGTTCAAGGAGCACGGGCGGACGCTGCTGAGCGGGCAGGGCCTGCTGGATGCGCCGGCCTGGCACTGGCCGCAGCGCTGAGACGGGTACCGGGAAGATCCGCGCAATGCGCAGGCGCACTCAATCGGCGATGTTGCGCGCTTCGGATGTGCCGAGGATCTCCGGATGCTGCACGCGCTTGCGGCGGTTGAGCAGCGGATGCAGGAACACGGCACCGACGATGATCGCCACGCCCAGATAGAACCACGGGGTGACTTCATGCTGCTCGCGCAGCAGCACCACGGCCAGCAACACGGCGTAGACCGGTTCCAGGTTGGTGACCAGCTGCACGGTGTAGGCGCTGAGGTGGCGCAGCGCAACCAGGGCCAGGGCGAACGGCAGCAGCGTGCAGACACCGGCCAGCAACAGCAGCAGGATGCCGTCGTGCAGATCGGGAACGATCCACAACGGGCTGGCCAGCGCCGGCAGCAGGTACGGCATCAGCGGCGCCAGCAGGGTCAGGGTGATGGTGCCGGCGCCCAGCTCCAGCGCAGTGACCGTCAGCGGATCGGCATGACTGACCATGCGCTTGTTGAGCGAGCCGAACACCGCCACCAGCAGGGCCGAGAGCGCACCGATCAACACGCCCATGCGCATGCCGTTGGGCACGCCGCCCACCACCAGCGCCACACCAGGCAGCACGGCCAGGCCGAAGGCCAGCTCGCGCATCTGGAACGGGCGTTTGGCCACCCACGGTTCGATGATCGAAGTGAACACCGGTGCCAGCGCGATGCAGGTCGCAGCAACCGAGGCATTGGCCAGCTTCACCGCGCCATAGAATGTCAGCCAATGCAGCGCGACCAGCGCGCCGATGCCGGCGTAGCCGGCGACCAGCCGCAGCGGCAACGTACGCAGCCCGCGCCAGACCCGCGGCAGCAGTGCCAGCATCGCCACCACCAGCAGCATCCGCCACCACACCAGCGGCAGCGCGGGCAGGGTGATCAACTTGCCGAGGATGGCGGTGACGCCCCACAGCAGGACACAGAAGTGGATCTGCCACAGCGCTTTGCGGGTGTCGGGTGTGCTCATCGCACTATTGTGAGGCAAGGCCGCGCACCACGCCCACCTGCAGGCATTCAGTCGCCGTCGATGAGCCGCTGCAACGCCATCGCCGCCGCCGGGTTGCGCACCTTGCCGGCGCCGATGCACAGCAGGTAGACCTCGCGTGGCGCGGCCGGGGCCGGTGGGGCCAGGCAGGGCAGGTCGTCCACTATCTCGCCTCGGGCCCAGCACCGCGCGCGACCGGCCCAGCGCTGCTGCATCGGCAGGGGAAGACCTTCGGTCAGCCTGGCCTGGCTGCGTTTGATCCGTGCATAGACGAAACCGGCGCTGATGTCGCCGTGCAAAGGTGACTCGTCGCTGTCCTCGATCACCAAGGCCACGCCATGCCGGCGCGCCGCTTCAACCAGTTCCGGCCCATGGACGCTGGCGTTGCGCACCTCCAGCGCATGCTGCAACACCGTTCCATCCAGCCGCTTTGGCAGCTGTGCCATGAAGGTGTCCAGCGCGACGGCATCGGCCGGGTGCAGCGGGTCGAACTGCCAGAGCAACGGGCCGAGCCTGTCGCCGAGAGCGATGGCTGCCTGCAGGAACGAGCCAGCAGCGTCGACTGCGGACGACAGGTCGCGGCGCTGCACCAGATGGCGCGGCGCTTTCATCGAGAAGCGGAAACCCTCCGGCGTCTGCGCTGCCCATTGCGCGCACTGGGCCGCTGTCGGGGTGCGGTAGAAGGTGCCGTTGATTTCGATGCAGCGCAGCGCACGGCTGGCGTAGGCCAGCTCTTCGCGCTGGATCAACCCTGGTGGATAGAAGGCGCCACCACGCCATTGCGGGTACACCCAGCCGCCGATACCGCAGCGGACCGGCGCCGCAGACGCTGATCGTGCCGTCATTGCGTGTGTTCCGCCCGCCACGGATCGTAACTGCCGAACCACCACAGGTAGCCTTCCGGGTCAGCGCAGGCATAGCCACGTCCACCGTAGGCCTGGTCGGCAATGTCGATGACGATGCGCGCACCGGCGGCCTTGGCACGTGCATAGTGGGCGTCGACATCGGTGACGATCACGCAGGCGCTCTGGGTCTGCCGGCCACCGACTTCATCGGGCATCACCGCCAGCTTGGCCCATTCGCCGCTGTTGCTGGCAGATCCGAGCATGATCATGCCTTGGCCGAACACCAGCTGTGCGTGGTGCACGGTATCGCCGTCGGCATACACGGCCTGCGCGTGGAAACCGAACGCGCGCTGCAGCCAGTCGATGGCGGCCAGCGCATCGCGATAGCGCAGGCACGGAATGATGGTGGAGCCGCTGCTGCTCTGGCCGTTCGCACCCATGACACCCCTCCTATGGCACAGGGCAGGCTGCACCCGGGACCGTTACCATCGCGCGAAACCCCGGTGACGGCCTGCACATGGCCGCTACCCCTGTTCGGAGATGGTGCTGGATGAACAACTGGATCGGAGGAGCCGTGCTGCTTGCGTGCACGACCATGGCCAATGCGGCGACGCCGCAGCAGCTGCAGGACCTGGATGCGACCGTCGAGCGCGTGCGCGCGCAGTTCGACGTACCCGGTATCGCCGTGGCCGTGGTCAAGGACGGGCAGGTGGTGCTGGAACGCGGCTGGGGCGTGCGTGAACTGGGCAAGCCGGCGCCGGTCGAGGCCGATACCCTGTTCGCCATCGCCTCCAACACCAAGGCCTTCACTGCCACCTCGCTGAATCTGCTGGCCGAGGACGGCAAGCTGAAGATGGACGACAAGGTGATCGACCACCTGCCATCGTTCCGCATGTCCGATCCGTTCGTGACCGGGCAGATGACGATTCGCGACCTGCTTTCGCATCGCAGCGGCCTGAGCCTGGGCGCGGGCGACCTGCTGTTCTGGCCGACCACCTCCTACAGCAATGCCGAAGTCGTACAGCGCCTTGGCCAGGTACCGCTGAAAGGCGGTTTCCGCGAGCGCTATGCCTACGACAACATCCTGTACGCGGTCGCCCAGCAGGTGATCGAGCACGTCTCCGGCATGAGCTACCAGCAGTTCCTGCAGACGCGCATCTTCGACAAGGTCGGCATGGCCGGCACGCGTTACAACGCCGATCACCTGAAGGCCGGCGACAACGCTGCGGTCGGTCACGCCAAGTACGATTTCAAGGATCTGCGGACGGTTGCGCCGTTGACGTGGTCGAACAACGCCGGTGCCGGTGGCATCTATTCCAGTGCCCACGACATGGCACGCTGGATGCAGGTGCAGCTGGCCGAAGGCAAGCTGGCCGATGGCACGCCGCTGTTCACTGCCAAGAGCCAGCAGCAGATGTGGCAGATGATCACGCCGCAGACGATTCCGGCACCAAGCGTGCCGGAGCTGGCGCCGGCGCGGGCCAATTTCGCGGGCTATGGCGAGGGCTGGAGCCTGAGCGACTATCGCGGGCAGAAGCTGGTCTGGCACACCGGTGGCTGGCCGGGCATGGTTTCGCGGCTGACCCTGGTGCCGGGCGAGAAGCTGGGCGTGGTGGTGCTGACCAACCAGGAAGTGGGTGCGGCATTCAATGCGATCACGCTGAGCGTGCTCGATGCCTACCTGGGCGGTGAAAAGCACGACTGGGTGGATGCCTATGCCAAGGGCGTGGCCAAGGGCCAGGACAAGGCCGACGAAGCCTGGGCCAAGCACCAGGCGGAGCGTGACAAGGGCAGCAGGCCGTCGTTGCCGCTGGCCGGGTATGCGGCCACCTACCGCGACCGCTGGTATGGCGACATGGTCATCCGCGCGGAAGGCAAGGACCTGCGGCTGCGCTTCGCAAAGACGGCACAGCTGAGCGGCCGCCTGGAACACTGGCAGCACGACACCTTCATCGTGCGCTGGGATGATCGCTCGCTCAATGCCGATGCGTTCGTGAATTTCAGCTTGGACCCGGATGGAAAAGTGCGCGACGTGCGCATGCAGCCGATCTCCGACCTGACCGATTTCAGCTTCGATTTCCAGGATCTGCTGTTCACCCCCACGGCCCGGTAGATGCCGACCTTGGTCGGCATGCGGTAGAGCGCCCACCAAGGTGGGCGACTACCACAGCGGGGCCGGCCAGCGGCCGGCACTACCGGAAACGGGGGCGATCGTCGGCCGGCGTACACACGCGGCGTGGGATACTCCGCCGGCTATCGATGGCGAGGGAATGCGATGTTCCGTTGGTTTGAATCCCTGATTCCGGTGTTCCCGCCCATTGACGGGCGCATGCCGCCGCGCACCGTGGTGCCGTTCTACCTGCACTACCTGCGACCGGTGTGGCCGGTGCTGCTGGCCACCCTGATCGCCGGCCTGCTGCTGGCGCTGGTGGAAGTGGCGATGTTCGATTTCCTCGGCCGCATCGTCGACATGGTCGCCGAGCAGCCCGGCGCGGACTTCTTCCAGCGCCATGCCGACACACTCGGCTGGATGCTGTTCATCACGGTCATCGCGCGCCCGATCCTGGTCGGCCTGCACAACCTGCTGGTCAACCAGGCCATCGTGCCGGGCCTGAGCAATCGCTCGCGCTGGTTGATGCACAACTACGTGGTGCGGCAGAGCCTGAGCTTCTTCCAGAACGACTTCGCCGGCAGCATGGCCAACCGGGTGATGCAGACCGGCACCTCGCTGCGCGAGTCGGCGGTGCAGATGGTCGATTCGCTTTGGTACATCGTCGTCTACACCGGCACCGCGCTGTACCTGTTCGCGCAGGCCGACTGGCGGTTGATGGTGCCGCTGATCCTGTGGCTGCTGGCCTACGTGGTGATCATGATCTACTTCGTGCCGCGCGCGAAGGAGCGTGCCTGGATCGCGTCGGAGGCGCGCTCCAAGGCGATGGGACGCATCGTCGACGGCTACACCAACATTCCCACGCTGAAGCTGTTCGCCCACGGCGGCCGTGAGCAGGCCTATGTCGCCGATTCGATCCAGGAACTGGCGGTCAAGCACCGCGCGCAGACCCGGATCACCACCGGCATGGACCTGACCATTGCCATCGTCAACGGCTTCCTCATCGCCGGTACCTGCGGCCTGGCGTTGTGGTTGTGGAATGGCGGACATATCACCGTCGGCGCGATCACTCTGGCGACCGGTCTGGTGATCCGCATCCACAACATGTCCGGCTGGATCATGTGGACCATCAACGGCATCTTCGAGGACATCGGCACGGTGCAGGATGGCATCACCACCATCGCCCAGCCGCTGACCGTGCAGGACCGTGAGGATGCGGTGCCGCTGCAGGTGACACGTGGCGGTGTGCATTTCCAGGACGTCCATTTCCACTACGGCAAGAAGGGTGGCGTGATCGCTGGCCTGGATCTGGTGGTGAAGCCGGGCGAGAAGATCGGCCTGGTTGGCCCGTCCGGTGCCGGCAAGTCGACGCTGGTGAACGTGCTGCTGCGGCTGTACGACCTGGAAAGCGGGCGCATCCTGATCGACGACCAGGACATCGCTTACGTCACCCAGGAAAGCCTTCGCCAGCAGATCGGCGTGGTGACCCAGGACACCTCGCTGCTGCACCGTTCGATCCGCGACAACCTGCTGTACGGCCGCCCGGATGCAACCGATGAGCAGCTGCGCGCGGCGGTGGCCAAGGCGCGCGCGGAGGCGTTCATCGATACGCTGGTCGACGGCGAAGGGCGTCGTGGCTACGACGCGCATGTCGGCGAGCGCGGCGTGAAGCTGTCCGGTGGCCAGCGCCAGCGCATCGCCATTGCCCGTGTGCTGCTGAAGGATGCGCCGATCCTGGTGCTGGACGAGGCCACCTCGGCACTGGACTCGGAAGTGGAAGCGGCGATCCAGGACAATCTGGACGAGCTGATGGGTGGCAAGACGGTGATCGCGATCGCCCATCGCCTGTCGACCATCGCGCGGATGGACCGGCTGGTGGTGATGGACCAGGGCCGCATCGTCGAGACCGGTAGCCATGCCGAGCTGATCGAGGCCGGTGGACTGTACGCGCGGTTGTGGGCGCGGCAGACCGGTGGGTTTGTCGCCGCCGAGCAATGACCGCCCCCCGGACGATGGATGAGCAACAGTAGATCCACGCCACGCGTGGATGCCGTACAACACAGATGAAAACGGCCCGGGTCTCCCCGGGCCGTTTTCATTCAACTCACACCCGATCGATCACTCGATCGGCTGGTCCAGCATCAGCTGGCGCGCGAAGCGCACCGGCGGGGCGCCGTAGGACAGCATCTGGTCGTGGTAGGCCTTCAGGTTGAACTTGTCACCCAGCTTGTCCTGCATCGCCTTGCGGGTGTCGAAGTGTTCCTGTGCACCGACGAAGTAGGTCGGCAGCTGCGCCGAGGTCAGCTGCGCACGCACCCACTTGCCCGAGGCTTCGCTTTCCTGCTGGAAGGCGTCGTGGGTCATCAGGTGCATCGCCTTCTCGCGATCCCAGTTGTCCACGTGCACGCCCTGGTCGAGGATCGCGTTGGAGATCGTGCGCAGGTAGAACTTCAGCTGCACCAGGTGGAACAGCGGGTCGTTGTTGAGGTAGCCCTGCTCCTGCATCATGCGCTCGGTGTAGACCGCCCAGCCTTCGGCAAACAGGCCCGAGCGCAGCACCGCACGCAGGGTGGAGGGGAACTTGGCCGAATGCCAGCCTTCCAGGTAGTGGCCCGGGGTGCCTTCGTGGATGCTCAGCAGGTGGATCATGCGCGAGTTGTACTCACGCAGGAACGAGTCAACCTGCTTGTCGTTCCAGTCGTCCGGAATCGGCGACACGGCGTAGAAGGTCTTCAGGTTCTTGTCCAGCGGGCCCGGCGAATCGCAGTAGGCCACGGCCACGCCGCGCTGGAATTCCGGCATCAGAATGATGTCCACCGGCGCATCGGGCAGGGTCATCAGGTCGTGCTCGCGCACGAACGCGGTGGACTGCTCCAGTGCGGCCTTGGCATCGTCGACCACCTTGTCGCGCGCCGGCTTGTCAGCGTAGGCCAGCTCCAGCGCGGCCTCGATCGCCTTCTGCTGCTGCTCGTCGCTCGGCTGCGCCGGCATGTCCGGTGCGCCCGGCTTGTCCTTCAGCACAGTCTGCGCGATGCCGTACATGTCCTCGCGTACGCGCTTCAGTTCGGCGCGTGCACGCTCACCGATCTCCTGCCGCGACAGCGAGGAATTCAGCGCGAACTTCAGCTTCTGGTCGTACTTTTCCGCACCGATGCGGAAGTCACCCTTGGCGTTCGGCACCAGGGTCTTGTCCAGCCAGGTCTGCTGCTCGTCCACGGCCTTCTTCAGGCCGTCGATGGCGGCCTGCAGGCGCTGCTGGTCGGCCTGCGGCAACTCGCCGATGTGCGGGGTGATGAAGGTATCGACGATGCTGAGGATGCCCTTGTTCTGCTTGGCCACGGTCTCGGCATGGATCTTCGGCACGCGTGCCGGATCCAGGTTCTCGCGGGCCTGGGCGAAGATCGCCGGCAGCTTTTCCATGCGCGCGGTGGCCGACTTCAGGCGCTCCGGCAGCGGCGCGAACTCGCGCGCCATCAGGCCGTAGATCGCGCTGCCGGCAACGCCGTTGTACAGCTGCGGGTCCCACTTGCCGGACTGCATCACCTCGGCATTCCAGATTTCCGACTGCAGCTGGTTGCGCAGGATCGCGGCATCCACCTGGTTCTCGCGGCCCAGCTTGGCCACGTCGATCTTGTCCAGTTCGCCCAGCAGGCCCTTGTAGGCGTCGACGGTCTTCTGCTGGCCGGCCGCGCTCAGGTCGTCGATCTCGCTGTCATAGCGGTGGTCGCCGATCTGGGTGGCGCTGACCGGGGACAGCTGCATCCAGGTATCCAGGGCACGCTTGGACAGGTCGGCGAAGGCGGCGTCGACCGCCGCATCTCCGGCCTGCTGGCTGGCGGCCGGGGTGGAACCGCTGGTCGGGGCATCGGCCGGCTGGCAACCGGCGAGGGCGGCGACGAGGGCGAGGGCAAGAAGATGCGGGCGCATCGGCATTCCTGTACGGGGTCAATCCTCGAGCATAGGCCCCCAGGGCTGCTTTGTCCCCGTGCCATAGGATTACCATGGGCGCATACAAGGACTCTCCAGCGGAGCGCGGGACATGGAATACCAGGGAAGCTGCCATTGCGGCAGGATCGCATTCACCGTGCAGGCCGACGCCCCCATCAAGGACGTCATCGACTGCAACTGCTCGATGTGCCGCCGCCGCGGCAGCCTGCTCTGGTTCGCCCCGCGCGAGGCGTTCCAGCTGGGCACCGATATCGCCGACGTGGCGACCTACCAGTTCAACACCCATAACATTGATCACCATCACTGCCGCGAGTGCGGCACCGCGCCGTACAGCGAGGCGGTGGATCCGCGCAGCGGCCTGCCGATGGTGGCGATCAACGTGCGCTGCCTGCCACAGGTCGAGCTGGGTGGGCTGTCGATCACCGCGTTCGACGGAGCCTCGCGATGACGGCGCGGCGCGCGTGGACGCGCGTGATGATCGTGCCGGCATTGCTGCTGGCGCTGGCGGCCTGTGCCAAGAACGGTGAGCGAGCGCAGGAGGCCGGCGCAGTCGCTGCCGATGCCGCTGTCGCTTCGCCGGAAGGCGCTTTCCTGGCCTACGAGCACGATGTGCAGGTGCAGCTGGAAGCAGCGCAGATCGCCCCGCGCATCCAGCAGGTCGCACAGGCGTGCCAGAACGCGAAGTTCGGTGAGTGCGCGGTGCTGCAGGTGGATCAGCGCAGTGGCGAACAGCCCAGTGGCGAAGTCAAGGTACGCATCGCGCCGAAGGGCGTGGAATCGCTGATCGGCCTGGCCGGCGAGGGTGGCACGCTGCAGGCGCGCAACACGCGTGCCGAGGACCTGGCCCAGCAGGTGGCCGACACCGCGCTGACCAAGGCTCGGCTGGAGAAGGAGCACGCGCGGTTGCTGTCCTACCAGGACCGCGGCGATCTGAAGATCGAGGATCTGATGGCGATCACTACGCGCCTGTCGGAGATCGAGGCGGGTGTGGAGCAGGCCAACAAGGACGCCGCCCAGCAGCGCAGGCGCATTGATACCCAGCTGGTGACCATGCACTTCGACACGACGTCCGGCCAGCGCAGCCGCAGCGAGATCGGCGAAGCCCTGAGCGAGTCGGGCAGCATTCTCAGCACCAGCGTGGCATTCCTGATCCGTGCCGCGGCCGCTTTGCTGCCGGTGGGCGTGGTGGCGCTGGTGATGGCCTGGATCGTCCGTGCGCTGATCCGTCGCCGCCGTCGTAAGCTGCCGCCGCAAACCTGACCGGAACAGGTAGTGCCGGCCGCTGGCCGGCACTCCTGCGGATCAGCCTTCGTCGGTTTCGTATTCGACGAACACATCCAGTTCCAGCGCAAGTTCCTGCACCGCATCGCGCACCTTCTGCGCGGTGCTCTCGTTGCCTACTTCCACTTCCAGTTCGTGGGTACCCGGGCCGATGTCGTCGGACAGGCCGGCCGAACTGGAATCATCGTCATCCATGTGCGGCATCAGGTCGTCGGTCTCTTCGACGTGTTCGATACCTTCCAGGCCGAGCAGCAGGTCGCTGATCGCACGGGCATCGTCTTCGGTTCCGGTAATTCGCAGTCGCAGCAGGGCCATGGCGGAAGCACGTTGTGGGGTTCGCCTGCAGCCTAGCCAGCGCCGGGCAAAGATCGGGTGAGGGCGCAGTCAGCCGGGTGTGCTCGGGCGCCCCAGCAGGCTGTCAGGCAACGCGGGAACCGGCGTGCGTTCGTCCTGCGCCTGGACCAGCAACCAGTCGATGAACAGCCGCGCGGCGGGGCTGGGCGGCCGCCCTTCGGCATGCACCACGTAATAGGCATAGCGTGCCTTCAGTGCAGGACCTGGCAGGCGCACCAGCTCATAGCGCTGCAGATAAGGCTGAGCGACGTGGGTGCGTGCCAGCACCGCGCCCATGCCATACACCGCCGCGCGCATCGCGTCGGTACTGTCAGCGAAGGTGTGCATCGCCGGCAACGGCGACGGCGGGCGCACGCCGGCGTGGCGGAACCAGTCGCGCCAGCCCTGTGGTGACAGATCACTGAGCAGCGGCAACTCAGCGATGCGTGCCGGATCTTCCAGGGCTTCGACACCGGGCAGCGCCGGGGACGCCACGGGAAAGAGGTTGTCATCCATCAGGTGCTGCGCGTGCAGTCCGGGCCACTGGCCCAGTCCATAACGGATACCCACCTCCGGGCCGTTTTCGTCGTAGCGGTCCAGGCCACTGCCGGTGTGCAGTTCGATGCGGATGTGCGGATGGGCCTGGGTGAAACGCGGCAGCCGTGGCAACAGCCAGCAATACGACAAGGAACGCAGTGTAGCGATCCGCAGCGGCACGCTGTCCGCGTCCGGCTGCAGATGGTGGGCGACGGCCGCCACATCGGTGAACGCGGCGCTGGCGGCGTCGGCCAGCTGCCGGCCCTCGGCCGTCAGGCGTACCCCGCGCGCATGGCGCAGGAACAGGCGCGTGGCCAGCACCTCTTCCAGGCGACGCACATGGTGGCTGACCGCGCTGGCGGTCAGATGCAGTTCCTGCGCCGCCTGGGCGAAGTTCTGATGGCGCGCGGCGACCGCGAAAACGGCCAGCGCAGGGAGCAGGGAAGGGCGTAGCAGCATGTCCAGCCTCAAGCCATATTTGTGGCTGGCAGCGATACTACGCGCTTGTGCAGCGGGCGTCTGCGGCCGATCCTGTGTGGCCAGACCAGCGCCACGATGACGGACGGACACAGAAGATGAATGCGATATCCCAGGCGACCGAGCGTGATTGGCGCACACCGCTGGAACTGACCCTGCTCGGCGCGATCTGGGGCTGCTCGTTCCTGTTCATGCGCGTGGCGGTGCCCTCGTTCGGTCCGTTCGCCCTGGTCGAGGTGCGGCTGGTGCTGGGCGCGCTGGTGCTGCTGCCGTTCCTGTGGCGCGCCCGCGCGCAGTTCCCGCCGCGCCGCTGGTTGTGGTTGGCGGCGATTGGTCTGGTCAATTCGGCATTGCCGTTCGTACTGTTCGCTTACGCCGCAGAGCGTGCGCCGGCTGCCATCGGTGCGATCTGCAATGCGATGACGGTGTTGTTCGCCGCGCTGATTGCGTTCCTGTTCTTCGGCGAGAAGATCGGTGTGCGCCGTGCGGGTGCGCTGCTGGTTGGCTTTGCCGGCGTGGTGGTGCTGGCCACGGCCAAGATCTCGGGCCTGAGCATTGGTACCGCGGTGCTGGCCGGTGCGGCGGCGTCCCTGCTGTACGGCCTGGGCGTGAACCTGGTGAAGCGGCACATGACCGGTCTGCCTTCGGCCGCGGCCGCCGCTGCCACGTTGTCGTGCGCCTCATTGTGGTTGTTGCCGATGGCGCTCACGCATCTGCCGCAGGGCCCGATTCCGGGCAAGGCATGGGGTGCGGCGATCGCACTGGGCGTGGTCTGCACCGGATTCGCCTTCCTGATGTTCTATCGCCTGATCGGCCGCATCGGCCCGTCGCGTGCGTCAACGGTGACCTACCTGGTTCCGTTGTTCGGTGCTGCGTTCGCCTGGTTGTTCCTGGGCGAAGCGGTGACGGTGCAGATGTTGATTGCCGGTGCGTTGATTCTGGGCAGCGTGGCGGTCAGCCAGAAGGGCTGAGGGATCCTGCAGCCGAGCATGGCTCGGCTCTACAGTAGATCCACGCCATGCGTGGATGCTTTCCGCTTCGCTCTGCCAACCCGCCGCTACGCTCGCCGGGCGTGGCCCGGCGCTACCGCACCGGTACCGGAATATTGCACAGGTCGATATGCCCGGCCGGGCGCTTGTAGAAATCATCTACGCGATTGCGCCGTGCCTCCACCGTATCGGCGAAGGTCTTCGAATCGGTACGCAGTACCTGGATCGGTGTGCGCTCGGCCGCAGGCACATCGTTGACGCGACGGATCGACACGATCGGCGTGCGCAGCTTCGGGTCAGTGTAGAAGCCCATCGGTGCCGGTCCACGCGGGATCGCGCTGAGCAGCTCCATGCCCTTCAGCACGCGGCCGACCAGGGTGATGTTGCGGTCCAGCTGGCGCGGCGATTGGCCGGTCACCACGTAGAGTTCTGCCCCGATACTGCTGTCCTCCTCGTTGCTGCGGCCCGCACCCAGCATGCCGTAGCAGTGCGCCAGCCAGGCCTTGCCGGCCTGCGGGTCCTGACCGACCGGGAAGCCGTCGACGAAGCCGGTCTGCGCTGCCCAGCCATCGCGATCCGGCAGCACACTCACCTTCAAACCGCTGTTGGCACGCTCGAATTCGGCCGGCAGCTTGCGCTGCGCGCTGCCGAACGGCTTGGCCTTGGCGGCATCGTCGGCGTCGGCATCGCCGAACTGCACCACGAAGTTGTCCTGCGAGCGGT
>RCUO01000582.1_pt1 | contig 17648 bp, 17 predicted proteins | sample 2166161 | NCBI WGS metagenome assembly RCUO01 (sample SAMN09932617, study PRJNA488358) | compost metagenome | feature: garden; material: soil; isolation source: compost soil in cyclohexanecarbonitrile-enriched culture | place: Germany: Experimental Botanical Garden Goettingen | collected 2016-01-27 | reverse complement strand
TTGCCGGTACGCACGGCAAGACCACCACCAGCAGCATGCTGGCCTGGGTGCTGGAACACGCGGGCATGAGTCCGGGCTTCCTGATCGGTGGCGTGCCGCAGAATTTCTCGGTGTCGGCGCGCCTGGGTGGCACGCCGTTCTTCGTCATCGAAGCCGACGAATACGACAGCGCCTTTTTCGACAAACGCTCCAAGTTCGTGCACTACCGCCCGCGCACGGCAATCCTGAACAATCTCGAATTCGATCACGCGGACATCTTCCCGGACCTGCCGGCCATCGAGCGGCAGTTCCATCACTTGGTGCGGACCATTCCGAGCGAAGGCCTGGTGATTCATCCGACCACTGAGCCGGCGCTGCAGCGTGTCATCGAGATGGGCTGCTGGACTCCGGTGCAGACCACGGGTGCCGGCGGCCAGTGGCAGGTCAAGTTGCTCAGCGAAGACGGCTCGGTCTTCGAAGTGATGTTTGAAGGTGTTTCCCAAGGCGTGGTCGAGTGGGACATGACCGGTCAGCACAACGTCGCCAACGCACTGGCTACCCTGGCCGCGGCGCGCCACGTCGGCGTCGTGCCGTCCATGGGTATCGCCGCGTTGAGCGCCTTCAAAAGCGTGAAGCGCCGGATGGAAAAAGTCGCGGAAGTGGGTGGCGTCACCATTTATGACGACTTCGCTCACCACCCGACCGCCATTGCCACCACGCTGGATGGCCTGCGCAAACGCATCGGCGATGCGCCGTTGATCGCGATCATCGAGCCGCGTTCCAACTCCATGAAGCTTGGCGCGCACCGCGACGGATTGCCGGAAAGCGTGGTCGATGCCGATCAGGTGATCTGGTACGCCCCGGCCAACCTCGGCTGGGACCTGGCGGCCACGGCGGCGCTGTGCACCGTGCCGTCGATTGTCAGCGACTCCCTGGAAGGCATCATCGAACGCGTGAAGAGTCAGGCGCAACCAGGCACTCACGTGGTGATCATGAGCAACGGCGGCTTCGGCGGCCTGCACGGCAAACTCGCCGAGGCGCTAAAATGAACAACGGCCCGGACCGCATCACCCTGGCGATGACCGGCGCTTCCGGTGCTCAGTACGGTTTGCGCCTGCTCGACTGCCTGGTGCGGGAAGATCGTGAAGTGCACTTCCTGATTTCCAAGGCAGCGCAATTGGTGATGGCCACCGAAACCGACGTCACGCTGCCGGCCAAGCCGCAGATGATGCAGGCGTTCCTCACCGAATACACGGGGGCTGCCGCCGGGCAGATTCGCGTGTATGGCAAGGAAGACTGGATGTCGCCGGTGGCTTCGGGCTCCGGTTCGCCGGCGGCGATGGTGGTGGTGCCGTGTTCCACCGGCACTCTGTCGGCTATTGCCACCGGTGCCTGCAACAACCTGATCGAGCGTGCCGCCGACGTGACGCTTAAAGAACGTCGGCAGTTGATCCTGGTACCCCGTGAAGCGCCGTATTCAAGCATCCATCTGGAGAACATGCTCAAGTTGTCGAACATGGGCGTGACGATTCTGCCGGCATCGCCGGGCTTCTATCATCAACCGCAAACCATCGATGACCTGATCGACTTTGTCGTGGCGCGGATCCTTAACGTGCTCAATATTCCTCAGGACATGTTGCCGCGCTGGGGCGAGCATCATCTGACCAGCGATGAATAAGCTACTGGTGATGTTGCTGGCGCTGCAATTGGCCGGGTGCGCCACGGCGCGCACCCTCGATGCGGCCAAGCCGGGGGCGCCGGTGGTGTACGCCGGGACTCGCCTGGATTTGTACGCAATGAACGGTGGGTGCTGTGCGATGGACCGATTCGGCGCCGAAGCACCGAGCTATCCGGGTGTTGATCTGCCGGCCAGTGCGTTGCTCGACACGCTGCTGTTGCCGCTGTCGTTGCTGACGGTGATAGGGGTGAGTTTTCAGGCGACGGGTGGATTGTAGGTATAGCGCTTTTGTGGCGAGGGGGCTTGCCCCCGTTGGGCTGCGAAGCAGCCCCAAAACCGGCCATCTCAATTTTTCTGATACATCGCGAGTTCCATATTTACGACTGCTACGCAGCCGAACGGGGCGGTGCGGTGTTTCGACAAGCCCCCTCGCCACAGGTTCGCGGTTTACTTGCCCAACTTCCTCAGCTCATCCGACTCGACAATCCTGATCCCGTCCTGCTCTTCCAGCGCCAGGCGCCACATCGCGCGAGCCAGTTGACAGGCCTCGATACCATGGTATTTGCCAGGGATCAGCCGAGATAACGGGCCGGCGACTTTCTCGCCCAGTCGCGGCTCGGTGCGATCACCCAGCAACAGCGAAGGGCGGCAGATGGTCAGCTGCGGCCAGTCCTGCGCGCGCAGTGCGTACTCCATCTCGCCTTTGACCCGGTTGTAGAGAATCGAGGATCTGCGATCGGCTCCCAGAGCACTGATCACGATCAGGTGCCGTGCGCCCATCTCCCGTGCGCGTTTGGCAAAGGCCACGACCATGTCCAGGTCCACCGCGCGGAACGCCTGTTCCGAGCCTGCCTGTTTGATGGTGGTGCCCAGGCAGCAGTAGGCGATGTCGACACGGCCGTTCAGCTGCGGCAGAAACTCCGCCGGGTCGCCGACGGGGTTTTCAAGGTGCGGGTGCTCGGCCAATGGCCTGCGTGAGGGGGCCAATACCCGTGTAATCGTCGGCTCGTTAAGCAGGCGATCAAGCAGATGTTCACCGGTCAGGCCGGTGGCTCCGGCAAGCAATACGTGCTGAGGCGTCAAGTACATAGTGTTTCTCCCTTGATACTATTCAGCTTAGTTGCTGTTTGCATCCTTGCTTTCGATGGACGCACTTTGCAGCGCTTTTCGTGCCTGCTGTTTGCGCAGTAGTTGCCAATGCGAGAGGACGGTTTTCGGTGCCCAGATCTGTGGTTCGGACGCTTCGAAACCGTCCGCCAGCTCACGTTCGGCGACAGTGGCCTTGGCCAGTTTGAAGGCTTGTTCCAGGTCATCGGTCTGGTTCAGGGCCCGGGCGAACAGGGCATCTCCGAAATAAGTGAAGTTGGCTTCCTCCGAGCAACCGAAGGACACTCGGTCGGCCCGCGAGGCCGTCATGATCAGGGTCCGCTCATCCTTGAGGGCGGGAATGAAACCGCCGGAGTAGCAGGACGAAATCACGATGATCTTGTCGCGGTTTTTCAGCGGGGCGAGAACAGCGGCCAATTCGTCGGCTGGCAGATCGGCCAGTTCCATGCGCGGCTGGTCCAGTACCAGTTCGTGTTCGCTGGTGCCATGGCTGGTCAGGTAGATGAAAATCAGGTCTTCCGGACCGCTGCGTTCGGCCAGCGTCAGGGCAGCCCGGCGCAGGTTTTCCCGGGTAGCCATCGGGCGGTCGGCGAGGTGGTCACGATGGTTCACCAGGCGGATCTGGCCAAGGGTGCCAAAACGGGTGGTGAGCATGTTGGCGACGTAGTCGGATTCGCGCAGAAACACGCTTTGCTTGCCATCACCCCCCAGGCTCAACGAATACAGCTCCACCGCCGGCGTCGAGTGTGGAACGTTGGCCAGCGCTGCGTCGAGCAGGCGGCCCTGGGCCAGCAGGCCGAGCTCCAGGGTGTCGGGCAATAATTTGCCCTCGGTGTCGCGTACGCGCTGGCCGTTGATCCAGGTGCCGCTGAGCACGGTGCCATCGGTCAACACCAATGTGCCGCGCCCTTGGTAACTGTCGTTGTCGAACTGGCCGGTGTAAAAGCTGCCGTCGGACAGGTTCAGGCGGCCCTGGCCGGAAAAACGCCAGTCATTGAACTGGCCGATGTAGTGGCTGCCGTCAGTGCCGATCAACTCGCCCTTGCCGTTCAGCGAGCCTTCCTTGAACTGTCCCAGCCAGACATCGCCGTCGGCGTTTTCGTAGCGGCCTTTGCCGTGCAGTTGATTGTTCTTGAAGCTGCCGACATAGATGTCGCCGTCGGCGCTGTTGAAAGTCCCGTTGCCTTCCAGCTGACCGTCGACGAAGTGCCCGGTGAACTGATTGCCGTTGCCGTCGCCGCGCTGGCCTTCGCCATTGGGTTTGCCGTGGGCGAACTGGCCCTGATAGGAGCTGCCGTCTTCGAGTTCGAGGCGACCCAGGCCGGCGTATTGATCGGCCTTGAACTCTCCACGATAGCTCATGCCGTTTTCTTTGAGGGTGCCTTCGCCGTTGCGCCGGCCGGCCTTGAAGCCGCCGCTGTAGCTGCTGGCGTTGGTGGTCAATGCCCCCTGGCCGTCGAACAGTCCCTGATTGAACTGACCGCGATAGACTTCGCCATTGCTGCCATGCCATTCGCCCTGGCCCTGCCACTGGCCCTTGTCGAATTCGCCGGCGTACCAGCTGCCGTTCGGGTAGTCGATACGCCCCTTGCCTTGCAGCAAGCCATTGACCAGGTCACCGCGATAGCGTCCGCCGTCCGGCAGGCGGGCGTCAGGAGGAAATGGCGATTCGCCGTCGCCGCAAGCGGTGAGCATCAAGGTCAAGGCAAGGAGTGCAAGTGGGCGCATAGCGGATTCCGGGCAATTAGGCGAGGGAGTATGCCGCAGCTATGTGTCCTTAATATAGGGTGAGGTTCCGCGTGAGGGCGCGAAACAGCATGAGCTGCTTCGCATCCGGCAAGGTTTATACGAAGCACAGAGACAGGGGTTCGGCGATGTACGCCGGTTTGTCCGAACCTTCGATTTCCAGGGTGGTGGTGGCCTTGAGCAGCCATTGGCCGGGTTTCTTCTCGATGACTTCGGTCAGGTCGACTTTCAGGCGCACTTTCGAATTGACCTTGACCGGCTGGATGAAGCGCACGCTGTCGAGTCCGTAGTTGACCACCATCTTCAAGCCTTCGGGCATGACGAGGATGTCTTCCATCAGTTTCGGGATCAGCGACAACGACAGGAAGCCGTGAGCGATGGTGCTGCCAAATGGCGTTTGCGCGGCCTTGACCGGGTCGACGTGGATGAACTGAAAATCCCCTGTGGCTTCGGCGAACAGGTTGATGCGGTCCTGATCGATGGTGAGCCATTCGGAACGTCCGAGTTCCTTGCCGACATAATCTTTGAGCTCTGCAACTGGAACATAGGGCATTGAGACTCTCCTTGGGTTCATCGGTTTTATAGTTTTGGCTTGCGGGGATCTGACCTCCCGGCTTACTACTTTAGATCAACATGGCCAAACGCAGCGGTCAACTGACAATGCTTTTGGCGAATGCCGGTCTATAGCGCGAGCATGCTTATAATGCCCGGCCAATGCGGGTGACGGATTTTGCGGGAGAACTTTGATGTTGTTACGGGGCCTGACGTGGCTGGTGCTGTTCCAATTGCTCGGCACTGCGCTCAATCATTTGTTCTTGCCGGTGCTGCCGGGGCCGATTGTGGGGTTGCTGCTGTTGCTGGTGTACCTCATCTGTCGCGGGCAGGTTGGCGAGCCGCTGAACCTGGCGGCCAGTAGCCTGTTGCGTTACCTGCCCCTGTTGCTGGTGCCGCCGGCTGTGGGCGTGATGGTCTACGCCGCTGACATCGCGGCGGATTTCTGGGCCATTGTCGGTGCGCTGGTATTGTCGCTGCTGCTTTCCATGGCCTTCGCCGGGGTGCTGATGCATCGTATGGTCAAGGGGCACGCTCACTCCGAGGACAGCCAATGATCTTCGACTGGCACGGCGCCTGGACGTCGGTGATTCATCATCCCCTGTTTGGTATCGGCATTACTCTTGGCGCCTATCAACTCGTCCTGGCGGCATTCGAGAAAACCCGCTGGATCTTTTTGCAGCCGGTGTTGGTCTCCATGTTGTTGGTGATCGGCGTGCTGGTGGGCTGCGGCCTGACCTATGCCGAGTACCGCAAGAGCACCGAGATTCTCAGCATCCTGCTCGGCCCGGCCACTGTCGCGCTGGCGGTGCCGCTTTATCTCAACCTGCGACGGATTCGGCAGTTGTTCTGGCCGATATTTACTACGCTGGTGATAGGCGGGGTGGTGGCCACGGGGATGGGCGTGTTGCTGGGCTGGTCGTTCGGTGCCGAGCACATGATCCTGATGACCATGGCGCCGAAATCGGTGACTTCGCCTATCGCTATGTTGGTGGCCGAGCAGATCGGTGGTGTCGCGGCGCTGGCAGCAGTGTTCGTCTTGATTACGGGTGTGATCGGCGCGATTTTCGGCCCGGCGTTGTTGACCCGGCTGGGTGTGCATAGCCCGGAAGCCAGGGGTATGGCACTGGGCATGACGGCCCACGCGGTCGGCACGGCAGTGGCGATGCAGGAAAGTGAAGAGTGCGGCGCCTTCGCGGCGCTGGCGATGAGCCTGATGGGTGTGGCCACGGCGGTGCTCCTGCCGTTGGCGGTGTCGATGGTGGTGTAAGGAAATGTCTATGAGTCTGCCGCTTTTTCCGTTGAACACAGTGCTGTTTCCTGGCTGCATCCTCGACTTGCAGATCTTCGAGGCGCGCTATCTGGACATGATCGGCCGCTGCATGAAGCAGGGCGGCGGGTTCGGCGTGGTGTGCATCCTCGAGGGTGAGGAAGTCGGGATCGCCCCGGCGGGTTACGCCTTGGTCGGGTGTGAGGCGCTGATCACCGATTTCAAGCAACAGGACAACGGCCTGCTGGGGATTCGGGTTCAGGGCGGACGGCGTTTCCATGTATTACGAACGGAAGTCCAGCGCGATCAGTTGACCGTCGCCGAGGTCGAGTGGCTGGAAGACGAACCCGAGCAACCCTTGCAGGACGAAGATGCCGACCTGGTTGCGTTGCTCAAGGCCTTGGCTGAGCACCCGATGGTCGAAGCGTTGAACATGGGTACTGAGGCGACCGGGCAACAATCACTGGCCAATCAATTGGCGTACCTGTTGCCTTTCGCGGAACTGGACAAGATTGATCTGCTGCAACTTGATGATCCGCAGCAACGACTGGATGCGATTCAGGCGTTGCTGGATGAGTTGCAGGGGGAGTTGTTTGCCTGAGTGATTTTGGCGAACTTCCGATGGCTTGGCTGTATGTTGTTTTTAATGGCATTGTTTTTGAAGTTTATTGTAGGTTCGCTGGCTGAGTCTGTATTTATTTCTAATAACTAAAAGTGATGGCTTGTATTGAGTGTTCACGCAGTGGCGATTATATTTGCTGCGTCTGCATGAGGCGGGCGTTACATATATAAGGAGCTGTTATTATGAAAAATTTTACTGGTGCTGAGCGTGCTTTGTGGGAGTTGTGTTTTTCTCGAATCATGGTCAACTATGTTTCTGCGCAATCACCGCAGGGCGAAGTTCAGTTTGCCGCGGACTCTGCATTCAATGCGGCCAATGCGTTGATCCTGGTGCGCCGTTCGGGCCTGAATGGTGATCGTGATAATTATGAGCAGCGGCTTTGGGATAGTTATGTAGGGGACGCTATGATCAAGTTTTCGACAGAGGTTCGTTGGAAACTTGAAGACTATGTTGTCATTGCCGGCCGCGTTGCCAAAAATGCCGACACAGCCGTTGCGAAGTATCGCGGCACGGAAGGTTCGGAACTGCCAAGCTTTCCATTCGGGAGCTAAGTCGTAATATGGTTTTCTGGTAGTTGATGGTAAAGCGATTCCTTGAATGACGTGTTGTGGGCTGATGTTCCATTTGCGTCAAGGGACGAATGCAGGCTTCAAAAACTCCATAACACCCTGTGGGAGCAAGCTTGCCCGCGAAGAGGCTCTTTCAGTCGATACTGATATCGCCTGACTCTCCGCCTTCGCGGGCAAGCCCCCCCCATACACAGGATTCGTTTTTACTTCAGGTCCGACTCAGTCAGCTCAACACAAAGTAATCGCGATCTTCGAACGGGCTAGTTCGACCTGCTGCAACTCGATGATCCGCAGCAGCGACGGAGTGCGATTCAGGCGTTACTGGATGAGTTGCAGGGGGAGTTGTTTACCTGAGCAGCATTTGGCAAACATTGCACACGATTGCCAGCATTGCTGGGTGCCGGTGTTTTGATTAATTTGGGATTGCCCGCATGAAGCGGGTTACTTCAAAATATCAAAAGGATTTCAATGATGACTATTTTCTCCAATGAGCGCGCGGCATGGGAAGCGGCCGCTGTAGGTTACATGCTCAAACATGCAAGTATGGGGCAATCCTTCGAGGATACTGCAATTGCAGCAGGCCGGCTCGCTGATGCACTGATTCTGGAAATGCGTAAACGTCAACGTGCCTGATTACAATTAGCTGAACGCGTTCAAAAAGAACCCCGTCATATTGGTCGGGGTTCTTTTTTTATGAGCGGTCGAGATAAATCTGCACTCTTTTTAGTAGGCATATCGCAACATCGTATGGGGCAAATGCCGCAATACGAAGAAGCCGAACAGGGCCACCAACGCCGGTAGCAGCAGCCACCAGACCTTGGGCGGCATTGCGTTCAGTGGTGCCTGACGTTGATTCAGCCAGAGGCTGGCTGCGCAGACGCAGGCCGCCAGCATTGCACCCGCCAATACATCCGTCGGCCAATGCGCGCCGAGGTAAACCCTGGAGAGGGCAATCGCCAAGGCTGGTATGCAACCCAGTAGTAACCAGGTCAATCGCATCCGTGGCGGTTGTCCACGCCCGGCAAGTACGGCGAGGGTTAGAAACAGCGCGAAAGAACCCGAGGCGTGACCACTTGGCATGCTGTAACTGGTCAGTGGATCGCTCAGGACTTCCGGACGTACGCGAGCGAAGAAGTGTTTGGTCGCGGTGTTGGCCAGTGCTGTGCAGAGCAAGGTGCTGGAGGCGAAGATCGCTTGCGGCCATTGCCTGGCGATCACCAGTAGCACTACGAGCAAAGCACTGAACGCCAGCATGTTGCGGAATTCGCCGATCAGTGTGAAGACTACGGCTACTTCATCGAGCATCGGATTGCGATGCTCTTGCACCAGTGTCATCACGCCCTGATCGAGCGCGCTCAGATGCGAATAGCCGATAAACAACCCTGCCAGAATCAGAAAACTCATGCCGGTGATGAACATCGTGGCATTGCGATGCCGGCGCAGGCTACTGGTTGCGCTCAAACCGACCATCACAGCAATGCTGCCGACAACAACCCCGGCCTGGAGCCAGAAGCCTTCGGGCAATGGCAAGCGGATTGCCGCGCCCGTGGCCCAGCCAGGCATCAGATAAGCCAACGACCAACCCGCGCCAGCCAACAGGCTGACAGCGAAGAAACGCGGGAAAGGCATGTCGCACATTCCGGCCACCATCGGCAGCATTGGCCGCAAGGGGCCGATAAAGCGCCCAACCAGCAGGCTGGCGATGCCGTAGCGCTGGAAGTATGACTCGGCTCCGGCGATCCATTCCGGATGATGGCGCAAGCCCGGCAGGCGCCGGATGTTCTGATGGAAGTGCCGTCCCAGAAAATACGAAATGACGTCACCCAGCACCCCGGCGACGAAACCCAGCAAGAGCGTCTCACTGAGCGTCAGCGCGCCACTGCCTGCCAGTACCGCCACGGCGAACAGCAGCACCGTGCCGGGAACGATCAGCCCGGCAATCGCCAGGCATTCCACAAAGGCCACGATGAATACCGCTGCCGCCAGCCATTGCGGGTTGGCCGCCAACCATCCGGTCACGCTATCGAGCCATGGGCCCATAAAAACCACTCCATCAAATGTTCAATTTTCTACTTGTAGGCGCGAGCCTGCTCGCGATAGCGCACTTTGAGTCAACGGCGATGTTGATTGTGCTGACCTCATCGCGAGCAGGCTCGCTCCTACAGAAGATTCCTTCAGTTTCAAAATCCGGATCGGTCTCAGGACAGTACAAAATAATCGCGACCTTCGACCTGTCCCCGTCGTAGCGGGTTGCGCGTGCAATAAGCCGCGTAGGTCGCATCGACGAAGCGGTACATCAGGTGTTCATCGCGCCCGTGGGGAATGCCCAGACGCGTGGTCTGGATGATGTGGGCGGGCGTCTGCCCGACGTGTTCTACCAGCAGCACTTCATGGTCGAAGCGTTTGGCGTCCCATACCGGCACTTTCAGGCCCAGCGCCTTGCAGAGCAGGGTTTGCCCGGCACAGAGTTTTTGTGACGGGCGAGGGTGGCCCTGGGAATCGGGATTGTTCAGTAGCATCTGCGCCAGGCTGGCCGGCCCGCTCAATTGATCGACCCACGGGTAGGCGGATTTGATCAGTACCGCGTTTCCCGGCCCTTGAGCACTGAAGTTCAGTGAGTCGCCGCCCCGAGCGTAATACATATAGATGTGGCCGCCATCCAGAAACAAAGCCTTACGCTTTTCTGTGTAGCCGAGGGACGCGTGGCTGCCTTTTTCCGCGCAGTAATAGGCTTCGGTCTCGATGATCCGGGCGCTGAGCCACAGGTCGCCCACTCGATGGCGAATGATTTTGCCCAGTAAGTCCCGGGCCAGAGTTTGCGCGTCACGGTCGAAAAACGCGTCCGGGAGGCCCGTGGGCAGGTTCGCGGCGGACGCTCGAACAGTCAGGTTGGACATGATGACCGGCATTTGTCAGGGCTGAATGAGTCGTGATGATAACAATTTGCAGCTTAATCCCGGCTGAACATCGGCAATTTGCCCTCCATTTCGACCATCCGCCCGTCACCGCTGTTAGTCGGTGGGCGCGACAGCTATAATCTGTCGCTTTACTCTTTACCAAGACCTAATCAAAGACCACGCCAGACCATGACTGAGTCCGTTCTTGACTACATGACCCGCCTGGGTCGCGCTGCCCGCGAAGCTTCCCGCGTGATCGGCCGTGCCAGTACCGCGCAGAAAAACCGCGCCCTGCAGGCCGCCGCCAACGCGCTGGACGCTGCCCGCGCCGAGCTGACGGCGGCCAATGAACAGGATTTGGCTGCCGGTCGCGCCAATGGTCTTGAGCCGGCCCTGCTTGAGCGCCTGGCTCTGACCCCGGCGCGTATCGACGGCATGATCGTCGGCCTGCGTCAGGTGGCAGCCCTGCCGGACCCGGTCGGCGCAATCCGTGACATGAGCTTCCGTCCGTCCGGTATTCAGGTCGGCAAGATGCGCGTGCCACTGGGCGTGATCGGAATCATCTACGAGTCGCGACCGAACGTGACCATCGATGCGGCCAGTCTGTGCCTGAAGTCCGGTAACGCGACCATCTTGCGTGGCGGTTCCGAGGCCATTCATTCCAATCGTGCCATCGCCGCCTGCATTCAGCGTGGCCTGGCCGAGGCCGATCTGCCGGCCGCGGTGGTGCAAGTGGTCGAAACCACCGATCGCGCTGCCGTCGGCGCGCTGATCACCATGCCTGAATACGTTGATGTCATCGTGCCGCGCGGCGGTCGTGGCCTGATCGAGCGCGTCAGCCGTGATGCCCGTGTCCCGGTGATCAAGCACCTGGACGGCATCTGCCACGTTTACGTGAGTGAACACGCCGATCTGGCCAAGGCACAGCGCATCGCGTTCAATGCCAAGACTTACCGTTATGGCATCTGCGGCGCCATGGAAACGCTGCTGGTCGATCAAACCGTCGCCAGGGAGTTCCTGCCGGCGATGGCGGCACAGTTCCGCGAAAAAGGCGTCGAGCTGCGCGGTTGCGAGCGTACCCGGGCAATCATCGATGCCGTGGCCGCTACCGAAGAAGACTGGAGCACCGAGTACCTGGCGGCGATTTTGTCGATCCGTGTGGTCGACGGACTGGGACAGGCCATCGAGCACATCAATCATTACGGTTCCCATCACACCGATTCGATTGTCAGCGAACACCAGGGCGACACCCGGCGTTTCGTGGCTGAAGTCGACTCCTCGTCGGTGATGATCAATACCCCGACATGCTTCGCAGATGGCTTCGAATACGGATTGGGTGCCGAGATCGGCATTTCTACTGATAAGCTGCACGCCCGCGGCCCGGTGGGCCTCGAGGGACTGACCTGCGAGAAGTACATCGTGGTCGGCGACGGGCAGTTGCGCGGACAGGAGCCGGTCTGACTTGGGCGACTTCGACCCGTCAGCCCCGGTCACCGTCAGCGAGCCAGCCCCTCGCCGCATTGGTGTGCTGGGCGGAACGTTCGACCCGGTGCACATCGGCCATTTGCGCGGTGCGCTGGAAGTCGCCGAAACACTTGCGCTCGATGAGTTGCGCCTGACACCCAGTGCCAGGCCGCCCCATCGGGACAAGCCGCAGGTGTCGGCAAAAGACCGTCTGGCGATGGTCGAGTGCGCGGTGGCCGGTGTGGCGCCGTTGGTGGTGGACGCCCGCGAATTGCAGCGGGACAAACCGTCCTACACCATTGATACCCTGGAACTGATGCGCGCCGAACTGGCCGTATCCGACCAGGTTTTTCTGCTTTTGGGCTGGGACGCTTTTTGCGGCCTGCCCACTTGGCACCGCTGGGAAGAGTTGCTCCAGCATTGCCATATCCTGGTGTTGCAACGCCCGGATGCCGACAGCGAACCGCCGGATGCCTTGCGCAACCTGCTGGCAGCGCGCTCGGTGAGCGACCCGCTGGCCCTCAAAGGGCCGAGCGGACAGATTGCATTCGTCTGGCAGACACCGCTCGCGGTTTCCGCCACCCAGATCCGTCAACTGCTGGCCAGCGGTAAGTCGGTACGTTTCCTGGTGCCCGACGCGGTCCTGGCCTACATCGATGCGCACGGACTCTACCGTGCGTCGAACTGAATAGGAGTGCCTCAAGGCACGTGGCAACAACGTGTATTGAAGCGCCCGAACAAACGAGCAAAACGAGTTTTATATGACGAGCAACAACGAAAGCAAAGTAAAACGCAAAGGCACATTCAAGAGTGCCCCGCTGCCGGAAAAGGTCCTCGCCGCCGAGCCGCCTAAAGGCGACGAGCTGGTCAAGATCGCCGTAGCCGCCCTGGAAGACGTCAAGGCCCAGGACGTGCTGGTGATCGATGTTCGCGACAAGCAGAGCATCACTGACTACATGATCATCGCCACCGGTACCTCCAACCGCCAGATCGGCGCGATGCTGGACAAGGTTCGCGAGGCCGTCAAAGCCCTGGGCATCAAGCCGCTGGGTGAAGAAGGCAAGGGCGACAGCGACTGGGTGCTGTTGGACATGGACGACGTGATCGTTCACATGATGACCTCCAACGCCCGTCAGTTCTACGACCTTGAGCGCCTGTGGAAAGGTGCCGAGCAGAGCCGTGCGGCCGATGGCAAGCACCACAGCCCTGAAGTTGGTCACGAGCACTTCAACAAGCTCAACAAAGACCAGGAATAAGGGACCGCCGTGCGACTGCGACTGATCGCCGTCGGTTCACGCATGCCCAAGTGGGTGGAAGAAGGCTGGCATGAATATGCCAAGCGTCTTCCGTCCGAGCTGGCGCTGGAACTGGTGGAAATTCCGCTCAATACCCGTGGCAAGAACGCCGACGTGGCCCGTTTCATCCGTCAGGAAGGCGAAGCCATGCTGGCCAAGGTCGGGCCGAACGAGCGGATTGTCACTCTCGAAGTCCATGGCAAGCCCTGGAGTACCGAGCAACTGGCGGTCGAGCTCGATCGCTGGCGGCTGGACTCGCGCACTGTCAACTTCATGGTCGGTGGCCCCGAAGGGCTGGCGCCGGAAGTCTGTGCCCGGGCTGACCAGCGCTGGTCGTTGTCGCCGCTGACCTTGCCGCACCCGTTGGTGCGGATTCTGATCGGCGAACAGTTGTACCGTGCCTGGACCGTGCTGTCCGGTCACCCTTACCACAAGTAGTTCTGCCCTCATGTCCCAGCCGATCCGCATCAAGGACCACGAAAAAGACGCCCGTCTGGTGCGTGGTCGCGTCGTGTTCGGGGCCATTGCAGTGGTGGCGCTGATTGCGGTGCTGATCGCGCGTCTGTATTTCCTGCAGGTGATCCAGTACGAGTACCACTCGACCCTGTCGGAAAACAACCGCGTCCACGTGCAGCCGATTCCGCCGACTCGCGGGCTGATTTTCGACCGCAACGGCGTGGTGATTGCCGATAACCGGCCGAGTTTCAGCCTGAGCATGACCCGCGAGCGTTCCGGCGACTGGCAGCAGGTGCTCGACGTGATCGTCGAAGTGCTGGAACTGACGCCCGAAGACCGGGTGATCTTCGAGAAGCGCATGCGTCAGGGGCGCCGGCCGTTCGAGCCGGTGCCGATCCTGTTTGAGCTGAGCGAAGAGCAGATCGCCCGGATCGCCGTTAACCAGTTCCGCCTGCCGGGCGTGGAAGTGGTCGCGCAGTTGGTTCGTCACTATCCCCAGGGGGCGCACTTTGCTCACTCGGTGGGCTACATGGGGCGGATCAACGAGAAAGAGCTCAAGTCGCTGGACCCGGTCAATTACAGCGGCACCCACCACATCGGCAAAACCGGCATCGAGCGTTTCTACGAGCCTGAATTGCACGGCCAGGTGGGTTACGAGGAAGTCGAGACCAACGCCAGGGGCCGCGTACTGCGCGTGCTCAAGCGTACCGATCCGATTCCCGGCAAGGACATCGTCCTGAGCCTGGACATCAAATTGCAGGAAGCCGCCGAAGCTGCGCTCGGTGGTCGTCGTGGCGCGGTAGTAGCGCTGGACCCGAAAACCGGCGAAGTGCTGGCGATGGTCAGCCAACCGAGTTTCGACCCGAACCTGTTCGTCACCGGCATCAGCTTCAAGGCCTATTCCGAGCTGCGCGACTCCATCGACCGGCCGCTGTTCAACCGCGTGCTGCGTGGCCTGTACCCGCCGGGTTCGACCATCAAGCCCGCGGTGGCGATTGCCGGTCTGGACGCGGGCGTGGTGACGGCGTCGTCGCGAGTGTTCGACCCGGGTTACTACATGCTGCCCAACTACGATCACAAATATCGTAACTGGAATCGCACCGGTGACGGTTTCGTCGATCTCGATACGGCGATCATGCGTTCCAACGACACCTACTTCTATGACCTGGCCCACAAGCTGGGGATCGATCGGCTGTCGGCATACATGACCAAATTCGGCATCGGCCAGAAAGTCTCCCTGGACATGTTCGAAGAGTCGCCGGGGTTGATGCCGTCCCGCGAATGGAAACGTGCGACCCGCCGGCAGGCGTGGTTCCCGGGTGAAACGCTGATTCTGGGGATTGGCCAGGGCTATATGCAGTCGACCCCGTTGCAACTGGCCCAGGCCACCGCCCTGGTCGCCAACAAAGGCGTTTGGAACCGTCCGCACCTGGCCAAGACCATCGAGGGCGTGAAACCGGTGGATGAGAATCCGATGCCGGACATCATCCTGCGCGACCCCTCGGACTGGGCCAAGGTCAACCACGGCATGCAGCAGGTTATGCATGGTGCCCGTGGTACGGCGCGCAAAGCCTCTATCGGCGCGCAATACCGGATCGCCGGCAAGTCGGGTACGGCCCAGGTGGTCGCGATCAAGCAGGGTGAGAAGTATGACCGTTCCAAGGTTCAGGAGCGCCATCGCGACCACGCCCTGTTCGTCGGTTTTGCGCCGGCCGACGACCCGAAAATCGTGGTGTCGGTGATGGTCGAGAACGGCGAGTCCGGCTCCGGCGTCGCCGCGCCAGTGGTGCGCCAAATCATGGATGCCTGGCTCCTGGACCAGGACGGTCGGTTGAAGCCCGAATACGCCAGCCCTATCAGTGCAGAGGCTACCGCCCGTGATGAATAACTTCGATCGCATGCTCTCCAGTGAGGATGTGATGCGTCGCCGTGCGACGCTGCTGCAACGCCTGCACATCGACGGCCCGTTGCTGATCCTGCTGCTGACCCTGGCGGCCGGCAGCCTGTTCGTACTCTATTCGGCCAGTGGCAAAAGCTGGGATCTGCTGGCCAAACAAGCCACTTCTTTCGGCATCGGCCTGGTGTCGATGATCGTCATCGCCCAGTTCGAGCCACGCTTCATGGCCCGCTGGGTCCCGGTGGGTTATGTGATCGGCGTGCTGTTGCTGGTAGTCGTCGACATCATGGGTCACAACGCCATGGGCGCTACCCGCTGGATCAACATTCCCGGGGTGATCCGCTTCCAGCCTTCGGAGTTCATGAAGATCCTGATGCCGGCGACCATCGCCTGGTACCTGTCCAAGCGCACCTTGCCGCCGCAACTCAAGCATGTGGGGGTGAGTCTGTTCCTGATCGGCTTGCCATTCATCCTGATCGTGCGTCAGCCCGACCTCGGCACTTCATTGCTGATTCTGGCGGGGGGCGCCTTCGTGCTGTTCATGGGGGGGCTGCGCTGGCGCTGGATCCTCAGCGTGCTCGCTGCCGCCGTGCCGGTGTCCGTGGCCATGTGGTATTTCGTTATGCACGATTACCAGAAGCAGCGCGTCCTCACGTTCCTCGACCCGGAAAGTGACCCGCTAGGCACCGGCTGGAACATCATCCAGTCCAAGGCCGCCATCGGCTCCGGTGGTGTGTTCGGCAAGGGCTGGTTGCTGGGCACCCAGTCGCACCTGGACTTCCTGCCGGAAAGCCATACCGACTTCATTATTGCCGTATTGGGTGAAGAGTTCGGCCTGGTGGGGATCTGCGCGCTGTTGCTGATCTACCTGCTGTTGATCGGCCGCGGCCTGGTGATTACCGCCCAGGCGCAGACATTGTTCGGCAAGTTGCTCGCGGGCAGCCTGACCATGACGTTTTTTGTTTATGTTTTCGTCAACATCGGTATGGTCAGTGGCCTGTTGCCGGTGGTGGGGGTGCCGTTGCCGTTCATTAGCTACGGAGGAACTTCGCTGGTGACGCTGCTGTCAGCGTTTGGGGTTTTGATGTCGATCCATACCCATCGCAAGTGGATCGCGCAGGTTTGAATAAGGTGAAATTTTCAATGCAAGTAATGCGTGGCTGGGCGACTCGATACGCGCCATGGGTCAGCCTGGTAAGCATCCTTGGCACCATGCAGGAAGCGTTGGCCGGCGACTACGAAGGCTCACCCCAGGTGGCCGAATTCGTCGGTGAAATGACCCGCGACTACGGTTTCGCCGGTGAACAATTGATGGGTGTGTTCCGTGAAGCCGAGCGCAAGCAGTCGATTCTGGACGCCATCTCCAAACCTGCCGAACGGGTCAAGCAGTGGAGCGAGTATCGCCCGATGTTCATCACCGATGCGCGCATAGCCCGGGGTGTGGATTTCTGGCGTCAGCACGAAACGGTGTTGGCTCGTGCCGAGCAGGAATACGGCGTGCCGGCCCAGGTGATTGTCTCGATCATCGGTGTTGAAACCTTTTTCGGCCGTAATACCGGAAATTTCCGGGTGATCGATGCCTTGTCGACCCTGGGTTTCGACTATCCTCCCCGTGCCGAGTTTTTCCGCAAGGAGTTGCGTGAGTTCCTGCTGCTGGCCCGCGAAGAGCAGGTCGATCCGTTGACGCTCAAAGGCTCCTACGCTGGCGCAATGGGATTGCCGCAGTTCATGCCGAGCAGTTTCCGCGCTTATGCAGTGGATTTCGACGGTGATGGCCATATCAACATCTGGACCAATCCGGATGATGCCATTGGCAGTGTTGCCAGTTACTTCAAGCGCCATGGCTGGGTCGCCGGCGAACCGGTAGTCAGCCGCGGCGATGTCCGTGGCGATCAGGTCGACGAAGGTTTGACCACCGGTATCGAACCGACGAAAACCGTCGGGGAGTTGCGAGCCCTGGGGTGGTCAAGTCATGATGCGCTGCGCGATGATATGCCGGTTACTGCTTTCCGCCTGGAAGGCGACAATGGCCCCGAGTACTGGATGGGCCTGAAGAATTTTTACGCGATCACGCGTTATAACCGCAGCGTGATGTACGCCATGGCCGTACATCAAC
>RCUO01000581.1_pt1 | contig 17699 bp, 16 predicted proteins | sample 2166161 | NCBI WGS metagenome assembly RCUO01 (sample SAMN09932617, study PRJNA488358) | compost metagenome | feature: garden; material: soil; isolation source: compost soil in cyclohexanecarbonitrile-enriched culture | place: Germany: Experimental Botanical Garden Goettingen | collected 2016-01-27 | reverse complement strand
GTGGCACACCGTCGCCTGATCGAGCTCAAGCGTGAACTGCCGGTCGACTTGCGCGGTGGGGCCATATTTCATGCTGGCCCGATCGTGCGCGAGAAAGACGATGGCAGTTTCGAGATGGTCTCCATCGGCCCGACCACCAGCATGCGGATGGAAAAGTTCGAGAAAGAGTTTATTGAGCAAACCGGCGTAAAGTTGATCGTTGGTAAGGGCGGGATGGGGCCGGAAACGACCACAGGCTGCCTGGAGAACAAAGCGGTGCATGCTGTTTTCCCCGGCGGCTGCGCGGTACTGGCGGCGACTCAGGTCGAGGAAATTGTTCGAGCGGAATGGCAAGACCTTGGTATGCCGGAGACTCTATGGGTGAACCGAGTACGCGAATTCGGCCCGCTGATCATCTCCATCGATACCAAGGGCAACAATTTGTTCGAGCAAAACAAACTGCGCTTCAACGAACGTAAAGGCGCGGTGATCGAGAAGATCAACAGTCAGGTGCGCTTCATTAAGTGAACCAGTTGCCCGGCCATAGCGATCACGCTTTGGCCTGGCACTCGCCCGACAGTTTGCACCGCCGTCGCAACGACGAGCGCATTGCCCTCCAGGTAGTTGCACGGCGTACCTCAATGTAAACTACAGAGATTGCCATGCATAAAACCAGTCCTCACGAACTGCGCAAAATTTTCCGAGCCCTCCTTGCCGGCCAGAAGTCACTCACAACCGCCTCCGTCTTCGATCCTCTGTCAGCCCGTATAGCTGCCGATCTCGGCTTTGAGGTCGGTATCCTTGGCGGTTCCGTTGCCTCGCTGCATGTGCTCGGTGCCCCCGATATCGCGCTGATCACGTTGAGCGAATTTGTTGAGCAGGCAAGGCGTATCGGTCGGGTCGCCCAGCTGCCAGTGATTGCCGATGCCGATCACGGGTACGGCAACGCCCTTAACGTCATGCGTACTGTAACGGAGCTGGAGCGCGTCGGCATTGCTGCATTGACCTTGGAAGATACTCTCCTGCCAGCTCCGTTCGGAGGCCCAGCCTTTTCTCTTATTAGCATCGAGGAAGGCATCGGCAAACTGCGAGCCGCTCAGCGAGCTCGTCAAGATGCTGAATTGGCCCTGATCGCTCGTACCCACGCCAGCGCGCAACCGCTCACCGAAGTCATCAAGCGTATTGGGGCCTATCAAGATGCGGGGGCTGATGGAATTTGTTTGGTTGGCGTGCGGGACTTCGAGCATCTCGAAGCGATTGTCGAGGGTCTGCGGATACCGCTGATGCTGGTTACCTACGGCAATGCCGCATTGCGCGACCAGCAACGCCTCAGCCAACTTGGCGTGCGCATTGTGGTGAACGGGCATGCTGCTTGTTTTGCTGCGATCAAAGCAACCTACGATAGCTTACGGGCACAGCGTGAGATTGCCGACAAGGACAATCTGACTCCCTCGGAGTTGTCCCACCGATACACCTCTCCGAATGAATACATCACTTGGGCAGAAGAATTCATGAGCGTGACGGGATAACCATTCATTCCGTTTGCGTGAGGCTCTTTACGATTGGGAAGTGGGAGGAATGCCTGGCCTGTCGTGTTCAATTCTACTTCCTCTCTACTACAGCAAGCCTGCGATACCCTGTACTGATGCTCATAGAATGGATCACCCGGCCCTAAATGAAGGGCAGTCGTGCTTGCTCGTAACTACTCAGCACTGATGCAAACGAGTCTTTTGGATTACGGGTTTCCAGTAGCTGTGCCAATATTAACGCGTCTTCCATTCCAGTCAAAAGACCTCGACCTGTCATAGGCCAGATAACATGGGCAGCGTCACCGAGAATCGCCAGGTTGCCTCGGACAAGTTGCTCTGGTTTGTACTCGGCGATGGGTGCACCACTTAATGTCTCGGGTGAGCTGATAGCTGCCGTGACTTTTGAAGTGACCTCGCTCTCTTCAAAGCCTACGAGTTCTCGCTTCGGCTACGGCCAATTCCCGCGTATGTGTGCGCCTGAGACCTATCACGCTCTCGAAAAGAGGTCGGCGTGTTTGTGTTACGGGTGTTGTGAGATAGACACCCTCTAAGAAGTGAAGGTTTCCTTTCTCCACGCTGGGCTCGCTGACCATGTGCGGACTTTTTAGTTATTGAAAGACTCGGCCTTCCAGCAGCGATGTGTCGGACGTAAATGATCAGATTCAGTGAGCAATGCAGCAGGTCTACTGCTTAGTGACAACGAATCGTACCCGGACGTATCGAAAAGCAACCGCACAACGAAATTCAGTAGCAGGTGAGCAGGCTTTCTCAACCATCAGCGTGCCAAAGGCGCCCAACAGTGCTTTTGGGCAACTCTAACTGCCGGCAGATCTCAGCCTGGGAAAGGCCTGCTGCCTTGAGTTCGCGTACCGCTTTGAGCCTTCCTGCGGCAGCGATTCTCTGTGGTGTAGTGATCTTTTGGGGTTCGGCAGGTAGCGCTGCGTCAAGAACTCCCAACTGCATGAGTTCTATTAAGGTGTCATTCAATACTGAGCGTGCGGTCTTGCCTTCATCGGCAGCTGCCACCAGAGTGAGGAGCGACAGGGGAGTTAAGCCTAGCGCCTGAGCCAGGTCAGCACTGAGATCAATTGTTGCTGACGTCGTAGCTGCCTCCAAACGGCTGATGTGAGCTTGATCAGCCTGATGTCGGAGGTCTGCTTGCGATAAGCCACGTCGAACCCTCAGCCACTGTAGCGTTGCCGCATACGCCTTACGCAAGGACATCCAGCCCACCTCTCCAAAAAAGAGACGGTATGCCGCGTTTGATAGATCTCACACAAATGCATATAATCATATAGATGGGATTTAAGGCGTGTTGCCCTGCCATTTTGTGGATGCGCAACGCCTGGTTTTTTGTTGTCGTCGTGAGGGCTAACAATTTATGGCTAATTCTCTTGAGCACGAGCTGCTGCAGGAAGGCTGGATTTCGTCAGCTGGTACGTCGCTATCCCAAGGCGAGATAGAGGCATTAGTGGCAGAGCGCTTTCCCCGCAAGGCGTACTGCACAGTCGAAGATTGGCTCATCTTCCACGTGGACGAACCTGCTGAGTCGCTTGCCCGAGTTCGTGCAACAGGCCTTGAGCCGATGTTCATGTACTCGCATTGCGTCATCTACGACGGGCACGGACGGTTCCCACCTGGAGGGTGGGTGCGCTCGACCCTATGCAAATCATTCGATGGCGTTTGCCTGTTCGAGACGCGAAACACGATCTATGTGCTGGTGGGTCAGGGACGCGAGATGAAGGCCTCGCTGAAGACAATATTCGGCTTATGTTAATTGCAGGTGCGCTGAGCGGGCCTGCTTCAAACGAGATACATGATGTTCAGGATTAGCATGCAAGACCAGGCTGGCCCGGTGGGAATGTTTGGGGACGGTCTCGCTCACTTTCACGCCGTGTCACGATCTCTCGCAACGCATTGGTATCACGTCAGTCTCAAGCGCCTGCACGATGAAAGATTCATGGCTTATGAGGAGATGGTCAGCGATGAGCCTCGCCTCGTGGAGCTACTGATCTCCCAAGACGAAAGCATGGTCATTCAGGAAGTCCAGGTCGTCACCCCAGCCTGGATGAACAAAGGTTCGAGCTGGAAAATGGAAAAGCTGACCTCCTTGTCCATGGGGTTCAATCAGGTGGAAGTGCCGATCTGCGTTCTGCAGGTCGAGAGTGGTGATTTGTACGTCAATACGCATCAGCGCGACCTAGATGTTGCAGCCCTGGTTGGGGTCAGAGAGCTATATCGGCACCGTTCTGAGACCACCGGTTTAGCATCAGCGTCGGAGGCCGTGTAGCCATGGACTACATCAATACCGTCGCAGTCGATTTACACGAAAAGCGCTACTCGGACTTTGACCTTCTTCGTATCGCCGAAGCAGTCAATCAAGACTATGACGGGCTGGTTACGGCCTACCTGGTGAATGTCCATATTCATGCGTGCAGTGCCGTTGGCGTTGTGTTCAGTCACATTTGCCCTGGGCCGTACCAACGATTTGCAGATGGTAGGCTGATTCGGACATCGGACATTCAGTCCGTTACGAAGCAAGGTAGGTTTTGGGTGATCAACACGGTCAACTCGAAGTACGTCGTTGCGACGTTCAGGCGGGACGTCGGGCGCCATAGCTTGCGAGAGTTCATGCGTATTGCGGGAGACAGGTACATCCCAACGCCTGATCGCCTCCAGTAGTCGTTGATCGTTGTTTTGGGCTTGCCCCTCTTCAGGGACGGGTGTAGTGAACCAACCCCGGAAAAGCCGGGTTTCTGCCCTGGCGGGCTTCTACCCTCAGGCCTCTGGCTCATTTAGCGCCTGCGCGCTCCGCTTGCTATCTTGATCGTCAGATTCACGGGGTGGCTTTCAACCCCTGATCAGTCCGGACACTATGGATCAGCAGCCCGACCTCTTTGGGCGACCCAAAACGGCTGTAAAGCCTCAGCCTCCCCTATATCCAGTGACGGACATTTTAAAAGGGTAAGTCTTCATCACTGAGGGGCAAGTGCGCTACTGGCAGTTTTGGCGTCAAAGCTTTATGAATGCCCTCAAGCCGACCTAACATCTCGTCGAAGGTAATTACCAGGACATCCTTGAGGCTGTTCCGATACTGCTCGAACGCTCGCTGCTCATCAATCTTTGATGGGGTACGGCCAATGATGACAATGGCCGCCACGGCATGTGCGTGGACACGGTCATCGAGATCCTCGCTCAGACCGAGAATGTTCTTCTGCAGAACGCTTCGCTGGCTAATGACCTGGGCCACGGATCCACCGAGCTCGTAAGATGGTACGTAGGTCTTGCGGTAGGCTTTTCCGAGTAGGTCGTGCTGAGGGTGTTTGATCTCGATCAGAGCAAGGTTTCCGGTGGCCTTTGCAGCCATCAGGAAGTCGGAATACTGGCCCCCTTGACCTCTGATGTCCTTACCGCCTACATAGGGCTGTTCTGCAATCATCTTGACGGGATAACCGAACGCCATGTCGAGTACGAAAGAGTGCTCACGCAAGAAGCGTTGCCACTTATTCTCGGCGGCGTTGCTTTCCAGCATTTTCCGGTACACCTCAATGAGTTCGCCGAGCGTTATTAGCTCGATCTCCGACTTCAGCTGATACAGGGTTTTCGGTGCAGATTTCGCCAGCGCGGAGATGCTTTGCTGGGCAAGCATGACTGCCTGCTTTTGATCTTTGGGTGATAGACGAGGTGCCACTGACCCCAGCGCTACAAGATTTGCAAGAAGATCTGGCGGGAGCTTGCGTTCACGTGGAGGATAAAGCTCGGGGGCCGCTTTGTGCAGGAGCCCCGTGTAGCAAACAAGTTTTTTGTCGGCAGCGGTTTCTCGCTGATGCCGTTGAGTTAGCCGATCAAGGCTTCGCTCCATTTTCTCAAGTTGAGCAACGCCTAAACAGAATTGATTGCCCTCGATTTTCGCATCAAAATTCCCTGGCCCACCATGCAGAAACAGTGTGTCGATCCCCTCCAGATCATTTAAAGCCTGGACGATATATCGGTACTCGTAGTGGAAGCCGAGACCGTAGCGCCAGTCTTTGGTGAGCCCTACAGGGAGAAGTCCTAGTAAATCCTCAAGCTCATCCTGATTGTTAGGATGTGGATATTCCTGGAAGACGGGGCGAGTTATCACTATCGACTGGATGGTGTCGTACTTGGGTTTACCGTACTCAGAGTGCTCCGAGCGGGCGTTGATAGGATAAATGGTCAAATACTCGGAGGTGACCATCAACAGGAGATGCCAGCCCGACCCATTGTCTAGCAGAGGTACATCGCTGTAGAAAACGAGTGTCGGGCCATAGAAGTCATTTTCGTTGTATTCGCCCGACTCCAGCTCTTCGAGTTCTCCCGCGCTCAATCCTCTCGCTTCGCCATGGTCGAAACGAAGGAATGGGCCGCCATCCACGCGCTGTTGCATGGCGTACTGTGAGGGGCGCATAGATGGCATGTGCTTTCGTCCTTGATCGAGATATGGTTTCTACTTGCCCGCGCACTGATGGGGCGAGTGCGAGTCTAACGAGCCGCTAGTGTCTTGGAGAAGGGATTGACGGGAGCTTGGCCGGAGAGAACGGTATAACACTGTGATGGCTCCGAGTCGTTTATGTTTTAACTGAACATGCCAGCAATAATCCTGGCGTCGAGCAAGGCGTGGTGAGGCAGCTCTTCACCCTCGCTAGTCGGAGAAAGGGTCGTGCGTCAGGAGGGAAATTACGAACGATTCTGGGCCATCGTCCGTCCTCATATACCAGGTCGCAAAAAAGTTCCCAATCGTACTAAGGGGCATCAGTGACGATCTCGACCCCCTTTTTGAACGACGTCAGAAACCTGAGCAGCGACATCCTGGCTTCAATAATGGGCAATGCGTAGCTCCCACCCCACAGCTGCGGAAGCACGATTTTCTTTACGAAATCACTGCAGTCTTCTTGCCAAGTATCGAGCAATTCGACGTAGAATTCGCGCCCGTCATCAGCCACCAATGCGAGTGATATCAGCTTCGCTGCTGCTGATAGATGGGTAAACTCGCAATCAAGAAAGAGCCTCATATTTTGTTAGAACTCCGCAATGGCTAGGGCTCGCCTGGATATGGCGCAGGAAGGTCAGCTATGGAAAATGGCCCTCGAGCATTGAATCGCCCCTGGTTTCGTAGACACCTCCAAGCGGTCATAGAAATGTGGGGCCGCGCCGCCCCTCCACCCAGACCATTGGTTGAACACCTGTCCACCAATGAGGTGAGTCAGGACGTCTTGAGCATACTGAAAATTGCCCAGCAGCGGGTAGGTGCCATCGTGCCAGGTCGAACGCCTGATGCAGGCACAGTAACGCTATACGCTCGTCACGCTAGCAACTTAGTTGATGGGCTCATTACACTGCTGCCAAAGGCGCAGCCTTCGCGAGCCTTGCGAGGCTCTTGTATTGAAATCGAACTGGGGATTTGACGTCCACGCAGGTTTCCCGAAGACCCCGCTAGCAAAAAACCTAGTAGAACTTGCCGAGCGCAGTGCCGCCCCCTTTGAGATGCTCTATGAACTCTGAATTAACTGAAGAAGAGATGCGTCGTGCCCTTTTCGGTGCGCCTCAGCCCCAAGAGCAGGTGTCCGCTCCTCTAGTACAGGAGCCTGTGCCAGAGATCGTTTCCACGAAGACGGTAGCAGCTCCCCTAGCCAAGAAGAAAGTGGCGAAAGCGTTCACGCCTAGGCTTAGGGTGACGCTCCGGGTCGGGAACGAATTTGAGGGGAAGATGCACGACTTGATTCACGAGGCCGACACGTTGAGCTCGTTGCTTGCTGAACAGGAGGCTGTGAAGGCTGCTAGGAAGAAGTACAAGTATGTGGAGGTGGTATCGGTTAAATCGATGTAGACGGCCCCGCTGACTTGGCTAGGCGGCTAACTGAGCCACACGTTTGTGACATGTACATCGAGCGCAAGCGGAGCGCGCCGGCCCACGATGGGCCAGAGGCTTGAGGATGGACGCCCGGAGGGCCAAAACCTGGCGCAGCCGGGTTTGGTTCACGACAGCCGTACCCCTGAGGGGGCAAGCCCAAAGCGGATATACCGTAAATCGCCATCGAACTACGAGGCAGGAAAGTAGGTTCGCATACTGATGCTGGTTTACCGGTGCAAATGGACTCAGCGACCCATTCGCACCCAGTCGTTTTAGCTGATGTCTGTCGTCAGTCCAGCCACATATGCCAGTGTCGAGTTGAGCGGGCGATGCCCCATCTTCTCGCCCATAACGCGCATCAAGTCCGCGTACTTATACGTGGTTTTGCGAATGCCATGGGGAGTGAGCAAACTCACATCGATATTCGCTTTGCGAGCCCAGGAAACACAGATCCTTCTCAGTGCGGCGGGCGACAATGAACGCTTACGGTCATTAGCAGCACGGAAAAGATAGTCGCCCTCTGACAGCTTTGAGGCCTTTATGTACTGCACAAAGGTCGACCTATGGTTTGGAGGAATTGCGTCATGCACGTTGATATTGATATCAAAGATCTTCACGCCATACACCGCAGCACCACCTCGCATTCTTGCCGATAGGAACTCAGTTTTCCGCAGCGCTCCCAGCATGCATGCGAAAAGGGCTTGATCCCTCAAACTGCCAGAGTCCTGGAGGATCTTTTCCACAATCTGAAGTTGCTCCTCGGTAAGCTCTGGCCGAGCCCCGCTGATCCGTTTTGCTGACGTGCTTTGGTCAGCGTCGGGAGAAACCTGCACGCGTTTGAAGGCTACAAGGTTTGTCAGAGGAAGATCGGTTACGAGCTGTTCCAGCTCCCGTTGATCTACAGACAGCAATGCTTCCGGCTGCAGGGTAGCTTTGATGGCTGAACTAATTGCCTGCTTGACGTCGGCTTCTGGCGGCACAGGCTCATCAGGGTGGCAGACCTTTGAGGCTTCGTTGAGATCGTAGAAGCTCTTATAGCCCAGTCCCTGCGCGAGCGCTCTTTGAGCATCTGCAAGCGAAATTGGAGTTGGGCAACGCCAGTGCTGTAGCAACTGCTTGGCCAGGCTTTTAAAGCCATGGTTACGGATCAGGTCTTGTGGATAGACTGGGACGCGCATAGCAATTCTCCGGTGCCAGGGTGTCGGCTGCCCGCTGACTATCGTCGAAATGCGTGCGATAAAGAGGGTGTTTAACCTGTGGCATTGAGCCTTCACGAGCCGACCGTTTGATCCAGGGAGATCAGAGGCGGCGAAATTAGCATGGCAATCTGCGGAGCGTCTACGATGGTTCCGAAATATTGGACTGGTTCAGTGAGTCAAGGAACTGCGTGACCATCATTTATGGAGCATATTGGCAGCTGATTTTTTCAACGGGATTTGGGCTCGGTATCAGATATCGAGCAAGTGAAAATTGGGGAAAGGCGTGGCGAATTTCAAATCGACCGAGATGCGGTTTTTGGACTCGATCTTCGACATGGGGGGCGGATACGTTCTCGATTTCTCCAACCGTACGATGGACGAGTTCTTCATGGAGGAGCTGGAGATCGATATCTCCCATGAGATGTTTTCCAAGGATGGCACCTCCAAGGCCCGGCGTGTCAGATGCCTCCTTCAAAACGCCGATCACCCCACGGTTACCCGAGTGCTCGAAGCCCTCTGGAAGTACCGACAAACTATTCGGGAAGAGAGCAAGGCTGAGGAAGACGTGGTAAACGCCGAGGGCCGCTTTCTATCGTTGCTCGAATCAATAAGATCACCAGGACAGCGCGCCCAGGTGGTACAAAATCCTTTCGCTGCGGCAACGGTCATTGATCAGGGCGCAGTCCTTGATGCTTTGAAGCAGCGGCTGTACGACCTGCGCGATCTGCCACCGCAGAAGCGTGGCTACGAATTTGAAGGATTTCTCAAAGAGCTTTTTGACTCCTCCAAGCTTCAGGCACGTTCGCCGTTCAGCCTGGTTGGTGAGCAAATAGACGGAAGCTTTCAGCTTGGAAACGAAACGTATTTGATCGAAGCCAAATGGGTCAGAGATCCGATTGGGGCAGCTGAGCTTCATACGTTTCAAGGCAAGCTCGATCAAAAGGCTGCCTGGGCGCGTGGTGTTTTTATTAGCTATGGCGGATTCACCCAAGAAGGCCTCCACGCGTTTGGCAGAGGGCGAAAGGTGATCTGTATGTCCGGCGAGGACATCTATAAAGCACTGGGACGGCGGATACCCATTGCGGAGGTGCTTGAGCGGAAGGTTAGGGCTGCCGCAGAGACTGGCGCTGCGTTCGTGCCGCTGGATGGCTTGTTCAAACTGTGACTTGGCGGAGCCATGTTGCCAACAGCTTGAGGTCAGGCGAAGGTCAGAATCAGCAGGTCTTACCTGATTCTGACCCTTGCACGACGAGCCTGGTTAGCAGGCTCTCGATCCGAACTCGGCTATCCATTTTTGCAAAGCTAATACGTCAGCCTCGAAGATATCCAGCTCAAGAGCGCTGCTGGGTAACTCCTCCGACTGAGCATGTTTGAACACCGATAAGCATGTCATCAGGTCGTCAATGAATACGCAGTCTTCATTCGTCACCTTCATGGTTCAAGTGTCGAGGCATAAGTCCCTGAATGACAGCTGACGGGGCCATTCGTGGATAGGGATGGCGCTTCACAGACCAGGCTATCTTGGTGAAACCCACGAGTTGCTTGAAGAATGAAAGCTCGACACGGTGCTGGCACGGTCGAATTGGGTCAGACAATTGAACCGCAGAAGGCCGACTGTAATCCTGCCAATGCGAGTCTTCTGCCTAACCCGGATCCTGTCTAATCAGACAGAATCGCTGGTAAGAAGCCTTAAGGAGTGTATGTTATAAACGAGGCTCCGCGTCATAGTGAACCTGTCAAGACGACGTTTCACACTTTTCGGTAACGGCGGGGTAAGGTGCATGGGGCCAGTATGGGCCAAGGACTGATGTCGCAGAGATGAATAATGCGTGAGTTTCCAAGAATAAAAGATCCAGTTGAAAACATCAGTGTTTACGAGCTCGACCAAGGGAAGATCGCTGGTTCTATACGGTCAGTGGCGCTTAAGCGGGTTTTGTTTGGAGCGGATAGACCAAATTTGCGGATTTCGAGGGTAAAGAATATAACCTTTGAAAAATGCATCTTTAATCATCAAGATATCGAGCTTGTTAACTTTTACGGCTGTAAATTTATCGATTGCGAATTCAATGGGGCAAAATTCAAAAGCAGCGAATTTCATAAATGCCTCTTTAGCAATTCTGTATTTTATAAATCCCTATTTGAAGACACCTATATAGATCCGAAGTCCTTCAAATTCGACTGGTATTGGCGCCGCCACTTCGCAAATATCAATGTAGGTTTGTTTCAATCCCTATATAGAAACTCGAAGGACATGCACCAGGATATCTTTGCAATGGAGGCGGATAAAAAATTTCTCCTGTATAAAAGGTATGAGTGCCTATTTGGCAAAGAGAAAAAATATGGAAGCTTTCTTATCTCACAGAGCTACAATGTTTTACTAGGGAGCGGATATGGAATGCTCAATGCCATGTTATTTACTGTTTTAGGCATTGCATTATTTGCCTGGCTGATGGACGGACATCTCGAGGATCAAAAAGGCTTCCTGGAAGCTTTATACTTTGCAGTGGTGTCATTTACAACAGTGGGGTATGGCGACTTAAAACCCAAGATGCAGTGGGCTCCGCTCGCACTGACTATGTTTTTCATTATGACCTCCGTCATTTGGTGTGCGATTGTGACAGCTATTGCAGTGAAAAGGATTGTAAAGTAGTGACATATTTGGTCATGGAATGCGGCTCCTCCGCCAGGGGGGATACGAACTCGAATAGTGATCGCGATGTGGTATGCATTTGGCGAGACATGTTTCCAGATTTAAACGCCATAAATGCCACCTATGGCCAAGTAATGTTCTATTCGGTAAGTGCGCTTCATAGAATGAAACAGAAAGGATCTCTGTTTCTCGTGCATTTGGATATCGATGGAGTATGGTTAGAGGGCGACATTTCCCTGCTGGACGAAATAAGGGGGTTCCGCCCAGCACCTCATTTGATTAAGAAAACTCAACATGGAGCCATTAGCTTTGTGCGAAAAATTTCTTGGTATCCTCCGGGCCAAGAAGGATATTTGTGGTTGCTTGACTCACTTTACGTTGCCTTGAGGAATTGCATCTACAGCGCTAATGCCATAAAAGGTCATTATGCCTTTGGGCTATTACCTGCTCTCCAAGTATTTGGTTTGTCTCAGCCAGACATCACTACAATCCTTTTAGTGAGAGAGGGCAAATACAGCTATCGAAGACCTTGCGCTTCAGTCGACAAACTTCCGCTTCTCAAAGATGTAGAGCGGGCTTGTCAGGCAATTATTCATCATGAAGTGAATTTTGCATGCGGGGGGGTGACGGATTGGCATAGAGCCTGGAAGTTTGATTATTGGGATGAGCGACTCATCGAGCGAGCCATTTTGAATAACGAGCATCAATCTTCAGAGTTTATGAAAAAAATGCGTCACCACAATTATTTCAAAAACTCACTAAAAAAGGACATGGCCAGCATTGTTGACGACCATTCTAAGTAATGGTATACGAGCAAAACTCTGGATCAAGATCACAAAGTAGGGCATGTGCGGTCAGGCGCCGATGATCTCTGGCAGCTTCGACCAAATGTTCGGCATGTGTGTCCTCCCTGGAACCTGATTGATCAGGTATATCTCGCTGGTAGCTCAGGGGTTGATGCTCAGGGAATGGACATCGCGCATGGCGAAGTAAGATCGCCGAGGCTGCCAGCGCCGGGAATGAGGTGCTCCAGATTGCGGTGTATGGAACGCGTAGGCAGCTTTACACCCTCCATACAACCTTAGTGCCCTGAGAGCAGCAGCCAGAGCGTATCTGTTCTGGCTACGAGCGAAGCGGGCCTTGAGCAGGGTTCACTTGGGGGCAACGTAGTAGCGAACCGACGACTCTAGGAAGCACTTGTTCAGGTACTCCGGCGTAAGCTTGCCGGCCTCCTCAAGCTTGGCGAGTAGCTTCTCATCCATCAGCACGAGTTCCGGGCTCACGGGCAGTGCTAAGAAACGTTTCTCGTATAGGGCTACGTTCGAGTCGGGGAGAATGAATTTCTCCCCTGTCGTCGTGAAGGGCACCCATTCAGTGTCCTCAATCAGCACCCGGCCTTTTATGAAGAACGATGTGAGTGCCATACCCACTATCATCCGAGCAGTGGCGTGCGGATCCCCAACTCCGTTGAAAATTCGTACTGTGTCATGAACCTGCTCAGTTTCATCTTCCTCTAGTTGTGCTTGCGAGGGTATGCATGGTGGTGGCTCCATGATCGAGTCGTAGAGTGGCCTTTCTTTGGCTACACAGTAAGCCCGTGCTGCCAGCATCACGAAATACTCGGTGACGATGAGAGATCGGTCGATGCTACCGTTCCTTCGGAAAAAAGCTATCTGCTCTAGGAAATTGTCTTCTGTCGATTTGATCATTCCCTGCTCTGCCGGCTGATCCCATAACCTGGCAACAACAAAGGCACTCTTAGGCGAGCGCTCTACAGGCTCGCCACCTTGCTTTCTGTATATGGCGAGAAGGTTTTCATCCCCCAGCCATTCTTTCAGATGTGCCTGAGGGATCACGTGCTGATTGACCGTGATCCTATTCGGGTTTTTGACGCGATTACCGTTTTCATCCAGCGTTTCGCTGGGAGCTTCGTGAGGAGAGTGGTCTTTCTTATACATGCTAAGGGCCCAATAGTTTTTTAGCTGAACCGGCGAGCAGCTGTGCAGCCCCGTACGGGATCATTAACCAGTAAATTGCCCATGTAATGCTCCCAAATGGAAGCGTACAATTGAGGTACTGTCAGATAGCCCGCATCCAATCTAGAGTCCTACGGAAAACGGGAAACTCTTGGTCAATTACCTCCGGCTGCCAGCCCCGGATATTGTCTTCCTGAGCGATGATGGCTGCCTCTCCGTTCTCCTCAATATTTAATGCGTCCTCAATGCACCCCATTGGCCAGACCCAGGTTGAGAACGTTGCCTTCATGGCATCATGGGCGGCGTTTGCGAGCGGTCGGCCTTCAGCATGCTTCGCGAAGGCAGCCCAACAGTCCGCTGCAGTTCCGCTTTGGGATTTCTGAGGCATTCCATTTCCTCCGAGCTGGAAACCTTCGGCTTGGCTGACAACCCGAAGTGCAGATCTGACGTTATCCATCTCTTCGCATTCCTTCGGAAGCCAGGGGCCTCTAGCGTGGGTGAAAGCAAAATCCAAGTCAGCGATCACGCCACATTTGATACCCATTGCCGTCAGTACAGAAAATCCTTTAGGTATAGCGGTGCAACTCCCTAGGGCAACGAAACAGATCCGTTCAAGCTCCGGACTAACGCCATAGAGCTTCTCGTAAATGAGGGGTAGCAACCTCTGGTCAGTTTTGCCCTCACACAGAATTACCTTTTCGGCGAAATAGATCTCCGCAATGTTTCCGAGCTCAAAAAGCGTTCGAGATTGGGCTTGAGCCTCAGCTATAGCTTGAGTAACCGCCGTGCCCATAGGAATCCGAACCTCGGAACCGTTCTCCCGTGAGCGGCGCACGATCACCGTTTCAGGCGCATTATCCCTGCTTACCATCAATGGCGAATGGGTCGTGAACACAACTTGGTAGCCGGATTTTGAAAGCACATGGAGTGCTTCCCTAAGACCCCTGACACCTTGTGGGTGGAGAAAAATCTCGGGTTCATCGATCAGCAAGAGACGACGAGAAAGGTCTTGATCGCGGGTTTTACGGATGTCGGCTAGGAGCCGGATCAAGGCCATTTGTATTGCGCGCTGAGCACCGCTACCTAAAGTGTCGAATCGTCTGGTTTGACCAGATATCTCATCTGTCACGTTCAGATCACCGCTCTTGAAAAACTCCTTAACGTCGATTGACGGTACGTCCAGGTTTAACATCAAGCCAGGGAAGAAGCTTGAGAGGGCATTGGTGGCGCTGGTGTCGAACTCAGTCAGCAGAGGGGATCGGTTCTCACCGTCGGATCCCAGTATATTCCTGACTGCTGTGAGTGCATCCTGAACCTCTTGGTGAGCAGTGAGGATGGGGGCCATGATTTCATCCAGTAGCCCACGAATTGTGCTGCCAGCTTTGCCTTTGCCTAGGTCTTCCTGGACATCATCCATGGCGCGGATATGCAACGCTTCGGGTAACAATGCCGAAATTGCTTGAGGCAACCCCGTCGGATAGGAGCGCCACGACGTAGGGAGACCTTGCTCATCTATATCAGCATTTCCCCAGACCTCCGTGGTCGGTTTGGTCGAGCCTGAAGCAGAAATCCTTATCCAAAGGTCACCGTTGATGCAGTAGGGGCGAATCGCTGCTTGATGTTTGGCTTCAGGGATTTGCGCAATCAGTTCTTCGGTAATCCCGGACACGCAGGCGCTGATGATGATGGGTTGAGTCGGATCATTCGCGTCTGTTTTCGCAAATGCCTTTGGCGCAAGCACTAATCTGATCGCGTCGAGGATGGTGGATTTTCCTGCGTTATTTTGACCGACCAGTGGGGTGAAATCGCCCAGTGGCAGGATTACTTGCTTGCAAGAGCGGAAGTTCTTGATGTGTATTTTGCTCAAGGCGTGCATGGGATGAATTCCTTTTCTACGGTGGGCAAGGCTCCTCAGCGTAGCCTGAAAGTGGCGATGCGCCACAGTCCTGGTATCATTGCTTAAGGATGCAGCAGCGCTGTGAGCACATATCCTCTCTCGCGCAAGTGGAGCGCGCCGGCCCAGGATGGGCCAGAGGCTTGAGGATGAAAGCCCGGAGGGCCAAAACCTGGCAAAGCCAGGGTTTGGTTTACGACAGCCGTACCCCGAAGGGGGGCAAGCCCAAACCGGATTCTGCGTGAGTCGCCAACAAGCTGCGAGACACCAATGCAGATACTTAGGGCTATTCGGCCACTGATGTGAGCTGGTTAACTAAAGGTTTGCGGGTACGTACTGCTCTGAGTTGCCCCTGGCCCAATCATCGCTCCAACAAACCGTTTGTGGTTTGCCGCGCTCGTGCCACACCACACCTTCTGACCGTCGCCGTGATGCATTTTCATTGTCACCGCCAGGCCATGCGCTACGTTCCGTGACAAAGATCCATACGCAAGCAAGCCCATCTTCCTCCAGGAATTTCTGGAAGAGCTGCTGGTCGATAAGCGCGTGCGAGCCATCACCTGGGCTTCTGCCGCACACGAAGCGCGTTTCCCCTGCTTGATCCACATAAATGTTTGGATCTTCACGATGGGGCTTTAAGTTGAGCCTCTGAGCAAGCCAAGGCGCCGGTATCAAAGCTTGAGCGCCTTCGGGCATTGAGACATCCAAGTGAGCTTCCCAATAGTGGCGGAAGCACGGATAGGCAACCTCTACTTCACCTAAATCGTGAAATTCGTAGGTTGACCATTGCTCCTGAGCCCATGTCGAGCGCCATGGAGCCTCTCTGAGATAGCCATCGTTGGTGAAATCACGGGAAGTCCATGAGTCCACGTCCAACTTTTGTTTTTTTCGGATGTAATTGAGGAGCTGTTGTTCGTCCTCCCGCCTCACCAACACCGGCAACAGGAACCGCCACTGTTGTTGCCTGGAGCCGTGATCCCCGCCTTCCTTCTCTGGATACTTCACTGTCACAGAGCGATGTTCGTGTAGGACTACCCATGCCGCATGGGTTGAGTCAGTACGGACTACTAGGTTTGCTATGCCGTCGGAGGGTTCCTCCTCGAATGGCCATTTCCCCACGTCGTTTTCGACAGTCTCCCGTATGGATATCCGAAACTCATCGATCACTGGATGGTGTACATCAGGCCGGCTGTGCTCGTCAGTGAGCAGGATGGTTGGATCTATGTCGCGATGAGTGCCGATGTCTAGAGGGCTGGCATAACGCCGTGCCCCCTGTTCACTCGTCTCAGATAACCACTTGTTGTCGGCAAGGCTGCAGAGAAGCTCATCGAGAGCGAGCCACTGGTATTTTTTCCCGATGCGCTCGATCAATGGTCGATTACGGCTGTAGTCATACCGACCTGAACGATCATCTGGAAACAGTCTTTTTGTCCAGCCTAGCCCATAAGCTCGTTTAGCGACCCAACGCTGCGCCGCCTGTATATCGACGTGAGGTAACCGTTCATCCCCAGCCGTGGAGGGTTTGAAGCGTTTTTTATACTCCTTTTTATACCTTGCCCGCTCATCAGGGCTCAAAATATCCAGAAGTATTTTTTCAGCCCTTGCGAAGTAAGTTGAGCGCTCAGCAATATCTTGCTCAGAAAGCTTGAGCCTGAGATCCCTGAAGGCATTGGGCCTGAAATCGTTCATAAGTTTCAGGACGTCAGTTCTTAGATCGCAGTGATTGATGACCTCATCCTCAAACCGCTCATATACCTGAGTGGCGCTCAGAGGCTCCGGCAAACTCAATGGCACGTTCAAGAACGAGCTGATCCTCGGTTGGATCTCATAGCTGGCGAAATCGCCTCCCCATCCTGCGCAAGAGTCTTGGATCTGCGAGTCTCCAGCCCGCTTCACCGCTTTTTCAAGGGCCTCTTCGGACACTGACAGTCTGATGTTTTTGGAGTGGTAAGGGGGCATTGCTTTCACGATATCAACCTGTTCGGGCAGGTGATGATTTAGCAGTGCGTGCTCGATAATGCCTAGCGCGCTGTCCCTAAGTAGAATCGAGAGCGGAACATCCTCTCTGTCGAAGACCTCGTTGTACGCGACCTCCGAATAGGTGCGCAGTCGATGCTGCTCTGGATCGATGCAGCATGCTCCGAAGGCGGCTGTGTGTAGGCGCTCGAGTACGTAGAGATCGTCTACCTTGCTGAAATCCTTGCAAAGCATCCCATACAGGCTTGGATTCCAGATCATGAGCGACGTAAGCGCCTTGGTGGCTTTGTCTCGTAGCTCCCGGTGAGAGCAAGTGAAAAACCAGGTCAAGGTTATTGCGCAGAGATACTGAACTTCTGGATCAGTTCGATTGCTTTGCTCAAAGGCACTCCATTCGATCAATCGTCGACCGGTATTTTCCTCATCCATGGCCAGGAAGTTCAGCTGAGTTGTCCATGAAGCATCGCGCTTGGGCATGCTCTGAACAGCCAGCCGATTGTGCAAAAACTTCGCATTCCACGGGTGGCCGGCACTTGCACTCACTTGAAGGATGATATCTAAATGATCTTCATTTTCAGATAGAAAATGCTCAAAGAGTTCAAGTGTACGGTTGCTAAACGATT
>RCUO01000580.1_pt1 | contig 17744 bp, 8 predicted proteins | sample 2166161 | NCBI WGS metagenome assembly RCUO01 (sample SAMN09932617, study PRJNA488358) | compost metagenome | feature: garden; material: soil; isolation source: compost soil in cyclohexanecarbonitrile-enriched culture | place: Germany: Experimental Botanical Garden Goettingen | collected 2016-01-27 | reverse complement strand
GAAGAAGAATCGACTCCAGATTCTCTTCTTTCTTCTTCCACTGACATGACAACCTTTGAGGCAACGGTTTCCAGTGTATTCGAAGATGCATCTAAGATTCAAATCACTAAAGTACAAAAACCCCAGTTTAATGACCGTGACTCGACAGGGGAGATAATTGACCCGGTGTCGGGTAGCTTGACTCGAAAAGAAAATCTGATAACTTTGCCAGGACGGGATGGATTAGATCTCGACGTGGGCATCATTTATAATTCAAATAATGCCGTACCCTTCAGGTATTCTGAATACTATAGTGATTACTGGGGGATGTGGGAGCGAGACTGGTCATACGCTACGCCGGATCTTGGAGCAGGTTGGTCTTTTCAATTCCCATCTGTGATTAGATATGGTAATGAGTATGTCTACTATGATGACGGAAAAGGGAACATGTATAAAGTAGGTTCGGATGCGAGCGATGAACTGTCCAATTACACCAAACTGCTCAACTATAAAGGAATGGACAAGCGTTTTGTATTTGATAATGCAGGGATCTTCTCCAATGGTACTGACACATCCTGGGCGTATCTGGAATACTCCGACCAGACTCGAGAATATTATAATGCCGTCGGGAAACTGATCGGTATGGTTGATCGCTTCGGGAATACGATCATATATAATTATGATGGTAGTGGAAAACTGTCATCCATCACCGACACAGTGGGAAGAGTAGTCACATTCAGTTATGAGAACAGCTTGAATACGACAGGCGCATTTGACGGTGAAGACATTGATATACGCGTCTACAATGGTGCGACGGAGACACAAAAAGTGACCTTAACCAAAGATCGAATATTAGTTGATCTTCCGAACGCTTATGTACCAGCTAAATCTGTGTATGTCCCCGTGTTGTCGAGCATTACGGATCAATTGGGGGAGCGTACCAATTTTAGTTACCAGAATGATCTGACTATGTATTCGTATTATGGCTTTAACTTTTATGCACTCCCGACACAGGTTAGCTACACTCACTCCACGACTAACTATGAATACGGAAAGGTGACCCGGAATATAGGTTCGTACGAAAGCGTAGCCGAGTACCGTGTCTCGTCCAGAATCGACCATGCCGGAGCACAGGGCTATCAACAAATCAATTATACGTATGACGGGAATTATACCGGTAATACCCCCGATCAATATCCCGGCAACTTGCCCAGTGATTTCCGGTTTAGCACGACATCAACTGTTGCAAGCAACACAGCATCCAATGGACTCCGGACGACCAATACCTTTGATAAAGACGGTCGGGTGTTACGTACCGAAACCGTGGCTGGCAACAATGAGCGAAAGGTAACCAGCTATACAGCTTACCATTCCAAATTTACTCAGTCACCAACGCAAACGACCATCGCAGAATATGGACCTGGTGACAGTGATGAAACGGCCAACCACTTGTATACCGAAACGACCTATAATGACTGGGGCTTAGTTCAAAGTCAAACCAATCCGTTGACCGCCGAGCAGTTCAATAATACGGGGATCAAGCAGCATCATACGACAACGTATCAATATGAACCTACCTACCGCTTTTTGGCGTCAAAATCATCATACCTCAAGGAAACTGATGCCTCACCTGTAAAGGAAAGCTATACCTATACAGGAGAAGGCAGATATAAAGCCGTAACCAATGCCTTGGGTGAATCAACGGCGTATTTCTACGAGTATACGAACGGCCTCGGCGCTATTTCGCAAGAAACGGCAGAAACCATCTCGCAGGGAAGAACCGTGGCCAAAAAAGTAACGAAATACGGTCCGGAATATAACTATGCCTATCCTACAGAGCAACAGCAGTGGTTCAATATCGACAAGCCCGATCAAAAAATAGTGAAAACCACGATGACCTATGATCCGGGAACGGGACTCCTGAAAAGTCAAAGCGATGCCAACGGCCAGACCACTCAATATGATTATGATGTAGCCGGACGACTGAAAAAAGAAACACATCCGGTGCGAACTAATACGAAGGGAGAACAATATACCGAGGTTATCGATTATAACTACTATAATCAAACTTCCACCAACTTTGATGCGGTTAATGCCGGAACGCAGGTTCTAAAAGTGGACACCATCAAAACCGTTACGAATCAGTCCAATGGCAACACGATGAAGACATACGCCAACACGCTATACAATGGATTAGGATTAGCGTTACTGGAAGAGCATTATGATGAATACGCAGGGAAATGGGTCTTTACCCAGTATCACTATGACGACCAAGGCAGTCCCATTTATCAACGGGATGACCTGGGGAATATAGTCACAGTCGGTTATGACGTATGGGGAAGAGAAAATCGGGCGACCGATACGTATGGGAATGTGTATGTATCAGACTATGATTTAAAGCAGCGGAAATCGACGAGTTACATGGTGGCTTCCGATACGCAGGAACAGCTCAACTATCTGGAAACGGCATACGATCCTTGGGGACGGGCCACTTCCAAGCGTACGTATAAAGATTGGCCGAGCCAGTCGCAGCCGATCACCGAAAGCTATCAATATGATATTAGCGGCAATGTAATTGGCTACACGGACCCTATGAATCATCAAAACGATGCCGGAGTTACGACGGTCTACAACTATGATGCACTGAACCGCTTGATATCAGTTCAGGACGCATTGAATCAGACCACTCGGTATACGTATGACGGCACAGGCCAGATCACCAAAGTTACGGTTCAGGCCAAAGGCGGAACGGAACAAACGCTCAATACCAAAAGTTATAACGAGATCGGTCTTCCAACTACGAAACAAGATGGTTCTTCCCAGACAGAGAGTCTAAGCTATAATTCCCTTGGACAATTGAGCAGCCGTACCGACCGAAACGGAAGCGTGTTCAGCTACAGCTATGACGAGAGCGGCCAGCAGAGGTCCATGACGGTTAGCGGAACAGTGAACAATGCTGCGCAAACGCAGAGTAGCGAGCTGGTCTTTGGCAGTACATCACCTAGTTATCAAACCACCAATCAATACACTAACGATAAGTTACAATCGATGCAGCAAATCTATGTAGATAGCTTGAACCAGGTTCGCAGTAGATATGATGTCACATATTCATCTGGGGTCATTGAGCACGCATCTAACATTTCCAAGCAGTTGGATGTGTTAGGAAGAATTACTCAGCTTAATGACTATTATCTGAACTTCTATGTGAATTACCAGTATAATAAGCAACGCCTGGACAAGGTTCAGACCAATGGCAGTTCGACCTTGACGAACGATGCATCGGCCAATGTCCAATATAGCTATTACGCCAACAATTTGGTGAAATCCATCACGTACCCAACACTGACCGATGGCAGTACACTGAAGACAGAATATACGTACAACAAGGCTATGGGTTGGGTTGAGACGATGACGAATAGCAAAGGTAGCAATAATGTGCTGTCGAGCTTCAGTTACGGTTACGACAATAATGGCAACATCGTCTCGACAAGTGAAGTTCGAAACAACGGAGCGGTCCAGAAAACGAGCTATGACTATGATGCTTTGAACCGCTTGATCTCGATCATGAGTCCAGATGGTGGAAGTACAACATACACCTATGATGTTCGTGGGAACCGGCAAACCCTTTCGGATACGAGCAGCACTAGTCTGGTAATGTTGGATACGAGCTATACGTATGATTTGTTCAATACGCTAACCTCTGTAACAAAAAACGGTACGATCAGCTTTAAATACTATGCAGATGGATTGCGCTATCTGAAGAATGCTGGAACTATAAGTACTCAGGTGAACTATGACTTCAACGGTCAAGTAATCACAGAAGAGAAGTTAAGCGGTGGCTACATTGTGCAGCAATCCAACTATGTCCGAGGGGACCGCTTATTGGTCAAGAAAGACAAAAAGGCAGCAAAAGATTATTATTATCTGTATAACGGTCATGGTGACGTGGTACAGATTGTTGATACAAGCGGTAAATTGGTTAACAGCTATAGCTATGATGCATGGGGGAACCTTACAAGCCAAACGGTGGGCACTTTCAACTCCTTTATGTATGCAGGGGAAATGTATGATTCGGAGACTGGGTTTTATTATCTAAGAGCGCGGTATTACGATCCAAGTACTGGGCGGTTTTTAAATGAGGATACGGTAGAAGGACAGATTGATAATCCGCTGACTTTAAATCTTTATACCTATGTTATTAACAATCCCTTACTCTATCATGATCCATCAGGAAATATGCATGAAGAAGGATCAGGTGGAGTTGGAGGTGGGGGGTATGTACCAGCTTCTGGTGTGTCTATAACTTACATGGCCAAAATCGTGGCTCAAGGTATTTATTATGCTGCTGTTGGAACTGCGGGTAAGATTTTATCCCCCGGGGCTCAGAAAGCATCAACATTTAACCCTACTAAATATCCATGGAGTGATCTCCCTACAACTGGAGACCATCCTTTTGTTCCTCCGGTTGATAAAGCAGGCAATCCAATTTATAAAAAAGGGGATAAGGGTGGAGCACTAGATCAGGATGGTAACGAATGGGTTCAAGATAAAACCTCAACTAAAGTAGGAAATGATCATTGGGATGTTCAACACAAAAATGGTAAACATACTAATGTAAATGGTAGTAAGACAGGTACAGAAGGTGCTGTTAACCATGGAGATGACAATTTTCCTAAGGTAAAGGACAAAAAGAAAAAATAAAAATGAAGGGATTCGATTTATGAGCGTAACTAGTGAATGTTCTACAGGAGATTTGATATATGTTATTGAAGGTTTTGTTGCACATACTGTGTTCGATTGTGATGGAAACCTCGATTTGGACAATTCGATTGAATTGGCTGTTGGAGATACTGTAATTTATCAAGATTGGTTTTATAATAAAATGGATGACAATATTTTGATAATGGTTAAATATAAACCATCTAATAAAGATCAATGTTGGAGTGCTGTTGAGTCGCATTTTGTTACCCAAGATGTTTGGAATGAGTTAAAGGAGTTTTTCTTGTTAGAAAAGGAACAAAAGAAATAATAATTGACATGTTAATGATTTATGCGTCATCAAATTATCTTCCAGATACAATTCAGATCGAAGAGTTAACGCACCTGGGAATATCGTAGTAGGTATCGCGTGTTAAAGCGGAACAAAGCAATGTGATATGTTGCTCTGTTCCGCTTTTCTTATTCGGGCTAGGCTTGCCAAGAGAATTTCTCAAGAATTCAACTAAATCGAAATGGAAATTTTCTTAGATCCTTTCTAAAGGCATTGAAGAATATACCGAAACAATATATATATTATTTGAAAGAGTATTATTATATTGAAAGCTACATAAGGAGAAGTGAGTGTATTGTTAAAGAGAAGCAGGTTAAGTACTATGTTTATTCGTTTACTTGTAACAATTTTTGTAGTCATTCCTACCAGTTGGGTGGGGGGGAGCGCTGAGCAAGCCGTAGCAGCGAATAACAATGTCAACGGATATCAAGCGTGGAATTGGAACTCGGGTAGTCGCATGATTGATGATAATGGTACGATGTGGTTTGCAGATGTCAACGGAGATGGGAAAGCGGATATGATCTCAAAAGGACAACCTGGAGCATGGAATGCAGGTGTTGTGTATGTATCATTGAGTACGGGAAGCGGCTATCAACCATGGACATGGTATTCAGAAGTTCGCATGATTGATGACAATAGTACGATGTGGTTTGCAGATGTCAATGGAGATGGGAAAGCGGACATGATCTCTAAGGGACAACCCGGAGCATGGAATGCGGGTGTCGTGTATGTATCCTTAAGTACGGGAAGAGGCTATCAGCCATGGACGTGGTATTCAGGGTCCCGTATGATTGATGATAATGGTACGATGTGGTTTGCAGATGTCAACGGAGATGGGAAAGCGGATATGATCTCAAAAGGACAACCTGGAGCATGGAATGCAGGTGTTGTGTATGTATCATTGAGTACGGGAAGCGGCTATCAACCATGGACATGGTATTCAGAAGTTCGCATGATTGATGACAATAGTACGATGTGGTTTGCAGATGTCAATGGAGATGGGAAAGCGGACATGATCTCTAAGGGACAACCTGGAGCATGGAATGCAGGGGTAGTATATGTATCTTTGAGTACGGGGAGCGGCTATCAGCCATGGACCTGGTATTCAGGGTCGCGCATGATCGATGACAATACCTCTATATGGTTTGCGGATGTTAATGGAGATGGAAAGTCGGACCTGATATCAAAAGGTCAACCGGGAGGAGCTAACGCAGGGATTGTTTTCGTCTCCTTAAGTAGTGGGAGCGGCTACCCATCTTGGTCATGGAATTCGGGGAACCGAATGATTGATGATAAAGGTACAATGTGGTTTGGCGATGTTGATGGAGATGGAAAAGATGATTTAATCTCCATTGGAGAAGATGGTGCGGTGAATGAGGGGTGGATTTATGTTGCGTTAAGTACCGGAAGAGGCTTTCAACCATGGACGTGGAATTCAGGTCGTAAGCTAATCTCGAATCAATTACTTTGGTTAACTGAAATTAACGGTGATGGCAAAGTGGATATCGTGACAAAGGGAACCTCTGGATCAAGTGCAGGATTGGTGTATATTTCGTTAAGTACAACGTTTACCCAAACACGTTATGTGTATAATAGTTCGGGGCGACTGGTCGAAATGGTGCTCCCAGATGGTAGTATTATACATTTTGAATATGACAGTAATGGAAATTTAATGAGTAAGCACAAAAATTAGAATCGGATTTTTAAGCCCACCCCAATTAGTAATGCTGTTAGTTAGCAAGACAGTAGTATAAAATAGCTACCTCGATGACACTAGCAAATAGTTTCATGTAGTTATATTGAGTATCTATTAATTTTACTAGAGGTTCAGTATGGCTTTTCTCTAATCCTTGCAGAGCAAGGATTTTTTTATGTTTCACTAATCCTTATAGAATCGAAACTTACTAGATGATATCCGGCAAATAAATAAGAATCATTGGGTTTCAATAACCAGTTATATATTACACTTTCTAAAAGTTAAAAATTTGTACACCATATTCGACACAATCATGTGATTTTCGACAAAAAATCCTAATGATCTCCAAAAAGAAAATGGGATATAATCTTTATTACTAATTTGTAATTTTATGATTTTCAGAAATAGTTTACCTGCCTCGAATAACGTGGAAGGACAATTATGAAATTTTGATATAAGGGGGATAGTCGCATAATGATTGACAGTAATTATTGCTTTTGAATTTTCTATACATATTATTTCATTAACCAATTAAGAATGGATGATACGATGGGTCGAAAGATAATTTCGTTAATAGTGACATTTGTTATCGGTGTCGCTCTAATTCCAACAACGATATTTGCCGATTTATATAGATATGATACTGATTCCAGATTGAAGTCTGAATTATTCATTAATAACGGTATTCAGTACCAACGATCCTATACATATGATCCCAACGGAAATCTAATGGGGAAGACGAGTAGCTCTAATGATTTTCTTTTGTTAGAATCGTCCTTCGAAACTAGAAATGAATCAGAGAATTTTAAGTACCCGAGTTCCGTATTCTCTATATCAAGTAATGAAGCCAAAGAAGGTCAACATAGTTTATATTTTCATGCTTCTCAACCTACCATTGTTACAGCGGAATCATTTCCTCTCGAAGTCACCCCTAATACCCTCTACACCTTGAGTGGATGGATAAAGAACAGCTTGAATTCTGGAAGTGCTTATATTGATTGGATGGAGTATAACGCAAATGATCAATTGATTTATGATGGTGGAACCCTTAGTCCTACTGCTAAAGATCAATGGCAGAATAGTAGGCTGGAGTTTACAACAAAATCTGGAACGGCCAAAGTTGTTTTCCGAATTGTTCTAGATAGTGGTTCTAGATAGTGGGGCGATGGGCGCAGCTTTCTTCGACGATATAAGATTTGAAAAAGGGAAGCAACTGCCCATTTCGAAAGCTACCTTTGAAACCAATGAAGTCCCGTGGTATTCCAATATTCCAAGTAACTATTTTTCCATTACTGGTTATACAGCGAAAGTAGGGCGGCAAAGCTTACAATTTCATTCCGATCAAGCGGTAACGGTAACGGCAGAATGTGGAGAATTTATTGTAGAGCCGAATTCAAAATACTCACTGAGTGGTTGGATAAATAAAGACTTAAAGACAGGAAATACGTATATTGATTGGATGGAATACGACAATACCGGAAACCTTGTTTATGATGGGGGAGCTATTTCAGCTATTGAGAAAAGGCAATGGCAATATGATTCACTTGAGTTTATAACAAAACCTTCGACAAGTCGGTTAGTCCTTCGAATTGTTGCCGATGAGAATGCTACTGGAAGTGCATATTATGACAATATCGAGCTCCGAAAAGGAAGTACGACATCTTTAATGGATTCCTCTTTTGAATTTGGGGATGATCTATGGCATTCTTCCTCTCCTCAAACTCTTGCTGTAGCCACAGGAAACGCAAAAGATGGAATAAGAAGCATGCGATTTCATTCCTCTAGCCCTGTAGTTTCGTTTGCTGAATATGGAAGATTAGTAGTTGAGCCGAATACAAAATACGCACTTAGCGGCTGGATTTATAATGCTCTAGTTTCCGGATCTGGATATATCGACTGGGTGGAATATGATGCAGATGGAAACATGATTTATGATGGCGGAACTATTTATTTTAGTGAAAAAAACCAATGGAAATTTGGAAGTCTTGAGTTTGTTACTAAAAGTCAGACTCAAAGTATTGTTATACGGATCGTTGCTGATTCAGGTGCAGCTGGAGATGCCTATTTCGATAAAATAATATTCTCCAAGGCTCAGTAAGATTGGCAAGCTAAAAAATGTCCAGTCGATTTAACGAATCGTGATGGATTTTCACCTGTAATTGCTGTAGTTTGAAACAGGTTCGATTGAGTGTTCAAAAAATGAGTTCATCCAATGGGGGGGGATATAAGTTGAAAGTAATTCGAAGGATATTATGCTTTGCTATCTTATTTACTTGCTTATTCCAAAATAATCACATGGCACTAGCAAAAGATATCTTTTCTGACTATCTAGTGCTAAATATGGTTGCAGCTACAAAGCAGCAGACTATCTATATTTATAATCAGGGAAGATTAGAAACAGAAATTATGCCTGACAACACCTTGCTTCAATATACATATGACCCAAATGGCAATCTGACTAAACGAACCAAAGCTATTTCATTCAAACCCTATATACTAAGTTCAACTGCACTTTCCTACGATATTTATCTTAAAAATGTTCCAGAAAGTATAAGCAGTGTCCTATTTCCAACTTGGACCTTGCAGAATGACCAGGATGATATTGAGTGGATTTCGGGAGAAAAAGTTGGAAATGGAACATGGAAAGGAACGGTGGTACTCGATCGGCATAATAAGGAGACAGGCATTTATATGACCCATGTGTATGCTGATGGAAAATACGTTGATGCCATATCGGCTGAAATAAAAGATAGCCAAACCATACTAGCACCATCGGAAGCATCTTTGGCAGACGGATACTATGAAGTGAGCGTTGACGGTGTGGCGCGTACCACACAAGAAGTCCGCTTCCCAAGTTGGACTGTAAGCAACGGACAAGATGATTTGGAGAATCCATGGATAATGGGCGAGAAGATTGATGATACAACTTGGCGGATACGAGTTCCCTTTAGCAAACATAATTTTGAAACAGGAAGCTATGTTACTGATATTTATTCCTATGATAAATACGGAAATTCATCTGGAATAGGCGGAGTTACCGTCCAGGTTACGAGAGGAGCAGGAGGTTCTTCCGAAACAGACATTTCCGGTGTTTCTTACGATGTATTCATGTATGGAGTGGATTCCCAAGTTCAACGCGTACAATTCCCCACATGGACACTTGACAAAGGTCAGGATGATATCGATTGGATTGAAGGGGTGAAAGTAGCTAATGGTGTCTGGAGAGCCACTGTAGTTTACTCCAAACACAACTCAGAAACCGGAAATTATGTTTCCCATATATACGCTGATGGAAAATTTGTGGGAGATTGGGGTTTTACCGTAACGAATAATGCGGCGATACAAGCCCCTACAATAGCAAATCTGGGAAGCCTTTATTATGACATTACCGTAACCGGTATTCCTTCTAATGTAACGGAAGTCAAATTCCCAACATGGACAGATCTTAACGGACATGATGACATCCAGTGGTCCAGTGGAGAACGCATCAGTAGCAATAGCTGGCGTGTTCGTACTCCATTTTATCAGCACAATAATGAGATTGGAACCTATGTCACACATGTATATACATACGATGCTTATGGTAATCAGCGTGTTGTCGGAGGGACGGTGGTAAATGTCACAAAATAGATGTTAAGAGACTCTGTATCATATTGGGACACTCTGTTCTAACGTACACTCAAGGCTATTTATCGTAGTGAGTCGTCAATCGGTGGTACTGTTTCACCTTATCGAAAAAGTACTCATTGGCTGACGTTTCTTGTAGATTACTTTATCGATCTTCCATTAATTTCGTCGGTTTTTCCCGCTGGGAATTACGGGCTGCGGACTGCTCCTAAAAGCAGACACAGTATGGAACTCAGCTTCTAGCGATGGTCTTTCGGGGGCCTCTCTCCTTGTAATTTTCTTTCAGGCGGTAGCACGTCCTTGATATTGTTCGATTGGTTATCACAGATTTCGTATCGTCTATTCATGCAAAATATTTACCCGATATACAGGTCTATAGTTTGCATAGTACGCACTGTCTAGGAGAGGTGAACATTGAGAATAACCAGAATACATTTTTTACCCGGAAAAATGATTGCCATGTGTGCATGTATATTGATCTTTAGCACGTTATTCGGCATTACAACAACTGAACGGGTCCATGCTGCTGCTAGAGCGGCAACCATTGTGTCCCACTCCATCCCTTCTACGATGAAAGCAGGAACGAGGTACACCGTATCGGTTACAGTACGGAATGACGGAACTTCGGCATGGACGGGTGAATCTGGTTATGGGCTGGGAGCAGTGGGGGATGCAGATCCTTTCTCTTCGACACGTCAGGCGATCTCAGGGCAGAGTATAGAACCAGGAGGTACAGTTACTTTTACGTTCATTATGACCGCCCCTAGCAAGATTGGAACTTATGTTACTGACTGGCAAATGCTTCAGGAAAACGTGGAGTGGTTTGGGGCAACATTGACCGTGAATGTAGCGGTTGTGTCCAGCGTAGGAAACCATGCTGCAACGTTCATTAGCGATAATATTCCATCCGTGATGGCAAAAGGGCATATTTATCCGGTTACTGTTACGGTGCGCAATGACGGACAAGATACATGGAGTGAAGCGGACTTGTACCGACTGGGAGGCGCTGGCGATAGCGATCCATTTGCAAATACAAGGCAAGTCATTGCCTCGAACATGACGGTGAGTTTGGGACAAAGCTACAGTTTTACATTTCTGATGGAAGCACCAGATACAGTCGGAACGTATACTACAGATTGGTGCATGGTTCATGATGGAGTTACTTGGTTTGGTTCCACTTTGACTAAAACGGTGCAGGTTACAGACGGAATCCGAGATGCTTCTATTGTGAGTCATACTATACCAACAGTAATGGAAACAGGAAAAACATATAATGTTTCTATCAAAGTTAAGAACACTGGAAATACCAGTTGGTATGAGGATAGTACTTCAGTAGGCAAATATCGGCTGGGGGGTGTTGGGGACAGTGATCCATTTACTGCAACCCGTGTATTATTACCTTCTGGAGTCATTGTAAAGCCAGGTGAGGAGTATACTTTTAAATTCGAGATGAAGGCTCCCTCAACTGCGGGAATATACATAACGGACTGGAGAATGCTGCAAGAGTGGGTAACTTGGTTCGGAGAAGTCCTAAATCAGACGGTGACGGTAATCGATTCTTCAAAAACGGCCATTTATCATTATGATGCTGCCGGGAGACTGGATTATATCAAGCTTCCCTCGGGAGAAACCATTTATTTTTACTATGATGCGAATGGCAATCTAATTCGAAAAGAGAAGAGATAGTGGGGATTCATTTGAAAGATGGTAAGGGGTTTTGCAGAAAGGTTATATTGATTGTTTTTGGGATGTTGCTCGTTGTTAGTAATTTACCCAACTCATTATTTACTCCATTTGCCTTTGCAGTTGGAACCGGGGCAGGTCTTAAAGGCGAGTATTACAGTAACATGAATTTAACCGGCCTTCAATTAACGAGACTTGACGAGACAGTCAACTTCAACTGGGGAGAAGGTTCGCCTATTAACTCCATTCCTATTGATAAGTTTTCAGTTCGCTGGACGGGGAGCATTCAGCCTTTATTTAGCGAGACCTACACCCTTAATGTGGTCACCGATGACGGGGTGCGCTTATGGGTAGACGGTAAGCTGTTGATCGATAGTTGGGTCATTCAGGCTGGTGAGCGTGTCGGTACTTCAATTCCCTTCAAGGCGGGCCAGCGTTATGACATAAGAATAGAGTATTTTGAGAATACGGGCGGAGCATCGGCAGTTTTATATTGGTCCAGTGCAAGCCAGACTAAACAATTGTACCAAAAAACCAACTCTACCCACCTTTGGAGGCAGAGGGGACGGGTTTGCGGGGCGAATATTATGATAACATGGACCTCTCCAATCTAAAGTTAACCCGTACTGATCAAGTTATGGATTTCAATTGGAGCGATGGTTCACCGGACTCTTCAATCGGTGCAGATACATTTTCAGTTCGGTGGAGCGGAACGATTAAGCCTACATATAGCGAGGAGTATACCTTTTATTTGACAGCGGATGATGGGGTACGTCTATGGGTAGATGGCAAGCTGCTATTGAATCGCTGGATAAACCAATCAGGACAACTCACGAGCATCCCCGTGAAGCTACAGGTCGGATGTAGTTATGATATTCAGATTGAATATTTTGAGAATGCGGGCGGAGCGATGATGGGCTTGTATTGGTCAAGCGCAAGCCAAGCGAAACAAATAGTGCCGCAGAGTCAGTTGAATCCTCCGGCAGAAATGGCAGGAACGGGTCTTAGAGCGGAATATTTCAATAATATGAACTTGTCTGGAGAGCCTTCGGTCATCAGAACGGATGCGAATATTAATTTCAATTGGAGTACTAACGCTCCGGTTTCATCCATTCCGGCAGACCGATTCTCTGTTAGATGGACTGGAACCATTCAACCTCAATACAGTGAGAGCTACACCTTCTATGTATGGGCTGATGACGGCGTTCGTTTGTGGGTGAACGATCAGCTAATTATGGATCGCTGGCAGGGCCAATCCGGTGAATTTTCGAGTACAGCTATATCATTGAAAGCGGGTCAAAGATATAGCCTGCGCATGGAATATTATGAAGAGTTAGTCGGAGCCGCTGCCGCATTGTCCTGGTCCAGCAGCGATCAAACCAAGGAAGTCGTCCCGCAAAGCCAACTCTATCTTCCATATCTGACCTACAGTCCTCAAAAATATTATTATGATGCCAATGGACGACTGTACTATATACGCTTATCCGATGGGACTATCATCCGCTACTACTACGATACAAACGGAAACCTTTTAAACACGAGTAGAGAATAAGGAAAAATCAAAAAATCTGGGGGAGATCTAATGAGATTTATCGAAAGAAGTAAACCGCTGGTATCAACAATCCTAGCCATCGCGTTATTATTGGGAACCATGCCGTTCAACTTGCAAACAACTATAGCGGAGGGTGGATCTAAGAAGACAAATGTATCAAGCAGCGACACTGTCTCACTGGCAAGTCCCTCACCCGAGGGAACGACTTTCGCTACCCAACCGGTAGCACCATTACCAAGCCCTACTCCCAGTCCTCAAACCGCGTTGTCGGCTACGGCCAATCGAAGTGCTCAGCTGTTGAGTCCCGAAGCCGCTCCTGTTGTACAGGAAACGGTCTATGGACAGGAGAACCCGTCCGATATTCCCATGCTCAAAGCTCTAACGTTGGAGAAGCAAGGTCTCTCGTCCTTGTCCGGGAATCTCAGCATGCAGCGTCAAGCCCGGATTGACGGCGGCGTCTCTGCCGACCTGAGTCAGGCGGAGGTCGAAGAACTGGCCCGAAACGGTGCATCAGCCGAATCCATCTACTGGGTTAATTTTCTTAATCAAAGTTACCCGGATGCCTACACCCCTCTGGAACTGCTGATGTTGCATCAGAAGAAGGGATTAAGCTGGGAGGACATCTGGAATGAGCTTCAAAGCACAGCGGCTGCAGAGGCGAGTCCGACAACCGTGGAGGATTCTGTGTATGAAGCTGGGTTGCCGAGTCTGCTCTTACAGCGGCAGACCGTAACTGATGTAGTCTACAACAAAGACAGTCTATCTTCGCTTCAGCTTGAACAGGCCACCCTCACGACAACATCGTTTGACCTGATGGTAGCCAGCGTTCTAGAAAGCAACGTAAAGGAAGCCCAAATCAATCAGACGAACAAACCGCAGTTCGGGGATCGCAGTACCACCAACGAAACGATCGACCCCGTTTCGGGTTCGCTAAGCTGGAAACAAAATCTGATCAGTCTGCCGGGACGGGACGGGCTCAATCTGGATGTTGGCATTATGTATAACTCTAACATTCCATTTTCTTTTAGATATACACAGGACGGGAATTACACTTCTGCAAAGGGCTACTCTCCTGATGATCTGGGAACCGGCTGGTCGTTTCAATTCCCATCTATTACACGTTCCGGCGGCACTTCCTATTACCATGACGGCCATGGGAGCGTCTACCCGATTGTCTCCCATCGTTTGGATTGGAATGAACTAATTCAATACACGGGTTTTTTGAACTATTATGGAAAAAACATGCGATATGTTGATAACAACACCCATGATTTCAGCAATGGGCAGGATTCGTCCTTCACTTACGTGGAATATCTCGATAAGAAGCGAGAGTATTTTTCTAGCGATGGCCGTCTGCTAGGCATCGTTGACCGTTTTGGAAATTCGTTAACCTTCAACTACACATATCAATACGGCTATAATCTGCTAAGTTCGATTACCGATACACTCGGGCGGCAAGTCACATTTTCCTATGAGAATAGCCTCCAATCTGCTACCTTCGATGGAGATGATATTGTCATTCAAGTGAAGGATCAAGGTGTCGTCACACAATCTATCACCTTGACCAAGGGCCGAGTGCTTGCTACCGCCAACAACTACAGCCAATATGTACCTTTTTTATGGTCCATTACCAATCAATTGGGTGAGAAAACCTACTTTAATTACAGCTATCAATGGGCTAAATACAATCCGCAATCGCAATATTACGGCTATCAGGATTTTAACTTTTATACCTTGCTCAGTAAGATAACTTATCCTCACTCGAACACCGAATATGGCTATGAGCTAACAAACCGTCATATTGGCTACTATGAGTTGGTGGAAGAATACCGGGTTACCTCAAGGAGCGACCATACAGGCAGTCATGCCTATAATCAGATCAACTACAGCTATGACGGTGATTATTCGGGCGGAGCCATGGACCAATATCCGGGAAATATCCCTGAGAGCTATCAGTACAGTTCCATCATGACTGTAACCAGTAGTACCAAAGCTAATGGCCAAACCATCAAGAATACCTTCAACGGCAAAGGTCAATTACTCTCCACTGAAACGCGGGCAGCGAACGGCGAGCGACATGTCGAGAGCAACACGGCTTTCCATGACACGTTCATCTACTCGCCAACCCGCACTCAGTCCTCGGACTATGGAGCCGGTGAGAACCATCTGTACGCTGAAACCACGTACACCGATCTCGGTCTGGTCAGTTCGCAGACGGAACTTCTGACTGCGGACCAGTTCAATAATACCGGGTTGAAGCAGCATTATACCAAGACCTACACGTATGAACCTAATTATCAACTGTTGTCTTCCAAGGTGTGGTATTCAAACGAAAGCGACACCAGTTCCAAAACGGAGAGTTATACCTATACCTCGGATGGTCGCGTTGCAACGACTACCAATGCGCTAGGAGAACAGACCGCGTATGCGTACACCCGTGACGGTTCCGGTAAGGTGCAGCAGGTTGCAGCGGAGAGCCAGTCGAACAACAAAGTGTTTGCCAAATCCATTGTTCTCTATAGCGAGGGTTACGCCTATGCCTATCCAACGGAGCAACAGCAGTGGTTCAACCTGGGGACGACCCAGCAGACCTTTGTGAAAAAGCAGCAAACCTACGACCACGCCAGCGGCCTGTTACTCACTGAGAGCGATGGAGAGGGCCATACGACGACCTACGAATATGATGCGGGTGGGCGTTTGAAGAAGGAAACGCATCCCGACCGGACTAACACGACTGGTGGTGTGCTCAAAGAAAGTACGGTGTATAACTATTACAATCAAACGTCCAGCAACTTCGATGCTGAGAATGCAGGCGCTTATGTTCTGAAAGTCGATTCAATCAAGACCCTAACCTATGTAGGCGGTAGTTCGGTCTCGACCTATGCCAATACACTCTACAACGGGATGGGTTTGGCGCTGTTGGAAGAACACTTGGATGAGAATGCCGGAAAGTGGGTTTTCACCCAATACCACTACGACGATCAAGGGCGGGCTATCTACCAAAGTGATGGACTTGGTAATGTGGTGACTGCCGATTACGACGAATGGGGAAGACCATCCCGCTCGGTTGATGCCTCCGGCAATGCCTATGTCAACACCTATAATCTGATCGGTCGACAAACCACGAGTTATGTGGAGGACCCGACAACTCTGGAGAAATGGAACTACCTAGAGACGATCAACGATCCGTGGGGCCGCGTTCAATCCCAGAAGAGTTACTATGACTGGCCCAGCCAAAGCCAACCCATCCAGGAGAGCTATCGGTACGATATCGCTGGCAATGTGACCGGATATACCGACCCTATGAATCATCAGAACGACACCGGAGTTACAACGGCCTACACCTATGATGCGCTGAACCGCTTGACATCAGTTCAGGACGCCCTTAATCAGACCACCCGGTATACGTATGATGGCACTGGCCAGATATCCAAAGTTACGGTTCAGGCCAAAGGTGGTACGGAACAAACATTAAACACTAAAACCTATAACGAGATCGGTCTCCCAACAGTTAAGCAAGATGGTTCTTCACAGACAGAGAGTCTAAACTATAATTCCCTTGGACAATTAAGCAGCCGTACCGACCGAAACGGCAGCGTGTTCAACTACAGCTATGACGAGAGCGGGCAACAGAAGTCCATGACGGTTAGCGGAACAGTGAACAATGTTGCGCAAACGCAGAGTACCGAGCTGATCTTTGGGGATACAACACCTTATTATCAAACAACCAAACAATACACCGGTACTCAGATCCAGTCGTCGCAGCGAATCAATGTAGATAGCTTAAACCAGGTTCGCAATCGATATGATATCGCGTACTCATCCGGGGTTTCTGTGCACGCATCTAACATTTTTAATCAGCGGGATGTGTTGGGAAGAATTACTCAGCTTAATGACAATTATCTGAACTTTTATGTGAACTACCAGTATAACAAGCAGCGTCTGGATAAGGTTCAGACTAATGGCACTTCGGCGCTGACGACCGATGGGTCAACCAATGTCCAATATAGCTATTATGCCAATGATTTGGTGAAGTCTATCACATACCCAACGCTGACCGATGGAAGCACGCTGAAGACGGAATATACGTACAACAAGGCTATGGGCTGGGTTGAGACGATGAGGAATAGCAAAGGCAGTAATGTGCTGTCGAGCTT
>RCUO01000578.1_pt1 | contig 17750 bp, 19 predicted proteins | sample 2166161 | NCBI WGS metagenome assembly RCUO01 (sample SAMN09932617, study PRJNA488358) | compost metagenome | feature: garden; material: soil; isolation source: compost soil in cyclohexanecarbonitrile-enriched culture | place: Germany: Experimental Botanical Garden Goettingen | collected 2016-01-27 | reverse complement strand
GCTCTATACTGTTGCTCTTCATCTCCTGCATCCAGATTTTCAAACACTTTTATAGCATTTCATTTTCCCGCTTGAGCTTCTGGACATACCGGTCTTGATCTATATATTTTTCCCGTCTGCCTCGCTGATCCAAGAGTCCAAACTCACCCTGTTCCTGGTATTTCCGCATCCATTTCTTCATCCGATGCGGGTCATTAATCCCCAAGTGTTCATTAATCTTTCGGTAAGTCCATCACTCCACAACATGCAGACGAACCGCCTCTTTTTTAATCTCTTCCGAATAAGTTTTAAACTTTTGTCCTTTGATGGCCATACAAAAATGCACCCCCTAGAATTTCATCGAATAAACCAGGGGTTTATTCCAATGTCCATTCTAGAGGGTGCTCTACAGGTGGGAATGGGTGCTTTTTCCGTCCTATTGAATTTATTTTTCAGTTCTGAGCCTTCAACACCATAATAAAGAGGCTTTTGCAGGCCCTCATAATATAAGCGTCTTTTTTTCAACGTCGCTGTATCTTGAAATAATACGGGGTGATTTATGCAGATACCCTTTTTCATCCATATAATTCAGCCGCAGCAGCATCACTTTTTTATGTTCATAGATCAGATGAAATGGTCTTACGTCTACAACATCAATCGAAATGTTAATAGTGTTCAAAACGAGAGATCAGGAACTTGTAAACATCAAAGCCAAAGATACTTAACACACTATGGTTAATGGGATCAAATGGAGGTTTGGAATACAAATAGCGCTGAAGCCCGTCCTTTATTTGATCAATGTACAATTCATATGCATTAACTTGGATCGGTTTAAGCATAATTATGTGGTTGATATAATTTAATGGAGTGATAACATTCTGAAATGCGTTTTCAATTTCCTTGGAATTACAGCTGGTTATTTGGTACTTTCCTGTTGCTAAATTATCAGAAATATAAATGGTTGATTCATCGTATCCCAATATTAGAGTCTCATGAAATTGGTGAACTTGTTGGTACACTGAATGAGCAGGAATATATAAAACCTGTCAAGATGACACCAAACATAGTAGTCCGAGTCTATCGCTTTTTATATAAAATCAGTGAATGATAGCCATTTCAAGTTCATCAGTTCTTGATGAATTATTTTCTTTTTAATAAAAGGACGTGTAGTCACTAACACATCTTAATTGTCATAGAAATAAAGTCCCCAGTCCATAACATATCTTAATTGTATGAAATTATTGTATATCCATACCAATGCCCGTTCTTTGTTGGAAAGAATTGAAAACAAAGCACCTTGAAAATTCATGGTGTCCAGCAACGGTTGCCCCAAGTGAAGTCAACAATCCTTTCATTGGAAGTATGCAGATACGGATTAACGGAAGAAGGAATTCCAGGTAATAAGACATAGCGTTGATCGGTCTGAATAAGAGTTTTTGGCTTGGAACGAAGTTTATGAAGGGAGGGAAATAGAATTGTTTTTTACATTTTATAGACCAATCAATAAAATTTTTCTTAAACAAAAGATTTTCAAATATTAATATTATTCGTTGCTGTTTTTTCTATTGCCCTGAATTGACTGGGGGAGATATCCTTAAACCTTTTAAACATCGACGTAAATTGAGAATGGCTGTTATAACCAACGGCCTTGGCGATACTATTAATGCTTAAATTACTATACGTCAGGAGATTTTCCGCTCTGTTAATTCGCATTTGATTTAAATAGTATATTGGAGAAGTTTTGAACACTTTTGAATAAGTGTTACTTAGATAAGTCGGATGTACGCCAACATGATCTGCTAAATCTTGTAATGTTATCTCACGACAATAATTGTTGCGGATATATCTGTTTACTTTGATCAGACGTGGATCTATTCTATTGTGAAATTCTGCAGTATGGCCCTTCTTAACGGGCATAAACCCAGTTAATAAATCAATGATATCCAATTCAATCGCTTTGGATAGACTTCCAACAGTCAGTAATTTTTGAAACGGCGATAAGTCGATGTTAGTGACAATAAAATTTTTTGGTAATTGTATTTGACAAGAAATTAGTACCCCTTGCAAGGTAATTGGCGTAGTGCTCTTATTTGCAATAGAAATAGTGGTTTGGTGACAGTGAAGTAATATACCCGAGGTGTTAAATAAGTTAATTAATTGTCGGCTATACGAAATTTCACCATTTCCATTGGAGAATAGTACAAGATAATCGAATTTTTGCAAATACCATTTTTCAATTTCTCCCGGAAATAATATAATTTTGTCTTTTATGCTTCGGATGTTCATTGTTCATCCCTCGATCTCTTAATATTTTACATAAATTTAAATTATACAGATTTTATTGTAATAAATTTCATATATGTTGTAAAATGAATTCTAATAACGCTGGATACTACAAGATATTAACGGAATTAGATGGCTTATGCGGGAGAATTATTTTGTGTTGGATATTTTGTCGCAAAGACTGTTGAGTACGGTTTAAGGCAGAACAAAGGAGGGACAACATGGGAGATGAAAGAGCATATATTGATGAATTCTCTATTTTTGTTGCTGAACGTGAAAGAACTTTTTCTGAAAAAATCAATTTTTTATTGGATAAACAGCTTCATTGTTTTACTCTTATGCCAGAAGTTGATCCTTTAGATTATTTCGAGCTGATCTCAAGACTGTCCACAATTTGCTCGTCAACCGCTTTAAGCTTTTCTATGCATTTATATACTCAATGGGGCTTTCAAAAAGTAATATCGCCGGAGAAATTCCTCAGCTTCCTAGGAAACGAAAAAAATAAACTGTTTGGGTCACTGAATGAAGCGGGAGTTTATTTTATGCGCGAGGATCAGCTTCTACCAAACCATTACTCTGTTACGGCCCGGAAAATAAGAAGCGGATATTTGGTAAATGGTGTTAAGAAGTTTGTTTCATTAGAACCGTTTGTGCATTTTTTACCGGTATATTGCTTAGTGGAGAATCCTGCTAAACAAGAGTCACGGGTCGCGGTATTACTCATCAGGAAGAATGAGGTGGGAATTTCCGTGGAGGCTGACTGGGATACGATTTCGATGTCAGATAGTTATAGCAACAGTGTGCGATTCAATGATGTTTATGTACCACATTCAGAAGTTCTTATCACAGAAAAAAACGCATTGCAGAAAACTAATCTGTTTGCCTATTTGTTCCGGTTAAGCATAGCTTCTGTGTATTTCGGCCTTGCGCAGAGAGCTTACCAATATGTATTAGATTATTGTAAAGAAAAACAAGTTCCACATACCCTTCACACGCTTGCGTTTTTTCCGGGTGTGCAATTTTCAATCGCGGAAATGTCAATACTATTGGAAGTGAGTCGTTCGCAAATCACAAAGTTCAGCGAACAGCTTCGCTTATATCTCCAAGGTAAGCCCGCATCCGATTCCATTAACCTGGTTAGTTTAATAACAAAAGAAATAATTACAAAGAATGCTCAGAAGGTGATAAACCTCGCAATGAAGATTGTTGGTATTAGCAGCATCAATAGTACAAATATATTGGCTAAACTGTACCAAGATGTTAAAGCAGGAGAATTCCATCCCCCACAGACTGATATTACATATGAAATAATTGCCAAATCAGAACTGGGTCTTTTAACTTATCGAAACCGTTGGTTATAGAAAGGGGATCTATCCATGAATGTACTGCTTGATGTACCAGAAGTGCATATTGGTAAAGTTGATATCCTGTTAGATAAGATTCCATATCTGTCAGAAATCATTACCGGTATGACATATATAAAAGATAAGAGGTTAGTTGAACTTACTGTAAATGAATCTGACTTGGATTCTGCGCAAATTAGTCAATTAAAAGAATCGTATGCCGCGCTTTGCAGCAGTCTTATGAATACTCGAGTGATTAAAGAAAGAGTGATAAGGAGCAATTTGAGCCCCAATCAACCTGCGGCTAATCAGAAAGTTAGAAGTGACTTGAAACGTTCGAAATACATGGATGAATTGGATATTCAGGTGTCCGCTCATTTGGATAAGAGATTTATATTGATTGCACAGCAATATGATGCAGAGTTAAGAGAATATCCTACCTTATTGGATAAAGACAATATGACCCGCAACCAGTATCATATCCATTTTCCCCAGAATGTTTATGGGGTTGCATCAATACCGCATGACTATAAAGTGATTAATAAAATTCGCATAACAAGCGAAAAAGTGGATAGTTCTTTGGTGTTCTGCGGTGAGTTTCTGCAACCATGCATCTGTTATCATTGCTACGAAGAACTGCAGGGCAGAGAGTTGTCCCAAGGGAAAATGCTGACCGGCGTGGGGAAATGCTTCCGCCACGAGATTGAATGGAGAAAAAGTAAATATAGACGCAGCGAATTTAAAATGCGTGAAATTGTATTTATCGGAAAAGAAGATTGGGTTGTTCAGTCTCGCATCTCGATTATGGAAGACGTTTGGTCATTTTTTAAATCTCTGGGGTTAAAGGGGAGGATAGCGACTGCCACAGATCCGTTTTATTTTAGCCAGGATATGGGGACTAAAGGGACTTATCAAATGATGAGCAATGCTAAATATGAGCTCCTTGTTACAACGTTGGAAGGCAAAGAAGTATCTCTGGCGTCCTTTAACTTTTGTCAGGATACGCTTTGTTCGAAATACGATATTAAAGATGAGAACGGAACGGCGCTTTATTCCGGCTGCGTTGCCTTTGGAGTGGATCGCTGGAAAGAATCGCTTATGGATGCTTATAACCGGGACTGGGAGCGAATCAAAGAAAGTTTATTATGGAGGGAGACTTCATTTTGACGATCTCACATATACAATATTTGAAAAAAATAATTAATCAGAAGCTAAACGGAATTCTGAGCAAGGAAGTGGAACCCGGCGCTAATCTGAGTCATGAAGGATTGGACTCGATAAAAACCATTGAATTGATTGTAAATCTGGAAGTTGAATTTGATATCCAGATCGATGATCAGGATTTACTCATAGAGAATTTCTCCTCCGTTGATAAAATCGCCGCATTGCTTTCTGGTAAATACGGAGTTCAGGCATGAGGCAGTCGATTATTTTTGTAGAGTCAGGAAATCGGGCGGAGGAAATTCCGGTCATAACCGGATTGGGGTTCAATGTAATCTTTGTTTCATCCGGTATGCTGCCCTACGATGAGCATAACTTTAACGAAGATTCAAAATGCATTGTTGATAAGGGCATTGTTCAATATGACAGACTGGCGGAAATTGTAAAAGAACTTCATGGCTTGTTTACTATTAGAACCATAATCTCCACAAGTGATTACTTTGTTCATTCAGTAAGTTTGTTGTGTGAGCAATACCGGTATCCCTCATTAAATTCAATTTCGGCTTCCATATTCCAGAATAAAAATAGATTCAGAGAGAAGCAACAAGAATTACAGTATGCTGCTCCAGAATTCCATTGTTTTGACAGTCTGCAGGACGCAGTCAATTTTTACCAAAGTTCTAAGAAGAAGCAGTGGGTTTTTAAGCCGATTAATGGTAATGAGTCGGTAGCGGTACGACTTATTAATTCCGAGTCCGAGTTGAATGATTGTTACCGGCAACTGAAATATCTTTCGAGATATACCGGTACCTTATTAATGCCCAGCTTCTTATTGGAGGAATTTATTGAGGGATGTATTTACAGCTGCGAATTTATGGTTTCAGCTGGGCATCTGCACATTCTGGGTGTAACCAATAGATTAATGAGCCAGTTGCCTTACTTTATCGAGCTTGGTTACTCGTTTCCGGTTCGGGGATTTATTGCCGACCTGATCATTGAGGAGACTAAACGTTTTGTAAAGGACTTTCAGTATGACTTTGGCCCTTGTCATATTGAATTTATAGTTAGTCCTGATCGTAAAATATACATCTTGGAGGTGAATCCGAGACTTATCGGCCCACCCAATCCTTGGATGATTGACAAGGCATTGGGGATATCCGTTTTTGAAATCGTTTGTAAGCTCTATATATTTGGAGGTTTAGTTGAAGCTGCATATTTCGATTCGAAATACTCGACTTGTCTTGAGGTAATAAGCCCCGTTTCAGGACAGTTGGGACGAGTGAAGATTGATATGAAATACCTGAATCGTTCAGATGTGAAAATTATTTATCTGAAAAAGGAAATGGCTTACGTTAATCGAGCCGCCTCAAATACGGATATTGTAGCAAGAATACTAACTGTCGCTGAAAGTATAGACGAAGCCCGACAACTTGCATTAACAATATACGAGAGTATCCGTCTTGAGTTATGCATCAAGCCGGTTCCTTTAACGATGGAGAGGGAGGATGATATAAATGGACATCTTTGAAAAGCTTGAATCCAATGTAAGATCTTACTGCCGAACTTTCCCTGACAAATTCAGAGCTGCCAAGGGCGCAAGTGTCTACTCATATACAGGGAAAAGATATATAGACTTTTTTGCCGGTGCTGGGGCATTAAACTATGGACATAACCATCCCATAATTAAAGAGAAAATTATTGAATATATAGAATCTGATGGAATTGTACACTCATTGGATATGTATACAGAGGCCAAAGAGCATTTTCTCCATAAATTTCACGCGACAATATTGGCTGAAGATCGGTACCCTTACAAAATACAATTTTGTGGACCGACAGGCACCAATGCGGTAGAGGCAGCCATTAAGCTGGCCAGAAAAGTTACAAACAGGTCCGGAGTCTTTGCGTTTCGGGGCAGCTATCACGGAATGTCTTTAGGAAGCTTATCTGTGACGAGCAACCTATTTCATCGGCAGGCTGCTGGTGTACCCTTGTCCAATGTGTCTTTCTTTCCCTTTCCGGGAGACATTTATAATATCGATTCTATTTCATATATAGAGAAAATATTGGCGGATGACCACTCGGGAGAAGACAAGCCTGCGGCCATCATTCTGGAGACCATTCAAGCTGAAGGCGGAGTTAACGTAGCTCCGATTGAATGGTTGCAAGCATTAAGCAATTTGTGCAAACAACATGAAATATTGCTTATTTGCGATGATGTTCAGGTAGGCTGCGGCCGCTCAGGTTCCTTTTTTTCATTCGCAGAAGCGGACATTGTTCCTGACATAGTCATACTTTCTAAATCTATCAGTGGGTATGGATTGCCGATGGCTCTGTTATTAATAAAAGAGCAGTATGATATTTGGTTACCCGGTGAACATAACGGGACCTTCCGCGGAAATCAGTTGGCGATAGTCGCTGCAACGGCTGCTCTGGAATTGTGGGAAGCAGACGGGTTTCAGAAGGAAATTGTTGTGAAATCGCTGGTAACCAGCTCTGCACTCGACAGATGTAATTTAATCCATAAGGACATTCAGATTAGAGGGAAGGGAATGATATGGGGAATTGATTTTGGAGCTTTGGGAGATACACACATAGCCATAGAAATCAGGAATCGGTGTTTTGAACAAGGGCTGATGGTTGAGTGTGCAGGGCGCCAAGATACTGTCATCAAACTGCTCCCTCCATTAACAATAGAAATTGAATTGTTACAACAAGGTTGCGAGATATTACTGGATAGTGCCTCCATTGCAATCGGCAACAACGTCGGTTATCCCATGACGAACAATAGCAGGTAAATAAGAAAGGAGCATCATTGTGACCTTAGAAGAGAGAAGAGTCATTTTGTTATTGGCAAAAATCAAGTTAGATGATGGCGAACTTGCTGAATTGCGGTTGTTAATGCAAACACATATGGATTGGAGCAGGATATACGGTATGCTCCATACCCATCGTTTACTGAGCATTGCGTATGTAACTATCGATAGACATTTCTCACATGAAGATATTAAGAATTTTGCATATCCGCGGCTTTTTAGCTCATTAAAGAACACTTATAAAATTCAGTATCTTAAGAATACCGAACATTTGAAGCATACCATAAATGTCTGTAATCAGCTTAAGGCCCGCGGTGTACGATATGTTCTCCTAAAGGGTATTACACTTGCAATTCAACATTACGAGGATATTGGTATCCGCGAATTCAGCGATACAGATATTATGGTTCACACTTCTCAGCTGCAGGAAGCGGTCAATGCTATTAAAGAGTTGGGTTATCTTCAGGGAGGTTTTGACGAGCAAAAGAAAGATGTGGTACCCGCTTCTAGAAAGGAAATCATCACCAGTCCGTTGACCTCACATGAAGTTGTACCGCTAAGAAAACGAGTAAAACACGATTTCATGTCAGTCCATGAAGTGGATGTTCAATTTTCAATGGATCTGATGTCCAGTAACCGGACAGATGAGCTTGTTGAGGAAATTTTGAATAACGCTGTTGTACTAAATGTGGAAGATAACGATATTGCAACGTTAAACCCCTATGATGATCTGCTCTATATTTGCATTCATTACTTTAAAGAAGCTACCGGAGAATTTGATGTGAAGTTATATAAGGATTTAGGCTTATATAAAATTTGCGACTTATTTCAAATTGTTTCTAAAGGGGAGATCGATTGGAACATTTTTATTCGGTTGGTTTTAGAAAGAGGGCTTCAAAAAGCAGTATATTTTGCGTTTTTTTATCTCAATGAAATTTTCGGCGAAACGGTTCCTTCAGAAATGATGAAACAAATTTCGCCTGGAAATCTAGATTACTTGAATGTCGTTTATGAGTACAACTCGAAAAATGTGTCAATTCACTGGGATACAGATGTTGTTGACCGTGTATTTGATATGAATCGGGCCAAAGAATACTTTAATCTTCAATGATAAATGAAAGGGTGAATGATGATGGGTGTTCCCTCAGTCAAAGAGATCATTTTTTTTAAATCGGAATTAAATGCATTACGTGCTGAAGCGATGTTAGATTTATTGATCCGCAAAAAACAAAAGATCTATCCAATCATGTTTGATATTGATGGTTCCAGAAAAATCCGCGAGAAAGGCATTATATTGCGTCTGGAAGTGATTCAACATGTATTGCGGTTTATCGAAAGTCAACTTTCAAAAGGTGAATTTGTCTTTTGGTATGGCAATGACGAGATTCTGGTGATTCTACAAGCGGATTCAATGGAAGAAGCCACTTCCAAAGCTGATGATATCCGGCAATCCATATCAACCAGGCATATCTTTATTGAAGAACCTGTGGAGAATGTTTCATACGATGGATGTATAACAGTTACAGGCGGAATCGTTAATTTTGATGAATGCCATGATGTTATGGATGTAATCCGCTTGTCAAAAAGCAGAATTGCTTTGGCCAAAGAACAAGGAAGAAACTGCATCGATCAGACAGCCTCAGAGCAATGTTCATTGTTTACAATACGTATAACAACCAACGAAGAACTTCAATTAACAGCGTTATGTGAAAAACGCAGAAGGACTCAAGGAAGCCTATTAAGAGAAGCGGTTGATACGCTCTTATTGCATTACCCTCAATTTCATGGTCACCGGAGAGACCGGGAGCAGAAAATGCCGAAAAATGCCTTTACGTATGCGTGTACACCTGCTGTTACGTTGGAAAAAAACAGAAAAGAGGGAAAACATGATCATTAATAATGAAGCCCCTATGGATAATTTACAACGAATTTATAGTGATAATAAACGGATCGAAGAAGGACAACAGATACTTAATGACATTTTAGAGAGTTGGGACTCCAGAAGTAATATCTACATCCTTGCTTTAGACATTGATGGATCGGCAGAAGTGAGAAAACACGGTATTGAAGCAAAAATTAATCTGGTACGGCAACTGCAAAACAGGGTCAATGATATATTGCAAGATGAAAGAGCGTTAATTGATTCGGGCACACGAGATGAAATGTTTGTAATTGATATCTCGCAAGACGAAACAGAGGTAATTAATTTAGCAGAGAATATCAGGAGTATGGTAGAATCAGAAGCTTTTTACCTCGATTTAAAGGAAAATGAGAAAGTCAATCTTACCGTCAGCATTGGTATCTCAAAAGCACCACAATATGGGAAAAATTCCTTTGATTTATTATGGTCTGCAAAGGAAGCATTAAAGACCGCCAAAACCCAAAAAAACTGCATAGTAACGTTAGATGACATCAAATCTTCTCCATTCCATGAGAGTTTTACACAATCCCAGTTAGAAATGTTAAGTCTTCTCGGAGAATATTTAGGACGGGATCAAGAATCACTTATTCATGAAGCATTGAGCAGATTGTTTGATAAACATGGAGGCATTTGGTACTGGGGAGTTGAGCAATGGGATAACTATAAACAATACAAGGAGGAGTAACAGATGGCCGAGTTAATAAAAGTGTTTGGTAAACAACCGGAAGAATATAGAGGTATCAGATATTGGAATTCCAATTTAATTCGTTTTGAAGGCAAAGAGTTTTTGGTCAGCCATAATGCAGTGTTGACGTTAATAACGATTTCCTCATGCAATGCCTCATGCAAATTTTGCTCCAATGAAATTACATTCACACCCAATGGAAAGTACCTGAAGTTCGATGATTATTTAAAAAGAATCGTATCCTTCGCAAAACTCGGCGGAATCAACAAAGTTGCCTTCAGTGGAGGCGAGCCTACGGCTAATCCTCAGGCGCTTTATGATTTATTTGTAAGTATAGTTCCGTATTTCCCCAAATCCAGGATACATACCAACGGGTTTGGTTTATTGAAAAAAGTTAAAACAGTCCAAGGAGAAGAAAAAATACTGCTTGACGCGCTGATTGAATGCGGTTTGACAGGAGTTAGTTTGAGTATTGGTCATTTTGACGATGAAATCAACCGTAATATGATGAGATTTAGAGGAAGCTGGAAGGGATTGTCCCCAATTGAGATTGGAGAAATTTCTAGCAGAAATTCAACAAAATTTCAAGTTAGAATGAGCTGTGTTCTTACTTTGGCTGGTATTAAGAATGTGGAAGACATACGCAAATACATTGAGTGGGGGCATAAATTTAACATTAAATATTTTATTTTTAGATCACCCTCATGGATTCCCAGCGAATTCGCTAAAGAAACCTCCGTTACTCGGTTTAATCGCCTTAATCATGTCGATATTGATCCAATAACCGCTAAGCTCGATACCTTTTCCCAATTTGAAAGAGTTTTTGCTGAACATAAAACAGATTCACATGTGCATGTATATAAATATAAAAAAGAAATAACCGTAGATATCGATGCCTCTTCTGAAGAACCCGATCCAGATAATAAGATTAGAAGATTAATAGTAATGCCCAATACAGTAGCGTACAAAAGCTGGATTGATCCACACTCCAATTTGTTTGAGGATCAAACCGAGTTAGCTAAATTTTATGCGCGACAAGAGCTGCCCGAGCTTGGAAGGGTGGAAATTGAGTGATGTCGTATGCTATTGATGCCCACGTTCATACTATTAATTCCGACGGCCAATACGATGCATTACATGTTCTTGATATCGCTAAGCGTGCAGGTGTAAGTACAGTGGTTTTTACAGATCATTCAGGAGTTACGTATTCAGAGAGCATTCAAGCTTACGCCCAAAATATTGGAATCAATATGCCACTTATGGGAATCGAAGTAAGCACTATTCATGAAGGACATAAATATCATGTGTTGGCTTATGCCAAGAGTTTAAAAAATGAACAGCTAGAGCGTTATCTAATGTATCCGACCATGGTTAAAAACGACAGATTCGTGAAAATAATTAGCGGACTAATTGAAAATGGAGTTCAAATTCCTGGAAAAACAGATATATTAAAAGGGATACAAGAAGATGGGAAATATTCACATCCTGATAAATGGATGTACACAGGTACTTTGATTGCATCTTATGTGTCAAAAGCCCTGGGAATTCCATTAGAAGAAGCTAGAGCATTGTTTGCGGATGTGGGAACACCCGATAAGCGAATCGTTGCTGTTGAAGAGCGGTTATCTAGAGAACAAAAATACTTGTCCACTACTGAAGTTATTCGAAATTTAGCTCAATATGGAGCTGTTTCGATTATTGCACATCCCTGGTGGGAGTGTACGAAAACAAGCGATGTTGAAACAGTGATCCGGCATTTCGGTGCATTTAAAGAAGCGGGAGTAAGCGGGTTTGAGTTTGAATATTACAATAATAACCCTGTATTTATTGCTGCAAGCGAGAACCTGGCATCTTTTTATCCAGAATTCATTCATGTTGGCGGTTCGGATTTTCACGGTGATAAGAGATTTGATATTGGTAAGCGCGGTGTAAAACAAGAGGATTTTGAGCAATTAATGAAAATGGTGAGAGCTTGAGGGAGAAGAAAATCATTTTATTTGACTTAGACGATACGTTAATTTACACATTCCAGAATAGTTATTTGAAAATAACGTACGCACTTCAACAAATGAATCGGTCTCGGTATACTCCAACAATTAATGAGTTCATTCAAGTGTATGGAATTATTCCATTTCCGGATTGCATGCTGCAGTGGATAAAAAAAGAAGATTTATTTGATTTTTTGCAGCACTACGAGAAATCAAAAGAAAAACTGCCTTATCAATCTATTTGTTCATTGGATCTGTTAAAGAACTTTTTGTCAGATCATGATTTACGGTGCGGACTCATTACCAACACGCCGGAGGACCGGATATTTCAAAAAGTGGAGCAGGTGTTTTCAAGGGAGATATTGTTTGAGTTCATATTCTCAAATGCGAATAAACCCGATCCAATCGGAATTTTGCGGGCAAAGCAATATTTCGCAGTTAACGGTTCGGAAATAGTTTATATCGGTGACAGTTTAATTGATTATGCCACTTCTTTAGCCGCAAACGTTGATTTTATAGCGGTAACAACAGGAACGACAAAAATGGAACAATTTTGCGATGCCGGATTGATTACACCCCGAATTTATAAATCAGTAACTGAAATTCTAACTTGCACTTATCTGTAGAGCTGATATGAACAGGCTATTAGTCGATGTGAATGACATTCTAATTAATAGATTGGAAACGGGATATTTATGCAATGATTATTGCCCAAGACAATTTAATTTATCCAAAATTTCTCTCGATGATTTAAAGCTAAGTATGTAGAATCAGTCTTTCCAGACGGGTACATCAGAGAGCCTACATAAGAGAATAACGATGGTTTTCTGCGTGTTAACCCCGAGGCAAACAGGAAATTCATAATAGAAGTTTGTTTAATGTGCATGATTGGATAGCGGGGTTAAAAGCTCTTGACATCAGTGTAGGTATAGTTACAGCTTCCAGCCGCGACCAGCTTATGAATAAAATGAAAGAAGCGAATATCCGTTTAGACTTGTTTGACGCAGTGCACTACCGGCAGTCTTCAACTAAAGCGGAAATGTTTTACGAATTGTTCAACCGTAGTGAAACTCGATATGGGCTTTATATTGGCGACATTGTTGAAGACTATCTATTGTCAAGAAGGATGGGGGTGGATCTCATCAGGGTAGTCACAGGGCGGGATAGCAGAGATGCGTTTATTAAAGCCTGATTAAATGATAAACGAATATTTGGTTATGCCAGGGGGATCGGAGGAGAATTTCTTAGTGGAATCTTCAGTGTACGGTTTATACGGGATTAAGAATAAATATATCTCAAATCTGAACTTTGTTGGAGTGAACAGACCGAGTAGTGCTTGGTTTATGTTTAATACGGCACGCGATATCAGGAGTAATGAGTTGAGAATATCTGTTTTTCTTTCCATATATTTCGCGATATCCATATCTACTCTCAGAAATGTTGAGAACGCTAATATGTCGCTACTGGAGTGGTATATTCAGAATCCAACGAGTTTCCCGACAATAGTTGCTTTTCCTTATAATCAAGTTTCGTTAAAGGATATGTATTATATCTCATACTATCCGGGATACGCTGGAATGAGTTTTCCATATACCCGGGTAGAAGAATCTGGTTCCGTTCGTCCTCCACTGCAAGGAATTGAAATTTGCCCTGAAATCGTTGAAATTGAAGGAATAATATCCAAACACAGCAATTCAAATACGAATAAAACAAATAGATTTTTTAGGAAATTTAATTCTGAGTTCCGGAATGATCTGGGTATTGCCATAAAAACGGAATGGAAAGCGGCTGATTTTTCTGCTGCTTTAGAACCGCATTACAGCAAATTGTTGATTAACTCAATAACATAAGGGGGAGTATGGTGCATAAGGTTATTTTAATTGGATGTGAGGGGTTTGGTCGACTATGGTGGGATATTCTGCAAAAGAATGCAATCGTAACTGCTGTTGTGGACATCAACGAGAACGCTCTCCATAAGGCAAAGACTGCCTTTAATTTGGATGAACGTCAATGTTATAAGCCCTCCGACGCTTGGGAAAAATCCGAAGCCACAATTATGATCGATTGTTCACCATTCCAACATCATTATTCCAATATTATGAGAGCTTTATCCCACAATATGCATGTGCTATCATCTAAACCCCTCTGTGCAACAGCGAAGGAAGCATTAAGTCTTCTGGAGATGACGAGGAAATTCAGCCATTTAAGTTGCTTTGTAATACAGCAAAAGAGATATTATCCCGTGTTTAAAGAATTAAAGAAGATGGTTGAACAAGAAGTGCTGGGGAGAATTGAAAGTATTAAAATCGAGCTCTACTTATCAGGACTTGGCTGGATGCCAGGGCATGAATGGCGGTCGAGGATGAGTCAGCCGACTCTTTATGAAGCTGCAATACATCACTTCGATATCATACAGTCCGTACTTCAAGATCCCTTTACTGATGTCATGGGATACAGCTGGAATCCTTCATGGAGTCCATTCAGCGGAGACGCCTCCGTGTATGTTCTGCTTAAATCCAAGCGAGGAACCCTTGTGAAATATGATGCCACTTTTGCGCAAAGGGACAAGTCCAAGACGATATTGTTTGACTCTGGTTGGGAGATTGAAGGAACAACGGGGGTAGCAAAAGTTGAGAATGGTCAAATTTATCTCAACGGTGAAATGTACACTGCTTTGGAGGCATCACCGGACCTGCCGGCATTAAACGAAATTGTTTGGCAACAATTTATGGATTCTATTGGGAGTCCGTTTACACATGAACTCTCTTTTTCCGGAAACATGAATGCCTTAATACCGCTGTTTGCTTGTGAGGAATCGGTCAATACGGGAAGCTGGATAAATATTAAACAATATGTAAGGAGCCTAACGCATGGAAACCAACTTAGTGACAGTATTGCTGGGTCCCCCAGCTTCGGGTAAAAGTACAGTCTTTAAAAAACTGAAGATGCTTTACCCCGCGATTGGACACTTTGCCGTTCGGTTGTTCTTTGAGAATGAGAGACAAAAAAACTCACTTTGGTCAACTCGGGCTGTCCCTGACGAGAGAGGATGGCTACCAGATAAGGTTGTCGCGGAAGCGGCGGAAGTTCATATTCAGAAATATATTAAGCGAAAAGAGCCAATGATAATTGAAGGATTCCCCGCATCCAAGGAGCAGGCTCAATTATTAAACAAAATAATGTACCGCAATCAAATTACTCTGTCACGGGTTATATATCTCAGTCTTGATTCGGATACTTCCAAAAAGAGAGCCATGAAAAGACAAGTATGCAAAGTATGTGATAGCGGAGTAAACCACGTGGAGAGTAATGGACTGGACTATTGTCCTGTGTGCCTTACACCGCTGACAAGAAGAGAGGACGACGAAGGTCATAGATTCATCCAGAGATTAGATATCCATCATCATAATATTCAAGATGTATTGAGCACCCTTAATATTCCGGTGGTAGAGATAAGCGGTTCGCAAAGCGAAGATGCGGTATTTGAGCAAGTATTAAAGAACTTAGGGTAGGTGAGCGAACTTGAAATATCATATTTTCGGAGATGCCTGCTTGCACATTACAACACAAGTCGCGCAATCATCATTTTCTTTTGGTCCCGTTTCGGTATCTCCGGGAGGTAATGCAATAAATGTAGCGAGACAGTTAAATCATCTTGGTGAACAGGTAGAGCTTTATGGCATTGTTGGCGACGACCCGGAGGGAATGCTCTTATGTGCAGCATTAATCAATGAAGGGATTGAAACAGCGCAGATGCTTGTCTTGCCGAACCAATCCACTTCAAGAGCTTCTATACTCCTTGAGACAAATAATCCCCCCAGGGTCATCGTGCAGACCAATCAATCAAGCTGCCAGATCGAATATGCGGAATTAAACAGTTGGGTAAACAATATTGCGCATGGCGACGTTGTTTTTTTTCCGGCTTTCCCCAATTATACAAACCTGTTAAGCTCTTCTGAAATGAGAATAGCAGAAGTATTTGTGGATTACGGTTACGCTCCATACGCTGATCACTGGGAGGAATACCGGAGCGGTTTTCTGGAATTGATTCCTCATGTGGATTTTATTATTACATGCGCGTTCGACTACCAGCCGTATCAATTTGAATTCTTATCTGAAGCATTAGTGCATGCACGGTGCAGAGCAGTAATAGTCACCTTTGCCGGAAATGGAATTTTATTGCTGACTTCAGAGATCATAAGACTAATGGAGACTGATAAAGTGGAAAGCATTAATCCGATTGGTGCCGGAGACAGTTTTATTGGAGCGTTTATATTCTTCTATAAACAGGGATTACCTATAGAAGATTGCTTGTACAACGCACATCAAGTGGCTAAGTGGAAGGTATCCCAGTTCGATAGTTTACTTAATCTTGAGCAATTTAAACAAGAGGTGAATCAATGACAATACTAAGAGCCGGAATTATCGGTTTGGGAAAAATCACCCAAATTAAGCACTTAAGCTATTTGTTTGATTCTCCTCACTATGAAATAGCGGCGATTTGTGACATAAGCACTGATCTCATGGAATATATTGCTCAAAAGTACAATGTTGCACAAACGCACAGAGATTACGAGGAGCTTTTGTCGCAACAGAACTTGGATGTCGTATTTGTATTAACACATGACCATGTAGAGCCGATTGTAAAAAGCTTGGAGGCAGGATTTCATGTATTTACTGAAAAACCTCTTTGTTGGACACTAACCGAAGCAAAAAAAATTCAAGCAGCATTGGCTTTATCCAATAAAAAATTGATGATCGGTTATATGAAGCGTTATATTCCGGCTTACCGGGATATAAGGCAGCATTATTCTTCTGCTGATATTAAGATCATCCACTCCAGAACATTTGCTTCAGGAGTTAAGGGAGCACTTCCTGCTTCATATGAAATCAGAAAAGATGACACCAATAAATCATTGGAGTCGGAGACGCAGAAATCGATCATACACAGAATATCGGAGGAATATCAATTCTCCGAAGAACAGGCAAAAAACTATAAATATTTATTGGAACTGGGCATCCATAATCTGAATTTGATTGGAGATTTCTTAGGATCTCCACTTGAAATTGAGTACAGTTCTTTTTGGGATTCGCGTGTCTCCCATGATAACTCAAGCAGTAAAGAGAATGTTCGGACGCATAGAATGTACTTGGCTGTTATGAAATTTAGAAATGACATAAAGTTGATTTTTGAAGTCGGAGCGTTTTTTGATAATAAGAAAAATTGGGATGACAGAATTTTCGTATCAGGCAATGATATGGATTACTCTATTAAATTTCCGAATCCGTTTATAAAAAAATTGCCTGTTATAGTAGAGAAAAGTGGAATCTTAAATGACACAATTTTTAACAGCACAGAAACTTTCTTTTTTGAAGATGCATTTATGTTGGAGTTGGATTCATTCTACCAATCTATAGTGAACGATCTTCTTGTGGAAACGGGTTACGAAGATGGACGAAAAGACATGGAGTTAATTATTGAAATGGTTAGAAAGGGGCAGAGCTCATGAATTTGGCGATTAGTCAAATTTCCTTAGGAAATATCCCATTTGAAGAATCTCTTCAATTATGTGC
>RCUO01000576.1_pt1 | contig 17849 bp, 10 predicted proteins | sample 2166161 | NCBI WGS metagenome assembly RCUO01 (sample SAMN09932617, study PRJNA488358) | compost metagenome | feature: garden; material: soil; isolation source: compost soil in cyclohexanecarbonitrile-enriched culture | place: Germany: Experimental Botanical Garden Goettingen | collected 2016-01-27 | reverse complement strand
ATCTCCCCTTTCCCCACAGCTTTCCTCGATTCGTTATTGTAAGAATAATCCATACCAAGGCTTCCCGGCTACCCCTCTTCGAATATAAAAAAACAGCCCCGGGGAACGGGGCTTCTGCGGTGATGCGGATTATAGCGGCTTGCGGGCGCTGAGGGCTTCTGTGTTCAATTCATATAAAAAAGGCGGTTCGCCTCAATACAGCGCCCGCCACAAATAAAACGTCGCGTAAGCTTCCCAGCCCCGCCAATTTCTGAACATCTCCGTAAGCTCCGGCACAGTCGGCTTCCGGTCCATATCGAGCAGGGAACGGACCGCGTTATGCAGCCCCACATCGGTCACCGGAAAAGCGCCGGCATCGCGCAGGCACCGCATCCCTACATACCGCGCCGTCCAGGGGCCGATCCCCCGGATGGACGTCAGGCGCGCTTCCGCCGCTTCCGGATGCGGCAGCGCCAGCAGCTCCGCCCGGCTAAGCTCTCCGCCCGCAATCAAGGCGGCGACGGTGCGGATCGTCCGCGCCTTTCCCCGGCTCAGCTGGAGGGCGCAGAGGTCCTCCTCCGAAGCCGCCAGCAGCGCCTCCGGCTCCGGGAAGAGATGATACCGGTGTCCCGCCCACAGCAGCGACTCGCCGTAATGCTCCGCAAGCCTCGCCTTCAGCCGGTAGGCGAAGGCGAGGTTGACCTGCTGGCCGAGGATGGCCCAGCAGAGCGCCTCGAACAGATCGGGGATGCCGACGATCCGTAGGCCCCGGTAGCGCTCCGTCAATGGACCAAGCAGATGATCGCTCCCGGCCAGCTCATAAAATGGCCGGAGATCGCGGTCAAGGTCGAACCAGTCAGCGATATAGCGGGCCAGGCCCGCGACAGCGTCCTCTCCCGGCGGCTCCCCGTCCAGCAGCAACGCCGACAGCAGGCCCGGCTCCGGAGAGACCAGCCGGATCAAGAGCGGCTTCCCGTCTCCGCGAAGCAGGCGGGTCACTCCCTCTTCGTCCGTCCGGTACAGGCATTCCAGCGGAGAGCGGGCCATATAGTCCAGGCAGGCCCCCCAGTTGAACAGCTCCGGCAGCGGAAGCTCAAAAAGCAAATCGCTCATGGCCGGCCTCCGCTACATGATGAATACCTTCCAGCTGCAGCAGCTCCTGCTTCAGCTGCAGCCCCCCGGCATAGCCCGTCAGCGTACCATTCGCCCCGATGACCCGGTGGCAGGGCAGCAGGACGGGCAGCGGATTTTTTCCATTGGCGGCCCCGACAGCCCGCATCGCCTTCGGCCGGCCGACCGCGGCCGCAAGCTCCGCATAGGTTATAACGCGGCCGTAGGGGATGCCGCCCAGCGCCGTCCATACCTCGCGCTGGAATGATGTGCCGCGCAGATCGAGCGGCAGACTCTTGAAATCCTCCGGCTTCCCGGCGAAATACTCCTCCAGCCGGGCTACCGCCCCCCATTCCCGGAAGGGGGCCTCCTCGGCAAGGACGAGGCTTCCCGGCGCGAAGCGGTCCAGCCACGCCTGCGCCGTCTCCTCCGTGTCGTGCTGAAAGGACAGGCGGCACAGCCCTTCGCCGCTGCCCCACAGCGTCCATTTCCGGTTCCCCAGCTCAAGGGTGTGCCGGTACATTACATTCGCGTTCATCCGCGATCCCTCCTTGATGTTGTTCCCGGTATGCGGTAGGCGATACACCCTCATGCCGCTGAAACCAGGCGGCGAAGTGCGAGGCTCCGCGCAGGCCGACCGCCCGGCCGATTTCGGACACAGGCCTGCCGCTATCCCGCAGCAGCTCCCGCGCCCGGGCAAGCCTCACCTGCTCCAGCGCAGCGGCCGGAGTCACGCCGGTCACCGCTTTATAGACGCGGTGAAGATGGGACGGGCTGATCTTCAGCCGCTTCGCCAGCTCCGGCAGCGTCAGCCGCCGGCCGTACTCGGCGGCGATGACCGCATCCGCCTGTGCCGCAAGCATGGCATCAGGCCGCAGCGCCCCGCCTTCCTCGGGCCGGCACCGCTTGCAGGGGCGGAACCCCGCCTGAAGCGCCTCCTCCAGCGAGGGATAGAAGGTTACGTTGTCCGGCTTCGGCGTTCTCGCCCTGCATGAAGGCCGGCAGACGATGCCAGTCGTCCGGACTCCGGTATAGTAAAGGCCGTCATAGGCGGCGTCGCGATTAACGACCGCCCGGTAGACAAGGTCGAACAGTTCCTGCTCCATGCGAAAATCCCTCCACAACGCCCATTATACACGGTTAGCGTTCCCCGGAGACGGCCCCGAAATAGGATAGCAAGATTTCGACAGCCGGAATAAGCTGTGCACCGGACAAAGCGCTGCACTAGAAGCGGATGACAGCGACGCCCCTGCGATTCATTGAATCATGATTCGGAAAGGGCTGAACGTACGCTGCAAAGGAGCACATCACAATGAAAATCTCAAGCGCCAAGTGCCCTGATTCATCGAAGCAAAGTCCGGCAAGCAGCACGGCGGAATGCACATAGCCGTCCTGCTCCGGCGGAAATAGCGGACCGGGCGGCCGCTTGCGCACCCGGTCTACGACCACGGACCGATCCTAGAATCGGCTCCCGGACGGTTTGGCCGGGCAAGAGGCCGGCTTATACTTGAACGGTAGCCAAGGAGCGGAACGTTATAGAGTCCCGGGCCTCTTCTGAGTCCGGTCCGCTCAGGGACGGCCGGTTTAAACTGCGTTTACAGAGATGCTGTTAAATACTCTCTGTTCCGGCCTGCCTTCATGAGGCCATCCATTCTGATTCGAGGTGATTTCCATGAATTCCGGCGCTTTATCCGCCAGAAACAACAAAGTTCTGGTCATGGCCGGCCTTCTGATCGGCCTGATCTTCACGGAGCTTGACGAGACCGTGGTATCGACGGCGATGCCCACCATCATCCGCCAGCTCCACGGTCTGGCCCTGTACGGCTGGGTGGCCGGCATCTACATGCTCGCCCTCACCCTGTTCATGCCGATTCTCGGCAAGCTGGCCGATCTGTACGGCCGCAAGCGCATATACTTAAGCTGCATGACGCTGTTCATCGGCGGCTCACTGATCAGCGGGCTCGCCCAGTCCATGACGATGCTGCTCGCCGGCCGGGCCATCCAGGGCATCGGCGCGGGCGGCCTGATGCCGCTGGCGCTCGTCATTATCGGCGAGCTCTTCCCCCTGGAGCAGCGCGCCAAAATCCAGAGCCTCTTCGGCCCGCTCATGATTATCCCGCAGCTGCTCGGCCCTACGCTCGGCGGCTACATCGTCGGGCATCTCAGCTGGCATTGGGTGTTCCTGATCAATCTGCCGGTAGGCGTTCTCGCCGCCATTCTGCTCTCCAAAGGGCTGAAGGAGACCCGCAGCGAAGATAAGCCCCGGATCGACTGGGCCGGAGCAGGTACGCTGATGTCCGCTCTGCTCACTCTGCTTCTGGCGCCTGTGCTGATTGACAACCAGGGCTATGCCTGGTCATCTCCGGTCATCCTTGCACTGCTGGCGGCATCTCTTCTGCTGTTCACGCTGTTTGTAATCATCGAGCGGCGGGCGAGCGAGCCGCTCATCCCGCTGCACCTGTTCCGCAACCGGAACGTCGTCGTCCTCTCCGTCCTCGTCTTCACTCTGATGCTGGGCATCATGGGAGGCATCGCCCTGTTCCCGTTTTTTGCACAGAATGTCATGGGCCTGACGCCGACAGCCTCCGGCTATATGACTCTGGCCTTTATGGCAGGGGCGATCCCGACCAGTATCGTGTTCGGTTTCCTGATCACCCGCATCGCTTACCGGACACTGTTCATCAGCTTCTTCACGCTTCCGATATTGGGATTCTTCCTGCTGTCCCATATCGGCGTACACACCGGAGTCCTGTACATCATCGCCAGCTTCGTCATTCTGGGCATCGGGATGGGGGCGCTGTTCGGAGGGGACAACCTCATCGTACAGGAGTCGGTAGACAAGAAGGACAGCGGGATCGCACTCTCCACCGTCCAGCTGTTCCAGTCACTCGGTGCGACTATCGGGCTCAGCGTGTTCGGCAGCCTGCTGTCCGGACATATCAGCAGCGGTGTCGAGCCGCTTAAAAATCAGCTGCCGCCGGGTACGGCGGACAATCTGGCGGCGGGCGGCATTCCCGCCGGCATTTCGCCGAGCCTTGCGGACGAGGTGAGGGGTGTATTCGCCCACGCTTTCCAGAACATTTTCTCCATCTCGCTGATCTTCGTCATAGCGACCTTCATCATCTGCTGGTTCCTCAAGAAGGAAGTGCTGACTCCGGAGAAGGAGGAAGAAGCCGCGGCCTGACCGGTCACGAGACCAAAGATGCATCACTTTAGCCGGTTCATTCCTGCTGACAAGACCGCAATCCCGCTTCGGATTGCGGTCTTTGCTTGTTTCTAAGATGTGGAGTTCCCCTAGAACATCCAGTCTTGATATGTGCTGCTCTCCTTCATCCCGGCGGCTTCCCGAAGCCCGGGGATGGCTGGTCATGACCCTGGGTTCCATGCGAAGACATGCATCGACATACCCAGTCCTGCAGCCCCTGCCGGGCCTTCGCCTGCTGCGCGGGGGCTCACTTTTTGCAACAGTGTGATATAAATCGCAATTCCATACAATTTTCAACAGGATTTTTTGACCTGCCGTCGAATTAACTCCACATATACGGGATATCGGATCAGATATCTGCCTACATATATGAAGGTCGGTTGGACCTATGGGAGGCCTGGAAATGCAAAAACGTCCATATTCGGAAATCGAGCCGCAGCTTCGGACGGGAGATTTGATCCTGTTCAGCGGTCAATATGAAATCAGCAAGCTTGTCGAGAAACTGGAGGGAAGCCTTTGGTCCCATGTCGCTATGGTTGTACGCATTCCGGAAATCGAGGCTCCGCTGCTGTGGGAGTCCACTGCGCTGACGAATTTGCCCGACGCCTTGATGCATGATCACCTGACCGGGCCGAAACTTGTCGATTTGAAGCAACGACTGGAAACCTATGGAAGCGATGTTGTTCCCTACGTGCCTCCCCGCTACGCGGTGAGACCGCTTGAGGTGGAACGGACTGAAGAGATGATCTCCAGCCTGCATGAGCTGTTCACGAAGCTTCATGGCATTCCCAATCCGGGGCAATGGAAGATGATTCTGGAGGTCATTGAGGGGCGGTTCTTTCATATCCGGTCCAAACTGGACAACTATACTTGCAGCGAGCTGATCGCCGAGTCCTTCATCGAGATGGGCCTGCTCGATCCGAAGGCCGTTATCAACGGCTTCATGCCCAGCGATTTCTCCAGCGACGGGCATTTGAAGCTGATCAAGGGACAATTCGGGGATGAAATCGAAATCGATCTCACCGAAAGCTTGTCCCGGAACTGACCGTACGGCGATGAAAGCTCTGCACACTTCCGTAATTAAGGCGGCCGGCTTGATTGCCGCCCTGCCGCGCGCGTTAGCGGGCGGCTTGATTGCGGTTCTGCTATTGCTGACATTCGGTTCCGGGGCGGCTGCAGCTCCCATCGATCAGCCCGATGATTCCGCCTCCCTTGCCGGAAATAACGACCTGCAGGGCATCCTGCGCATCATGGAGGACAAGGACGGCTCGCTGACTCCCGAGCAGGCGGCCGCTCCCGCCATGGATGCCCTTTACGAGCCCTACTCTTCCAGCGGGTTCGCCGGCACCTTGAGCAAGTCCGTCTACTGGGTGAAGCTTGATCTCTACAACGATGCGGCCAGAACCAGAGACTTCATGCTGGAGCTCAGCAAGCCTCAACTCGGAAAGGTTACGCTGTATCAATTCAACGATGAGCGCAAATTATCAAGCGAGACCGTTACGGGCAGAAGACTGCCCTTCTATGACCGCAGCTATATTCACCGCAACTTTATTTTTCATCTTTCTTTCGCGCCAATGACCGGGGAGAAACTGTATTTCAAAATCGAGACCGACACATTCCTCCAGCTTCCCATGAAGCTGTGGGATACACAGAGCTTCCTCGAAAAAGAACAGCACCAAGACCTTCTGTTCGGCGTCTATTACGGCATCATGCTGGTCATGGCCCTGTACAACATTTTCCTGTTTATTTCCATCCGGGAACGGACTTATTTGTATTATGTGCTGTTTATCCTGTCTTTTGCCGTCATGCAGGCAGTTTGGGACGGCTTCGCCTACCAGTTCCTCTGGCCGGACTTCCCTGGCTGGGAGGCTAAGGCCAATCCGGTATTTATCGTGCTGACCGGCTTGTTCGCCTGCCTCTTCTCCCAGAACTTCCTGGCGGTGCCAAAATACTCGCCTCGCATGGCCCGGATCATGACGTTATTTACCGGTCTGCTCATCTTGTCGCTTCCGGCCATATTGCTGCTGTCGCCTGCTGCCGGTACACGTCTGGCGGTCTGTCTCTCCTCCGTCAGCATCCTTTTCTGTCTCGGGGCGATTCTCGCCGTCCGGTTCCGCATCCGCTCGGTGTTCTTTTACATTTTCGCCTGGATCGTCCTGTTCGCTGGCGCCCTGCTCAATATTTTGGCTGCCTATAAGCTGATTCCCCTGAACTTCTGGTCGCTGTATTCGATCCGGTTCGGCTCGGCCGCCGAGACGGTTCTTCTGTCGCTTGCGCTTGCCGACCGATTCAACGGCATCCGTCATGAGAAGACGCTTGAGGAGAAGCAGGGAGCACTGCTCAAGCAGCTGCACGAGACGACGAAGAGACTGACATCCACGCATGATCTGGACGAGCTGCTTCAATTTACAATGACGAGTCTATCCAAAATTACGGCCTGCGAACATGGCTTTATTCTGCTGGAAAAAGAAGGCGGGTATGAGCTCACAGCCCAGACGGGGGCAGGCCCCTGGTACGGGCTGAATGCTGCGGAACCGGAGAGCGAGGCTTTTCTCCGTCGTCTGATTGTGGAGAAACAGCTGATCCTGCTCTCGGGACATGAGAACCTTTCCCTGCCGGACCCGCTGGCCCGCACTTTTCTCGGCATACCCATTCTGTATCATGACCGCATGATCGGCGCTGTTGTGCTGTACAGCTATTTTGCGAGAAGAATTACGGGGAATGAACGAAGCATTCTGCGCGATTTTGCCGGTCAGGTCGGTATATCCATGGAAAATGTCCGGCTCTTCTCCGAAATCAATCGCCTTGCGTCCATCGACGGACTGACCGGGGTGTACAACCGCTCTCATTTCTTGAAGCTTGCCCGCCGACATCTGGCCCAATGCCGGAATACGGGAGTCCCCCTGTCGCTGATCATGGTCGATATCGACCATTTCAAGAGCATCAATGACAGGTACGGCCATCTTATGGGAGACAAGGTCATTCAGGAGACGGTGAAACGGCTGGCTGAGCTGGCTCAGCCCCGCGGCATAATCGGCCGGTATGGAGGAGAAGAGTTCGTCCTTGTGCTTCCGGGCGTCACCGCGCCGCAGGCGATCCGTCTGGCGGAAATTATGCGCAAGAGCATTGCGGCCTCGCCAGTCTCCATGCAGGGACAGTCTATCAGTTATACGATCAGCTTGGGCCTTTCATCGCTCGGTCCGGATACGCACGAGATCACCTCGCTGGTGGATCAGGCGGACCGGGCGCTGTACCTCGCGAAGGAGAGCGGCCGCAACAGTGTCAAAACCTTATAGGACGCTCTCGATAAGCCGCTCCCGGCAGAGGGGAAAACATGTTCGGGAAAATGGTATAATAGGAAGATCTCAAGATAAACGAGGAGAACACCTTCCATGCAATCGACACCTGTACTTGACGATGCCGGATGGAGCCGGCTGATTCAGGACGCAGCCTATTATTTCGACGATTTGACCCTGAAACGGGGATTTCAATATTACAAGCAGGGACGGGTATCCTCCCTGCAGTCGCCTTCCGCCGGTCTGCTTACAGCTTTCGTGGACGGCAGCGAGCGGTACAGCGTCGAAATGGTGCTCGGCGCCTTCTCCATCAGCAGCTGCAGCTGTCCGGTCCTTGGACCCTGCAAGCATATGGCGGCCGTGCTGATGGAGTATGCCGGATCGCAAGGCCGGCCCGTGCCGATGCTGGCAAATGCCCAGTCTTCCGCCCAAACGCGGATGGCGAGCATCGGCCGAAGCGAGGCGGGCGGCCCTGCGGGTTCCGGACCGGCAACCCGGATGGAGCCGGTTCCGCCCGGGACAGGCCGCATTGGCGCGGACGAAGCCGGGGGATACGCCGGGCGGCGGCTGCTTGCGGATAGCCAGGATGCCCCGGAGTACTTATCCGGTAGGGGCGTGAAGCCGCATCTTCATCTACCTGTGCCCCCAGGGGGCGGCTCCTATGCGGAGCGGACACCGGGCGCGGGAGGAGCCTCTGCTATGTCCGGTGCTTCCGGTGTGTCTGGCAGCTCCGGTATGTCCGGCGCTTCCGGTGTGCCCGGCAGCTCCGATTCGGGCCGCATCCATGTACGGGGCGCCGCCGCCTCGCTTGTGGAGCGGGGACGCCTCATTCCGTCCATGAATATTGCCCAGTGGCATGAACTGTTCGGGCAGTGCCTGTCCAGGCTTGCGGGCGAGACCCGAAATCCCCGCTATGTCGAAGAGGCGCTTGCCGCGATCTTCCGCATCAAGCCGGACCTTGCACCCGAGCTGGAGAAGCTCTTCGCCCTGCATGCGCGCCTGCATGTGCTGGGGACGCTGACGGTCCGCTCCGGAAGCGGCCCCGGCTCTTTCATGCCCTCGCTCGGCTACTATACTCATCTAGCGGTCTCGGAGCTGCAGGACGCTATGGAGGGCATTCTGCAGGAGGAGCTGCAGCTCGTCCAAGAGCCGGCGCTTCACAACCGGATTCTGGATACGCTCGGGCTTCTTCGCCACGAAATGCTGTCCGCAGGCAGGGAACAGGCCTTCTATTTCCGGCTGTACGTCCTGCTGTGGCGAAAATGGATTTTGCCTTCCATGGAGAGTGCCCCCCTCATCCAGGATGAGCTGCGCCGCCTGGAACGGGAACAGGACCGGCTGGCAGGGGCTTACGCTACGGCGGCGCTGACTGCACGCGGCTGGCTGCACCTTCTGCTGGAGGAAGACGGCGAAGCTCTCGATCTGCTGAGAGAAGCGGCAGAACGCACGGGCTTTCACCCTCAGGTGCTTGGCTCCTTCTGGGAGTTCATGGCGGAAGCCGGGGAGTGGGAGCGGCTTGTGCGGTGGCTTAAGGAGGCCAGCGCCTTGCTGACCGGCTATCACCCGCAAATTCTGGAGGAATATGCCGCTCTCTGGGAAGAGGCTGCCGCGCGGCGGCCCGAGGCAGAGCCCTTCATGTGGGAATCGCTGACCGCCATGCTTCCCCTTAGCAGGGACATTTACGAGAAGCTTCTGCTTAGCCGGGGACGCTTGCGGCAGTGGATGGATTATCAGCTCAGCACCGGCAAGGACCCGCTGGACTTCCGGGTGCGCGATCTCCAGCCTCTTGAGAAGGAGGCGCCCGAGCTGCTGCTGCCCTTCTATCACCAGGCCGTGGAGCGGTACGTCGCAGAGAAGAACCGGGCCGGCTACAAGACGGCGGTGAAGCTGCTGAAACGGCTGCAGAAGCTGTACAAAAAACGCAAGGACGAGGAGCGCTTCGGCGGCTTCCTCGGCGACTTCTCGCAGCGCCACAGCAGGCTGCGCGCGCTGCAGGAGGAACTGCGGAAAGGAAAGCTGATTCCATGAACGGACAACTGCTTCACCTTACGGTCCGCGCCGGACTCAGCGAACACGGAGACGCCCTGCTGTACGGGCTGGCGGATAACGGCTCCGCGCTGCCGGGCATGCGGCTGAAGCATCTGCTCTTCGCCTGGCATGAAGCTTCCTGCTACGGCACAGAGCTTGCGGTACACAAGGCAGGGGAAATCGAGCTCGTGGTTCTGCCCGCCGAGATGGTTCTCCCCTTCTTCGCTTCTCCCGACCTGCTGGACCATGTGGGCTGGAGCTGGGAGGAAGAGACGGCGGCGCTTGCGGCATTGGCCCCGCCGCTGCTCCGCTGCCTGGAGAACAGGCAGTACGCCCCCAGTCTGGCCGCTCACCTTCAGGGCCGGCTCCAGTGGACCTGGGAGGACCGGGTTCTGAAGGAGGCCGCTGAAGCCCCCGGAGCTCGCGCTGCGGCGGGAGATTTGGCGTCCGCACTGGAGCGGCTCCGCGAGGACGCGGACTTCGCTGCGGGAGTCCGGGCGGCCTTCTCCGCAGCGGTGAACAAGCTGCGGTACGGCACGGAAGCGCTCGCCGCCGATCTCCGCCGGGAATATCCGATGCTGTTCGAGCGCGCCCCCCGCACCGCGGCGGGACTCGACGCGGACAGCTGGCTTGTCTCCATCGGCTGGAAGGCCGATGTGCTGCCGTTCCGGCCTGCGCTCCAGCTGCTGGAGCCCTTCAAGGCCGGGCCCTGGCGGATTCGGCTCGTCCTTCAGGACAAAGCCGACCCCGCTTCGCTCGTCCACGTCCGGCTGGCCGAGGACGGAACCGCCCGCGGCGACTGGCCTCCGGCCTGGTCGCCGCATGTGGAGAGCCGCTCGGCCGGCTGGCTGGAGCGACTGCGCGCTTGCCTGCCGCCGGTGCGCTTCGCAGCCGGCGGCGATGTATTGGCCCGCCCGCTGGACGGGGCGGGCGCCTGGAGCTTCCTGACGGCGGAGAGCCGCCGTCTGCTGGAGGCCGGCTGGATCGTGCTCCTGCCGGCCTGGTGGGAGGCCGCGAGCCGTCGGAAGCCGCGGCTTCGGGCCAAGCTCCGCCCCGAGAGCGAGAACCGGGGCGGCCGCTCGCACATGGGGCTGAACGCCATCATCGAATTCGATTGGCGCGTCTCGATCGGCGACGTTGACCTCTCGGAAGAGGAATTCGCCGCGCTCGTCGCCAGGGGCGAGCGCCTCGTGCGTTTCCAGGATCGCTGGATTCCGCTCGATCCCGCTCTGCTGGCCCAAATCCGCAGAGCGATGGACGGCATCGACAAATCGGAAGGCATGACCTTCCAGGATGTTCTACAGCTTCATCTGCTGAATGAAGAGGAAGCAGGGGAAGACGATTCCGCTGGCAGCGAGACGATGGCTGGTGAGATGGACAACCGGCTTCAGCTTGAAGTCGAGCTGAACGAGCAGTTCGTGAAGCTGATGGGCCAGCTCGGTGGCCATGAGAGCCGGCCGCAGCCAGAGCCGCCTGCGGGTCTTCAGGCCCAGCTTCGCTCCTATCAGCTTGAAGGCTACGGGTGGCTCGTCTTTCTGCGCCGCCACGGCCTCGGCGCCTGCCTGGCCGATGATATGGGCCTTGGCAAAACCGTGCAGCTGATCTCCTATCTGCTTCACGTCAAGGAAGGGCATGACGGAAGACCGGATACCCCCCGGCCTTCGCTTATTGTCTGCCCGACCTCGGTGCTCGGCAACTGGCAGAAGGAGCTGGAGCGCTTCGCTCCATCCCTGCGGGTCATGCTGCATTACGGCGGAAATCGGCTGAGCGGGGAAGCCTTCTTCGCCGCAGCTGCGGAGCATGACGTCGTGCTCACTTCCTACGCCACCGCGTCGCTGGACCAGGAGGTGCTGTCCGGCCTCACCTGGTCGGCGCTTTGTCTCGACGAAGCCCAGAATATCAAGAATGCGCAGACCAAGCAGTCGATGGCGGTCCGCAGCTTTCCGGCTCTGCACCGGGTTGCCCTGACTGGCACCCCGATCGAGAACCGGCTGGCCGAGCTCTGGTCCATCTACGACTTCATCATGCCGGGCTTTCTCGGCTCGCTGCACGCCTTCCAGGGACGTTTCATCCAGCCCATCGAGAAGGAAGGCGACGCAAGACGAACAGCCGAACTCCGGCGGCTCGTTCAACCCTTTATGCTGCGCCGCAAAAAGAAGGACCCCGCCATCCAGCTCGATCTGCCGGACAAGAATGAAATGAAGAGCTATATTCATCTGACCGGCGAGCAGGCGGCTTTGTACGACCAGACCGTGAATGAGCTGATGAGCAAGATGAACAAGCTGGAAGGAATGGCCCGCAAGGGCGCCATCCTCTCCTCCCTGACCCGGCTGAAGCAGCTATGCGACCACCCTGCTCTTATTACGAGAGAGGGCGATTCTTCCGAAGACACAGCGGAGGACGGCGGACAAGAGCCCGGCAGCAGCGCACAGCTCAACGCGAAGCTTATTGAGCGCTCCGCCAAGCTTGAGCGACTGGTCGCCATGGTCAAAGAGCTGCGGGAGGAAGGCGAACGCTGTCTCATCTTCACCCAATATATCGGAATGGGGGAGATGCTGCGCCGCGTACTTCAGGACGAGCTTGGCGAGCCGGTGCTGTACCTGAACGGCAGCACCTCCAAAACTGCACGGGACCGTATGGTCGAAGCCTTTCAGGCGGGACGGGAATCTCCCCTGCCTCCCGGCTCATCAGACAGCACAGATTCCGGCTCTGGCTTGGCGGACAGACCTTCCGGCGTGTTTATCCTGTCGCTGAAGGCAGGCGGCGTCGGCCTGAACCTGACGGCCGCCAATCATGTCTTCCACTTCGACCGCTGGTGGAACCCCGCCGTGGAGAATCAGGCGACTGACCGCGCCTACCGTATGGGCCAGACCCGGGATGTGCAGGTTCACAAATTCATTGCCCTTGGCACGCTGGAGGAGCGGATCGACGACATGCTGGAGAGCAAGCAACAGCTCAGCGACAGCATTATGGCAAGCTCTTCCGAGAACTGGATTACCGAGCTGTCCACGGAAGCGTTGAAAGAGCTGTTCTCGCTGCGGCGCGGATTGTATTCGGAACCACAGAAGCCATGCTCCATTTAAGGCGGAGCATGGCTTTTTCCAACTGTATCAGCGGCCTTCACCGGATCTCACAGGCTAGTGTTTCCACACATCTTCATATTCGGGATTTCGTCTGAATTGAACGCCGACATAAGAGCATTGGGGAATGATCTTGGCTCCCTCCGCCCGCGCCTCCTCTGCCAGACGCTTAAGCAGACGCTGGGCTATATTGCCTCCCCGGTAGTGCGGCGCCACATAAGTATGATCCGCCACCCAGGTATGCTCGTCCTTGGGAATGTACGTGATTTCGCCGATTGGCCCTTCCTCCGTGCGGATGACAAAGGCATTCCGTTCCTTGTAAATGACACCGATCTCTTCGGTCTCCCTGTTGTCCATGTGTCTCCCTCCTTCCGGAACCGTTCAGGTCCGTACTGTTACTTTACCCATCTGGCACACTTTTTTTCATGTTGAATTGGATTAAGTGCAGTCGAGCTTTCCATCTATATTGCGGCTTTTGACGAAAACCTGCAGCTTAAGAATCTCCCTTTACCTAAATCGGCATAAAAATTTACCCGGATATTAACGTTGCAGCTTTTCCCGAGAACGCATATTCCTATTTAGATTCCAAAATATGTTCGTAGAGTCCATCCATTCTTTTGAATATGGCAGACAACCTAACCTATCTCTCTTTGAATCAGATCTTTTGCCTCAATCTCTCTATGACCCTGCGCATAAATATTGCTAGATCTTTCAGCATTAAACCTTTAAATTCCATCATTTCTTTCCATCTATATCACATAGTAAGTTATATTTTTCACAAATCTCGAATTTTCTTCTGGATTTTACAATTAACCGATGGTAAAATCTTCTTAATCTTTTTTCCTACTATCCAAGGTGGAAATAAAAATAGAATTAATAGGAAGGAGAATTCTACATAGTTCATTCACCCGGGTTGGTAGGCTCAATCTATTCACACAAACATTCGGGAGGGATTTTTTTGGAGTGGGGCAAAATTTCACGCAAGCTGTCCGTGACGGCTCTGGCTTTGGGAGTAACAGCCGGAACTATACCGGGCGCGGCATTCGCCAGCGGCTTGCAATCGCAATCATCAATCAATAACTATCATTCTCTGATTCTCGATGCTCAAAAAACCTATATTTCGCCCAAGATCAACACCAAATCGTCCGCCAATGTACATGTTATCGTACAGCTCAGCGGCCAGCCGACTGCCGTCGGCAAATTTGCAGCCAAGCAGGGGATGAGCGCTCTGGCAGAATCCGCGTCTGCATCCGCCGTAGCAAGAGAACAGTCCACTGTACTTAACAAGGCTGAGAAAGCCGGGCTGGACCTTAAGGTCAATTACCAGTACAACACCGTGCTGAATGGGTTCGAGCTTACAATCCCGGCCAATCAAGTACCGGAGCTCGCCGAGATTCCGGGAGTCAAATCCATTTATGAGAACAGCACCTGGTACACGATTCCGGTTGAAGAGGCAGATGCCACTATAAAAGGCACACTGCAATATGGTGCAGCTCCTCTGAACCAGATCGGCGCCAACGTCGCTTGGGAGAAAGGCTTCACTGGTAAAGGACTCAAAGTCGGCGTAATCGACACTGGTGTCGATTATTTGCACCCTGACCTCAAGAACGCCTATAAGGGCGGATATGACTCTTTTGACCAGGACCCGGACCCATATGAAGAAGGCCCTAACGAAGAGACAGGCTATGAAGGATCTTCGCACGGCACGCACGTATCCGGCACCATAGCGGGCAGACCGGAGAACACAACAAGCGATATCGCCCAAAAAGGCGTAGCTTATGAATCCGACCTCTATGTGTACCGCGTTCTGGGTTACAATCCGGCAACCGGCGACGCTTCAGGTTCCTCGGCCCAGGTTATCGACGGTATCGAACATGCGGTCGAAGATCATATGGACGTTATCAACCTGTCACTCGGATCCGACGCTGAGAAAGACGTGAACTCTCCTGATGCGATCGCAATCAACAATGCTGTTCTCTCCGGGGTTACAGCCGTAATCGCCAACGGCAATGCCGGACCAGGGGAATACACGCTCGGCTCGCCTGCAACCTCGCAGCTGGCCATTTCGGTCGGCGCGGCCACAAGCCCTGCGAAGAACTTCAACGTAGATTTGACGCCAACTGTTGCAAGTGTCACCTACGACACGTATAACGCAAAAGTAATGTCATGGGAGATCGGGCATAGCGATTTCGCCAACATTATCGGTACTCAGCCGCTCAAAGCGGTGTACGCTAAACTCGGATCGGCCAAGGATTTCAGCGAACTTGATCCAGCCGATGTAGAAGGCTCCATCGCCTTCGTATCCCGCGGCTCGCTTACCTTTGACGAGAAGATTGCCAATGCCAAGAACGCCGGCGCCAAAGCCATTGTAATCTTTAACGGCATCGGAAGCGTCGACAAGAACGGCAACTCGATCGTTGATCTGAGCGAACATATCAGCGGCCGTGACAGCTATATCGACAACAATATCGGTGACGTCTTCACCAGCATCCCGACCTTTGATTTCAAGGGGATTGAAGGACGCGCACTTGCGAGAAGCATTATTGATAACTCCAATACCGGCACATCGTTCGTGTTTGGCAGCGATTATCATGAGACCGACTTTGCGGGTGATACTCTCGCCAGCTTCAGCTCCGAGGGTCCGAACGTTGATCCGGATCTCAGCATCAAACCGGACTTCGTTGCTCCGGGTGTAGGCATCCTGTCTACCTGGCCGGCTTATCAGAAATACAACCCGTCCGCAAACTACGACGAAGCTTACAACCGCATCAGCGGAACCAGTATGGCAACACCTCATGTTGCGGGTCTTGCCCTGCTGCTGAAGCAGGCCCATCCGAACTGGGGACCATTCGAAATTCGTGCTGCTCTAGCTAATACAGCTGACGTTCTGGATGGTTACACCGTCTACGAGCAAGGCGCAGGACGCGTTAATGTAGCCAAAGCCGTCGATACTCCGGCTGTTCTTGAATCCGCCGAATTGGAAACGATTCTGGGCAAAGATTTCAAACCGTTCAACGTTGTTAACTACAACGACTCGGCCAACTTTGGCGTAGTTGCGCCAGGAGGAACCAAGTCCCAAGATCTGCTGCTGAAGAACACAAGCGCTGAAAGCACAGCTTACACCGCTTCGGTCGACTGGTATGGCGAGCATGACGGCGTAACGCTTAATCTCAGCCAATCCAATATTGCGGCCAGTGCATATTCCAACCAGGCATTCACACTGAACCTGAGCGTTGGAAGCAGTGCAGCAACTGGATTCTACACAGGCCAGATCACCCTGACTTCGACTAGCGGCAAAGCTGAACTTCACCTGCCGTTCTCGATCTATGTGGGCACAGAACTGCCTGACAGCCCGGTAGGCATTCAGGAAATCAGCGTAACGAATCCTACTATTTATCCGAAACGTTCTACACCAATTACAACCGATCTCAGCTATAAGCTGACAGATCCGGACACCAATCTGTACGAACTCGACGTCTATAATCTGGATGACGAGCTGATCGGTTATATTGATGCAGGCGACACTGTATCATCTGCCACTTACTTTGAGCCGGGCGTCTACACGGTTAAGGACATCGACGGAGCCTATTACAAGTATGATGAAGAAGGCAACGGCGTATACGATGCCAGCGGCAACCCGGTAGTTGGTCATCTGACCGATGGTGTCTACAAGCTGAATGTTATTCATGCTTACTATAATTCGAGCACTCATAAAGTATCCAATGTCCTCAATGGATTTATTTCTATCCTTGTTGATAATTCTACAACCAGCACCAGCGGCGGCAGCACTGGCGGTGGCGGTTCCTCAACTGGCGGAACCGATACAACTACTGTAACAACCAGCCCGGCAGGAACAGCGGTTGTTGATCAAGGAGCCAAGCAAGTAACGGTTAATCCGACGATCACGACTCAGAACGGCGTAACCAACCTGACAGTTGCCGACACTACGCTGACAACCGCTTTGGCTGGCGCAACATCTGCTCAGAATGCTATCCTCATCTCGGTTCCATCGGTAACAGGCCCGGCTGTACTGAGCCTGACAGCGGACCAGGTGGCGAAGCTCGCAGCGCTGACTTCCGACACGAAGATCATCGTAAGCACGAAGGATTCGGCTGTATCCTTGCCGGTATCTCTGCTGAAGAATAGCCCGGCAGGCGCATCCCTGAGCCTCAGTGTGACTCCGGCTGCAGGGTCATCTGCCAAGTTCACAGCGGCTTCGGCAGGCTCGACGGTTATCGGCACGCCGGTATCCTTTGAAGCAAGCTGGACTACGGCAACTGGCAGCACCTATCTGACTGTACCGAATAACACATTCATCAAGAGATCCTTTACCGTTCCTGGTGACATTAAAGCCAACACGGCCGGCGTTCTCTTCGAAGAGAATGGCAAGATCACTCCGGTAGGTTCCGTATTCAAGGCTCAGGCCGACGGAACGACGCTGGTTACGGTAAGCCGTCCGGGCTTCTCGACTTATGCCGCCGTTAGCCGTCCGGCAGCGTTCACGGATATCGCGAACTCTCCGGCTGCTTCCGACATTCAAGCTCTGGCGAACAAGCTGATCTTCCAAGGCACTTCGGCTACAACATTCTCACCGAAGAGCAACCTGACCCGCGCCGAATTCACAGCTATTCTGGTTCGCGCACTCGGTCTTCGCACTGACGCCACGGCTTCCTTCACTGACGTCAGCGCCACTAGCTGGTACGCAGGCGATGTAGCCGCTGCTTCCAAGGCTGGATTGATTCTCGGTGTAGGAGGCGGCAAGTTCGCACCTACCGCAAGCGTATCCCGTCAAGAAGTGGCTGCGATTCTGGATCGTGCCGTGAAGCTGGCCGGAATCAAACTGACTGCGTCCAATCCGTCCTTCACGGCTTACAGCGACAGCGCTCAAGTTGCTAGCTATGCTAAGGACAGCATTCAAACGCTGACCGCCGCAGGCATCCTGAGCAGCGATTCGGGTTCGGCCTTCAATCCGAAGGCTCCGGCAACCCGCGAGACCATCGCTGTAGCCCTGCATCAGCTGCTGGTTAAAGGAAATCTGTCCGAGTAATTCCCGCTAATCTCAAGCAAAACCCGGCAAGGAGAAATCCTTGCCGGGTTTTTGGCGTTTATACCGGGGCAGCCTCCTGTTTCGCTTTGTCACCTCCCCACACA
>RCUO01000575.1_pt1 | contig 17850 bp, 11 predicted proteins | sample 2166161 | NCBI WGS metagenome assembly RCUO01 (sample SAMN09932617, study PRJNA488358) | compost metagenome | feature: garden; material: soil; isolation source: compost soil in cyclohexanecarbonitrile-enriched culture | place: Germany: Experimental Botanical Garden Goettingen | collected 2016-01-27 | reverse complement strand
GAGATCACCCGGAGCTAGAACATTTATACTTCGAGAATAATAAGGTCCAGGATATTAGCGTCTTAACAAGTCTTCCGAAGCTTAAGGAGGTCTCACTCGGCAATAACCCTTTGAATGCGAAAGCAGAGAAAATCCTGACTGAACTCGCTGCCAAAGGCGTCAAAGTGCTTGAAGAAGAGGATGATAAGGATGAAGAACCAGCACCACCTTCAGATCCTGACGCAATCATGGTGCTGTTGAATGGGGAGATCGTTAATTTTCAAGTCCCGCCCATCCAGCAAAATGGATCTGTACTTGTCCCGTTCCGCGCTATTTTCGAAGCATTGGGACTGAAGGTGGACTGGGATCCAAAAACGCAAACGATCAAGGGAAGTAAACCAGGTACACTTATCAAGCTTAAAGTAGGTTCAACTACTGCGGAGATCAATGGCAATCAGAAAAAACTGACAGTAGCCCCTTCAATCATCAAGGGCAGCACCTACGTTCCATTACGTTTTATCGGCGAAGCAGTGGATGCGAAGGTGGACTGGCTGGCGGACATTCAAGCAGCCCTCATTTATACGAAGCAGCCATTTGCGACCAAAGATAAAAAAATCCAAGTCACAGGCTACGGCAATTGGAGGGACGTAACCTCTTCTATTGAGAACACAGGAGATCACCAGCTTTTGTTAAGCTTACCAGAGCAAAACACGATACTTATTCAGCATTATAGTAAGAGCGATTTAGATATGAATTTCGAAGAATATGTTAGCTTCGTCAAAAAAGATATAACGGACGAATATGCGGTGGAAATCACTGAGAAGTCTGTTAAGGTCGGGACAATCGATGCGAAGCAGTTGACCTATCGCTTAAGCGAGAACAATGAAATGATCGAAGTTCAAATGATTCTATGCGAGCAAAATAACGAAATCTATACCCTATTGTCTGTTTTTCCATCGCAGGCCAGCAAAAAAGCCAACGCTGAATTCAAGGAACTCGTGAAGAGTATACAATTAAACTAGCATTATAAGCGAACAACAACAGCGGCAGCCCAAGACTTTATTTAATAAGTCTTGGGCTGCCGCTGCTTCGTTAAATGAATAACTCTAATACTAGACTTTCACAAAACACGCATAACAGGAACGTCTATAATGACACTGGTCCCTTTGCCCGCTGCACTTATGAACGTTATCTCTCTGGCTTCACCGCCAAAAAACAGGCTCAGGCGCTTGCTGATATTCTCAACCCCGTAGCCGCTTCCCTGGTAGCCCGAATGCCGCTCCTCCCGTTCGCTTATACCTGCGCCGTCGTCTTCAACGGTAATCCGCAGCCTGTCCTGTTCAATCCGCCCTGTAATCCGGATCGTTCCCCTGCGCTCCTCCGTCTCCATAATGCCGTGCACAATCGCATTTTCCACCAGCGGCTGCAGGGTAATCTTGGGCAGCATGCAGCTAAGCGCATCGTCCTCTACGCTGATCTCCAGCTTGATCCTGTCTTTATACCGGTTCTTCTGGATGTCCATATAGATGCTGCACAGCCTGACCTCTTCACCTACGCTCACAAAATCCTTCCCTTTATTCAGCACCAGCTTGTAATAATCCGACAGGGCATGAATTACCCGCTGGATATTGTCCACCTCATCCTTCTGGGCCATCCAGTTCACCATATCCAGCGTGTTATACAAAAAATGCGGATTGATCTGGGACTGCAGCGCCTTCAGCTCCGCCCCCTTCTTCTCCTGCCCCAGCCTGAACTGCTCCTCCATCAGCTCCTGCACACTGTTGATCATATAATTGTAGCTGGAGATCAGATGGCCCAGCTCATCCGTGCGCGGCTCCAGATCCAGTGTATTCAGCCTGCCCTGCCGCACCTGGCTCATCTTATTCATCAGCAGGAAGATACGCTGTGTAATCGACCTTGTAATCGGGAAAATAAACACAAAGATCAGCAGCCCGATCACGGCATAAATGCCCAGCATCTGGACACGGATCTTCTGAATAATCGACATGGCGGCACTGGACGGAATCACCGATATCAGGTACAGGCCGGTCGAATCAATCTGATTGCCGCGGGCCAGATAGGTGCCGCTCTCCAGATGAATCTCCGAATAGCTGGGCCCGCTGTTCAGCTTGCCCGGCAGCCGCATCTTCGCCAGCTCCTCTTCAGTCCCGCTGCTGGCAACCAGCTCGCCGTCTGCCGTTTCGACGTAGACCAGCTGCCCGGGTACCGACTGCCGCAGCGCTCCGGTAATCTCCTCCAGGTCAATGTTGATCATTACGAAGCCGACGGATTCCATATAATTATTCTCGTTCCATAACGCCCGGCCCAGTGTCAGATACTTCTTCGGGGTCAGAAAATTAAATTTGTCCTCGAAGATCAGCCAGGCAGACCTTCCCTTTGCGGCCAAAAACGACTCCGTCCACTTTTGCCCCTGCACCTGTGTGAGCGGCCGGTACAGCGAGGTTTTGCCGGCGGTTACGAAGCCGTCGTTGATGAAATACATGATGTTGTTAAACTGCGAGTCCGACTCCAGAATTTGCGTATAGGAGGTAATCTCCTCGAACATCGAGAGCTGCTGCCAGATTTCAAGCCGCTTGGGCTTCAGCGAGAAGATGGACGTGATATTTTTATTGACCACAATCATGGAGGAAATCTCTTCAATATGCGACATCCGGCTGGTCAGTACAGACAGGGTCTGCTCATACGTCTGATTGTTGGCATAGCTCTGCCGGTCCAGCGCGTATTTGCGGATTTCATGCTGGGATACAAAAAAAGTAATGATCAGCGGGATAATCCCGACCATTATGAACAGCAGGATCAGCTTTTTGCGGATGGACAGATTGCGGAACGGGACAGAGATCCTCATCGCAGCTTGAGCTTTCTGTATTCAACCGGCGTGACGGAGGTACAGAGCCTGAATACCTTGGCAAAATAGCTCGGACTGGCAAAGCCGCACAGCTCGGAGATTGCGTTCATTTTATAATGCTCATTCATAATCAGCTTCTTGGCCAGCTCAATCCGGTAATCCCTGATGTGTTGGGTAATCGTCATCCCTGTCTCCTGCTTGAACAGCACGTTCAGATGGGCGGAGGACATAAACATATGCTGTCCGATTTCGGGCAGATCCAGCTCCGCTTTGCTGACATGGGCAGCTACATAATCCATCACGCTGATTACTGTATGCGAATACTCGGCTTCCTTGGCTTTTTCGGCACAATAGCTGCTGCAGATTGCCAACATATACTCTTTGAGCTCCGTTATTGTATAGAACGCGGACAGCCGGGTATCGATGTCCTTCATCTCATAGACACCGTCCAGACCGGCAAGCAGCGCCCCTTTCTCCTGCAGCATCGCCTTGCCCATGGAGGCAAATAACGAATAGACCTGCTCGCGGGGAGGACGTTCCTCTGAGACAAGACGGTCACATAACGCTTCAATCCATCCGTTCAGCTCCCGCGGCTGGCTTTTCATCAGCATATAGAAGTCCACAAACAGCTGCGGGCTGATCCCGGCTGACGTACCCTCAGGTTCTGCATACAGGCTGAAACGGGCCTCCGGTTCATAGAAAAAGCAGTTCAGTGCAGCACGGGCATGCATATAGCTCCGGCTTACCTCAAACAGATCAGCCACTCTGCTGCCCGTTGCGATGCAGAGGCTGTCATGGCTTATGAGCAGCTGCTTCGCCAGCGCATGGGTCCGCTCCAGCTTCACCCGGTTCAGCGGAAGCACGAATCCAAGCTCTCCTTTGCCGGTAACGTTACCAACGGCCTGCACCCCCTGCCTGTGCCAGAAGGCATGCAGCTCCTCCAGCAGCTCCGGCTCACCGCGTGACTGCCCGCTGCCAGACACAATCACACATACATATCCGGCGTTCACCGGGAAACCGGCCTCCTCACATTGCTTCAGAACCGCTTCGCGGCCGGCTGTGCCTTCTATAAGCAGCTGTGCCAGCTTTTGCTGCTGCAGGTTTTTTTTGATGCTCAGCTCATCGGTCAGCCGCCTGCTCTTCTTCACAGACTCGACTGTTTTGGAGATGGCCTCCTTCAGGTCAGGAATTTTGATCGGCTTCTCTATATAATCGACTGCGGCCAGCCGGATGGCGCTTTTCAGATATTCCACATCCAGATACCCGCTCATGAACAGCAGCTTGCAGTCCGGACACTGCTCCCCCAGCTTTTCGGCAAAAGCAATTCCGTTCAGCTTCGGCATCCGGATATCTGTCAGCACGATTTCCGGCTTGTGCTGTGCTGCCAGCCGCAGCGCCTGTGCCCCGTCTCTCGCTTCAATAATCTGCTCAATGCCGTACCGGCTCCATTCCACCGCATCAATCAGGCCTTCTCTTGTATAATCATCATCATCTGCAATTAGCATCCGCATCGGAATGTTCTCCTTAATCGAGGATTTCAAGTAATCCATGTAAGCGCTTGTATAGTAATTCTAGTGTACTACAATTTAATTATGCATAAGCACATTAATTACCGCCGGTCTGTAACGGCCTGCAAATTTACCAGAAATCTTGTTTTTTTGCTATACCGGTTGAAATCAGGTTGTAATTATAAAAAAGAGCAGCCCCTCCTCCCAGAAGAAGAATGGCTGCTCTCTATAGAGCGTCTTTAGCTTGCCGTTCCCGACACAAACTGGTTCTGGTACATTTCATAATAGAAGCCCTGGCGGTCCATCAGCTCCTCATGGGTTCCGCGCTCGCTGATCTGTCCGTCCTGGATCACCAGAATGGCGTCTGCCTCGCGGATGGTGCTCAGCCGGTGGGCAATAACGAAGCTGGTCCGGCCCTGCATCAGCTTCCGCATCGCCTCCTGGATATGCAGCTCCGTCCGCGTATCCACGTTGCTGGTTGCCTCATCGAGAATCAGAATCGACGGATTGGACAGCACGGCACGGGCGATGGTCAGCAGCTGCCGCTGCCCCTGGCTCAGGTTGCCGCCTTCGGCATTGAGATACGTATCGTAGCCGTTCGGCAGCTTCCGGATGAAGACATCGGCATTGGCGAGCTTAGCCGCTTCCTCAACCTCCTGATCCGTAGCGTCCATCCGCCCGTACCGGATGTTGTCCCGGATCGTCCCCGAGAAGACGTAGGCATCCTGCAGCACAAGGCCGATCTGTGAGCGGAGGGTCTGCTTATCCAGATCACGGATATTCTCACCGTCAATCAGAATCCGGCCGGACTGGATTTCATAGAACCGGGTCAGCAGGTTGATAATGGTAGTTTTGCCCGCACCGGTCGGGCCGACCAGCGCCAGCATCTGGCCGGGCTCGGCGTGCAGGGAGAGATTATTCAGCACCGGTACCTCCGGCTTATAGCTGAAGCCCACCTGCTCGAATACCACCTCACCCCTGATCCGTTTGGATGTCTTGTCTTCCTGCTCCCGGGCCATTTCCGGCTCCAGGTCAAGCACCTCAAACACCCGCTCTGCTCCGGCAACCGCCGACTGGAACAGATTGTACTGGTTGGCGAGCTGGTTAAGCGGCTGGCTGAACTGGTTGGAATAATTAAGGAAGCTGACAATAATACCGATTGTGATCATTTCATGGTAAGCAAAGATGCCGCCTGACACCGCGATCACAAGGAAGGTCAGGTTACGCATCGAGTTCATCATCGGGCCCATGGAGCCGGAGAGGGTCTGCGCCTTCACTCCGACAGCCCGCAGCCGTTCATTAATCTCCCGGAATTGGCGGACTGCCTCTTCCTCACGGCCGAATACCTTGACGACCTTCAGGCCGGAGATATTCTCCTGGACGAAGCCGTTCACCTCGCCGAGATGCTGCTGCTGCTCCGAGAAGTAGCGGCGGGTATGGACGGAGATTTTTTTAATAATAAATGTAATCAGCGGAACAGTCAGTATGGTAATCAGCGTCATCCATACGCTCAGACTGAGCATCATAACCAGACAGCCTGCCAGCATCAGCACGCTGGCAATCAGCTGGACAACCGTCTGATTCAGCGTATTGGAGACGTTGGCAATGTCGTTGACGGCCCGGCTCATCAGCTCCCCGTGGGTGCGCTGGTCGAAGAACGATACAGGCAGCCGCTGATACTGTTCGAACAGATCCTGCCGCATATTGCGGACCGTGTTCTGGGACAGGCTGGAGGCCGTATATTGCTGAACCCAGGTGAAGAACGCGCTCAAGGCATATACGCCAAGGAGAATCATGCCCATCCGGAACATCCCCTCAAACCGGCCTGGCACGATATAGTTATCGAACAGCTTGCCGATCAGATAGGGACCTGCAAGCGAAAGAGCAGTAATCAGTACGGTACACACAATAACCCAGGTGAGCGCCCGGCGCTCCTGCTTCAGGTAACCCCATATCCGCCGGAGTGTGCCGAAGGTATCCTTGGATCTTACTTTGGGTACGCCGCCGTGCATATGTCCCGGACCCTGGCGGAAGCCCATCTGGTCGAATTTTTGCGGCGCTTTGCCCTGATTAGACGGACTGGATGGCTGGTTCGCTGACATAAGGCACCTCCTCTGAGCCGAACTGGGACCGGTAGATCTCCTGATATACCTTGCAGCTCTGCATTAATTCCTCATGGGAGCCGCTGCCTGCGATCTCCCCGTCATCAAGTACGATGATTAGGTCCGCTTCCGTAACGGAAGATATTTTCTGGGCGATCAGGAAGGTCACGGCCTCTGCCGTAATCTCCTTGAGCGCACCCCGCAGCTGCCGCTCCGTCCGGGCATCCAGCGCGCTCATGCTGTCGTCCATAATCAGCACCGGCGGCTTCACGAGCAGCGCCCGGGCAATGGACAGCCGCTGCTTTTGCCCGCCGGACAGGTTGACGCCCTTCTGCCCGAGCTTCGTCTCATAGCCTTCCGGCAGCCTGCTAATGAAATCATGCGCCTGGGCCATTCTTGCCGCCGCTTCCACCTCGGCCTGCGCTGCACCGGGCTTGCCAAAGGCGATATTGTCGCGGATCGTGCCGGTGAACAGGAACGATTCCTGCAGGATCATCCCGATCTGCCGCCGCAGCTCCAGCAGCGGAAGCTCACGGATATCCTGTCCGTCAAGCTGAATAGAGCCTGACGTAACGTCATACAGCCGGGGAATCAGCTGGACGAGCGTGGTTTTGCCGGAGCCGGTTGCCCCGATTATGGCCACAGTCTCACCGCGTTCAGCTTCAATGTTAATATCCCGCAGCACCAGATCCTTCGGATCGGATGAGCCGTTATAGGAGAAGGATACGTTCTCCAGCTTGACCTTGCAGCCGGGAAGAGACACTGCGCCTTCTGCTTCAGCATCCCGGATATGCGGCTGCGCAGCCAGTACCTCCTGAATCCGGTCGGCCGATACCTTGGCCTGCGACACGTTCATCAGCAGACTGCTGACCATAAGCAGCGAGGATAATACCTGGACTACATAGTTTACAAAAGCGACCAGATCGCCTGCCTTAACCGAGCCGAACGATACCTGGTTACCGCCGTACAGCAGCACGGTTACAAGACATGCGTTCATAATCAGCGTCACGATCGGTGAATTCAGCGCAATAAAGCGGGCGGCCCGGATCGAGACCCTGGTGTACTCCCCGTTGACCTCGCGGAACCGCCCTGTTTCATAGCCGGTCCGGACAAACGCCTTGACGACCCGGATTCCGGCGAGATTTTCCTGAATCCGCGTATTCACAGCATCCAGCTTTCCCTGTACCGCAGAAAATATCGGAGTCGAAAAACGGATCAGCAGCGCAACTACAGCAATCAGGACAATCAGCGTGCCCAGCAGAATAAGCCCGAGCTGGCGGTTGATAATCAGCGCCATAACCACACTGCCGACCAGCAGGCTGGGCGCACGGACAAGGCCCTGCAGACCCATCTGCACCAGATTCTGCACCTGCACGACATCGCTGGTCATCCGGGTCATCAGTGAGCCGGACTTAAAGGTATCGACATTTTCAAACGAAAAGGTCTGTACCTTCGTGAATAGCGCTTCACGGATGTCAGCGCCAAAATTCTGCGAGGCCCGGCTTGCAAAAAAGTTGCACAGCACCCCGGTAATCAGCGACATCAGCGCAACTCCGAGCATCAGAAACCCGGTCTGCTCAATAACGCTGAAGCTGCGGCTCACAATCCCGTTGTCAACGATATGCGCAGCCAGTGTGGGCTGAAGCAGGTCAAAAAAGACCTCCATCATCATGAACATCGGGGCCAGAATCATATATTTTACATACGGCTTCAAATAACGTCGTAATTCCCACATCATTGATCCCCTTCTGGCGTCTGGGGCTCATCCGCTTCCTTGCGGCGCAGCTCAAAATGCCGGGTATACTCGTCAACCACCATTTCAATGGCCTTAAGCTCACCGAGCAGCACCTGCTTGATCTCCTGATACTCCGGCGCTTCCACCTGCTGCCTCAGCGTTGCCCTTTTGACCTCAAGCACATTCAAAAATTCCAGCGCCCGCCCGCGGCGGAACGTCTTGGCTCCGTCATGATGTCTGCCTTTATGCCTGCCTTCACAATTACGGTCACCATGCCCGCCGTGTTCCCAATGTTCTTTCATATTTAAGTCACTCCTTTTACAATCGCTTATGTATACAAATGTATACATTTTGTTGCGAATTGTCAATCAGGATGACAAAAAAGGCTGCTCCTCCATAGGTGGAGAACGCAGCCGTGTTTATCTTACTCTTTTCCAAGCGAAAAATCGTTGATCAGTTCCTCGGGTTCAATCCATTTATTTGGATTTTCGCAATTTAATTTCAGTATATTTGGTCATTTACGACTATTAGTTGGAAAATAGTCACTTGTTTCGGACGTTTTTTTGCTTACGAGGTATTTAGGATGAATTTAGGTGACTTTTTTCCAATTAGTTTCCTTATAGGCGCGTTTGTCCTAATATTAGGTGGCTTATTTCCATTTAATTCAGTTTACAACTGCGATGCTATCGCGCATGGATAGCTGTGACTGAAAAGAAATCCCCGAATGACCGGACACCAGCCAGCTTATTTCAGCTTCGCCACGATTTTGCCCCGGATATGCCGCTCAGACAAACGTACCAAGGCAGCCGGAACCTGCTCCAGCGGGATGACTTCCTCCAGCAATGAGGAGATTTGCCCTGCAGCCAGAAGCGAGAGCATCTCGTCTCCGATTACAGACAATTGCCTAAGCGCCTCCGGATCGCCTGACTGATGTGCAGCGCCAAGGGCAACCTCGTGGACCGAAAAAGCTTTGGTGAACGGCTTCACCGACGCATAATCCGGCGCTCCGGCAATATGCACCACGTGTCCGAAAAAGGCAATCAGCTCCAGCCCCTGTGTTGCGCTCTGTCTGCTGATACAATCAATCACCGCATCCACGCCTCTTCCGTCTGTCAGGCGGAGCACCTCGGCAGCTACATCTGCCTCGCGGTAATCAATAACATGATCCGCTCCCAGGCTTTTTACATACTCATGGTTGTGGCTCGATGCGGTGGAGATAACCCGCTTACCCGCCAGCTTCGCGAGCTGGACCGCAAATCCGCCGACGCCTCCCGCACCTCCGTGGATCAGCAGCGTGTTCAGCTGCGTGAGCGGCAGCTTTCCGTGCACCGCCTGGTAGGCCGTATAACCCGCGGTCGGGAGGGCAGATGCATCCTCAAAATCTACTGTATCCGGTATCCGCGAAAGCGTGCTGGCCTTTGCCAGGGCAAATTCCGCAAACCCGCCAGTACGGGTAAGATCCCCGTGATACAAGACACGGTCACCGGCCTTCCACTGCTCCACACCTTCGCCCACTGCGGCAATTACGCCTGCTACATCCAGACCCAGCACATGCGGATAGGACCACTTGGGGTTGCCGCCGGTGGCAATTTTATAGTCAACCGGGTTTAGCCCCGCTGCATGTACCTCTACCAGCACTTCACCGGGACCCGGCTCAGGTGCGCTGATTTCACTAACCTTCATTTCATTCCATTTTCCTTTTTCCTGCAGTAACAGAGCCTTCATCTGTATATCCTCCTTCGAATTGTATTCCAATGAACACATTGTAGCAGAATTTTCCGGCGGTATCCCGTAGCCGTGCTGACCTGCAGTGAAGTGTATGGGTGGGCTGTATGATGGCAACAACGTTCCGGTAAAGGCACAGGTAAGGGGAGGTCTGGAATGAAAAGCCGTGCCCGGATCGGGCCGGCCAGTCCGGCCGGATTCAAGGACAATCCTGCCTTTCATTTCAGCAATTTGGCAGGCTCAGCCGGAATCAAGGGCATTCGTGCCTTTCATTCCGCACATTTGGCCAGGCTTGCCGGGTCACCCCGCTATCATTCTGTACCGCGCACACGTCCCAGCGGATTAAATATCCGCAGCACATCAATATTCGCCCAAAGTATAACATCATGCTTTGCGTCCTAGCTTCATTGCTCTCTTTACTTAGAATCCCACTTCCTCTAACAGGGATGTGAAGACACTTCCCCGCCCTCACACTATTTGCCCATTGAGCATTTTTGCACTTTGGGCAAAAATATGCTTTAATAAACTTTAGAATTTAAAGTATTATTTTTTCCGAGAAAGGAGGAGAACGTGTTGAACCCCAAGCTGACGCTGCGTGACCAGAAAAAGGAAGCAACCGCTTATGCTTTGTCTGTAGCGGCTTTTGAGCTTGCCCTGGTACATGGCATGGACGGCTTCATAGTTGACGATGTGGTGAGGCAGGCGGGTGTCTCCCGGCGGACCTTTGCCAATTATTTTTCCTGCAAAGAAGAAGCGGTGGCAGAGTATTTCATGCGCAGGGCGACCAGTGAGGACGAAAACGACCTGTTAGCACATCTGGCGCCGGATGCGACTCCGCTGGATGCCTTGTACAGCCTGCTCAAGCTGCAGTTCACTTCAGAATTCCTGCGCAGATTGCGGCAGTTCGCATCGCTCGCCAATCAGTATCCGTCACTGGAGCCGTATATTCTCAGCGTGTTCCGCCGGCTGCAGATGGCTGCCCAGGAAGTGCTCGAACGGTTTACCCATGGCCGTTATACCGACGGATATACGCATCTGCTCGCCGGTGCAGTCTACGGAGCATTTGTACCTATACTCGACGGACGGCTCAATGTACTGCTGCCGGGTGAATCGCAGGAGGACCGGCCCGGCTCTGTATCCTTTGATCAATATTTGAATTCCATGTTCGATTACTTACGCAACGGCTTCTAAACCAGAGATAAAAAGGAGAAACCATTACATGTCTACATTTCTGTACCGATTGGGGAAATCGGCTTATTCCAAGCCCTGGTACTTCCTCGGAACCTGGATTGTCATTCTCGGTGTAATCGGCGCCCTGCTCGGCGTCAACGGCATTCAGTCCAGCTCCGAAATGAAAATTGAAGGCACCGAATCGCAAAAGGTGCTGGATATGCTGGCCGAAGAGCTTCCGGCTGCCGCCGGCGGCCAGGCCAGCGTCGCCTTTACCGCGCCGGAAGGCGAAAGACTCGATACGCCAGAGCGGGCTGCTCTGCTCGTGAAGGCAATTAATGATGTCTACAGCATGGAATACATCATTAATCCTGCTGAGCTGGCAGCTCAAGCTGCTGCAGCTGCCGCACAGGCAGCAGGCGCTGATCCGTCTGCTGCTGCAGGCCAAGGCGCTGCTGCTGACTCGTCTGCCGCCGCCGGCCAGGACGATGCTGCTGCTCAAGCTGCGGCTGCCCAGGCAGCTGCCGCCGCGCAAGCTGCATCAGCAGCTCCATACGGCCCGCTGATCGTTGACGGCGCTATGGTTCCCGGCGTTATGCTGTCCTCTGACGGCAGCATTGCCCTGTTCCAGTTCCAGTTCACTGTGCAGCAGACCTCACTGCCATCCGATGTGCCGGATAAGGTGATCTCGGCTGTAACGGAAGTCGAGCAGGCCGGCTCCGGCATTACAGCAATTCCAAGTGACTCGCTGAAGAGTACACCTTCCATCGGCTCCACTGAAGCCATTGGGGTTGCCGTAGCTGCAGTTGTCCTGTTCATTACACTTGGTTCTGTCGTAGCTGCCGGGCTGCCGCTGCTTACCGCACTCCTCGGGGTTGGAATCAGTGTCGGCGGCGCGTTTGCCCTTGGCAGTGTAATTCAGATGAATGACATTACGCCGATTCTCGCCGTAATGATCGGTCTGGCTGTCGGAATCGACTACTCCCTGTTCATCGTTAACCGCCAGCGCCGCCTGATACTCGATGAGAAGCTGAGTGCGCGCGAAGCCGCCAGCCGGGCTGTCGGAACTGCCGGCAGCGCCGTATTTTTTGCCGGCTTGACTGTCATTATCGCCCTGTGCGGGATGCTCGTTATCGGTATGGAGTTCCTGTCCACTATGGCGCTCGTTGCCGCGGTCAGCGTACTGATCAACGTCCTTCTGGCACTGACCCTGCTGCCTGCGCTGCTCGGTCTGGTCGGAGAAAAAATCTGCACAGCCAAGGCCCGCGAGAAGAGCAAGACTTCCAAAGGCAAACAAAACCACGGCTTCTCGCACCGCTGGGCTAACGCCACAGTGAAATTCCGCTGGCCGATCATTGTTCTGGTCGTTCTGGTGCTCGGAACAGCCGCAATTCCCACAAGCAAAATGGAGCTGGGTATTCCTTCGGGTGCTTCGGCGAACCTGGATACTCCGGCCCGCCAGAGTTATGACATCATCTCCAAAGGCTTCGGTGAGGGCTTTAACGGACCGCTGCTGCTGGTTGCCCAGCCGAATAACCCGTCTGATAAAATCTCGATGGAGACACTGGGCAAGCTGACCCAGGAGCTGCAGATGCATGACAACGTAACCCTGGTATCGCCGATGGGCGTTAATGAAACGGGTGACATCGCAATTATCAGCCTGATTCCAAAGACCGGACCGACGGACACAGAAACGAGAGATCTGGTACAGGATCTGCGCGATCCATCCTACAGTCTAGCAACCGATAACGATATTATCCTTGGTGTAACCGGCTTTACAGCCATTAATATCGATATGTCATCTAAGCTGTCTGATGCATTCCCTATTTACATCGGTATCATTGTTGTTCTTTCCCTGATTATTCTGCTGCTCGTGTTCCGGTCGGTTATTGTGCCGATCAAAGCCACAGTCGGCTTCATTCTCAGTATTCTGGCTACCTTCGGCGTAACCACTGCTGTGTATCAGTGGGGCTGGCTGCACTCCCTGTTCGGCTTTGATACCGGCGGGCCGCTGCTTAGCTTCATGCCGATTCTGGTCACCGGTATCCTGTACGGTCTGGCGATGGATTACCAGGTCTTCCTGGTCAGCTCCATGCGTGAGGCATACGTTCACGGACGCCGCGGCAATGACAGCATCGTACACGGCTACGATCTTGCCAGCCGCGTTGTACTCGCCGCAGGTGTAATCATGGTTTCCGTCTTCGCCGGCTTTATCTTCGCACCAGATGCGATGATCAAGCAGATCGGCTTCGCCCTGGCCTTTGGTATCCTGATCGATGCCTTCATCATCCGGATGACGCTTGTTCCGGCCGTTATGGCCGTGTTCGGCGACAAGGCCTGGTGGCTGCCGAAATGGCTGGACCGCCTGCTGCCGAACCTCGACGTAGAGGGCGACAAGCTGATCGCCAAGCTGGGCGCCGAGAATGGCGTGCACGGACACAAGAAATAACAAACAGGACGGCATGACCGCCGTCCCAACATAAGAGCAGAGCCTGCGGACCACGTCTGCAGGCTCTGCTCTTATTACTCCACTAAAAGGTACGAACTGCCTCTTGCGGGGTCAATGCGCAGAAATCCCGAACTCCGTGCCCGCATCTCCGGCGAAAACAATGGCTCCTCCCAAGGGCAGCACGACCTCCTCTTTGCCTCCGATTACGCTGAAATAGAGGCATTTTCCCTTCTCATCATAAACGGCGAAGGAAGCGTTCGCGGGCATGCTTACCTTAATGATCTTTCCCCCGTCTTTGTCGCTTATCGTATACCACCGGGCATATCCGCTGGACGGGATTGTCACGGTTGACTGTTTGGCAAAGTTAAACGGCTTCAAGACATCCTCGCTCACCAAAATGAATCCACCCATCTTCAAGTACTCAACGCCGTCTTGTGTAAAGAACGTAAGATCATAGAGATCCCGCCCGTTCGCCCCCGGAATTTGCAATTCGGAAACGGCCGTATCCGGGCCGGTTATCCGCTTATCCAACATGTATCCCGGCAATCGCTCTGAAACATTCAATGGGATGGACGGCGACACCAGATACATCAGCGACGTATACTTCTGATTCAACAGATAATATGTTCCTTCACGTTTAATCCATGCTTCTTTGGTTTCTGCCGGAAGATTCTGAGGCTGGAGCTTTTCAGCATTGTATAAGGATAGTGCTGTCTGCCCAAGACCCGGCACTAATATGTATTGACGATTCCATAAGTAGGTACGGCCGTTATCCTCTCTCACGAAGCTGATCATCGTATTCCCGTCTGCGCTCCGGAATGTACCGTCTGCCGAATACTCGAAGATTTGAGCTGGAGTATCAGGCATTTGCTCCGTAGTAACAGACATAACACCGCCTTCGGATATATTGATGTCCATCGTTGCATTGCTTGCGCCATAGATTCCCGAATACTGCAGCACAGACTCCGGCATATCAGCCTTTACCGGTGCACCGTATGACTTCTCAGGCTTGAATTCAGCTATTGCCCCTTTCTCCTTCAGCGCCTGAAGCAGGATTTCGTTCGCCAGAAGCTGATCGTACGTGCTGCTCCCCCCGGAAGAGACTACAGCTGCCGCCATGTCCTGTTCTGGAAGCACAACAAGTGACGAGTGATAGAGAGTCGTATCCCCGCCTTTGGTTAACGCTTTCATCCCGTATTCGCTGAACGGATACAGGTTAACACTATCCCAGCCGAGACCGTAGTCTATTGAGTTGTCAGCATCGTCAGGCCACAAAGGAGTCTTGTACTCGTCTTGCGCAGTGGCTGCAGCCGATTTGCCAGCCAATACTTTTTCTTTTCCCCCCGTAAAGATAGTTGAGAACCGGACCAAATCCTCCGCTGTGGAATAAATACCTCCCGTTCCGATCACGTTAACCGTCTCATTTGGAAGCTGGCCTGTATATTCAGAATAATAGAGTCCGGCCATCTTCGCGGTGTCTGGATAAACGAGCGGAGTCTTGGTATTGCCCATATGCAGAGGTTCTGTAATATAGCGTTGGATATAGGAGGTGAAGCCTAAACCGCTGATCTGCTCGACCATAAGCTCAGCCAGCGTAAATCCGTCATTACAGTAAACCGAATAAGTGCCAGGGTCTGCTTTCAAAGTTTGACCGGACAGTTGTTTCAGTAATATGTCGTGGGCATAAGTATCGCTATCTTCAAATAAAAAGACGTCCGTAAATGAGGAGCCCATCAGCCCGGAAGAATGATTCAGCAGCATACGCGGCGTAATCTGCTTATAACGTTCATCCTTCCTCTTAAAACCGGGGACATATTCGATGACCGGCGTATCGAGCTCGATTTTCCCCTGATCGGCCAGCTGCATAACGGCAACCGTGGTGAACATTTTACTCGTCGAACCGATTCCGTACAGGGTATCTTTGGTGAGCGGCCTCTGTCCCTGTTCATCATTCCTGCCGGATTGGCCGGATATGACGATGCGGCCATGATCGATAAGAGCGTATTGCACGCTGTTCGTGTTGTACGTATTCGTGAGGAGATCAGCTTTCTCCCCGGCAGCTTCCCGGGTAATTTCGTAAGAGATTACCTCTGATGAATGAAGTGCCCCGGCTATATTCTCCATTGCTTCCAGTGTGGTATTGTCATCACAGCCTGTTAGCAGCAGACACAAAATAAACAAAACTAACATTATCCGCCGGCCTTTTATCATTTGAAGCTTCCCTCCAGACTTTCGCCTTATTTATTAATAACGGGCACAATCAAAACAAATTCGATTAGCGGGATGGCTGCCGTAGCGGCTACTATAATCTTACCGCGGGGATTGGCCATATTGATCGTCCAGCCGAAGCCGTGAATGCTCGGGACGAGCAATGCCGGATCTTCAGGGTTCACATAGATGCTGCCGAGCCACTTCCAGTGTCTTTCCTCCATTGACGGAACATCCTTTAGCTGATCAATACCTTTGATGCGCAGATACAGCATGACGCCGGTCAGTGCCAGGAAGAGCGCTGCCAAGAGCGACATACCGGAGAGGAAGAGCAGATTTCCCTTCCAGCCGTACAATCCTATGGCCTGCACCACTCCTACAAATACAATCATCAGCAGCGAAGCGGCCCATGCCAAGATCGAATGAATTCTCTTGTGCGCCAGCTGCTTCTGCAGTGAGCCTTCCCGGTCCAAGGGATCGAGCGATGTCCTTGCACGGCTGATCAGCCGATTATAGCAGAGAAAAACAGTGATATTTAGCGTCTGCACCATGTTCAGCACGAACACGATCCACACGGATTTGTTAAAAATAAAATTCCCGAGAATCAGCACTTGCGGTATCGTATCCCACTTCGCAGCCGCGATGAAGATGCACAGCGCCATCACTGCGGCATTCATCGAATACCACCATGAGCTTAGCACCGGTCTATGCCTCTGTCCGGGCGTAAGACTTGCAGCACGCTTGCTCTGCACAGCAATCTCCCAGCCTCTGGCTGCCTTCAAGCGCTCTGCGGACATCCGGCTGATCCAAACAGCGAAGCCTGACGCAATAATTATAAGCAGGATGGCTGTCATTAAAATCAGGAGACCCCGCGCCGGCTGATGACGCAACCACAAAAAGCAGATTCCCCCGATAACGGCCGCAAAACCGCCGGTAAGCAGAGCGTAATTCCGACGGACGGTACGGACAGCAGGGTCCTGCCGAGCCTCCGCAGGCAGCATAATGCCAAACAGCACGTTACGCAAGCCGATATAACCCTGCAAAACGAGCATTAGAACTATCATCACATAAAGGCTGGTTATCAAAATCACCGGTTCTAGCGCCACGTTATTCCCCTCCGCGATTCGTAATTATATCCCGGTACACCGATCTGCTTTCCTGTGCAAATACCTCTTCCGCCATACCTCTTACCGCAGCTGCTGCCGCTAGAGACCTCAGCTGCCGCCGGAGCTTCTCCTCAAAAGCCTCCGTCACGCCGGGCATCCCGCCCGGCTGAACGATAACGCCTGTCTTCCGGTGTACTTGAAGCAAGCCCTCCTGCTTTAGCAAATTGTAGGCTTTGTTAACGGTATGAAGATTGATCCCGAGGTCCTCCGCCAAGCTTCGGATCGACGGAAGCTGCTCCCCTGGCTGCAAGGCACCGCAAGCGATCCCTTCGACAATCTGGTCAACCAGTTGTGTGTAAATCGGGGTTTCCGATTGCAGATCAAGCTCGATGAACAAAAACAGCCCTCCTTTACTTATTTGTTATATTACATGTATAACACAGATAATAATCTACTCAAGATCAAATTACAAATAATTCCATAAAACCAAATAAAAAGGCAGCTGATTGTCTGATCAGCTGCCGTGGTATTTAAGCTATCCTGTTCATAACTAATTCCCGGAGGACCTAACGACATACCCCGGACTTCCCTGATAACCAATCCTTATACGCATCCTGATGTTGTTGTACAAATAACCGTGGTAACTCTTCTTTGGAAAAGAACTTTAGCTCTAACGTTTCATTACCATCAATGGTAAGTTCCCCTCTGACAGGTTTGCATTGAAAAAAGAAAGTAATAGTCTGAGCCTTATCTCCACCAGAATAATGGTGAGAATACTTTGTATAAACTCCAATTAGATGTTCTATTTTGACAACCAGCCCTGTTTCCTCGTAAATCTCACGAATGGCTGTTTCTTCGGCAGACTCCCCTAATTCCATCGCACCGCCAGGGAATCCCCAAGCATCGCTGTCACCTCTTCTTTGTAGTAAGACCTCATCATGTTCATTACATACAATACCTCCGGCGAAATTGAGGAAAATGAGCTCAGGCCCAACCCTCTGC
>RCUO01000574.1_pt1 | contig 17854 bp, 7 predicted proteins | sample 2166161 | NCBI WGS metagenome assembly RCUO01 (sample SAMN09932617, study PRJNA488358) | compost metagenome | feature: garden; material: soil; isolation source: compost soil in cyclohexanecarbonitrile-enriched culture | place: Germany: Experimental Botanical Garden Goettingen | collected 2016-01-27 | reverse complement strand
ACAACACCCGGGATACCGTGGAGGGAGAAACTCCCGCTTTCTTAGCCACATCCTTAATGGTAACTGTCATAGAAACCTCCTTCATGGAACCGTTTGCTTTACACAGTAATATTAATCGAAGTGCTGATAATTGTAAATAGAGAAAGTCCCGTTACAGGCTGTTTTACGGCGTTTTTGGAATAATCTAAAGGATTTGTGTGTTATTTTTGCATGATTTTACAGCAGGATCAGATCATTATCCGAAAATAACGGTTTTACAGAGAAACGGGGCTGCTGAGCCATAAAATCAGCGGAATCAGACTGTGCAAACGGTTTTTAGCGAAATATCGTCTAAAATATTGGTGTTTTGCTTTGTGTTTTGTGCAATTTTGTGCAAACCTACAAGAGAATCAACATAAGTACGAAAGTGAAATAAAGTTTTGAAATTCATTAATGATTATTGACAACGCTTTAAAACTAGGATTAATATGGTAACCAGTACTTAAAAGCGCTTACAAGTGCGTTTTTTGTGCAGCGAAAGCCAGAAATCCGTTATTCTGCTTACTGCAGCTGCTTTTAATCATTATTGCAAACGTTTGCGCTAATTTTATGCCATTCTGCAGTGTTACTGCAGGTAACAAAAAGGAGGATTCAGGCTTACTCCGGTCTAAGCAGCCGAAACGAAGGTATACCCGTTCACGGCATGGTGCAATCCCGCGCAGAGCGGAAACAATCTCATATTAGGGGGGCTTTTTGGAATGAAAATGGCTTCATGGAGCAAAAAGGCGTTTGCCATCAGTATGATTATCGTTCTGGTGTGCTCCTATTTCAGCTTTCCGGCATCTAATGTACAGGCGGCAACAACCAGGGCAGTTCTGGTAGGCTCGCTTCAGTCTGAGCTGTCTACGGAGACCAGCCAGACAGGCGACTGGAATCCGGATACTACGGTTACTGAAATGACTTATCTGGACAACGGCACTTATATGTTCACTGGAACACTGCCGGCGGGCACTTATGAATATAAGGTTGCGCTAAACGGCAAGTGGGATGAAAGCTACGGCTACAGCAGCTATACCAATCCTCAGGGCGTAGACAAAGACGGCAATATTGCTCTTACGCTGGCTGCTGAAGCTCAGGTGACTTTTTATTACAACGATATTACCAAAAAAATTGCCGATTCCACGTACTACACCCTGCACACAAAGGATAGGCTGCCTAGACTGACAGGCTCCCTGCAGACGGAACTGGGAGATGCGAACGATCATTCTGCAGCAGACGCCCGGACATTACTTGCAGATACTAATTTTGATAACGTTTACGAGACTACGGTGAATCTGCCTGCGGGCGATTATGTGTATCAGATCTTCGTGCCGGGAGCATCCGCAGCTGAGGATACAAGCTATCCTGCTGCAGAGCTTACGCTTGCGCTGCCGGCAGATCTTCCGGTTACCTTTCAGTTCAATGCTCAGACTCACGCGGTGAATGCCAAATTCACAGCACCGGTCGATCCGGGCACTGTAACGCCTGTTCCGGAAGGAAGCCTGCGGATTCACTACAACCGCACAGCCGGTGATTACGCTGATCAGGGTCTGTGGCTATGGGATGATGTAGCTGCAGGCTCGTCCGGCTGGCCGGGTGGCGCTACTGCTTTTCCTGAAGGGCAGCTGGATGCCTACGGGGCTTACGTGGATATTCCGCTAAAAGCCGGCGCCAAAAAAATCTCTTTCCTTATCGTTAACCGCGCAAACGAAGCTAAGGACGGCGGAGACAAAACGTTCCTGATCAACACTCCGCAAACGAACGAAATTTGGATCAAGCAGGGCAGTGATGAAGTGACGCCGTACGAACCGGTGACGCTGCCTGCCAATACAGTCCGGATTCATTATATCCGCGCGGATCATAAGCAAAGCGATTTCGGTTTATGGACCTGGGAGGATGTAGCCCAAGCTCCGTCCCAATGGCCAACTGATGCGGTTCGGTTCTCTGATGAGAATACAGACCGTTTCGGTGCTTATGTAGATCTTCCGCTAAAAGAAAATGCCAAGAAGCTGGGCTTCCTTGTCGTGAATCCGTCAAACGAAGCTAAAGACGGCGGAGACAAAGCGTTCAGCCTGCTGGACCGCTACAATCAGCTCTGGATCAAAGAGGGCGATAATACGGTCTATGTCTCGCCGTTTGGTGAGCAGCCTATAGGGCTTGTATCGGCTGAAGTGCTGTCAACGAGCAAGCTGCTGCTCGGATTCACCCTTACTGACGGACTGGATGCTGCAGCACTGAAGAGCGCGATCACTGTAACAGACAAGGACGGTGCTCCCGTCAGCATCTCTGCAGTGAAGATCACCGGAACGTCTTCAATCGAAGTGGATACCGAGGCTTTTGACCTGGAGAAGACACCGCTGAGTGTCACCTATTCAGGCAAAACAGTATCCGCGTCCAGCGGCTGGAGAATGCTCGATGAAATGTACAATTATACCGGGGATGATCTGGGAGCTACTTATCACGCTGCTGACCAATCAGCAACGCTGAAGCTGTGGGCGCCAGTAGCCAGCTCCGTTACAGTCAATGTGTACAGCAAAACGGATGCAACCAAGGCAGTCGGCCATGTTAGCCTTACACGGGGTGAGCAGGGGGTATGGTCCACAGTCCTTAAGCCGGCAGATATTACCGGAGTCAGCGGTGAGAAGGATGTCCGCGGCTACTATTATCAGTATCAGGTAACCAACAACGGGGTTACTAAGCCTGTGCTTGATCCTTACGCCAAATCAATGGCGGTATTTACTGTCGACTCTGCCGGTGCAGCCGGTCCGGACGGTGATACCGTCGGAAAAGCGGCAATCGTTGATCTGAGCCAGACGAATCCTGCGGAAGTTCATCCTGCAGATATTGAGGGCTATGAAAAACGTGAGGATGCCGTTATCTATGAAGTCCATATCCGAGACTTCACCTCAGATGTCTCCATTGAGAGCAGTCTGGGCGGCGAACGCTGGGGCTCTTATGACGCTTTTGCAACTAAGCTGGATTACATCAAGTCAATGGGGGTAACCCACATTCAGCTTCTCCCGGTAATGGCCTGGTATTACGGGGACGAAACGAAGATGAATGAGAGAGAACTGGACTATTCTGCGCAAAACAATGAGTATAACTGGGGTTACGACCCGCACAGCTATTTCTCTCCAGACGGCGCCTATTCGGAAAACCCGGCCGACCCTGAGGAGCGGATCAAAGAGCTGAAGGGCCTGATTGATGCGGTGCATGAAGCCGGAATGGGTGTCATTCTGGACGTCGTATATACGCATATGGCCAAAAAAGACTTCCTGGACGATATCGTTCCGAACTATTATGCGTTCCAGGATGCGAACGGCAATTTTATCGGCGGGTTCGGCAATAACCTGGCCACCAATCACAAAATGGCTGAGAAGCTGATGATTGATTCCGTCAAATACTGGTTCAGCGAGTACAAAATCGACGGTATGCGCTGGGATATGATGGGCGATGCCACACAGGATGCGGTGCAGGCGGCCTATGATGCGGCTCAGGCCATCAATCCGCAGGCGCTGTTTATCGGCGAAGGCTGGGTTACGTTCGGCGGCGCGGCTTCTGACCCGTCACTTGCCGGCCAGGGTGCCGACCAGCAGTGGATGGACAAAACAGACAGCGTCGGCGTCTTCTCTGATGAGTTCCGTAATGAGCTGAAATCAGGCTTTGGATCGGAAGGTGAGCCGAGATTTATTACAGGCGGAGCGCGCTCCATTGCGACCATCCTGAATAATATCAAAGCCCAGCCGTCCAACATTCCGGCGGATGATCCGGGCGATGTAGTGCCTTATATTGAGGCCCATGACAATCTGACCCTGCATGATGTCATTGCCCAGTCCATTAAGAAGGACCCTGCGATTCCGGCCAATGAGCTGGAAATCCAGCAGCGGATTCGTCTTGGCAATACGCTGGAGCTGACTTCACAGGGTACAGCCTTTATGCAGGCCGGCCAGGAATACGGCCGTACCAAGCAGTGGCTGGGTACAAATGTGCCTGAACAGAAGTATACCGAGATGAAGGATTTAAACGGCCAGTCCTTTGGCTATTTTATCCATGACTCGTATGATTCCTCAGATGCCGTTAATATGTTCGACTGGTCTAAGGTAACGGATGAAGTGAAGTATCCGGTGCAGAATACGACCAAGGATTACACAGCAGGTCTTATTCAGCTCAGAAAGTCCTCAGATGCCTTCCGCCTTGGTGACAAGAGTCTGGTGGACTCCAATGTTACGCTGATTCAGGCGCCGGAAATGAAGGCAACGGATCTCGTAATCGGCTACAAAAATAAAGCAACTGACGGCACAGGCATGTACTATGTGTTCGTCAATGCTGATGATGAAGCAAGAGTGCTCACGTTGTCAGATGATCTTACTAAAGGTACCGTGCTGGCTGACGATGATCAGGCAGGCGTGACAGCCATTCCGGCTGAAGAGCAGACCGGATTTACGCTCACCGGAACATCGATTCAGCTCCAGCCGCTTACTGCAGTGATTATCCGTATGGATGCAGCGGCAGCCGTGTTCACTACGGTAGAAGCGGACAGCGCAGCCTATTCATTGCAGGTAGGCACAAGTCATCAGACAGCTGCCTATGCAAAATATGACGATGGAAGCAAACGCAATATTACGAAAGCAGCAGTCTATACTTCCGATAAACCGGAAGTAGCCGGCGTATCCGCTCAGGGTGTTGTGACCGGACATAAAGCCGGAACAGCCCGTATTACTATTACTTACGGCGGCAAGTCAACGGTTGTAACGGTTAAAGTAGTCACTGAGACAGTGGACAACAAACGTTATGTTGAATTTACCTATGTGCGGGCAGACGAAGATTATACCGGCTGGAATATCTGGGTCTGGAACACAGGCGCGAAGAATGACCAGATTGATTTCACCACCTTCAAGGAGGGGAAAGCCAGTGTTCTGATCGAAGTTGCCCAGAATGCCACAAGTGTAGGCTTTGTGCTGCGTAAGGGCACTGACTGGAATACAGGCAAGCAGGACTATCCGGATGACCGGGTCATTCCGCTGACGGCAGGCGAGAGCTATACAAAGGTTATTGTAACTAGCATGGTGAAGGAGCTGGATATCAAGCCGTTTATCAGCGGACCGGTGATGAAGGACGGAACAATCACCTTTATGTACCGCGATGACGCGCTGTTCCGCAGCGGCAACCAGCAGGAGATTGAGTCTGTCACTGTAAAAGTGAATGGTACCGAATACCTGATGGTCTATGATGCCCTAAACGAATGGTTCAGCTATCAGCTGACAGGCGTGGAAACAGGGACTTATAAGTACACCTTCCTGGTTACAAAAGACGGAGTTTCCGAAGAGCTGGCTGATCCGAAAAATACGGCCGGCGGCGAATCTTCAGTAACCTACCACAAACCTGAAGTTACCGTTACGGCAACAGCAGCACCGCAGGCGGTTAACTCTAACGACAATGCAGTAGTTTCCATTACTGCCGCTTCCGATGAGGAGGTCTCCTATAAGGACGGTTATATGGATCTCACTGCGCTGGGCGGGCCGGCTAAGGTTCAGATTGATACCAGTCTGATGAAGCAGACGGTTGCCGTAAAGGATACAGTGGCGGCGGGGGTTAAATCCATTCCGGTTACACTTGTTGACGAATACGGCAATACGCATAAAGGCTCGGCTACACTGGAAGTCAAGGCCAGAACCTACAGCGGGGATAAGCTTGACTTTGACTGGGATGAGGCGCGGATTTATTTTGCGCTGACTGACCGATTCGCGGACGGAGACCCTTCCAACAATGTGAATGTGGACAAAAGCCATCTGGAAGCCTACCACGGCGGCGATTTCCAGGGCATGATTGATCATCTGGATTATCTTCAGGAGCTCGGCATTAACACGCTGTGGATTACGCCGGTTGTCGATAACATCGATTTTAACAAAGGCGCTGAATTCGGCGGCACACAGTACGGCTATCACGGCTACTGGGCCAAGGATTTCACTCAGCTCGATGAGCATCTGGGCGATATGGAAACCTTCAAGGAATTAATAGAGAAGGCGCATGACCGCGGCATTAAGATTATGGTCGATGTTGTTCTTAACCATACAGGCTATGGCCTGAAGGAGAGCGACAACGCTCCTGGAGTCACTGCTGAAGATAAAGCGCGCTTCGAGGGCATGCTCCGCACAGACGGTGTATCCTCGGATACCGATCCGATCAAGGGTGAACTGGCAGGACTGCCGGACTTCAAGACAGAAGATCCTGCGGTGCGCCAGCAGATTATTGACTGGCAGACCGGCTGGCTTGATAATGCGCGGACGGAGCGCGGAGATACGATTGACTACTTCCGCGTGGATACCGTCAAGCATGTAGAGAGCACAACCTGGAAAGCATTCAAAAATGCACTGACTGCCATCGACCCTGAATTCAAGCTGGCCGGTGAATACTTCGGCGGAACCATCGACAGTGACGGCGGAAATCTGCAGTCCGGCCAGATGGACAGTCTGCTTGACTTCGGCTTCAAGGGTGCAGCGAAAAGCTTCACCGACGGCAAAATTACCGAAGTAGATGCTTATCTGCAGGACCGTGAGTCCAAGCTCGACAATACGAAGACTATGGCCCAGTTCCTCAGCAGCCATGACGAGAACGGCTTCCTCTCCGACTATGTGGGCGGGGATCAGGGCAAGCTGATGATCGCGGCAGCGCTGCAGATTACAGCGAAGGGCCAGCCGGTCATTTATTACGGTGAAGAGCTTGGCCGCTCCGGCAGCAATGCCGGTGATATGTCCAAAGGAGAGTTCAGCGAGAACCGCAGTGATATGCCGTGGGATCAGCTGACAGCAGAGCAGGATCTGCATGACCACTATCAGAAGCTGCTTAATATCCGTGCTGAATTCTCCAAGGTGTACTCCAAGGGAACACGCATGACACTGGCTGGCTCCGATGAGCTTGGTTATCTGGCCTTTAACAAGCAATACGGAGATGATAACGTAGTAACCGTTATTAACACGAAGACAGAAGCTATAGCTCTAAGCCTGTCTGTCCCGTTTGCCGCTGGAGCGGCGGTCAAAGATGTATACAGCGGCAAGACATATACCGTATCGGCTGACCGGAAGGTGGAAGTTGAGCTTCCCGGCAGAGATAGCGGAGGGACGGTTATCCTGGCAGCAGTACCGGAAGTAACACCAACGCCTTCGCCGCTTCCCGGCTCGGGCTCTGGAGTAACGCCTGTGCCTGCACCGGCCGCCGGCACACAGGTCGTTAATGCAGACAGTCTGAAGAACGGCAAGGACGGCAAAGTGACCATTGAGGTTGCTGCGTCGGCCTCGACAGTCCTGCTGCCTGTTCAGGCCGGTACAGAGCTGGGTACGAATAATCTTGAGCTCCGGATGGGTGAGCTTAGTGTAACCGTGCCTAATGCGGTATTACTGGAGCTCCAGAAGTCTCTCGGTGCTGCAGATGCTGAAGGTGCACAGATCCGGTTCACTGCCGATCTGTTACCGGATAGTGCAGTCAGCTCAATGCTTAACGGGCTTAGTAACGGGTACACCCGAATAAGCGCAGCTTCTGAGATGTATGACTTCTCGCTGTCTGTTGTCAAAAAGGACGGCACCAGTGTCCCTGTTTCTTCATTCGCGGTGCCGGTTGAGCTATCCTTTAAGCTCAGCGGGAACGTAGATAAAGATCTGACAGGCGTGTTCTATGTGAGTGATAACAATAATCTGGAATATGTCCGCGGCTCGGTTAGCGGAGAGTGGATTACAGCGAAGGTAACGCATTTCAGCAAATATGCTGCACTTGTGCTGAACAAATCCTTTGCGGATATACCGGCTTCACACTGGGCTTCCCAGGCCATTAAAGCACTCAGTGCCAAACAGATTGTAACAGGCGTATCAGCGTCTGACTTCAATCCGGGTACGGATGTTACCCGTGCAGAATTTACGGCATTGCTGATCCGGGCGCTTGGCATCGAAGCTGCAGGCCAGACGGCCTTCAGTGATGTGAAGGCGAATGCCTGGTATGCCCCTTATGTGGCGGCAGCTGTAAGCCAGGGCATTGTATCGGGCCGAAGCGCAGCGCAGTTTGCACCGGAGGCGGCGATTAGCCGTGAAGAAATGGCAGCAATGCTGATCCGGGCCCTTGAAGTGAAACAGGGCCAAAAGGTAAGCTTGAGCTCAGCTTCCGCAGGCTTTACGGATGCGGGCAGCATCAGCGCATGGGCAGCAGCGTACGTGAATGCAGCCGTGGAGCTTGGTCTGGTGCAGGGCAGAGACAACAACCGGTTTGCCCCTAAAGCCAACATGACCCGCGCAGAAAGCGCACAGGTTATTTACAAATTGCTGGCTGAGTAGAAGATTTAGCGTTAGACAACACAAGCAGCGATCCTCGTGATGAGGACCGCTGCTTTGTGTTGTTGTAATTGTTGTAATTGTTGAGTTGTTGAGTTGTTAAGTTGTTGTAATTGTTGAGTTGTTGTGTTTTGAAGCGGGTAATTAATTTCAGTGGCTGGACTGGTGAGCAATGCGATAACACGGTCTTTTACCATATGCTGTCACCGTATGTGTTTGCTTTTACTTATGCCTTTACATATGCTTGAACGCATCCTTGCCCGCGCACCAAACAGCCCTCTTCAAATGTTGAAGAAGGCTGTTTGCCGTGTATTTGTTCGAGAAACCAAGGCTTTGTTAGAGCAAATGTAAGGGGTGCGTGTGCGACAGTTGGCGCTGTTTGAAATAAGTGGATTTTCGCATCTTAATTCTTTAACAATTGCTTTGTATAAGATTTTAGGTGGAAAATCGCCACTTATTTTGCCCAAATTAGCTCCAAAGGTGGTTTTGGACAGAATTAGATGGCCTTTTTCCACCTAATTATCGGTATTATTGGAAAATAATAAAATTAGGTGGCCAAAATCCAACTATAGATAGATTGAGCTTGAAAATTCAAGTTAAGGACAAAGTGGCGGAGGAGAATTTTGGAACTGTAGAAGCGCTAGCGACAGCCTGAAAGCTTTTCGCCGAAAAGCCCGCTACAGAAGCATAGGCAGTCTGCAGATTTCCATCGCAAATTGCGGTTATAATCAAGAAATCTGCAGAAGGGCCGCTGCCGGAAGCTCAAACATTCTCTAAAGTCACGTTAAATCCCAGAACAACAAAATGAATAGTTCAGGCTACAAAACGGCCTTAATTACTGTATATCCATAAGCCGGCAGCTTCACGGACAGCATACCGCGTTCAGCACGCAGGGAATCACCGGTGAACAGGTTCTCCCAGCTGCGCTCCTCAACGTTCAGCCGGAAGGTCTGTGCGGTTTCCTCCGTATTCATCAGGACGATGATGATATCGTCACCCTGACTGCGTTCGTAAGCGAGCTTGCTGCCGCCGCGGCCGGCTTCCAGGAATCTGAAGGCACCGCTGCGCAGGGCCGGATGGCTGCTGCGGACTGCAATCAGCTTTTGATAGAAGCTGAACAGGTCACGGTCCTGCTTGGCAGGGTCCCATTCCATGCATTTCCGGCAGCCTGGATCATTGTCTCCGTCCATGCCGACCTCATCGCCGTAGTAAATACATGGTGTGCCCAGGAAGGTGAACTGGAATAGCGCAGCCAGCTTGAATTTTTTCTTGTCGCCGCCGGCCAGGGTTAAGAGGCGGGCAGTGTCGTGGCTGTCCAGCAGATTGAAGGCAACCTCGCTGGCCTGCAGCGGATAGCGTGACAGCTGCTTGCCGATCGCATTTGCGAAGGCTTCAGCATCAAGCGTACCGCTGATAAAGAAGTCGAGTACGGCGTCGGTGAACGGGTAATTCATTACGGCATCGAACTTGTCGCCTTCCAGCCAAGGTGCCGATTCATGCCAGATTTCACCGAGAATATAAGCCTCGGGATTGGCAGCCTTGACAACCTTGCGGAACTCGCGCCAGAAGCCGTGATCCACCTCGTTCGCCACATCCAGGCGCCAGCCGTCAATGCCGACCTCCTTGATCCAGTATTCTGCAACCTTCAGCAAGTATTCTTTTACTTCAGGATTCTCAGTATTGAGCTTCGGCATATGCGGTTCAAAAGAAAATGCATCATAGTTAGGGATGTTATCGACTACCTGTAGAGGGAACTCGCGGACGTGGAACCAGTCCTTATAGCGGGAGTTCTCCCCATGCTCCAGCACATCCACGAACGGGGCGAAGGTTCTTCCCGAGTGGTTAAACACAGCGTCCAGCAAGATGCGGATTCCGCGTTCGTGACAGGCGTTAACCAGCTTTTTGAGCGTCTCCACATCGCCGAAATGCGGATCCACCTGCATATAATCTTCGGTATCGTATTTATGATTGGTGGTGCCGGTAAAGATCGGCGTGAAATAGATTCCGTTAATACCAAGCTCCGTCAGATGATCGAGGTGATCCATCACGCCCTGCAGATCTCCGCCGAAGAAATTGTCAGGTGTCGGGGTTCCTCCCCAAGGCTGCACATTGTCAGGATTCAGGCTGGCATCACCGTTCGCAAAACGCTCCGGAAAAATCTGATAAAAGACAGTATCCTTAACCCAGGCAGGAGGAGTGAACACATCCCCTCGGTTAATGTAAGGAAATTCAAACAGCCGGTTCGGGTTGGCCGGGCGTTCCGTCTGAAAATCACTTTCTGTCATCCAGATGCGCTCATGCCCCTTCTGCAGCAGAAAACCGTATTTCAGGCGGCGGTACAGCGGAACGGATTCACACTCCCAGTAATCGAACATAGCGTCACTGGTGAACAGCTTCATCGGAATCAGCTCTTTGGTGGTATCCCATGCATATTTATCACCGGCCCAGGCGAATACTTCTGTTAAATCTCCTTTTTTGGCACGCAGCCGGAGATGGATGGTTTCATAATCATAGGCATAAGACCAGTTCAATCGCGGGCGGTGATATACAGCTTCAAGTAACATAATAATTCCTCCTAAAAGTTTTGTGAGCTGCGCTTCCTGAAATTCTTCGTACAAAACTGGCTTCGGGAGCATGTGCTTAAGTTTTGTGAGCTGTGCTTCCAGAGATTCTTCGTACAAAACTAGCTTCGGAAGCATTCGCTTAAGTTTTGTGAGCTGAGCATGATATGGATATGTAAGAGGTTGTAAGTGCCAGGGATGGCGCTGTGCCTGCATGGCACGCATTTTGCGCCGCAGCTGGCACAGGATCACCTGAATTCGCCCATAGCAAAAAGGCACAACTTCAGCATAAGCTTGTCCGAGGTTGTCCCTGATAAGTAACATTGCCTTTTAATTGTTGTAAGAACAAGGGCGCATGATCCAATGCCGCCGGCTGGGCCGGTGCTCATAATGGTTTGGATTATAGCATGGAATAAATGGCCGTACAATACTATTGTACAAACCATTGCACTATTTTTCACGAGCAGCAGCCTTATTCCGGACTCGAAAAAACAATTTCAGCCCGCCAATCCCCGGTTTTTATTGAAGATGAAACGTATTTTGGATATTCTGCATGAATTATTAGCTGTTATTAGCAGTAAATCAGAGTAATCATGTGAATTCAAGAGATATATTAGTATTAACACGTGTTAAAAACGATAAATAGGCGAATATACACTGTGCAAACGTTTTAACAATTAAGATTACTGTTGTATTATGAAATTATGAATGAAGCGCTTTCTAGAACTTGTTGAAGCGTATTCAGAAGTCTGGTTCACTGGCATACACATTTTTTTTGGAACTTCTGAAATCGTTTGCGCACGTTCTGCAGCATCATTAAGGCTACAAAAAGCGATTTACAAAATCGGGAGGGGTTAAAGTAATGAAGTTGAAAAAACTCATGGTCATCACCGCAGCAGTATCCATGGCAGCATCTATCACGGCATGCGGCTCCAACAACAACGGGGGAAATGCAGCAGCAACAAATGCTCCGGCGGACACAACGGCTACTAATGCACCAGCTACAAACAGCGGCGAGGCTGTAACTGGTGAGGTTGTTCCTGAAGAAGGCGCATCGCTGGTTGTCTGGGAAAGTAAAGAAGAGAGAGTATTTGCAGAAGAAATTGCTAAACAGTTCACAGAGAAATACAACGTTCCGGTCAAAATTGAAGAGATTCCGCCGCCGGATCAAGTTGGCAAGCTGACACAGGACGGACCTTCCGGACTGGCTGCAGACGTTATTCTGATTCCGCATGACAACCTTGGTAAAGCTGCAAGTGCGAGCCTGCTGCTGCCAAACGATATTTTTGCAGAGCAGACCAAAGCTGACAATACTGAAGCATCCATCGTAGGCTCCTCCTATGACGGTGAACTGTACGGCTATCCTAGAGCGGCCGAAACTTATGCCCTCTACTACAATAAGACACTGTTGCCTGAGGCACCGAAATCCTTTGATGACGTTCTGGCCTTCAGCAAGACATTCACTAACAAAAACGAGAACAAATACGGCATTATGTGGGAAGTCGGCAATATGTACTACGGCTACACCTTCATTGCTACTACCGGCGGTTACCTGTTCGGTAAAGACGGTACTGACAAGGATGATATCGGCCTGAACAACGAAGGTGCTATCGAAGGTCTGACTGCATTTGCTAAATTGAAAGAAGCATTGCCGATCAAGAGCGGTGATATCAGCGCTGACATCAAACGCAGCCTGTTCACTACCGGCGATGTAGCCATGGACATCACTGGTCCTTGGGAACTTGCAGCATATAAAGAAGCACTTGGTGACAACCTGGGTGTTGCTCCGGTTCCGACTATTAACGGCAAAACGGCTATTACCTTCTCCGGTATTAAAATTTTCGGGGTTAACGCTTATACGCAATATCCGAACGCAGCCAAGCTGTATGCCCACTTCGCTTCCAGCAAGGACTCTCAGCTGGCCCTGAACAAACTGGTAGGTTCCATTCCTACTAACAATGAAGCACTGGCAGATCCGCAAATCACTGGTGACCCTTATGTATCCGCATTTGCTGAGCAGGCTAAGAGCTCACAGCCAATGCCTTCCATTCCTGAAATGGGTAATGTATGGGCTCCTGTAAATGCGGCGCTTCCGGAAATCTGGGATAACAACGCTGATCCAAAAACAGCAATGGACAAAGCAGTTGAACAGATTAAAGATCTTAACAACGGTGCCCAGTAACACCCTGAATTCGTAGCAGCGAACAACCAATAGCAAACTGTGGAATGAATCGCCCGCCGAAAGCATCACCGGCGGGCAGTTTCCTGAATTCCGCGCGGAGAGGAGAACGGAAGGGAAATGCAGCGACACCGTACGAGAGCCGCAATACTGTCGACCGTATTTATGGGATTGGGACAAATATATAACCGCCAATTCATCAAGGGTCTTATCTTCTTAGCAGTCGAGGCGTTAGGCCTTATTTATTTCATCAACAACCTGGGAAGAGCCTTTTGGGGCATCTTCACATTAGGAGATTCTCCAAGCCGTCTTGAGAAAGTAAACGGCATTGCCAAAATGGTCACGGGTGACCACTCCATCTTCCTTATGATTGAGAGTCTGATTACCCTCCTGTTTTTCGTCATTATTCTATTTGCCTGGTATGTTAACATTAGAGATGCCTATAAGATCGGAGCGGCACGCGATGCCGGTCTTAAATCCAATACATTCAAGCAGACGGTCAGATATATTCTGGACTATAAATTTGCCCAAACGTTTCTGATTCTTCCGGGGATAGGCATTTTGTTCTTCACCATCATGCCGATCATCTTTATGATCATGCTGGCGTTCACCAACTTCTCTGCACCGGATCATATCCCGCCTGCCAGGCTGGTAGACTGGGTTGGGTTTGAAACCTTCCGCAATTTGCTGGTCTTGAAAACATGGAGTCATACCTTCTACGGAGTATTAACGTGGACGATCATCTGGGCGGTCCTCTCGACGGTTACTACATACTTCGGCGGCGTGCTTGTGGCGCTGCTGGTTAACCAGAAGGGGATCCGCTTCAAAGGCCTCTGGAGAATTATTCTGATTGTTCCTTATGCCGTTCCGCAGATGATTTCGCTTCTGCTCATGCGCAACCTGTTCAACGGGCAGTTTGGTCCGATCAACCAGTATCTGGGTTATTTCGGGCTTGGCGGGCTGCCGTGGCTGACCGACCCGTTCTGGGCTAAGGTAACGGTTATCCTTGTAAATATGTGGGTAGGGATACCGGTATCCATGCTGCTGGTAATGGGTGTACTGACTACCATTCCTCGTGATATGTATGAAGCTGCTGAAGTTGACGGTGCTACAAATTATCAGAAATTCCGGATCGTTACCCTGCCGATGATTCTTTTTTCAACCGCACCGACACTGATTATGCAGTTTGCCGGTAATATCAATAACTTTAACGCCATTTACCTGCTGACAGGCGGTGCCCCGGTTAAGGGTGACTATCAATACGCCGGCTCAACCGACTTGCTCGTTACATGGCTCTATAAATTAACGGCTGACCAGAACAAAAATAATATGGCTTCCGCAATCGGGATTATCATCTTTATCATTGTAGCCGGATTCTCCCTGTACAATTACCGCCGGACCAAGTCATTTAAAGAGGAGGATATGATCCAATGATAGGACGCAAAATTGCAAACTTTGCACGCCTGGCTGCCAGCTATATCATTCTGATTGTTTTGGCGGTTGCAGCGCTGTATCCGGCTCTGTGGATTCTTCTGGCCTCTTTCCGTCCGGGTAAATCCCTGTACAGTAAGACGCTGATTCCGGAGCAGTTCACACTTTCCCATTATAAAGAGCTATTTACTTCAGATGTCTACATGTTCGGTACCTGGTACACCAACACGCTGAAAATTGCCGTATTCTCCATGCTGATCGGTGTTACGCTAACGCTGCTTACAAGCTACGCTCTGTCAAGATTCCGGTTCAAAAGCCGCAAGACCACGATGTCAACAATACTGATTCTTGGGATGTTTCCGGGCTTCATGAGTATGATTGCCATCTACCTGCTGCTCAAGGAATTTAATCTGCTCGATACGCATCTGGCTCTGATCATTGTGTATGCAGCAGGAGCTCCGCTGGGTGGAACGCTGATTGCCAAGGGCTTCCTGGATACCATACCGCGTTCGCTGGATGAAGCGGCCCGGATTGACGGTGCCAGCAACTTCGGGATATTCACCCGGATTATTCTGCCGTTATCCCGTCCGATGATCACCTATATGGCGCTGACCCAGTTTGTCGGCCCGTGGGTGGACTTCATCTTCGCCAAGCTGGTTCTGCGGACCAAGGAGAACTGGACCGTTGCAGTCGGAATGTGGGATATGGTCAACAGCATGCAGAATTCGAACTTTACACTGTTCGCTGCAGGCGCGGTAATGATCTCCGTTCCGATTATGATTCTCTTCGGATTCCTGCAACGGCTGCTGGTTGACGGTCTGACCGCCGGTGCCAGCAAAGGGTAAAACAACACAGCTTCAAATTTCCATGAAAACAGGGTACACCTTTATGCAGTTTAGTAAGGGGGTGCCCTGTTTATTTCTGTCATGAGGAGAGAGAGCCTGATGAAACGGCCGCGAAATGTGCAATTGAAATCGGTAGGCGTCAAATTGTTTGTTATTCTCTTCGGTACCATTGTTCTGCTGTCCACCGTGCTTGGAATCACCTCTTATTATGCAGCTAAAGGCATTATTACGGATGAAGTAGCAGCAGCCTCCTCGCAGTCGATCGTTCAGGCAGCGGACAAGCTGGATTTCCTGTTTGCAGAATATGAAGCGCTATCAAGACAGTTTGCAGTGGATTCCTCGCTGAAAGCCGACATGGAGCTGGTAAATAATCCGGCGGCCGGGACGGTAGCCAAGGTAGCAGCCGAGGACCGCATCCGCCGCAAGCTCGATTCGGTAAAAGGGTCAGACGACCGGCTTATTGCCATACGGCTTGTATCCAGAAGCCTTGTGGATGCGGAATCCTATAAATCAGCCGGAGTAAGTGCTGTCCGGGACGGTGAGCAGATTCAGGCAAGAATGGAAAAAATCGATGAAGGCAAGGGCCAGCCGGTCTGGTTCCCGGTGCTGGATAAAGGGTTCTTTGAGATGTACAGTGAGTCATCCATGACAATGGGCCGGCTGCTGCGCAATATCCAGAACCCGGCTGCCGAATATTATATGCTCATTGAGATTAAGGGAAGCGCACTAAAGAATGTATTGTCTAACCTCCATATCGGGCAGACCGGAGAAATCCGTATTCTGGACCCGCAGGGCAGCATTGTATATGGAGCGGACAATTCGCTGCTAGGACAGGCCTCATACATACAGGTTGCAGGAGCGGAGCAGGCGGGGCAAGAACAGTCTTTTACAGCCAAGGATGAACAAGGCGAATCCCAGCTGGTAGTCTACCAGCCGCTGGCTACGGGGGGATGGACTTTGCTCGGCTATGCTCCGGTCAGTGATTTTACCAAATCTGCGGACAAGCTGCTCTATATCACCTTCGCTGTAGTACTGGCGGCAGCCCTGATTGCGCTATTGATCGGTTATGTATTGATACGCTTAATCGGCCGTCCGCTGGGCAAGCTGGCCCGGCTGATGGAAGAGGGCGAACAGGGCAATCTGCAGGTTCGTACAAGCTTCAAGGGCCAGGATGAAATCGGGCGTCTGGGTCACAGCTTCAACAGGATGATGGAGCAGATATCCCTTCTGGCCGGCCAGAGCAGCAGGTCGGCGGCAGAGGTGCTGGCGACCTCGGAGCAGCTGGTTAAAGCCTCCGGCGCCACCTCGGCCCATGCACGGGAGGTGGCTGAGGCTACCGGGGAGATTGCGCAGGGCGCAGCCAGCCTGGCGGCTGAAGCGGAAGCCAGCAACCGGAATGTGGAGCTGATGGCAACCAAGATGCAGGAGGTAGCCGGAATTAATGCCATCATGGACAGCACGGCGGAGCGGGTGTTGACGGTAAGCGACCAGGGGGCGGAGCTGATGCGGACGCTGGTAACACAGAGTGAATCAACGGTGCAGATGATGAAGCTGATCCAGGAGAACTCCGCATTGCTGCAGGAGAGCAACCATCTGATCCGCAGCATTCTGAGCCCGATGATTGCCGTTAACAAGCAGACTAACATTCTGGCGCTCAACGCTTCAATTGAAGCAGTCCGTGCAGGAGCTGCCGGTAAAGGATTTATTGTCATTGCTGATGAGATCAGAGGCCTGGCGAACCAGTCCAACGAGTCGATTCAGTCTGTGTCCAGAATTACAGAGGAGATCAGCAACCATATTGAAAATACAGTAAAGGTTGTGAGCGAGGCCGGTCCGCTGTTCCGGGAGCAGATTACATCCGTGCGGGAATCTTCCATTATATTCGGGAGTGTGCGGACTGAAATGGAAGCCTTCCTGGCGCTGATCAGCCAGTCGTCAGCCTCCGTTACCGAGCTTGACCTGTTCCAGCGCCAGCTGGGAGAATCGATGGCCAGTGTCACCTCCGTGGTGCAGCAGACCAGCGCCTCGACCCAGGAGGTAGCGTCGATGTCGTCACAGCAATTCATTGTCAGCGAAGAGCTTGTCGCCCTTTCAGCGAAGCTGGAGGAGCTGGCTGAGAATCTGAAGCAGTCGCTGGTTTCTTTTGAAGGATAAGTGCATTAACATGAACAATATTCTTCATCACTAATTTGTGGTATAGAAGAAGCATATTTTCATTATTAAATGAGCTCAATTTAAGATATTAACTAAAAGCTTAGCGTTACTGCTGCAAAAGTTTGAACTTCCGGCTGCTGTTTCCTTCAGAATTCCTGTTTGAACCGCTGTTTGTGGAAGAAATCCGAAGGCAACGGCAGACGCTAAAACTTCGGCAGTTCCAAGTCTACCTTCCGTCCTCATTTGCCTTTATATAAGTTCCTTATATTTTATTTAATATAGTTAAAAAAATCATGGTACTATTTTAAAAATTGGGGATATTATTAAGAGAAGTTTTGTTATGGTTAGAAT
>RCUO01000573.1_pt1 | contig 17870 bp, 13 predicted proteins | sample 2166161 | NCBI WGS metagenome assembly RCUO01 (sample SAMN09932617, study PRJNA488358) | compost metagenome | feature: garden; material: soil; isolation source: compost soil in cyclohexanecarbonitrile-enriched culture | place: Germany: Experimental Botanical Garden Goettingen | collected 2016-01-27 | reverse complement strand
ATATTGTTGTTTCGCTTCGTATGCACCGGTAACTAGCAAATCACGCGTAGCATTCGCTTTGCCGCCAAACGTTCCATCAGCGCCATTGCTTAACAATTTCAATTCCAGAGCAAGCGCTACGTATCCTTGCGCCCAACCAGACACTGTGCTGTCTTGCACTCCGTCAGTTTTCTTCGCTAGCTCTTCGCCTCCGAGACCACGAACCAAGAATGTTGCCAATTGTTCTTTCGTAACTTTTCCAGCAGGATCGAATTTACCTCCTCCTGTTCCATCAGTGATACCAGCGGCCTTGACTGCCTCAATATAAGGCAGAGCATAGCCATTCGCACGGTCATCTGCTTTTACGTCTGAGAAGCTTGAAGTTGTTTTAGATGTATCGACGTTAAGGCCGAAAATCAAACTAGCTACCTTCGCGAATTGCGCTCGATTCATCTCATCTTTTAATCCAAAACTAGTGTCAGAGACCCCATTAAATATACCCGCTGAAATTAAGGCATCAAACTTGGCTTTCGTCGCCGCATCCAAATCCTTTAGATCAGTGAAGTCTGCAGAAGTCTTCGCCTCCGCATAAACCGCAATGCCAGAGGTGCACATTAGTAAAACCAAAAATAAAACAAACCATTTTTTCCTCACAAATCCTCCTCCTTAGACTCTGCTGTCTGGGTTAATCGTTACTGCTCCTTCAAACCCATGCTTTATATGTAACAATATAATTATCGGCAGAATAATCCCTTTTTTAAATAAAATTTGTTGGATTTTGCAGGTACGCTCCTTACATCCGCCACGCAACAAAAATATTTCCGCCTGCATACGCTGGTTCACCACACTTCCAACACGCTGTACACAACAAAGAAACCTGCCGGGCGACTATCGCACAAGCAGGTTTCCGTAAACAAACAATTGCTCGTATTATCGCAGCATCATGCTGCCGTCAAGCATCCGCCATATCGATGAGGCTCTCCGCCCGGCTGCTCCGGCGGTACGCGAAGGCCGACACAATCGCGATAAGCGCGGCGACCGAGAGGCCCCAGTAGATGTTGGCGTACGCGTCTGGCAGCGGCAGGCCATGCTGCCATTCGAGTGCGCTTGCCGACATCGCGATGCTGAAAGCGCCGCTGACGAATTGCAGCAGCTGGAATAGCCCCATGCCGGAACCGATCTGGCCGGACGGCAGGATGCGGGAGATTTCGTTCGATACGCCGCTCTGCAGGCTGGTGAAGGACAAGCTCATGAGCATGTAGACCAGCATGACGGCGATCCACGAATGGCCTGCGAACAGGGCGAACAGCACGGTCGCGCTCAGGACAAGCAGCGGCGCATACAGGAGAATGCCGGCGTTGCCGTAGCGGTCGATCACCCGGCCGACCTTGCGCGAGACGATAATGGCAAGCAGGGAGCCGGGGAAAATGACCAGGCCGGCGTGGCTCGCGCTGAAGCCGAAGAGATGGATTAAAATTTGCGGGAGCAGGAATAAGGTCGCGAAGCTGCACAGATAGGAGGCGATCCCCACCAGCGCCAGCACCAGATAGGAACGGTTGCGGAACAGGGCCGGCAGGATGAACGGCTCCGGTACCCGGCGGATGCGGAACACGAAGATAGCCAGCGAGGCTAATCCGGCGGCCAGCCCGATCCAGAGGCCGCTCGTCAGGAACAGCAGAAGGCCCGTGGTGCCGATGCCAAGCAGCAGTCCGCCGAGCCCGTCGAAGGAGCCTTGGCTTGGCGCTTCCTTGGGCAGCAGTGTATGGAAGAAGGGAACCAGCAGCAGCACGGCCGCCGTCACCGCGAACAGCCAGTGCCAGCCGAGATATTCGACGATGGCGCCGCCGGCCACCGGACCGAGGCCCAGACCGAGCGAGACCGCCGACATAATGGTGGCCATGGCTTTGCCGCGGCGGTCCAAAGGTACATAGCGGGTGAACAGCACCATCGACAGCGAGATGACGGCGCCCGAGCCGGATGCCTGCGCGATCCGCACAATGAGCAGGAACAGGAAGCTGCTGCTGAAGAAGCCGCCGACTGAAGCCGCTCCGAGTGTCAGCAGGCCGATGGTGAGCAGACGGCGGATCGGCATGAAGTCGGACAGCCGGCTGAAGGTAATGGATGAGATCGAGAACATGATCGAATACCCGGTTACGATCCAGGAGGCGGCGGAGGCCGAGATGCCGAAAGCAGCCGTAACATCGGGCAGCGCCAGATTGAACATCGCCGTATTCATAATAACGAGCACGACGGCTATGCTGAACAGTGCGGTGAGCAGCCCTTCCCGTGGAAGAGTGGTTACCACAGGGGAGTCCAGGCTTTCCGCTGGTTCGGAAACTGTTGAATGTTGATTCATTTGGAACAGCCACTCCTTCTCTATATTTATTTGTTCTATAGTTCGATTAATTACGAACAATTGAAATATAGCATGCAGTCATGTAAAATGCAATTAGGAACTTTCATGCCAGCCTGCACCATTTGCAAGGCAAAGGAGATCATGATCCATGAAACTGCTCTATCACCCGGACCGCAAAGACATTCAGCTCGCTTCCGTTCTATACGCGCTAAGCGATCCGATTCGTCTGCAGGTGGTTTCGGAAATCTACAATAACGGCGAACGTGCGTGCAACAGCTTCAATGTTCCGATCGCCAAGTCCACCCTGTCGCATCACTCCCGGACACTTCGGGAAGCCGGAGTCGTCTTCACCCGCGTCCAGGGCACTCAGCGTATTCTGTCCCTGCGAACCGAAGATTTGAACGCACGCTTTCCGGGCCTGCTTGATTCGATATTGAAAGCGTATGAACAGACGGAGAAGCCGGAGTTCGTGCAGGAGCAGAGCGATGAGAATTCTAGTGCGGCGGAATAAGCCCGGCTTGCTGCAATAAGCGATCGGACAAGAGCGGTTGATGCGGGAAATAGCGTCTGCCGTTCTTTAATGTCTGCCGAAATCGGGCGTAATTGGGATAAAAACGGATGACTCCGCGCATGTTATTGGACAAAGACATCGAGGGAGTGCATCATAATGGCAAGGCGCAAGAGAAGATACACTGTTCCGGGCGTTGAGCAGGACATGCAGAGCTTTAAAGCCGCTGTCATGAAGCGGGAAGGCTATGCCGTTGACCCGAATCGCCCGGACGACGTCAAATACGAAGTAGCCAGGGAGCTTGGCGTGCCGCTGCAGCCAGGCTATAATGGCGGTCTGAATACGGAAGAAGCCGGACATATCGGCGGCAAAATCGGCGGCTCCATGGTTCGCGAGATGATCCGTCTTGCCCAGGAGCAGCTCGCGAAAGGCAAGCAATCTTAAGGCCGTCCGGAGACGACAGCGGCAAATAAGCGCAGTCATTATGCGCGATCACTGGCATCGAAGCAGTTAACCGAAGACCGGAACGCCAAATGGCGGCACAGGGCTGAAACCCCGTGCCGCCATTTTCATTGTGCAGATGATCGAACTGAAGCGGACGTTACCGGCTTATTTCTTGTTGGCAATAAAAGCGTCCAGCTGTTTTTGCTTCTCGGCAATAATCTTGTCCAGTCCGTTCTTCTTCTCCTTGTCGTACCATTCCTGCGCCTTCGACGGATCAATCGCTCCCGTATTGAGGGCGGCGGCATACTGCTTCGAGATGTTGATCAGAACGGCAGCCTCGGATTTGACCGGCTCAACGTCAAAGATGAAGCCGAGCGCCGGAGATTTATGAGCTTCTGTGTTGAATTTCTTCATCTCGTTCCACTTGTCCGGATCTTCCGATTCATACGTATAGTTGAGGAACTGGCTTCCAAGCTCCCAAGCTGCGCCCGGAGTGTAGTCTGAAGCTTTAGGTCCGGCCTTGATGACATTGTCGGATACCTTCACGTAATGCTCGCCTTCGATGCCGAAGTTGATCAGGTTGTTGAGGTATTTATCGGAGTGCAGCAAATTGATCAGCATCATGGCCCGGGCCGGATCTTTGGATGTGGACGAAATTGCGAGCATCGAGCCTGCAGTTTCGCTTGTGGATGACGTTATCGGTCCGATATTGAGCATCTTGATCTTGCCTACCATATCGAGAGCATTTGCGGTTTCTTTATCGTATCCGGGGATCATGGACGCGACAACCATAAATACATTGCCCTTCTTCAAGGCATCCGTTACACCGAGCGAAGTCGTAGGGGCATCTTTATTAATAAGACCTTCTTGGAAAAATTTATTCGTCAAATCAAGGTTTGACATATAACCGGGATCTTCGAAACGGCTAATGACCTTGGTAGAATCGCCGTCCTTGCGGATCAATCCATCGATTGCATTATCTCCCAAATAGTCCAGCTGAGCCATGTAGTGACTGTTGAAATTCTCTTCGCCTGTCAGGAATAACGGAGTGAAAGCAGAGCCCTCCTTCTCCTTAACAGTCTTAAGGATCGGTTCGAGGTCGGCGATCGTCTTCACATTGTTCAACTGCTCGGTAAGTCCCAGCTTGTCCGCAATATCGCTGCGGTAGAAGACCCCGCCTTGTGCTGCCAATTCCTTGTTGGTTGGAATACCGTAAGTGTGGCCGTTAATCTGAGAGCCTTCGAGGAAGGTCGGGTCGAGCGAACTAATGATGTCTTGGCCGTATTGCTCTAACAGATTGCCGGCAGGGCCATTCGGGTCGTCAACGGCCAGAAAGGCACCCTTCGAGACGTTATTGGCATAGCCGTTCCATTGTGCCGTGAACACGACATCCATCGGTTCGCGGCTGGCGATGAGCAGCGGCATTTTCTCGTCATATTGGCCAAAATCGAGCGAATTAATTTTTACAGTGGCGTTGATCTTGGGCTGCAAGTATTCGTTGATCTTGGCTTCAATCGCTGCGGTATCTTTTTGGGCCGAGCCTTCCCAGAGCAGTTTGATCTCATACGGCTTCAGGTCCGATGCGCCGGAGCTAGTGCCAGTCTGAGACGAAGCTGTTCCGGATGGGGAAGCGTCACTACTCTGGTTGTTTCCCCCGCCTCCGCATGCTGCCAGCACCATCGACATAAGCAGGACAGCCGTTAAAGGCTTTACCGCTCGCTTGAAGCGTTTGTTTCGTTTGCTCAACATTGTGTTTGCCTCCCTAGTTTCACAATTTGTAGCTATGATCAACCGGATGTTAACCGGATGGAGCTCGCCTGCAAGCGAATCTTTTTAAACGTCCAGTATTTAAGCGCCCTGCATTATCCCTTTACCGCTCCGACAGTCAGACCTTCGATGAAGTAACGCTGGAAGAACGGGTAAGCGAAGATGATCGGGCCGATGCCGACAACAGCCATTGCCATACGCACAGTCTCGCTGGGAAGCTGGTAGTCGGGGTTCGTTCTCAGGATCGCCGAGTAAGCGGCCGAATTGGAGCTTAAAAATTGCAGGTCCTGCAAGGCCTTGTACATGCGGTATTGAATATTGATATGGATGTTGTCATTAATGAACAGCATGCTCAAATACCAGTCATTCCAATAATTCAGCGTGCACAGCAGACCGACGCTGGCAAGTACAGGGAGGGACAGGGGAAGGACGATCTGAGCGAAAATCCGCCATTCGCCCGCTCCGTCAATTTTGGACGACTCGATCAACTCGTACGGAACTGAGTTCATGAAGAAAGTTCGCATGACGAGTACGAAGAAGCCTTGAACCAGATAGGGAGCGACCAGCACGAGCAATGTATTTTGCAGATGCAGGTATTGGGTGTACATCATATAGAACGGTACAAGACCGGCGTTAAACAGGATGGTGAACACCATGATGAACGAGAATGTGCCCCGCTGCTTGAAATCCCTTCTGGATATTGGATAAGCGAATAGCGCCATGATTAGAAGAGAAGCAGCTGTGCCGATAATCGTAACGAAAATCGAAATGCCGTAGGAGCGCACAATGTTAACCCAATCATTAAGTAGAAAATCATAAGCCGACAAGCTCAGTTTATGAGGGAAGAAGCTGTAGCCGTTAGCCAGAACCGTCTTTTCATCGCTGAAGGAGACAATCAGCACGAGCAGAATCGGAATGACGCAGATTGCCGAATAGATCCAGAAGAAGATGTTGATTGCCAGATTGGCTGGTTTGGACACATCCATAACCGACGATTCCTTGTTCTTGGGCTTCCTGCCCAGTGTTGCCGATGCGGGACTTGCCATGTCGCGAAACCTCCTGTATTGGTGATGGATGCTTCCGGGTTTAAAATAGAGCGTCTTCCTTGCTGATCTTCCGGATGATCAAGTTGCTGACAAAGACGACTACAAATCCGACAACCGCCTGATACAGTCCTGCTGCGGAAGACATTCCGAAGTCGCCAGTGACGATTAAGCCTTGGTAGACATAGGTGTCGATAACGAGTGTGGTATCGTATAGCGCTCCCGCGTTGCGGGTGACTTGATAGAAGAGACCGAAGTCGGAGTAGAAGATGCGGCCGACTTGAAGCAGGGTAAGTACGATAACGATAGGCCGGAGCAAAGGAAGGGTAATGGTCCGGATCTGGTTCCATTTGGACGCTCCATCAATCGTAGCCGCTTCGTAGTATTCTTTGTCGATGCCGATGATAGCCGCCAAATAGAATACCGCATAATAGCCGATGCCCTTCCAGGTGTTGACGATCGGGAGTATGAATGGCCAGTATTTGGGATCTGAGTACCAATCAATAGCATTGTCGATGCCAAACCAGGGCAGAATTATTTTGTTAAGCAGGCCGATTTCGGGGTTGAGAAAGCCATATGCGAGATAGGTGACGATAACCCAAGAGAGGAAATAAGGCAGGAACATCATCGTCTGGTGAAACTTGGCGAGTCTCGGGTTGCGCATGGAGTTGAACAGAAGTGCAAGAGCGACGCCGAAGATGAGGTTCAGGACAATGAACACTACGTTATAGATAATCGTGTTCTTCGTAATATTCCAGGCATCGCTTGTGCTGAATAGAAATTCGAAGTTCTTCCAGCCGACCCAGGGGCTGTTGAATACGCCCGACTGGTAATTGACGTTCTTGAAGGCGAGGACCGATCCGATCATCGGAAGATAGTTATTGATTAGCAGAAAAATCAGCGCCGGCGTCATCATCAGGTAAAAAGCTCCGTACTTCCGCCAGTATCCGACATTCTGCTTTTGCTCGGCAGCGGGGAGAGCCAGTCGCGCAGTCTTGACAGGTTGCTCCATTTGCGATCACTTTCCTTTCATCTCGTTATGTCTCTCCACATCCATCATTATAGAGGGGTTACCCTACCCCCTCTATCTACTGGGGTGACATGGATAGCAGATATGTGACATTTTTTGAAATATAACTTACATAAAGAGTTATGTGCGTGATATGTATCGTTGCGAGACGGCAAAAAAGCCGTGGAGGCGGTAATCCATCCCATCGGGTGGAATCCGCTCTACGGCTGAATGCGCGCCCTGAATGCGCGCTCTGAATATATGCTCGGAACGAGTCAGGAGGCGTGCTCGGAATGCGCGCTGGCTGGGGCTGGCTACGGCGCCCGGTATTTCTTGCGGTAGTCCTGCGGCGTGAGGCCGGTCAGCTTACGGAACAGCTTCGCGAAGTAGGAGAAGTGGAGATAGCCGAGCCCCTCCGCGATGCTGCTGATCTTGTCATCCGTCTCGGCAAGCAGCTTCTTCGCCTGCTCTATCCGCTGCTGTGTAATATATTCTGACAAGGAGAGCCCTGTCTCTTTGCGGAATAATCTCGATAAATAAGCCGGATTTCGGGACACCACGGCGGCGATATCATCGCGCGTCAAATCCCGCTGCAGATTGTCCTGGATATAGGCGTAGGCTTTGGCAATGATCGGTGATGAGTCCCGCTGTCTGCCTTCGGACTCCTCCGCGATTTTGCTGGCGAGGCGGGCGGCCCATGCTAGCAGATGCTGCGGTGACCGGGAGGCCTGCGGATCGTTCAGCTCTTGTACGGTCAGCACCTCGTATACGGACACGCCCTTTCGATGGGCGGTCTGGTAGAAGAGGTGCAGCAGGCCGTAGTAGAGCTGCTCCAGCGTCTCCCGGCTCGTCATCTCGTCCTGCAGCCGCCTTGTCGTCTGCTCCAGCTGCCGGATAACTTCGTCCTGCAGTCCCTGATCGAGCAGCTCTCCCCACTCGGCAAGGTTCGGCATCGCTCCGGCACCGCCCGTTGCAGCCGCATCGGAGGCGAGCGCCGCGTCGATAACCGACTGCGGGGAGGAGACATTCGTCCGCTCCGTCTGCAGCAGGCGGTCGATGGCGCCGGACAGCTCTTCCGCCGGCGCCGGGCTGCCGACATAGCAGGAGATCTGGCAGTGAAAGCTTCCTTCGGAGGCTGTCATGAATTGGCGGCAGCGCTTCAGGAGCTCCGCCCGGTCGAGGGCCAGATCCTCCGGACAGTAGAGCAGGATCAGGTTCAGGCCGCCGCTGTCCTGGAGCACGACGCCGGGCAGCTCGCCGAAGAGAATATCCGCCGCCGCCTTTCGGATCGCATATTCCATAATGGTCTCATCGCGCGCGCTCATATCCACACTCCAGTGCTCGATGCTGAGCAGCAGCGGCAGCACCCTTCCGCCGGCCTTCAGCGGAATGTCGTACAGCTCGAACTGCCGGTTCAGCCGCTCGGGCTGGAGCGATATTCTTCCGGCAATCAGGTCCTGCCAGAAGCGCTCAACCAGCACGGGCAGTCGGTTCTTCCACTGGAGCAGATGCTGTTCGATCAGCGCTTCGACGTTCTCGCGTTTCTTCTGCTCCTGAATTTCTTTCAAGGCGCGGGCGACGATCTCCTTAAGCAGCTCATGGTCGATCGGCTTCAGTGCATAGTCGAAGCAGCCGAGCTGCAGCGCTTCGCGGGCGTATTCGAACCTTGCGTGTCCGGTCAGGAATACGACCAGCGTGTGCGGGAATCGCTCATGAATCCAGCGCAGCAGCTGCAGCCCGTTCGTCTCCTGCATCTCAATGTCGGAGATGACAAGATCGACCGGCTGCCGTTCCATAATCTCCATGGCGGATTTGACGCTGCCGGCTTCCAGAACAGCGGACAGGGGCTGGTCGCTCCAGTCGATGCCCTGCGTAATTCCTTTGAGTGCATATATTTCATCATCCACGACCAGCATGTTATACATCATCAATCTCCTCCATTTCGTCTCTGGACGGGGGCTTCGCAGGTGATTCGTTGTCGCGGAAGGCGGACGGCCGCTGAACCGGCAGCCTCACCTCGACGACGGCCCCGCCATGATCGCCGTTCCGGAAAGTAATGCCCCCCTCATCGCCGTACAGAATCCGGAACCGGCGCAGCACATTCCAGATGCCGAGATGCCGTTCGCCGCTGCCGTTCGTATACGTTCCGCTCTCAATCTCCTCCAGCATGTGCGGCGGGAAGCCCGGACCGTTGTCGGCGATGGTGATTCGCACGCTGCGCGCTGGATCGCCGTCCTCATTCTCGGACTTAATCCAGATCCGGAACGGCATGCCGTCCTGCTGCCGTCGCGTCAAGCCGTGCAGAATGGCGTTCTCGGCGAACGGCTGAAGCAGCAGCGGCGGGATAGTGAGCGCCATATGCTCCGGCGGCACCTCGATTTCGAAGACGAGCATGTCCACATAGCGGAGCTTCTGGATCTCCATGTAATGCCCGATATGGCCGAGCTCCTCCTCCAGCGTAACCGTCGTCCGGTTGCCGTGCATCAGGAAGCGGAAGTAGTTGGCCAGATGAAGGGTCATTTTTTGCACCGATTTGAAGTCCTTGAGCGCAGCCATATTGTAAATAATATTGAGCGTATTCGTGTAAAAGTGCGGATTGATCTGCATCTGGAGATGCTTGTACTCCGCCTTTTGCACCCGCAGCTGCTCCTCATACACATCGATTTTGAGTTCCTCGATCTGGCGGGCCATCTGGTTGAACGTCTTGGTCATGATGGAGAATTCGGAAGTGCTGGACGGAGCGGGCAGCCGGACGTCAAGCCGTCCATGACCGAGCCGGCGCATGCCGACAACAAGCCTTGCGAGCGGGCGGAACAAGTAGCGGCGCAGGTAGAGGATATATCCGGTGACAACCGCGATGGAGAGCAGCGGTATCCAGTAGTAGAGCATTTTCTGGAGAAAAGGCAGGTTCTTGAGAATATACGGTTCCGTGGTCACAATGACGTAGCGGATGTCCGCATATTGCGAATTTCGGGTAAGCACGAGGTATTTCTTGTTCTTCCACTTGATCGTTCCCTCGCGGTCCTTCATGTGAAGGATTGCCGATTGGAATCCGCCGTCGAGGTTGTCCGGCAGCCCTTTGGAGGAGAGCAGATTGCCCTGGCCGTCCATCACAAATACCGCACCTTGCGGCCCGACGTCAAGCTTAGAAATCGTCTGGTTCAGGGTGTCGATCCGGACGAGCGCGCCGTCGAGCATTCCGAAGTCGATGTCAATCGCTTTAATCAGATGAGCGCCGTATCCGGGCAATCTGACAGCTTCCCATTTGTCGCTGAGAGGCGCACCCTCCTTGAAGAATTGGGCACTGTATGACGTAAGCAGAGTACTCAGCTCGCTTGATTTGGCGTTGTTCTGCGTGGCGAAGAGGGGGTAGCTGCTTTCCTTGGTCAGATAGACGTAAAAAGTATCGACCATCTTGTAATAGCTCGTATCCAGTGCGAACCGGTTGCTGAGCCGGACCTTAGCGAGTGTATAATCCGGGTCAGTCACCGGCAGCGTCTTAAGCGACAGAATCTCGGAATCATTGGCCGTTCCCAACTGAATGAGGAAATCAAAGGTGCTCTTCAGCATGGTGTCGTTGGCATTGACCTCCACATCCAGCAGATTGCCGTAATTGGTTGAGACCTGCTCGCGTACGATTCTTGCGGCGTACAGATTGTTATAGATAAGGAAGAGGACCAGCGGAGCAACAATAAGGAAAAACCCGAAGACGATGCGGAATCGCACGGACTGCCAGGATCGCATTCGAATTCCCTCCTTGTTCATTGAGGATTTTCATTATAGGATACCTCAAAATCAGAAAATTCGGCAATATACAAAAAAATTCGACAGCATTATTGCTGTCGAATTGGGGGATTCTTTAATTTTGCGTATTTGTACGCTTACTATTTCATGCCAAAACTGTCCCAAAAGGAGGCCGTAATCAAGACTGCATCCCGCTGTCAATGCGCTTCATGAACTCTTCGGCGGCGCTATAGCCGAGCTGCTTCAACGCCCAGTTATTCGCCGCCGCCTCAATCAGGCCGGCTACATCCCGTCCCGGCTGGAGCTGGATTTCCAGATGCGGGATCTTCACGCCGAGATATTCGGTGAACTGGGGTGTTATCTCCAGTTCGTTGTTGAGCGCCTGATCCCTCCAGGGAGACAGCTCAATGTCCAGAACGATGCGCGTCTCGTCCTGGAACGCGCTGCGCCCATACTGGCGAACGACATTGATCAGTCCAATGCTGCGCAGTGCCAGGAACTCGCGTGTGATCTCGTTATGTGTTCCAAGCAGGGTTGCAGGCCCCAGCTTCTTCAGGACGACGATATCATCTGCAACGAACCGGTGACCCTTGCGGATAAGCGTGTGCGCGGTCTCGCTTTTGCCGATGCCGGACTTGCCCCGAAGCAGGATGCCAATCCCCGACACATTGACGCATACCCCGTGGATTGACTGCTCCGGCGCCAGTTCTTTCATCAGGTAGCCGTCCAGCTTCGTGATGAACTCCGTCGTCGTGTCTGCGGTCCGCAGCAGCGGGATACCCTCTTGATCGCAGAATAGCGTCAGATAAGGGATCTCCTGCTGGTTCGTCGTTACGATGAAGCAAGGGGGGTGATATTTGACGATGTTCCCGATATGCAGCATCCGTTCCTTGGTGCTTTGTGTAAGCAAATAGGTGATCTCCTTGCGTCCGAGCACCTGCACCCTCTCCATCGGGAAAAAGTCAAAGTAACCGACAAATTCAAGCCCCGGCCGATGAACCCGCGAGCGGGTAATCGAACGGTCCATGCGGCTCGCTCCTGCAAGCACCTCGAGCTGGAATTTATCCCTGATACTTTGAACGGTGACGGTTTTCATGTTGTTCCTCCTCACGTCTTTGGTCGTATTTAAAGACATACGCCGGAATAGTGGGGCCGTTTCTTGCTCCCGGATATATTCAACAGCGATGATCGTGTTCCTGCCGATTATGGCCTTCTTGACTCATTCACAGGTCCCGCCCGGTTACCTCGGCCTTAAATCCCGGTTTATCTGTATTAACCCTCATTTAATTATGATATAGTTAGACTCATATAACATTACACGTTTAAGTAACACAAGCTTAAAAAGGAGTCCCACATGGCAGAATTTGTCTACAAGCAAATTGTTGATGACCTGAAAGAGAAAATCTTCGCCGGACAATTTCCGGACATGCGGCTGCCGGATGAGCGCACGCTGAGCGAAACCTATCGGGTCAGCCGAAGCTCCATCAAGCGGGCTCTGACCAAAATGGAAAGTGCCGGGATTATTTTTAAGAAGCGGGGTTCCGGAACCTTCATCAACCCTTTGTACATAAAGAATGAATCCATCTTCAATTACGAGGGCTCAAATCTGGGGGTCACTGATAATTTCCAGATGCACGGCAAGAAGCCCAAGGTCAAGGTGCTGAGCTTTGAGGTGATTCCGCCGACAGAAGAGCTGCAGCGTGATTTATTTCTGGAACGGCATGATTTTGTCTACAAAATCATTCGGCTCCGCCTCTTTGACGACGAGCCTTTTATGATCGAGACCGGCTATATTCCGATCAAAATTGTTCAGGATCTCAACCAGACGATTATCGAGGGATCGATTTTTAATTATCTGGAGGATTCCCGCAATCTGAACGTAACCAAGTCGTTTCTGTCGATTTTTGCGGAGCCTTCGGAGGCGAATGACCAGGAGCTCCTGCACTTGGGGGAGAACGAGCCTGTAGGCATTATGGAGGGCATTTTCTTCCTGGACAACGGCACGCCCTTCGAATTCTCTCATATGCGGTTTCACTACAAATACTTGAAATTTAATACCTTCGTATCGGTTCAATAGCGGACAAGAAGTGGCTGTAACCGATAGGGTGGACAGGCAGGGCCGGGGCAGAAGCTCCGGTCTTTTTTAGCTGTATTTTCTTCAAATTTTATTGGAAATACCGTACATAATAAGAAGATTAAATATGGATTTGTTGCTCATTCCCTTCATATTTCAAACTATGTTCATAATTTCACAAAATTGGACCGTATTATTTCTCGAAAAGGTTGAATTAATTTAAAACATCAGTATGATGGTTTTGTGAATATATATTTTGGTACGTACCAATTTCAAATGAAATAGGGAGTGACAGTAATGGGATTGGCAGTAGAGGTTGATTATTCATCAAAAGCGTATTTGGAGAAGCTTGATGCTTATTGGCGTGCAACCAATTACATCTCGGTCGGACAGCTCTACCTGAAAGATAATCCGTTGTTAAAAGAACCGCTGAAGGAATCCGATGTCAAAGTGAAGCCGATTGGACACTGGGGCACGATTCCCGGCCAGAACTTCATTTATGCTCATCTCAACCGTGTAATCACCAAATATGATTTGAACATGTTCTACATCGAAGGCCCCGGACACGGCGGCCAGGTAATGGTCTCCAACTCCTATCTGGACGGAAGCTACACTGAAATTTACCCGGAAATTACGCAGGACATCCCCGGTCTGAAGAAGCTGTTCAAGCAGTTCTCGTTCCCGGGCGGCGTTGCTTCCCATGCCGCTCCCGAAACGCCGGGATCGATCCATGAAGGCGGAGAACTGGGATATTCCCTCTCTCACGGCGTCGGCGCCATTCTCGATAACCCGGATCTGATCTCCGCCGTAGTAGTTGGCGACGGCGAAGCCGAGACCGGACCACTGGCCGCTTCCTGGTTCTCGAACCGGTTCATCAACCCGATCACGGACGGCGCTGCGCTGCCTATCCTGCATCTGAACGGCTTCAAGATCAGCAACCCGACCATTTTGTCCCGCATGTCGAAAGAAGAGATCACGGCTTACTTCAAAGGCATGGGCTGGGAGCCGTTCTTTGTGGAAGGCGAAGATCCGGAGAAGATGCACCCTGAAATGGCGAGAGTGCTCGATACGATTATCGAGAAGATCGCAGCTATCCAGAAGAATGCCCGCGAGAACAACGATCTTACGCGTCCGGTATGGCCGATGCTCGTATTCCGCTCTCCTAAGGGCTGGACGGGTCCGAAGCAATGGGACGGAGTACCGAATGAGAACTCCTTCCGCGCTCACCAGGTACCGATTCCTGTGGACCAGAAGAACATGAAGCATGCTCCGGCTCTGCTGGAATGGTTGAACAGCTACAGACCGGAAGAACTGTTCGAGGATAACGGCCGCCTGAAGGCCGAACTCGCTGAAATTCTGCCTAAAGGCGACAAACGGATGGGCAAGAACCCGGTTACCGATGCCGGCAAGCTGGTGAAGGAACTGAAGCTTCCTGATTTCCGCAAGTTCGCAGTGGATAATTCCGCTCCGGGCAAGGTTACCGCACAGGATATGGCCGTTCTCGGCAAATACATGAAGGAAGTCATTGAGCTCAACGAAGAGAACCGCAATTTCCGGATCTTCGGACCGGACGAAACGATGTCGAACCGTCTGGGACCGGTGTTCGAAGTAACTAAGCGCCAATGGCTGGATCAGATTATCGAACCGAACGATGAGTTCCTGGCTTCTTACGGACGCGTAATCGACTCCCAGTTATCCGAGCATCAGGCGGAAGGTCTGCTGGAAGGCTATGTACTGACAGGCCGTCACGGTTTCTTCGCCAGCTATGAAGCATTCCTTCGCGTCGTCGACTCGATGATTACCCAGCACTTCAAGTGGCTGCGTAAGGCTACGGATCAAGGCTGGCGCGCAGACATTCCGTCGCTGAATGTTGTTGCGACTTCGACTGTGTTCCAGCAGGACCATAACGGCTATACCCACCAGGACCCGGGTCTGCTCGGTCATCTGGCCGACAAGAAGCCGGAATTCATCCGTGAGTATTTGCCTTCTGACGCCAACTCTCTGCTGGCGGTATTCGATAAGGTGCTGAACGACCGTCAGAAGATCAACCTGATCGTGTCCTCCAAGCATCCGCGTCCGCAGTGGTTCAGCGCCGATGAGGCTCAGGAACTGGTCGACAAGGGCCTCAAGATCATCGACTGGGCAAGCACCGACAAGGGCGGAGAACCGGACATCGTGTTCGCTTCCGCAGGTACGGAGCCGACGATTGAAAGCTTGGCCGCCATCTCCATTCTGCATGAGAAGCTGCCGGAGCTGAAGATCCGTTACATCAACGTGGTTGATCTGCTGAAGCTGAGAAGCCAAAAGCTTGATCCGCGCGGTCTTTCCGACGAAGAGTTTGAGCAATTTTTCACGAAAGACAAACCGGTTGTGTTCGCATTCCACGGCTATGAAGGTCTGATTAAAGACCTGTTCTTCGAACGCCAGAACCGCAACCTGCATGTGCATGGCTACCGTGAGAACGGCGACATCACGACACCGTTCGATATGCGCGTGCTGAATCAGATGGACCGCTTCGACCTCGTGAAGGAAGCTGTGCTGAGCCTGAAGGATGCCTCCAAGTATACGGCAATCGCCGATGAAATGGATGCGATGGTGCAGAAGCATAACGCCTATATTCGCGAAGAAGGCTTCGATCTTCCAGAGGTTGAGAGCTGGGTATGGAAAGACCTGAACTAAAAGATAATATCCTCCGATATGCTGAAAGCCTGATCCCCGCCGGGGATCAGGCTCTTTTTGCTACCGCTGCAATGTTTTGCATCTTCCCCCAGAATATCTCCTAACAAATTCTTCTGAAATCAAAACAGTTGGCAGACCGGGCAATGTACAAGAATGAACGGCGGCGCTGTTGTGGCCATTACGAAGAAAAGTGCGAATAAGGATCTGGCGGCTCAATATGTGAAGCGGATCATACAGGTATAACAATCAGAGGTTCCCAAAAGGGACATTTTCATTAAAAATGTTGTCGGGAACCGGACAAAGAGGATGTCCTTCTCTACTAATCTAGTTTGTTAGTGGATTTTCATAATTTTATGATAACAAGACTTCCGAAACTTTGGTATAATTCAAGACGAAGCCGACACCAACCAAGGAGGATCTGGTCATGAAGGATAACAAAAATCTCAAGATATATAATCTGGCCGATATTGGTCATTTGAAAGTTCACGGACGAACGACGAATAACCGGAGCCCGCTTACCCTGTTCTGGACCGGAAGCGGCATTGAGCTTAATGTTACAGGTTCGGAGCTGTGGATTGAAGTCGAATGTGATTATGATTTGTATGAGCCATGGATTCATATGCTGGTTAATTCCGCTCCCGTGAGCCGTAGAATGCTGACTGCCGGACGTTATTGGGTGTGCGTCTTCAGAGGGTTAAATGAAAACGCTGCTAAAAATGTCCGTGTTCTGCGCGAGATTCAGGCGATGAGCGGAGACCCCGCATGCTCGCTGCAGATTCATGCCGTGAAGACGGACGGCGCCTTCCTCCCGGTTCCGGAGAAGCCGTACAAGATCGAGTTCATCGGGGACAGCATCACCTCGGGCGAAGGCATTATCGGAGACAAAGCTGAGACCGAATGGATTTCGATGTGGTTCAGCGCGGTCGATAACTACGCGACATTGACGGCGGATGCCCTGGACGCGGACTGCCGGATTCTCTCGCAGAGCGGCTGGGGCGTGCTGACGAGCTGGGACAATAACCCGAACGCCAACCTCCCCCGCTATTATGAGCAGGTGTGCGGGCTGCTGGCCGGAGAGAAGAATGAGGAGCTGGGCGCATTTGAGCCAAATGATTTTGGAGCCTGGCAGCCGGATGTGGTGGTGGTCAATCTGGGAAGCAACGACGGAGGCGCGTTTGTGTCCCCGGAATGGAAGGACGAAATCACGGGCAAGGTCTACAAGCAGCGGCTGAATGAGGACGGCAGCTTTAATGAAGAGGATGTGTCCAACTTCGAGAAGGCGGCAGAGCGGTTCCTGTACACTCTCCGCCAGAACAATCAGCATGCCCATATCGTCTGGGCTTACGGCATGCTGGGCATGCCGATGATGCCGGCCATCTACCGTGCAGTTGAGGCCTATACACGGAAGACCGGCGACCGGAAGGTATCGATCTTCCAGCTGCCGAACACGAATGAGGAGACGGTGGGATCGAGAAGCCATCCCGGAGCGCTGTCCCATCAACAAGCGGCGCGGGAGCTGACAGGATACCTGAAGGAGATTTTGGCGAAATAGGCAGACGGAGACAGCTGCATTTCCTTGCTAAGACAAAGGTTCGCAGCAGAGTACAATGGTTTAGAACATAATTGGATGGAACTTGCTGCGGGGAAGAGATGGTCCGGCAGGATAAGCTGGGGGCTGAACTCCGGGCAGCGGCGATGCTTCCTGTCCGTACCAAATGAAAGGCGGAGAGTCTGCCATGAGCAGGGTAAGCCCTCTTGATATCACGAAGCAGCTGGAACATATGGAAATGGAACTGACGAAGCTGAACGCGAAGCGCTCGCTCAGCGAAGTGGAAAGACGGCTGGAGATTGCCGAGCTGGGGAACTGCCTGCTGCTGAAAGATGCAGCGCATCCGCAATCGCCGCACTATAACCGGGTGAAGGGCCATTTTCACGCTTCCCATTTTCACAATTACATGCTCACCATCGATGGGCGGCCTGCGGCCATGGGATCGCTTTTTCTGCACGGCAGTGAAGGATATCTCGCCAATGATTATACTTTTGAGGAGTTTCAGGGAAGAGGCTGCCAGACGGCCTTGATCGGCCATCGGCTGTCAGCCGCTGCGGAGCTTGGACTGGAGAATGTCTATACCGATGTGGAGTTTGGCTCGGTGAGCCATGCCAATATGGAGAAGGCCGGCTTCCGCACGGCCTTCATCAACACATTCTGGATGCACGGGTAGACTGGTCCGGGCGGTGGCCTGAGCCGAAGAGAAGACCGGAATCAG
>RCUO01000571.1_pt1 | contig 17959 bp, 12 predicted proteins | sample 2166161 | NCBI WGS metagenome assembly RCUO01 (sample SAMN09932617, study PRJNA488358) | compost metagenome | feature: garden; material: soil; isolation source: compost soil in cyclohexanecarbonitrile-enriched culture | place: Germany: Experimental Botanical Garden Goettingen | collected 2016-01-27 | reverse complement strand
CATATAAATCGTATGGGCAAATTCAACCTGCTTCTCCGTTAAATTACCATCCTTGTTCTCGGTAAGCAGCTGGGACAAGATCAGCAGACTGTTGAGCGGCGTCCGCAATTCATGGGACATGTTCGCCATAAATTCCGATTTATACTTACTAGTCACGGATAATTGCATAGCCTGTTTCTCTAGCTGAACCTTAGCATGCTCAATTTCATCTTTTTTCTCCTCAACCTCCTGCACTTGCTCCTCTAGTGCACGAGTCTTGGCGACGAGTTCCGTATTGTAATGTTCCAGTTCCTCCTGCTGACGTTGCAGCAGTTCTTCTGAACGCTTAAGTGCGTCCGTCTGCTCTTCCAAGTTCTCATTGGAACGACGCAGTTCTTCTTGCTGAGTCTGCAGCTCCTCTGACTGACATTGCAGTTCTTCCGTAAGTGCTTGTGACTCACGCAGTAATTTCTCTACAATCAGACGACGACTAATATTATTGAAAATAATGCTTAAATTATTCGCAAGTTGTTGCAGCAAATCATTTTTCAGACTGCTAAATGGCTGGAATGAAGCGAATTCTACTACACCGAGCAGCTCGTCTTCAAAAATAAGCGGATGAATGGAAATATATCCTGGCTGTGAATCCACAAAGCCGGATTTCACGGAGATATAATCTTCAGGAGCCCGCTCCAATCTGATTGGGTGCATATCAAGCGCACTTTGTCCTACGAGTCCTTCTCCAATCACAAAACCTTCCTTTGGTTTCTTATCGCTATCTACTGCATAATAACCACTGCTTCGCAGAAAATCGGGACGGTTAGCATCCTTTAAATATACTGCCCCAAACTGGGCTCCCAGCACAGGGGTGAACTCGTTGATAAAGGTCTGTGAGACCTGATCCAATGAGCTAACTCCCCGGAGAAGTTCTGTCACCTGAGCAACATTTGCATTCAGCCAGGATTGATCATTCTGCGCCTGTGCATAGGCCTGTTCCATTTGCTGTTTCTCTTCAAGATCTAACGCCATTTTCTTAAAGACAAGGGCAACCTCACCAATCTCATCTTTCGAAGTAACCTTTATGCGCCTTATGGCCCGGATTCTGCCGTTGCCAAAGCTGGTAATCATCATCGAAACGACATTAAGTCCCCGCGTAATGCTTGGAATGATCCATAGAACAACTCCAAGTCCAAGTAATAGACCTACAATCATCATTAAGATGACCATCTGAGTAGAGCTTTGGTAGGCATCTTTAGCTTTTGCGCTCTCTTCATTCATAATAAAGGCATTATAATCAGAGAGACTGTTCAGAGCATTTAACACGGCATTCTGAATCGCTTGTCCCTCTGTGTTAGAATACGTGCTGGCATTCTGGAAATAACCAGCTGATAGCAGCTTCAATATTTTTTCCTGATAATTTAGATAGATCGTATAAGAATCATCAATTTGATTAACGATCTGCATCTCTTCAGCGCTAGTCATTGATTCTTTTATTTTGTCGTAGTGCTCATTCGCCTTAGCTATTTTTTTATCAATCTCTTTTTTTTGTGATTCTACCGTTGATGTATCAGCGCTTAACATGGTCGTCGTTAATATCCGCGCCATATCATTCACTTCTCCACGCATACCTGAAGAAGAACGCCCCTTCATATATCTATCCTGGTAACCCTCAAGCTGACCATTCATATAATCCAAACGATCGTATCCAATCATAGTAAGTGCCAGCATAATCGCCAGCATCGCACTAAAACCAATTAAGAGTTTAGCCTTTATTTTCATCCTCATTCTGTTCCCTTCTTCAGTGAGATCCACACTATACATTTGTCATCGTCACGCTCTTTAGGAACATCAGCATTGAAAAAAGCAGCCCGTATAGTTTCTTCCTTCCATTCATGCTCAACATTTAAATGCTTAATCATAAACTTCAGCTGCTCTTCCTGTTCACCCTCAACCAGCTCCAGCAGACCATCTGTATAGAGAACCAAATGCCCTTCATCTTCGTAGGTCAAGCTCTGAGGCTGAATATCAATCCGTTCAAACAGGCCTACAGGGTGACAATTACTTTCCAGCAAGACCGGAGTCTTAGCTGCGCCCTCAAAAAATAGCGCAGGTGGATGCCCGGCGTTAACGTAGTCAATACGCTTTATACGAGTGTCGATCACAAGATAAATCGTCGTAAAATAGTATTGAATCAGCTTTTTCTCAATATAAAGTTGGTTAAACCTTCGATTGAGTTCCTGAATTACCTTTTCCGGCTCTACATAAGTAGTTACCGTGTCCTTTAATACTGACGCAAGGAACATGCAAAAAAGAGAGGACGATATACCGTGTCCCATAATGTCCAGGAGGATTACGCCATATCGGCCATCCCCTAGGGGATACCAAGCATATAAATCACCCGCCAATTCAGAGGAAGGCTGATAGATAGCATGCACCTCGAAATTCTCTTCCTGCAGCGGCAGGCTGAGTACAGCATTCTGCACAAGCGCAGCCAGTCTCAACTCCTCCTGGATTCGCTGATCCCGTTCTTTATGCCAATCTTTCTCACGTTTCAACCGCAGAGCAAGCCGAATCCGGGCCATTAGCTCCACTTTATTAATAGGTTTCGTAACATAATCTACTGCACCTGCATCCAGCGCTTCGGCCAATTTCTTAGAATCGCCTACAGCTGTAACCATTATTATTGGAATATCCTTAAGATGTTCGTATTGCTGCACAACACGACATGCTTCGATCCCATCCATTTCTGGCATCATCATATCCAGTAAAATCAGATCAATATCTGACATCCGGGGACGTCCATCTTCACTCCCAGAACCGATTCCAAGCCTTTCCAACATCTCTTTAGCAGAAGATGCGGTTACGAAATTTCGGTAATCTTCTTTTTTCAGGATTTCACGGATAATGATAACATTAGTCGGATTGTCATCCACGATTAAGATTCTCATCATCTTCACCTCACACGAATAGTATTACGACCGTAAAATTCTGCAAACCTACTAACTATATCATACGCTATTTTACAGTGTTATTTCTATTTTCATAATATGTAAATATAGTCATAGGATCAATTTACGTATTCAGCAAAGTAACCTCCAGCCCCACTATACCTAGTGGTTCTGGAGGTTACTCTATTCTAAAGACAGCCTATGTTTATTAACCAATTTGCTCAAATATGAAACACATTAGGAAGAAATACTATCAAATAAATCAATTCCTTCAAATTCACCCGCCAAATTTCGATATATTTTGAGTGCATTATTCCCTCTCATATATACATCCCCATCTTCAGCTATAAAATACGGTTTGCCCAAAGTATCTTGCAAATTATCTCTTACAGGATCGATTTCTACACCATCTACATGTAAACCAAACTGCCGTGCTTGCGGAGGTGAAACATGTACATAAAGTACCATCCCCTCGCCCACACCCACTGTCACATCTGCGTAGTGGTACTCCACCGTCTCTTGTAATGGATCATTTGTCACCGCAAGCGGATTGCCTTTGGCCAGAAACATTTCTTCCTTTGTGGCATATAAAGCAACACCTTGCAGAGAATCAAAGTCATTGATATATGGGCTGGATTCTGAAGCATGTTCAAATGCGAGAACCGACTTAGGTTGTTCAATAAAAGTAGCGATAGGCGCCAACTGTGGAGACGCATCAAAGTATGGGAAAAGAAGACCAAATAAAAGGATCATCATGTTCATGTTGTGTCCCACCTTTCTTATCTGCAGCCACCGATTACAGAAGCTTTACTATCTTATGCTTAATGACGAAATTTCTTCCAAAGAGTTGCAGCTACGTCTACACCTTTTAGCACTGTAGCTATTTTTCCCGGTGACTTCTCAGCATAAATGGCATCATAGGAGTTAACAGTACGTTCTTCAGCAGGAGTTAACGGAGCTTCTTTTATAGAGACTTCCTTACTCTTCTCCTTCAGCTCACGCGATTTACGATATTTCTCAATCACTGTGACTGACACTTGTTTGACCGTTAAGGTCAGCTCATTCATGACATCACCCAGATTCTTGACAGAATCGATGACTGGGTCAATCTTTTGAATCTTATGCTGTACATCGGCAGTGATTTCATTTGCGTGTCTGACCGTCGTTTTCACTTCATAAGTAAGCTCATCCATCGTCTTCTGTACTTCCACCAAGGTTTGGCTGACTTTGTCGAGTGAATCCTTTGCCGACTTTAAGGTTTTAATTAAAAAGAAAACAAGTACTGCGAATGCAATTGCGACGAGAGCTACACTAAGTTCAATGATCATATTCATAACCCCTTCCATATCTCATAAATATCGGCTAATCAGCCTTGTATACTGCATAGTTACCCCTGCTCCCATAAGCCGAAACATCTTGTCGAGCGTTGTCAAGAGTCCCTCTTCCCTTTTGTTTCAAAATCAAAGTCCCCGTTTATACAATGACTACATTAATCAAAAAAGGATAGGTGATATGTAATGTTAAAATGGTCCGCAATACTACTTGTAGTCGCAGTAATCGCCGGAATCTTTGGTTTCTTCAACCTTGTAGCCGCCGCCGCTGGTCTTGCTAAGATCCTGTTCTTCGTCTTCCTGGTTCTGTTTGTAATTTCTCTCTTCACGGGACGCAGAGGTAGATCTATGTAGTAGCCCCTCATTTTAATGGTGTGACTGTCGTATCCCTCCCATATCTATCCATATATCTTATTCATCATGCAGAAAGTATAGGTCATTCCTGCACGGATGTCACTTGAGAAAATAAGAAATGTTGGATGGGTGGTTCATCACGCATCATTTACGTTTACTAGCATATTAGCAAACAGCGCTTTTGGAAAAAAATACATCCAACCCCCACTAGGAGGAACCAAACATGAAAAAAATCGCCAGCCTTACAGTAGCCTTAGGACTTATGGCTTCCATTGCTGCTACAGCTTCAGCAGCTGAAGTAACTAACACTACTACGGATCCTGCAACCGTAACTGGAAGCACTTACAGCAATTCTTTTGAAACCATTATTACTCCAGCGGATATGATTCCAGCAACACCACAAATAGTGCTGACCGAGAAAACACCTTTCTACTTTTCCGTCGGAGGTATAATTCCAGCAGGCTGGCTTGGCGTTCAGACTCTTGATACAACAGGTGAAGTTATTTCGGACACTTGGGGTAATGAATGGAGAGAAATCTACACTTGGCTAGGAAAAGCATGGGTTAAGGTTCCTGTAACAGCCAATGTGATCTTACCTTAATTATCAATATGCGAAAAAAGGGTGTCCCAAGAGCCAAGAAAATGGCCGATGGTACTGCCCTTTTTTTATGTGGAGAGTACATATTCTGAACAGATAAAACAGGAAGAGCTACCCCCTCAGTAGAGAATTCTACTAAAAGGATAGCCCTCTTGCGCGTACGCCCGCCATCGTTCACCCGTCACAAACATGCGATGCTGTCGCTTCCTGCATTTTTCATATATTTAGCGAATGACCGAACCTCCGTAGAGAAAACGATTCATCCAAGAAGCGCTTAGTTTATCTACTCTTACCCCGCCTGAAGCTACGGAATAAGTTTGTAGAACTTGTCCATCTCCTAGATACATAGCAACATGCGATATTCTAGCTGTAGATTTGTCGATTCCCTCATAAGCAGAAGCAGAATTCCCCTTATAATCCATAAAGAACATTAAGTCGCCGCGCTTCAAATTGGAAATAGACGTAACCATCGTACTATTCGACTTCACCCAATCTCCTTGTTGACGGGAATCCGCCGGCAGTTTGAGATTCGCAGCATCCATAAAAATTTGCCGGATGAAGTCCGAGCAGTCAAAGGTTCTTGTATCATTTCTGCTGGAGCCATACTCATAAGGCGTTCCTAGATATCCCATGCCCGCAGCAATTACCCGTTCGATTTGGGCTGAAGCCCCCGGTGTTGTTATAGGTGGATTGGGTGTAGGTGTAGGCGTTGGTGTAGGCGTTGGTGTTACCGTCCCAGATCCCCCACCGTTTCCTGAAAGTGTACTATATTGATCACTTGAACTTATATATCCGATGCTACCATCCGCCGCTTTAACTTGATACCAGTAACTGTTAGGCTGTGCCAGAACTTCTACTTTTTCTCCCTTATTCAAAAGCTTCATTACTTTTCCGCTTGTTGAAGGTGAAACCCGAAGATTCACACCATACTTAATGGTGCCAGTTTGTGCCGATGGTGTCGTTACTGAAGCAGAGGATACGCTGATATACTTATCTCCTGCACTTGTATAACCCACTGAACCATCAGCCGTTTTTACTTGATACCAATAGCTGTTAGGCTGCGAAAGGATCTGCACTTGATCTCCCTTTTGCAAGTACTTCACTATTTCTCCGTCAGTAGAAGGGGTGCTGCGAAGGCGAACACTAGCCTCGATCACACCTGTTTGAACGGCTGAAGCTGCTGTAACTGAATTAGATGAACTTGAGGCTGCCGCTGCTTGTCCAGGAGCAGATACTCCTAAACCTGCAACAATTGCAGCAGATACTAACAAAGATGCTGTAATTTGCTTATGTGATTTGATCATACGTTCCCCCAAATTCCATGATGAGATTTCAATAAAGGATTGTACTACATTATTCCTTTATGCCCTCATTATAGGCTTGCCCGGGATTTGGAACATGCTCCAAATTTCACATATAATCATGCCACTTTATGGTAACATACAGGTCTAAAGTCTTGATTTCTCCTTGAATATGTGTGTTTTTCCCTTAATATAGCATTTTTAATTTATTTTTTAGGTTCCACGTGCACCTGCACATTCATAATATTATGCATTTTGCTCATTCTTTCTTCGATGGAATCACTTATTTCATGACCTTCCGTCACAGAAATATTCGCATCCACCTCCACTACAACATCCACATGCACATGATTACCATGAACCCGTGCCTTCACATCTTTAATCTCTTCTACTCCCGGCGTTCGAGCAATCGTACTGCGTAGATCCATCAATTTATCTTCATCAAAGCCATCGGTAAGCCGATAGGTCGAATCACGAAAAATATCCCAAGCAGTCTTGGAGATAATGAGTCCGACAAGAACAGCCGCTGCGGAATCAATCCATGGCAAACCAAACTGTGCGCCTACAATCCCAACTGCGGCTCCAACACTGACCATAGCATCAGAAAAATTATCCTTAGCCGCTGCCATAAGTGCCCCACTGTTAATTTGCTTGGCCAGTCTTTTGTTATATATGTATACCCCCATCATAGCTACTGCACATACAATAGCCACCCCTGCCGACCAGAGCTGTGGCGTTTCTTTTGTACGATCGAAAAAGGACCGCACCGCCTCCACAATCACTTGAATGCCCACTACCGCCATGATAAAAGAAGCCAACAACGCCGCTACGGTCTCTGCGCGGAAATGCCCATAAGCGTGGTCAGAGTCAGGTGGCTTCCGCGAAATCCGTAAACCCACCAGCACAGCTATGGATGCCACGATATCTGTTAAATTGTTGACCCCGTCCGCTACGAGTGCGCTAGATGCAAATAAATAACCGCAAACCAGCTTGAATGATGATAGGATGAGGTAAGCCGCTATGCTAACCCAAGCTCCTCGTTCCCCTTTACGTATATCTTCGTAAATATCAGTCATCTTGGCTCCCCCTCTTTTTCCCCGATTATTTAAAATACGGAAAAGAATTCTTTCAATTATTCTTGCCCTTGTGGCAGCATTTAAAAACAATTAGAATAAAGTGTAAGGACTTGCTTCGAAGGAGGTTATCATAATGAGCGAAAGCAACGATAAAGGAAAAATCAACTTAGCGGAAGCTATCCGTAAAAAACTGGAGCAGAAGAAACAACAATCTTCCTCCAAACCTGGATCCACATTTCAGGCCGGTTCCGCCAAACCGCTAAAAAGCCAAAATAACAAAAAGCCTAACAACCAACGCCGTCGTACTGGCGGATCTTAGTATTTACTTATACTTAAACATAAACGGCTGCGAATCCCTCGGGGAAACGCAGCCGTTTATACGTTCGTCCTGCCTCATAGGATGGATTAGAACTCTTCAAATTCATAACTGATTCTCTTTATTGTACGATTAGCCAGCTGAAAACATGCGCTTTGGAAAACTCAAGGGCTAAAGACTCCCGTCTTAGAAGCCCCGCGTATACTCCCCGTAGAATTCTACTTGTTAATAACTTTTCAAAATCGAAATTATAAAGACAGCTACCCTGATCCTAAAAGGATTAGTGTAGCTGCTTCATGGATTCCTTCCGCATAGCGGAAATTAAATATTATACTTCTACAGGATACATGCGCTGGCGCATTTCCTTAATTTCTGGATTCTCCAAATATTCATCGTAGCTCATGGAGCGATCAATTACACCTGTAGGTGTAATCTCGATGATGCGGTTAGCAATGGTTTGGATGAACTGATGGTCATGGGAAGTGAATAGAATCGTGCCATCGAAATCGATCAGCCCGTTATTCAGTGCCGTGATGGATTCCAGATCCAAGTGGTTGGTTGGTTCATCGAACACAAGCACGTTCGCGCCGTTGAGCATCATTTTGGCCAGCATACAGCGAACCTTCTCGCCCCCGGACAGCACGCTTGCTTTCTTCAGTGCTTCTTCTCCGGCGAACAACATACGGCCCAAGAATCCACGCAGGAAAGTTTCGTCCTGATCTTTAGAATACTGGCGTAGCCATTCTACAAGATTCATTTCCACACCATCGAAATAGCTGGAGTTGTCTTTCGGGAAATACGCTTGAGTTGTAGTTACTCCCCATGTATATTCGCCCGCATCCGCTTCTTGCTCACCCATGATCACATCAAACAGCAGTGATTTAGGCTGGGAGTAAGGGCCCACAAAAGCAATCTTATCCCCTTTGTTTACTACAAAGCTGATTTCATCAAGAAGCTTTTCACCTTCAACCGCTTTGGACAAACCGCTGACTGTCAGCAATTGTTTACCCGCTTCACGTTCAGGTTTGAAGTTGAGGAACGGATATTTACGGTTGGACGGACGAATATCGTCCAGTGTAATTTTCTCAAGTTGTTTCTTACGTGATGTCGCTTGTTTAGACTTGGAAGCATTGGCCGAGAAACGCTGGATAAATGCCTGCAATTCCTTGATTTTATCTTCCTTCTTCTTGTTCGAATCACGCTGCAAAGCTTGCGCAAGCTGACTGGACTCATACCAGAAGTCGTAGTTGCCGACGTACATCTGGATTTTGCCAAAATCAATATCCGCAATATGCGTACATACTTTATTCAGGAAGTGACGGTCATGGGATACGACGATAACAGTACCTTCATAGTCCATGAGGAAGTTCTCTAACCAGCCAATAGATTCGAGATCCAAGTGGTTGGTAGGCTCATCTAGCAGCAGGTTATTTGGACGGCCAAACAAGGCTTGCGCCAAGAGTACCCGTACCTTTTCATTGCCGCTCAGTTCGGCCATTTTTTTGTCATGCAGTTCACGCATAATTCCGAGACCAATCAGCATGGCAGCTGCATCTGGCTCAGCATCCCAGCCGTTAAGCTCAGCGAACTCACCTTCAAGCTCCCCTGCACGCAGGCCATCCGCTTCTGTGAAATCAGACTTCGCATAAAGCGCGTCCTTTTCTTTCATAATTTCATAAAGACGTGTATGACCCATAATTACGGTCTCAAGTACTGGGAATTCATCATACTCAAAATGGTTCTGTTTGAGTACTGCGAGACGTTCGCCTGGTGTAACATGTACCTCACCGGTATTTGCTTCGATCTCACCAGACAGAATTTTCAGAAAGGTTGATTTACCGGCACCATTGGCGCCAATCAAACCGTAGCAGTTACCAGGGGTGAATTTTATGTTTACATCTTCAAAGAGAGCGCGTTTTCCGTAGCGGAGTGTTACGCCGCTTGTGCTAATCATTACGCATTACCATCCTTTTCACTTAGGGTTTCGGCTCATTATAGCATAAATAGAGAGCAAAAAGCCCGTAAAATAGCCTTTTCAGCTGTTCTCTCCAATACTAAAGTTATTCCAGCTGCTGTACAGAGGTCGCCAGTAAGGAGGAATTTTTTCAATTATTGTCCAGTTATGCGATTCTCGGGTTGTATAACAAGCGTTTCACCATAACTGAGCGTACGGATTCTTTCTTCAGAAATACCTTGTTTAAGCCGGGCACTTTCCATCCGATCCAGCGCTTCCCGGGCCGTATCATCAGCAAGTCTATAGGTGCCGTAATGCATCGGAATCATGGTCTCCGCTCCAACATCTACAAATGCTTGTATAGCCTCTTCAGGGGTTACATGCTGCGAGGTCATGAACCACTCGGGTTCATAAGCTCCAATCGGCATGAGTGCAACATGAAGCTTATAGCGGCTCCCAATCTCCTTAAAACCCGGAAAATAACCGCTATCTCCTGCGAAATACAGGTTTGGGGGCAGCTTGTCGCTATCCGATTCGATCGGCTGCAGAATATATCCTCCCCAATGCGAAGTATTCGTGTCCCAAGGCGTTCTCCGCGTCCAGTGCTGAGTCGGCACGAAGGTAAGCTTAATTTTACCCAGCGTATTTTCCTGCCACCATTCCATTTCTATGCAGTTGCGAAATCCTTTGCGGAGCATCTTTCGTTTCAAGCCTATAGGAACAACAAGGGTTGTCCCTGCTCTATATAATTTACGGATAGAAGCCATATGCAAGTGGTCATAATGAGAGTGCGAGATCAGAATCAGGTCAATGGGAGGCACTTCGCTGAGCGGAATCCCGGGTTGCCCCAATCTTTTCTCAAAGCCTAGTCTTCTCGCCCAGATTGGATCAGTAATGATATTCATCCCTTCATATTGAAGGAAAAACGTTGAATGCCCAATCCACGTAATGGTGGTCTCCAGGCGATTCTCCGCCAGATAAGCTAACCTCGGCGGCGTACTTGGCACTACATATGAATAATCTTTTTTCTTCCGTCGACGTTCCTCCCGCCACTTACGAAACTCTTTAAGTGTTTTATCGGTACTCACATTGTCGAGGTTATTGTAGCGAAATTTAACCATAGAGCACCTCATCTTTAGAAGTTTGCCGAGCACGCTTTACTTTAGCGAATATAATACAACTATATTGAACGGCAGAGTATTTTGCAAAATATACAAGTTACTTGGTAAGGGTGCGCCCTTTTTCCGCAAAATATCTAAGCACCCTTTTGTGTTTCACGCCAGAAATGAGATAATATGTGTATAAAGTATGGCGGTGCATATACCGTTCAAGGGGGAGCTACGTATGAAGATTACTTTTATTGAACCGACTCCAAGTCCAAATACGATGAAGCTTCATTTGGACGAAAGTCTGGAACCTGGAATCCGCAGAACCTATACACCAGAAAGTGAACGTTCCGCACCTGCCTGGGCACGCGAAATGTTAACGATACCGGGCGTTATTAGCATCTATCATGCTGCTGACTTTGCAGCGCTCGAACGCAAGGGCAATGCAGATTGGGCAGCGATTCTAAGAGAAGTCCAGAACCGCTTCGGCAACAGCGAAGGCTTAATTGACGATTGGAATCTTGCCGATGAGAACGCTGGCGCTCATTTCGGCGAAGCCCAAGTCTTCGTCCAGATGTTCCGCGGAATTCCGCTGCAAATCCGCGTTAAGACCGGCGCGAATGAAGAGCGCATCTCCTTAGCAAACCGCTTCACGAAGGCGGTTATGGATGTGGCTAGCGCCGTGATGATTAAAGAGCGTAAGCTCACTGATTACGGCGTGCGTTATGGCGAGCCCGCGGAGATTGCACGCGAGGTGGAGCAAGAGGTCGAAGCGGCGTATCCGCAGGAACGCCTCGACTCTCTCGTGCAGCAAGCCATTGCGCACGGCGCCGAAGGCGAGTTCGTCGAGCAGAGACGAACCCGCAGTCAGGATGAGCTGCTGCGAGACCTGAAGCATGAGGATTGGCGCGTGCGCTACGCCGCGCTGGAGGATCTTACGCCGACGGCGGAGCTCCTGCCAGAGCTTAAGGCGGCGCTGCACGATCCCAAGCTGCATATTCGCAGGCTTGCGGTCGTGTATCTAGGCGACCTTCGCACGCCCGAAGCGATGGAGCTGCTCTATGAGGCGATGGCAGACAGCGCGCCAGCCGTGAGACGTACGGCAGGCGATACGCTGTCCGACATCGGCGATCCTGCCGCCACGCCAGTGATGACGGCGGCACTGACAGATAAGAGCAAGCTTGTCCGCTGGCGCGCAGCTCGTTTCCTCTATGAGGTGGGCACATCCGATGCCCAAGAAGCGCTGTCGGTTGCGGCGGAAGATCCGGAATTCGAGGTTGGACTTCAGGCCAAAATGGCTTTGGAACGTATCGCTTCCGGTGAAGCAGCGGCGGGTACCGTTTGGCAGCAAATGTCAGAGCGTCGTCGCAGCTAACATTCCCTACCGGATTTTGTCATTGCTTGACTTGCGAACTTGCTTTATACTAATTCCTGTTGTTTATAAATGAATGAAGTAAAGATAGCCTCGTCATACTAAGATGAGGTAGAGGTCGCGGATATAAAGAGTACGCGCGTGGAGACGTTAGAGCCGTCTATGAATCGCGTCGAAAGGAATATCTGCCGAAGTCTGCACTGTCGCTCTTACAGCGGTGCAGGCTGGGGCCGTTGCCGAAAGGCACGGAACTGTCACATTGTATAACCTGCATAAGCAGCAGGTCATAATGTGTTGCGCTATCTTCACAGGGAGTATGATGCGGAGCTGTATAGATGGAAACCGCAGATATAGTCTGCGGTTTCTTTGCGTTTACAGAATTTGTATGTTTGGTGTTTGTCCATTACCTCATGGAGACCACCAAATACACTCTCTCGCTCTGCGGGAGGAAGCAGCTCAGCACTCCCCGTTCATGAATTGAAAGATTAGATCATAAGGAGTGTCAAATCATGCAGGGCAAGCAGCAAAATCTAGCACAAGGCAACGTAAGTAACCCGCCTGAGCTAAAAAAATCATTTAAAGCAAGGCATTTGACCATGATTGCGCTTGGAGGATCTATTGGTACTGGACTCTTCCTCGCCAGTGGTGGCGCTATCGCTTCAGCCGGACCCGGTGGAGCACTTCTAGCCTATACGGCTGTTGGTGTTATGGTTTATTTCCTCATGACCAGTCTGGGAGAGCTCGCTACCTATTTACCGGATTCGGGCTCATTTAGCACTTACGGCACGCGTTTCGTCAGCCCCGCTTTTGGGTTCGCCATCGGCTGGAACTTCTGGTATAACTGGGCGGTTACGATTGCAGCAGAATTGTCTGCCGCCACCGTCATTATTAAATATTGGTTCCCGGACAGTCCCTCCTTTCTCTGGAGTCTCGTGTTCCTGCTGCTGATGTTCGGTCTTAATTTCCTATCTGCTCGTGGATACGGAGAATCAGAATATTGGTTTGCCATTATCAAAATTATTACTGTTATCGCCTTCCTTATTGTCGGAGTTTTGATGATTTTCGGAATCATGGGCGGAAAAGCCGTAGGCTTCAGCAATTTCCAGATCGGGGGCAGCTCGTTCCACGGTGGCTTCTTCGCTTTCGTCGGTGTCTTTATGGCTGCGGGATTCTCCTTCCAAGGCACCGAGCTAATCGGTGTTGCAGCAGGTGAGAGTGAGAACCCTCGCCGTAACGTACCTATTGCTATTCGCCAAGTCTTCTGGCGTATATTAATCTTTTATATCCTCGCTATACTAGTAATCGGAATGCTGATTCCTTACACGAATCCAGATCTGCTGCGCGGTGGTATTGATGATATCGGAGTCAGTCCGTTTACGATCGTATTTAATAAAGCAGGACTTGCTATTGCCGCATCCGTCATGAATGCTGTCATTCTCAGCTCCGTATTGTCAGCCGGGAACTCGGGAATGTACGCCTCCACCCGCGTCCTGTACGCTATGGCTAAGGATGGAATGGCTCCACGTGCTCTAGGCAAGCTTAATCGCCGCGGTGTTCCTGTTGGTGCTTTGCTCGTGACCACAGCCGTGGGTATGTTAGCCTTTTTAGCATCATTCTTTGGTGATGGTGCTGTATACAACTGGTTGCTTAATGCTTCCGGTATGTGTGGATTTATTAACTGGCTCGGCATCGCTGTCTGCCATTATCGTTTCAGACGCGCCTTTATAGCTCAAGGTCATTCCCTTGATGAGCTGCCTTACCGGGCTAGATGGTTCCCGTTTGGGCCTATATTTGCCTTAGTACTTTGTACGGTAGCCATCCTTGGCCAGAATATGGGTGCCTTCTCAGGTGGAAACATCGACTGGTACGGTATTGCCGTTTCCTATATCAGCCTGCCATTATTCGTCTTGATTTGGGCCGGCTATCGCTTCTTCCGCAAGAGTAATATTATTCCTTTGGATAAATGCGATCTTAGTACTCACCCAGAATAAATAGACTCCGCAAAAAGGGATATCCAGAAGCCTGAAAGGCTGCGGGATATCCCTTTTTGCATAAAGCAATCTAGCATATTCAGCTTCTGATTTTACTTAGCCCTTTGCCTATTCCCAAGTCACATACACTTTTAGATCACCCGTATTATCAAAAGAAGTGCTAGAATAAGACACTTCCTCTAGTCCAAGTTTATATAACTCCTGTAGATCATTCTTCAGCTGGGTTCCACTACCGTCATAACGGAATAATAAAGATCCCTCTCCTGAAGCGACAGCCTTATTCGCCAGCTGAATTAAATCTGCTGCTGAACGTACAATCCGCTCCTCGGCATACAGCTCATAATTAAGGTCCTTCTGAAGCTGCTTATACACCCCGGCGCTCTGTCCTCCACGCTCTACAAGTGCTGACAAGGTCTTATAATAGGCAACCGAGGCTGCCGGATAAGACTTCGTCCAGCTATGGTCCTGACGCATTTGTGCATCAGTCTTCAAGTAATACGCGGTGCTTACCACGCCGGCTTTATCAGGTGTCGGGTCATCCCAAGTTGTGTCGAGATGATACCATCTTCCTTCGAGCAGCACTAGATTCCAAGCATGAGACTGGCTGCGTCCTCCCGGCTGTTTTGCAGTGCCCTCAACGATTTTATTACTGAATCCCGCTTCCTTGAGCAGCTTATAGGTCAACAGCGAATACCCTTGGCAAACGGCACTGCCACTCTTCAGGCCTTCATAAGCCGTATATTTACGATAAGAGGTATCATACTTCAGACGCAGCACCACCCAGTCGTGGATAGCCTTAACCTTCTGATGATTATTCATGCCCGGTGTAATGATCTTCTTGAGCGTTGCCTTTACTTCTTTGTTCACAAAAGCGGTCTGCTCCAGCGTTTCCAAGTATTTCACTTCTACCGTAACCTTTACAGAGCTTTTGCTCCCTCGATAAGTGTATCCGTAGCTGTCTATGATGTAATACAAATAGGGATCGCTATTCATCGCTTGATCTAGACCCGTTTGTATCTGTGTTTTTAAATTCGAGGTTTTCCCCTCATAAGTAAAAGTGATAGTCTCTCTACGATTATTCATTGCACCGGTTAGCTTCTGGGCAATTTCACTCACAGAACGAACGGTCGGTGAAGTCGTGGCCGCATAAGCATGCCCCCAGGTCCAATACAATGTCGGGGGAATGGCTGCGCAAATAATCACTCCTCCAAGAATGACTTTTGCCAACGTGAAGCGTTTTTTCCACATAATTATTCTGATCCTCCGGCTCCTACAGACTTATTCAAAACCCTCCATTTAATAGATAATGAAGACTTGGGCAAAAAAAGACTGTTCTCTGTAGAATAATTCTACTCTGAGAACAGCCACTAAGCCAGACCGATATGAATTATTTCTTTAGGGGTGTAATGATATAGGTCTCTCCGATTGCTGTTTCAAATTCCAGCCCCGCTCCTTCAATCTGTGTACCATCCGGTTTTTGAATGAGCAAAGGCTGGTGTTGAACAATTCTGCAGGATCGGCCATGAGTCGAGGTAACCTCTGCCCTTGTTAAACAGCCCCCGCTCCATTCTATAGTCATGACAAAGCCACCACGTGCCACCAACCCTTTCACGCTGCCTTCAGACCATTCCTCTGGAAGAGCAGGTAATAGTTCCAGACCCTCCTGATGACTTTGCAAAAGCATTTCTGCTATTCCGGCTGTAGTTCCGAAGTTTCCATCAATCTGAAACGGAGGATGATTTCCGAACAGGTTCGGCAAACTGGAATCTTGCAAAATGCGACGTAGACAGCTAACCGCACTCTCGCCATCCTTCAGACGCGCATAAAGATTAAGCAACCATGCTGCGCTCCAGCCTGTATGGCCACCTCCGTGTTCTATGCGTTTCTTCAGTGTTAAGGCTGCCGCCTCCGCTAGCTCTGGTGTGGAGGAAGGGCTAATTACGTTCCCAGGGTACAGGTCATACAAATGAGAAACATGACGATGCCCAGGCTCTTGTTCAGCAAAATCCTCATTCCATTCGCGGACAGTTCCGTCCGGTGCGATCCCTTGGTGGGCAAGCTGTTTCTGTTTCTGCATAAGCTCCTGACGCAGCTCTACATCGGTATTTAAAATGTCAGCAGCCTGAATGCAGTGCTTGAACAACTCAGCGATAAGCGATAAATCCATAGCTGAGCCAGCCGAGACACTGCATGGTGTGCCGTCAGCAGTCAGAAATACATTCTCTGGCGAGGTAGACAAACCTGTCGTCCATCTTCCATCAGGCAGCTCTACTAGCCAATCCAGACAAAACAATGCGGCTCCCTTTAATATGGGATAAGCTGTGCGCAAATAGTCCTCATCTGGACGAAAAGCGTAACGCTCCCATAGATGGCGAGAGAGCCATACCCCGCCCATCGGCCAAAAAGCCCACATCGCCTTACCGTCTGATGGAGAAGTCATCCGCCACAAATCGGTATTATGGTGTACTGTCCAGCCACGTGCGGCATAATGAATACTCGCTGTACGGCTGCCAGCCACGCTAAGCTCCGTGATAAAATCTATTAAAGGTTCATGGCATTCGCCCAATCCGCATAACTCGGCTGGCCAATAATTCATTTCGGTGTTTATATTTGTCGTATAATTGCTGTTCCATGGTGGCTGAATATAGGGATTCCAAATGCCCTGCAGATTCAGAGCTTGCGTCCCCGGCCGTGAGCCAGCAATCATCAGGTAGCGGCCATACTGGAACAGCAACGCTTCCAGTTCAGGATCTGCCTGTCCTTCGCGGTATTGTACCAGGCGCTCATCAGTCGGAAGCTCTCCCGGGGAAGTAGCAGATGCAAGCGTCAACTCCACACGGTGGAACAAGGATTGATGATCCTCTAAGTGGCGTTGCTTAAGCTCTGCGTATCCTTTAGAGGCTGAAGCTAACTGCACTAGGCACAACTCCGCTGGCAGCTTGCCACCGCTTCCCGGCATCCGGTCATACCCGGCATAATCGGTTGCCGCAGCCAGACGAAGGGTAATGGAGTGCGCGCCAGAAATCAACAGCGAGCCGTTCTCCGCTACACAAGTCCCACCTTCCGTCTGGATCTCCATAACCGCAGCAAAACTTATGCCAAGCCCCTCTTCATATAATACGGCACGCGGGTGATCCCCTACGTAGTTATCAGCCACATGCGACGGGGCACGGCCAGTCATAATAAGCATGCCATTCGGAGTAATCTCCGAGTGGGAAGGATGCGGTGATGCCAGATCCGCCCAGAAATCTGGCAGAGTAGCTTGGCCCTCTCCCCCCTCCGCACGGATATGAAGAGCTATAAGCTCATCCGGTCTGCTGGCCAATACTTCACGTACGATCCTTACACCACCGGCAGTATAGGTTACCGTAGCCAACGCCTGATCCAGATCAAGCTCTCTCCGGTAATCCTCTACAGGACCTGCAAAATTAAACTTCAATCGCAAATCTCCAAGCGGTTGATAGGATTCCGTCCGGCTGCCTAACATTTTGGCGTCCACCAGTGCTTCTGCTTCCTTGTATTTCCCCTCTGCAACTAGCTGTTTAGCTGGAGCCAAATGCCGCAGTGCCTCATAATTGGCTTTATCCCGCGGGAAACCTGACCATAGAGTATCTTCATTTAATTGAATCCGTT
>RCUO01000567.1_pt1 | contig 17996 bp, 14 predicted proteins | sample 2166161 | NCBI WGS metagenome assembly RCUO01 (sample SAMN09932617, study PRJNA488358) | compost metagenome | feature: garden; material: soil; isolation source: compost soil in cyclohexanecarbonitrile-enriched culture | place: Germany: Experimental Botanical Garden Goettingen | collected 2016-01-27 | reverse complement strand
CTCAGCAACAATGAGCGTGCATATTCCGAAGTCTATCCGCAGCTTGTAATTAACTACGTCCTGACCGGACTGGCGGTGCTATTTGTCGCGGCGCTGCTAATATCCTGGACTTCTAAACGTTCTGCATTAACCGTCCGTGATAAGCGGGCAGCCATTCTGCCCATCGTAATGATTGCTGTACTGGCAGGGCTGCTGGTTTTCTGGCAATTCTACAGTTAAGCAAGCTTATGGTAATGCCCATACAAAAGGCCTGCGCTTAGCGCAGGCCTTTTGTATTCATTAGCTTGACTGTTCGGGCAGTCCCTATAATTGCCCCGTCACTCAACCTTAAATTGTTTTAATTCTTCCTCCAGCCTTTGGGAGATTTGGCTCAACTGTCTGGATAATTCGGCGACCTGCTCAATACTGCTTAATTGCTCCTGTGTATTGGCGCTCACCTCTTGTGTGGAGGCGGAATTCTCCTCGGTTGTGGAAGAGATGATCTCAATTGCCTGTAAAATCTCATCCTTGTGCTTATGGACAATGGAGGTGTTATTGCTGATCTGAATCATCCGTAGCTTCAATTCCCCCAGATCCCTGTTCAGATCAAAGAAGACCTGCTTCGCATTCTCTACGGACCGGGCATTTTCCCCGGCAATCTTCAAGCCATTATTAGTGTGCTCTACGGAGATTACTGTTTTTTCTTCAATGGCGCTGACTTTTTTGTAGATTTCCTGAGTGGCTAACGCCGTTTGTTCAGCGAGCTTCCGGACTTCTCCGGCCACCACCGCAAATCCCCGGCCATGTTCACCTGCACGTGCAGCCTCTATAGAAGCGTTAAGCGCCAATAGGTTGGTCTGGGTGGCGATCTGATTAACGGTGCCCACAATGCCTGTAATCTCGTGCCGGCTGGTATCAATTTCCTCTATAATAGACGATACTGCCTGAGTTGATCTGTGATTGTCTTCAGCGGATTGGGATAGCTGCTCTACCAAGGCAAGACCTGTTTCGCTCAGCTGCACAGATATTTGCGCCATCGATTCCACAGCCTGCGCATCACTGGTGATTTCGTTAATCTGATCCGACAGAGCCCCTGTCTTGCGCAGAATACTTTCTGATTCCGTTGACTGGTAATTTGTGGCGTTGGCAATCTCATTGATGGCTGTCGCCGTTTCGTTCATCGTTATGGCAGTGCCGGCAGAAATACTTTGCAGGTTATGGGAAGACTGGCTCAACACCTGGGTAGTATTGCTGATGACTTGGATCATGCCTTGAATCTTCTGGACCATGCTGGAAATACCTTGGGCAATCTGTCCGATTTCGTTGTCTGAATGTTCTTTGAACTGAACCGTCAGATCACCGTCTTCAATCCGTTTGATTGCAGTAAGCAGCCTTGGTATAGCTCTCAGCAGGTACCGGAGTGTGACATAACAGATTACCACCAAAAGAAGGGCAGCTGCTGAAAAACCGGCGATTGTGCTGCGGGTAAAGGATTTTAATTCGCTTAGCGCTTCTTGCTGAGTAATGGTCAAGCCGACAGACCACCCCGTATCCTTGCTGGTAGCGTAACCGATATAACGAGATTCACCATTATCATTTATCAGCTCTACGCCGGAATCGCCATTGACCATTTTTTTGCCGATTAAGCCGAGGTCACCAGAGCTCTCATTAATTTTTTCATTCATGACTTTGTCTTTGTCGGGGTGATACAGCAGGTCGCCGGAGCGGGTGGCCAGGATGGAATAACCGGTGCTTCCCAGAGAGTAGCTCTGCATGATGGCCGGAATGTCATCGAAGGCAATGTCTGCGGCAATAAAGCCGATCAGCTGATTGCTGTCATTTTTAATCGGATAAAAGATACCCATCAGCAAAGTGCCGGTGTTGACATCAGCATAGGGCTCAGAATAATACAGGCCGTCAGCGTCGGATGCAGGCTTGAAGTAGGGGCGTGAACGGATATCAAAATCAGACTTGGAGCCAACACCGTCATTTTGCAGGAAATAGCCCTTCCCGGATAATCCGGCAACCCAGGCATCGGCAAAGGACGGCTCTGCTTTTACAATTTCCGCCAAGGTCGCTATGGTGTCAGCAGCATGTGGGGATGTGGTCACTTGTTCTGGTGTTGTACTCTCAATATATTGCCTGAAAAGATCGTTCGTGGACATTTGTTTGACGAGTGAGCCCTTTTCCTTAAACAAGGCATCGAATTGGCTGACAATCCCCTGTGTTTGGGTCATGAGTATAGACTCCTGCTGGTCAACCAGAATGCTTTTGGTGTTCGAAAAGAAGAAGGTACCGAGAATCGAGAAGACGACAACGATGATGACTAGCAGGATGAGGGCCAAAGTGTTTGCAATGCTCGATGAACGAAAAGCCCGTTTTTTGATAAGCTGTGACATAAGTCATCCCCCGAAAGTATTATTGAGCGAAAGCTCTTAAATAATATGTCGGAATATGGGCGATAATCTTTTAGATTTATGAAAAAACCGGTTTGGAGCACTGCTCCAAACCGGTTTTGCACAAGAATGCAGGCATCAGGCACTATTTCAAAATGTATTTTGTCACAGTATTACTGAACCAGTAGTCTGTAAGATAGAGCTCGCCTTTCCCTGCATAGATATATTGGTGTCCGGCGTTATAGTCGGTCCACAGTGTCGAGAGATGGTATTTAATCTGCAAATTCCCCGGATCAAGCACGTAGAAATCTTCTCTGGCTACATCCCCTTCAAAAGTCTCCGGGTCAATTACTGCCGGACGCTCCTGCCACTGGTACTGCTTCTCTACAGTAATTTCGCCCGAAGGCGTAATAAAAGAAATCCAGCGGGTGTCACCAAGCTCTCCGATTTGCTGCTTGCCGAGCAGCTGGTTGTCTTTGCTGTACAGCCGGTACACTGCATTGTTGCTCTGGACCAGATAGTTATTGCCGGTAATGCCGAGGACACGGTCTTTAGGGTTAAGCGTGTGAACCCAGTTCTTTTTGCCATCCGTACCGAATCCGATTAGTTTGTAGTCAGTCTTGCTGTATAAGGAGACTAATACGGACCCGCCGCTGAAGGATTGTACCCCCACATTGACTTCAGCCAAATCTTTGGGGGCTGTGTATCTGACGAAAGGCGTCTTTAGTGCATCCAGACTCCGGTAGACATTCACGCTGGACTGGCCGGGATTATGCACAATATAGCCGTTCGGGAGCATCTCCAATGTTCCTGTGATTAACGCACCCTTGGTAATTGCCAGCTTTCGGACCTGCTTTCCGTCACTATTGAACTCCTCAAAATAGCGGTTAGAGGTGTTGGTCGAAGCGTTATAGGCGTTGAAATACAGCAGAAGATTTCCGGTATCCAGTATAACCAGTTCGAACGGATTATTAAATTTTTTGGTCCATTTCAGTTTGCCGTTCGCATTGACTGCGGTGAGGAGAACTTCCGATCCGCTGTCATTCCTTTTATAAAAATAGCTGTTGCCATCCTTGCTGTAATAGGGGTCCGAGCCGCTAAACGGTTTGTCATTAGCGATGTCGTAGTAATCATAGACCCAGTTGGCTGTACCTTTGTTGCGGTCTGCGGCCGCATAGGTAAAAGTGGTGGTTTTGGTCTTGGCGGATGAAACCGCCACTTTCTTGCGAAGCTGGAAAAATACACGATCCTTGCTCTGTAAGCTGTAGATAGAATTAAACATGGTGTAGCCCTCGGGCAGCTTGTAGCTCCATTCCGGCTCCGGCAGCTGCTGGGTTTTGTAAGCTGCGGAAGTTTTGCCCGGCGCCAGCAGCTGGGCGGCAAGCAAAATAGCCAGCGCAGCTGCAGATAATTTGAATCGTTTTGTACTCATGCTCCTATACCTCTTTTTCTATGTATTGGACTTTCCTTTCATTCCGTTTCCTATTGTAATAGCTCGGACCCGGAATGAACAAGGAAAGCAATGTCAGAAATAGAGCCGGGAGGAGGCTTGCTATTACGTTCAAGCGCAAGACAGCGTATCTTTTCTTTAGTTTCGGGCGGCTTTAACCTTCATCTTTTGCTGCAGCCCTTCGGATGTTCCCTGTGACGGTTGACCGGTTTGCTTGATAAACAAGGATAATAGTAAGACAATGATGCTGATGCCGACAATTACGAGGTAGGCGTCATTGATGCCCTGGATAGAAGCTTCGAGCATCATTTGCTCCGGGGTTCCGCCTGCAGCGATCATGTCCTGCATATGAGTCTTAGTGCTGCTGGCCATAACGGTGACAAGCAGAGAAGTACCAACAGCGCCGGCTACCTGCTTAACCGTATTAGAGATAGCTGTGCCATGCGCATTAAGCTTCGCTGGCAGCTGATTTAGACCTGCAGTTTGTATTGGCATAAGAATCATGGCTAATCCAATCCGCCGGCCGGTTGACATGAGAGCCATATACAGGTAGCCAGTAGAGTCTGTCAAGTTAGTAAAGCTAATGGTTGTAGCAATCAGAATCAGTAAACCGATGATAGCCAGCCATTTAGCCCCGTACTTGTCGAAAAGCTTGCCGGTAACCGGCATAAGGATACCCATCACAAGTGAGCCGGGCAGTAACAGAAATCCTGACTCCATTGCCGTGTACCCACGGGCATTCTGCAGATAGAGCGGCAGCAGGATCATATCGGCATACATCACAATAGTTACGGCCATATTTATAACGGTTGTTAAGGAGAACATCTTGTACTGGAACGCCCGGAGATCAAGAAGCGGGCTCTTGGACACCAGCTGCCGCCAAGTGAATAATCCAAGTGAAAGGATACCGACACCGAGAGATATGAGCACTTCGGTACTTAACCAGCCTGCACTGCCTGCCCGGCTGAAGCCGTACAATAAAGTCCCGACGCCAATCGTGGAGATTGTGACACTTAGCAGGTCAAGCCGGGAAGAGGAACGTGCCGATACATTCTTCAGATAGATAAAGCCGCTGATGATGATAAGGGAAACCAAAGGGATCATGCCGTAGAACATGGTCTCCCAGCGGTAATGTTCCAGAATGTATCCGGCCAGGGTAGGTCCGACCGCAGGAGCAAAAATGACTGCTAACCCGACCATGCCCATAGCCGCCCCTCTTTTGTCCGGAGGATAGAGGGTTAGAATTACATTCATGAGCAGCGGCATGATAATGCCTGAGCCAACAGCCTGAATCAGTCGTCCCGTTAAGAGCACCGGGAAGCCTGTTGCGATAGCTGAAATGACCGTTCCTGCTAAAAAGATGATCATCGAAGTCTGAAAAAGCTCACGTGTCGTAAATCTTTGCATTAAATAGCCTGTAATCGGAATCAATACACCGCTAACTAGCATATAGCCCGTTGTTAACCACTGGGCGGTTGAAGCCGTTATACTGAAATCAACCATTAATTCCGGCAGAACCACACTCATAATCGTCTGATTCAGTGTCGCAAGAAAAGCTCCCAAAATCATAATGATAACAATGGGTCCCTTTCTGACGGAACGGATATCTGCTGCTACATCTTTACTCATAATTCTTCATCCTTTCAAAGTGTACAATTGTTTGTCGAGTTTATCTTGCCAGCAGGGTGTTAGCCGTTTGACACAACTCATAGATTTCGTCATATTTCTGATCGATAAGAGGTGCTACCATGCCTGTCTTCTTCTTGCTGATATTAGAGTAGAGGAAGTAGGGGATGATCCAGCCTGCGAAACCCGGGGTGGCCAGAAGGATAGAAAGAGCCTGCCGGTCATCCTGGTTAGCGAACACAGAGGCAGCCACAAAAGCAGTTCCAATAACACCGACAACATAGGCAATAGTAGAAGCACGGATGACCTTGGAGTTTTCCAGTGTTTCGATTTCTGCAACGGTGGCGTCAAACTGGCGCTGAAGACGGGTCAGTTCGGCTTTGTTGCGGATCTTGCGGTCCCGCTTGAACTTCATCGTTACGGAGTTCACATTCTGTACGGAGTTCGAAGTGCTGTCCAGTGCCCAGCCGAAATTATGATATCCGTCGATATACACCGACTCCACTTTGCGCTTTACCGTAACGTCTTTGTACTCATAACCCACAAAATCAGCTTTGTTTCCTGTAATCTCATTCATCATTTATTCTCCTTTATCTGATAAAGTTTATTTGGTGAACCGTCTGCTTCACCTGATAGGATCATTGTAGCGGCAAGATATTTAAGAATTGCTTACGGCATGTTTGAAATATATTAATTGAAATATCATTGCGGGGCTGCTCTTTAGTATAAAAAAAACAGCCCGAATTCGTTGTTGAATTCGGACTGCTTCTATAATCTGCCGTGTCTATATTAGATGGAACTAATCAGCTGAGCCTGTAGTTTGAAGTAACCCTTGCAGCTGGACACTTGAATGGCTAATCCTCTCAATCGAGGTATAGATAATATCAATGCTGTCATCCTGCACTTTATTAGCACTGAGCAGCTCATTTGTGGCTATCAGATTCTTACTGGCAATAGCAGAACTTGTCTCAGATTGCTCACGGATCTGCGAGAACACTTCGCTAACATGATAGATTTTATCGAGCTCAGCCTCGATGTAACGGTCAATAGTTTCAAAAGCAGAGCTGATTTGTTCAAAGCTGCCAATGACTTGCTTCGTAATCACTTCTCCTTTTTTCACAGCTGCGTCCTCATCGGTCGCTTTCTGCAAAACAGCATTTGTTTTCGCTTTGATGTCCTGTACAATATCATTAATATCCTCGACGGTTCCGGCACTTTGTTCTGCAAGCTTCTTAATCTGCAGCGCGACAACACTAAATCCTGCCCCGGATTCTCCTGCCCTTGCCGCTTCAATTCTTGCATTAAGCGCCAGCAGGTTGGTTTCACCGGCTATTTGGCTTATGGCAGCAAGAAAACCGTTTACCTGCTCTATGCTCTTGTTGAGGGCGCCAACAGTAGAGAAGGATTCCTGCACGGCTAACTTAATAATGCTCATCTGCTCGTCCATTTGACGGAACTGCTCCGCGCTTTGCGCCAGGGTATGGCTGGCGTCCTCAGAGGTTTTTGACAAGGCGGTTGACATCCTATTGATTTCCGTCATCTCAGTATCCGCACGGTTCATCATCCTATTCATTTGGACCAGGCTGTCCGTTTGCTGTGCAACATCCTCTGAAACCTCATTCATTTTGGCGGACATCGTGCTGCTGATGTTTCGGAGTACATGAATATCCTTGTTGCAATGATCAATATTTCTATGGAGCTGAACCGTATTTTCACCAATTACACGAACCATATTTTGGGCTTCCGCCGCATTGCTCTGAGCTTCCGCCTCATTATAATTAGAGAGCTCTATTAAATCTGCACTCCGCTTGCATACAAAATACAGGACCATAACAAGAAGCACCAAAAACCCCATGTTTATAAAGTAGTAATTGAAATCTCTGCTATTCTGGTCTACAAAGTGCATTACCGTAAAGGTAATGGTGTATAAGCCGCCAAAGCTGAATAGCAGGGCTTTATTCAAATATAAAGAAACCAGGCACAGAACGGTTGCAATAATCATACCTGTATAAGCCCCGCCCACATAGTTAACAGTACAAGTAAGAATCGCCATAAATAAAACAGCCATCGTTAATGTATGCTTTTTTGTTTTCAGGATTAATATAGTAGCCGTACATAGCTCAATTAAGAGCGAACCCACAATGGCGCCGGGTACATTGTCCGTATAATACAGGAAGGCTGCCCCGATCAGGATGACCCATAATATAACGGTTAAAATCTTATTTACCTTGGCCCTGTTTGTAACTATAAAATGACTCTCCATATCCATTCCTCCAGCGGTTCAACTGTTTATTTTCTTGTGATGTGAGTGATTGTATTACCGGAATGTTTATGTTGTGCTTGTGAAATGTTTCTATTGTATTAATCCTGGGCTCTATCACGAAATCAATGTCATTTAATTAACAATTTATAAACAAAACGCAAACAAACTATAAATGCGAAGACAGTAATATAGGACAAGATGAGGAAATAGGGGAGGATAAGAGTATGATTCATATTTTGGTGGTTGAGGATGATATTAAGCTGAATCAGATCGTCTGCACCTATTTAAACGATAGCGGCTACAAGGCCAAGGGATGTCTGAATCCGCGCGAGGCTTACGATTTAATGTATAACCATTTGTACGATATGATTATTTCAGATATTATGATGCCGGAAATCGACGGATTTGAGTTTGCAGATAACGTTCGCCAATTGAACAAAACCATTCCCATTCTTTTTATGACAGCCAAGGATGACATCATTTCTAAGCAAAAGGGCTTTAAGATCGGTATTGATGATTATATGGTTAAGCCAATTAACCTGGATGAGCTGATTATGCGGGTGGGGGCTTTGCTGCGCCGGGCTAACATTATGGAGGAACGTAAGATGACCGTCGGTAACCTTAAGCTGGATGCAGATGCAATGACCGCGTCAATCGACGATGAAGAGGTTCCCTTCACCCTGAGAGAGTTCAATATTCTGTATAAGCTGCTCTCTTACCCCAAAAAAACCTTTACACGCGCACAGCTCATGGATGAGTTTTGGGGTGTGGAATCAGAGACCAGCCTGCGGGCTGTAGATGTCTATGTAACAAAGCTGCGGGATAAGCTGTCTTCCTGTACCGGCTTTCAAATCGTGACTGTGCGCGGATTGGGGTATAAGGCGGTGCTGCTGTGAGCGTAAAGGACCCTAGAGTTAAAGCGCCAATATTTCCCCTTTACAGCTTTGTCCTTTCTTTTTTGGTGCTCGGAGCACTCACTACAGGCCAGATGCTGATTCTACAGAACTATCTTGATTTTCAAAATGTATCCCGGGGGTATGTCGTTTCTGTTCTAATATACTGGGTATTGGTCGCTGCCGCGTTCACCCTGTTAACCCGATACCAGTTCATCCGGCGCTACCACAAACCAATGGAAGAGTTTGCAGCGGCCACCAGAAAAGTGGCAAGAGGTGATTTCTCGGTCTACGTTTCTCCAAGGCATCTTAAAGACAAAATGGATTATCTGGATGCCATATGCATCGACTTCAATGTAATGGTAGAGGAGCTAGGCAGTATCGAAACACTGAAAACTGATTTTTTCTCCAATGTATCCCACGAGATTAAAACTCCGCTATCGGTTATTCAAAATTATGCGCAGGCGCTAAAAAATGAAAAGCTGACTCCCGAGCAAAGAGCAGGCTACATTGATACCATCCTTGACTCTTCCTCCAGGCTAAGCGGACTTATTACCAATATTCTTAAGCTGAATAAGCTGGAAAAACAAAATTTGCCGCAGATTTCGGAATCCTATGATCTGTGTGCACAGCTATGCGAATGCGCTCTGGGGTTTGAGGAGCTGTGGATGAGCAAGAACATTGAATTTATCGCAGATATCGAGGACCGTGCCGTGATAGAGGCTGATGCCAGCCTTGTAGAGCTTATATGGAACAATCTTCTATCCAATGCCATCAAGTTTACTGAGCCTGGCGGCACCGTAATTCTCCAGCAGAGCTCAACAGATACAGAGGTGATTGTCTCTATAACCGATACCGGCTGCGGGATGAGCGAGGAAACCATGAAGTACATTTTCGATAAATTTTATCAGGGCGATACCTCCCACTCCACAGAAGGAAACGGATTAGGGCTCGCTCTTGTTCTCCGTATTTTACAGCTGATAGGCGGAAGTATCACCGTTGCAAGCATACCCTCGGACAAGACTTCCTTCACCGTCCGTCTTCCTGTCCGTCCCGCAGCTGAGTATTAATGCAATGTGAACATATCTTAAGCAATCCTGCAATATTCGCTTGTTATTCTTAGGCTAGTAAAGGAGTTGATCTTATGAATGAAATCACAAGAAGCGGAAGCAGCTATGTCGGCTATGATTATAAAGAAGTATTAATAGACCCGGAAAGAACCTCTATGTATGTTGACGGCTATGTGAATTTCGGATGGGTTCTGGAGGAAAAAATCCAGCCTGCAAGCTATACAGGTAAAGGCCCTATGGGCAAAGTGAAGCTTAAACTCAAGCGGGACCGTAAAATTTTGAACAAAACGGAACTGACCCGTCTGGAGCGTCATTTTGAAGCCTGCATGAGAGAATTAGAAAGGATTAATAATGCTAAAACCTCCTTCGCTATGATGTGGGTGCTGATTATTGGGATGATTGGTACGGCTTTTATGGCAGGCTCTGTATTTGCAGTTACGCATAATCCGCCGAGAATTCTTCTATGCATCGTGCTGGCAATACCGGCATTTACGGGCTGGATTGTGCCGCCGGTTATCTTTAAAAGGCTGGTGCATAAAAGAGCAAAAAAGACCGAGCCGCTAATGGAGCAGAAGTACGATGAGCTTTATGAAATCTGTGAAAAAGGGAATAAATTGCTGATCTAGTGACACTAAGAAAAGGCTGGAACGGGTGGAGCCCCGAATCCGGCCTTTTTTATTTTAATTGCATCAGTCTGCTGGAAGCTTTCATATTCATTCTGTGGCTGCCTGTTTTTTATGGACCATATATACACCTAAGATAATGAATAAAAGACTACAGCCCATCCCGAGTAAAGCGCTGCTCTCTAAGGCGCCTGGGGATTGCTGCATGGTCAGGAGTGTATACTGGGTTACTACAATCGACACCAATGCGTCGGTAAAACTGAATATTTTCAGCGTGGATACAATGGGGCCTTTACGCTCCCGGTTGCCCAGTATCCCATACAGGGCTAGTCCCAGCTTGGTGAAAGAGATAGTGGCGACAAGAAGAACAAGGGTTCCTTCAATGATTACAGCGTCGCCTAACAGATACATGCGCACAGAAATAAGCAGATAAGAGAGACCCAGCAGACAAAGGAAGAAGCCGCTGCGTCTGAACACAGTATGTTCCATCCGGGCTCTTTCGGCGGGCTGCTCTATTTGTCGGGCTGCAGCATATTTGTGAAGCGCCTGGCCTCTTGCTGCGCTGAGAAGCAGATAATAGATAGCATTGGTCATAAACCAGCCTGACAGAAGATACACACCAAGGATCAGCTTACCTGCGCCAATCAGCACATTGATTAGAAGTGAACCGGTGTTGACCAGTGCAGCCCGGTCCTGATAATCACTGCGGTAAAGCTTCAGTAACTCCTTAATGAATATCCATCCTTTCGGCCAGCCAGCGATTTGTTTTTCGGCGTATTATGATGAAGCTATCCTATCAGCGAAATGTTAAAGAGATGCTTCTGAATGGTTAAAGAATTATTAATTCGGCAGCTGCACACAGGCAGATAATCTATAATGGAGTCCTTTGACGCTCACAGTAACAGCAGGTAGACTGGTAGAATGACATCGCAGAAAGGGTGACAGCATGGCAAGTAAAGAATGGGTAGCGGAATGGATTTCAACGAAGCCGTTAACGAGGCGATGGATGGTTGCCGGGGAGGTTCATCACTTTCAGAATCCGGCTTTGTTATTTATTACGGATGGACAATCTGCCTGGGACATTAACGGTCAGAAGGTTCAGATCTCCTGCGGCCAGCTGATCGCTGTGGAGACAGGTACGGTCATTAAGCTTACTGAAGGCGGGACACCGGACTTATCGGGCTGGGAGCTTCAGTTCAATCTATATACGTTGTTTAGCGGAGAGGAAAGAAAAGAAGTGGACTGGAAAGTTCCCGCCGGCAATTCCTTTCAGCAGGTACAGTTATCGGGGCTGACCTTGGCAGGCCTGGGACATTATTTCAGAGAAGAGAATGCGCAGGATCTGATTCAGATCCGGATTAGTAATCAATCGCTTCTATACGAATTGCTGAAACATATTTACCGGAAGCAGCCGCGTGTCGTGCAGACCATCGAGGAAGGATTGCAGCGGTCAGTTTCTTTTATGCAGGAATACTATGGAGAAGTGATTACCCGCAATCAGCTGGCGCAGATTACCGGAGTCAGCCCATGGCATTATTCAAGAAAATTTAGTGAGCGGTATGGAGTATCGCCTCTGAGTTATCTGTCACAATACCGGGTGTTCCGGGCGCAGGAGCAGCTATTGCTGACTGAATACACCTCCCAGGAAATTTCCAGACAAGCAGGCTTTGAGGATGCCCATTATTTCAGCCGCCGCTTCAAGCAGCTCACAGGCGTATCGCCGCGGAATTATGTACAGTCACTGGGCCAGCGCAAAATCATGGTATTATCACCCCTTATCGCAGAAACGATGATCATGCTGGACATAATCCCCCATAGTGTGGCAGTGTCTCCCATTCTTCTGGCAGACCATCAACACAAGCTATTTGCAAGCCATCATATAGAGATTATAGAAACAGCCCAATTCTATCTGGATGTTGAACGGATTGCCGTTGTACAGCCTGAGTTGATTATAGGACCTTATATTTCGGAGGAGAAGAAGCAGAAGCTGCGTACCGTTGCCCCAGTCATTGGTGATCTGCAGCTGGACCTGGAGGAGCTTCTTCTGTCTTTAGGAGCGTTGTTGGAGAAAGATGCGGAAGTGCGGAGTATTCTAATGCATCTGGAGAACAAGCGGGCAGAGGCAAGGAATCAGCTGGAAAGCATAATACGGAGCGGGGCAACGGTGATGGTGCTAAGAATTGAACCCTTCGGCTACCGCTATTTGGGCGGCCGCTCTGCCAAGTTATCCAGATTACTGTACGGACAACTTCAGCTGACTCTGCCTGAGCCGTTAAAGTCTGGTGAAGGCTGGTTTAATCCCTGCTCTGTCGAGCTTCTGGAGCTGGCGAATCCCGATTATTTGTTTGTTGAGCCGCGTGTAATGGAGCATTTTGATGCCGGAGAACGCTGGAGAGAACTAATGGAGAGCCGGCAGTGGGGGCGCCTGAAGGCCGTTCAAAACAATAAGGTGTTCAGTGTTGACACTCGTCTTTGGGTGGACGGATTCGGCGGCGCAGGTTTTCCCCTGATACTGAATCAGATTACCATCTGTATAAGTGATCATGAAGAATACTGCGCACAATAATCCAAGTAAATACGCACAATTCACTATGGAAAGGCTGCCCCTTATTTGATAACCTTTGATAATGATTATCATTAACAATACAAGGGGCGAAATAACATGTCTAAAATACGTTTTAAAATGTCCGGATTTCTGCTGCTGGCGCTAATGCTGGTGCTTGGGGCCTGCTCGAATGCTTCAAATACAGCAGATATGTCTAATACTTCAAATACATCTGCTGAAGTAAAGGAAACCGGGAATAACGCTGCTGGTGCTAATACTACTAAGATAATAAAAGATATCTTTGGCGAAGTAGAAATCCCTGCCGAGCCCCAAAACCTGCTTGTAACAAATTCAAGCTATGCAGAGTATCTGATCGAGATCGGAATTGTGCCGCAAATGGTGCTTTTAACTGCAGAGATAGAACCGGATTACCGTAAGCCTTATTTTGAGCAGCATGGGGTTAAGATGATTGAAACCGTACAGTATCAGTATAATTATGAGCAGCTGCTGGCACTTTCACCGGATCTGATTATATCCCAGGGGACAGGAATGGAGCAGACCGTGTATGACGATTTGAACAAAGTAGCTCCAACAGTAGCGTTGGATACCACCGGCGATATGGAGGATGCGATACCGAAATTTGGAGAGCTATTCGGTAAAACAGCTGAAGCTACACAGGTGCTTGAGGTCTTCAACGGCAAGGTCGATCAGGCTAGAACTGAAATTGCCCAGGCCATTGGTGATAAGACGGTGCTGGTCCTGCGTGTAGAGAGTGACAGATACCGCTATATGGGGGCACAGGCAGCGAACAGCAGCAGCAGATTCTTTTATGAGAAGCTCGGATTACATATTCCTGAGATCTTTAAGGATTCCAAGGACTGGTTTACGCCGTTCTCATTAGAAATTCTGCCGGAGATTAAGCCGGATTACATTTTTCTGGAGCAACGGATGCTGCAGGGGTCAGATGCTTCACAATCGATGAAGGACCTGGAAGCCAATCCGTTATGGAAAAGCATGGAGGCGGTTAAAAACGGACAGGTCTTCCCGCTGAAAACCAGTGATTTTGTTCAGGGATCGGGTCCGGTCGGATCTGCCCTGCTGATTGATTACATCGTTGAAAAGCTGGTGCCCTGATGAACCCTGAGCAGCAGGATATATACGACGTAACGATTGTGGGGGGCGGGCCTGCGGGGATGTATGCAGCTTTTTATAGCGGGCTGCGGGCTATGCGTACCAAGCTTGTTGAGGCTAAAATGGAACTGGGCGGATTCATGCGTACCTATCCGGAAAAGCTGATCTGGGATGTCGGCGGAATTGAGCCAGTGCGCTGTGAGAAATTGATAGAATCCCTGGAACGGCAAGCACGTACATTCGATCCGGCCCTTGTATTCGGACAGGAAATTGCAGATATGGAACGCCGCGAGGATAATATCCTTGTATTGACCTCCAAGACAGGGGAGCTTCATTACACCCGTACGGTACTGCTGTGTGCCGGAAGAGGGATGACGCACATTCAGAAACTGGATATACAAGGGGCCAGCCGTTATGAATTAACGAACCTGCATTATACAATAACGGATTATTCCCGGTTTAGGGATAAGCATGTGCTGATCTCCGGCGGGGGGAATGCTGCCGTTGACTGGGCCAATGAATTAGCTGATGTGGCCAGGCAGGTCACGGTGGTTCACAGACGTCATGAATTTGGCGGACATGAGCAGCCGGTAGAACAGATGAAGGCTGTCTGTAAAGTGATGACTCCTTATAGTCTTACCAGGTTATACGGGGCCGGTGAACGAATCGAACACGTCGGGCTTGTTCATACCGGAACAGGGGAAGCCCTGCAAGTCGATATGGATGAAGTCGTGGTAAGTCATGGCTATGACCGTGATTTCGGTAACCTTACAAGCTGGGAACTTCACGGCGGTGATTACGGGGTAACGGTTGATGCGCAGATGCGGACGAGTGAGCCGGGGGTTTTTGGAGCAGGTGATTTCATCACCTATGACAGTAAGGTTCGTCTGATCGCAGGGGCCTTTAATGATGCCGTACTGGCTGTCAACAGCGCGAAAAAGTATCTTGATCCGGGAGCGGCAAAAATGGCGGGTGTATCCTCCCACAATCCCCGGTTCTTGGAGAAAAATAAAAGGATAAACCAGCGCAGCAAGAGCTAAGATAATAAAATCTGTTGTAATAAACATACAATGGACTGAAACGGGCGTGTTGCTTAAATCCCGGCTCAGTCCATTATGCTGTTTATTAAAGCGGCTGTGATTCTTACTCAGCGCCTGTTGGCACAGAGTTCCCCTCATAGCTGATCCAGCAGCTCCAGCTTGCATCGCTGTTTGAAACTGCTATCGCTTGCTCAGCCTTCGTATTTTGAAAGAACGTATACTGCATTCGGGCAGCGACGCCAAGTGCCGGTGGACATAATATTAGCTTGTGCCGGCAAGCCATAGTAAGTAGATTTATGTGTTGAACTAGCTGAATAATAGTAGCACACTAAGTATAGATACCAGCAAACGCGGCAAAGCATGCCCCGTCTCCTAATCCATTTGGAAGGAGGCGGGGCTTTGTGCATTCAGAAACTGATTTTGTTGAAAGTGAGGGACGGGAATGGGCTTTACGAGAGAGCATGATCAATGGTTGTCCAATCATTTGAAGCAAAGAAGGGGGAGCGGCTTGATGCCCTAAAGCGGGGGCACGGGTACGGTAACCGCTTGTTTGTTGAACAGGTGTGGTGGCCGCTTGCCGGACATTTTCAGGGACTACACCCGGAATATGAAGTGAAGGACTGGCGCGGCAGATCCTATTTTATCGATATCTTATGGGAGGTCGGATCGACGCGGATTGCATTTGAGGTTATGGATTTTGGCTCGCACGGCAAGGAGCGCAGCAAATACCGGATGGACCTGAACCGCGGGCTTTTTCTGCAGTCACAGGACTGTACGGTGCTCTATATCTCGTTAGATGAGCTGAAGGAAAATCCTTCGTTCATCCAATCCACGCTGCGGAACATTCTGTATCCTTATTTATCGGCGGGAAAGTCTGCAAATGCACGGGCTGAGCGTTCCTATTCAAAAATCGAACGTAATTTGATGCGGTCGGCCATCCGTCACCATCGCGTTCTTCGTCCGGTTGATGCCGCAAGAGAGCTGGAGCTGCATACAATGACGGTCATAAAATATTGCCGCATACTGGTGGAAAAGGGGAAATTCCGCCCTGTGGCAAGAGGTGCATCTCAGCGGATTATTTGCTATGAGTATATAGGTACACTCCAACGTCCAGATTTGGTCTGAGGATTAATGCGCCCCGCGAATGTATGCGAATAAGCGAATACAATGAGCTGCTGTGGGGGCAAATAAGGCGAATGTATGCGGAAAAGCGAACACATGGGTGCTTGTGTGAGGGGAATGAGCCGAATGTATGTGAAAAAGCGAATACATTGTGCTGGAGTGGGGGGAAACGAGGCGAATGTATGCGGAAAATCGAATACATGGCACTGGTGTGAGGGAAAACGAGCCGAATGTGTATGAAAAAGCGAATACAATGTGTGTTTGCGGAGGTGAACAGCTCCTTTAATTGTTGGCTATGTTAGATTCTATGTTGATATTTGAGCATAAGAAAACCGCCTTAGTTGATAAGGCGGTTTATTGCTTTCGTGTCCCGTTAGCGCAACGACTTACTCTGTTGAATTTCGTGTTCCTCAACATAAAGCGGCATCAGAGAAGGCGGATCGTACCTTATCGCAGAATTTAAACGACAAAATGATGCCGGTAGCCATAGCCCCATAGCCGAAATGAAATAATGAGCCTAATCCAACAGTGCCCGCATGATGTTGGATTTCGCCTCTGACGCAATCGCTTCATTCCGGTCATCGACCGCTTGCATTAAGATCAGCATGGGGATGTATACCGCAATCAGCCGCGCCAGAAGCTTCGTTTCCTCGTCCGCTCCTCCGTACGTTTCGAAAAACAAGCCGCGAGCATAAGGTGGTAAGAAGCTATAAGCAACGCTCAAATCGCAAGCAGGATGGCCTACGTTCAGATCGCCCCAATCAATGATGCCGGAAACGATCCCGTTCTCATTCACAAGCATATTTTTGAAATGAAGATCGCCATGCAGCAGTGCATTCACCGCCTCGACACGGTCCTTTTGCAGCCTGCTAATATACGCTTCGATCACACCGGACTCCTCCGGCGACAAGTGTTCAACCACCTTCGTTAGAAAGCCCTCCATTTTCACTTTGCGCGATGTTATGTCCGTCAAGTTTCGATGATCTTGCTGAACTCCGCACTTCAGCGCCGCCTGCACCGGAAACTCATGCAATCTCCGCAAAAATTTCGCCAGCGTCTCTGCCGATAAAGCCCGGCGTTCTTCCGTCAAACCGATTGGGAAATCTCCTGGCACGTGGGCATAGCCAAGAAATGGTGCCGGGTATTCATCACTTGCTTCGCCATAAAACAACGGTTTCGGATAAGGGATGGTCATATATGCCTCCAGCTTCGGCAGCAGCTTCCCTTCCATACGAATAGAGCCAACTGCAATCGTTCTTCTTGGAAACCGGAACACGTACTCGTCACCGATCAGAAAAACCGTATTGTCCCAGCCCCAGCCCATTCGCTTCACTTGCTTCGATGACAGCTGAGGGAATTGTCTGCCGATCAGCGTCCGCGCCTGCTCTTCGTTAACCTCCCACTCCGCATCCCATACATTCGTTCCTCCCATGAATTGTCTGCCTCCTCGTTCCTTACGTTATTTAGATGTTATCTTTATGCTTCTGCTCTTGAATTTCATCATTCGCTCGAACTGGAAGGGCCACTCTCTTGGCTCGGGACTGCAAAAAGTAGATAAGTTCTCGCTTACCATTATCGTCCAGCGTATCAGCAAGCTATTTCAGTTCCTTTAATCTATGGGCAGATCATCTCCGAACAGTTGTATTGCCCTTATTATAGAACGATGGTTCTTAATTATCGTATATCAACAACAAAGTTTAACATAGCCTAATTGTTAGAAAGTAACATTAGCCCGCGCTAGACGCGGGCTAATCATATAACTAATCATATAACTAATCATCTAGCTATTCTCTCGTAGCCACCGGATTCTCCTCATAGCTAATCCAGTCACTCCAGCTCCCTGCATACAGCCGCACAT
>RCUO01000566.1_pt1 | contig 17996 bp, 23 predicted proteins | sample 2166161 | NCBI WGS metagenome assembly RCUO01 (sample SAMN09932617, study PRJNA488358) | compost metagenome | feature: garden; material: soil; isolation source: compost soil in cyclohexanecarbonitrile-enriched culture | place: Germany: Experimental Botanical Garden Goettingen | collected 2016-01-27 | reverse complement strand
TCAAGATGTTTAAGGAACAGCCATCAACAATGATAGGCACTTTGTATGTCCTTCAGTCATGTCTACGGGAGCCCACGAGGATCCATGGATCGCTGCCTTAATTAGCATTCCTCTAGGTCTTAATAGCACCTTCCTCTCTTTTGCTCTCTTGTTGTTGTGAAATATTTTTACAACCACTTACAATTACCAGCATAACTAAAATAAAGACTATGAATTTAAATCGATCCTTTATCATTTTTATCCCCTTTTAGATCATTTTTCTTAAAGCCTTATTATACTTGGTTTACACTTTAACTATGAATGAATAGCTATTCGACGGAGACAACATGGCTTAATTGTAAATAATCTTCTTATAATAGGAAAAGCCGCTATTACAGCGACTTTAATGGTATTTCTGTGTTCAAGGTGCTTACATATGCTGTAGACCCCAGTTTTGCAATTGTAACAAAATGGGGGTGAGACTATGTCCTTTATCTGTTAGTGAGTATTCGACACGAGGAGGCATTTCAGCATAAGCAACGCGGTTCACTAGCCCACCTTCTTCAAGCTCACGCAATTGACGCGTAAGTGTGCGGTGCGTCACCGTGGAGAGCGATCTTTGTAGTTCGTTAAACCGTATAATATCTTTATTCAATAAATGGTACAAAATCAGAATTTTCCACTTGCCGCCGATTGCGTTGACTGCAAATTCAACCGGACAAGTACTGCAATTTTCCAATGGTTCGATCTCCATAAGTTTACCTCCAAAAGTATCACAAGAGATACCTGATATCCCGAATGTGCGTACTTACATAAAGTTTGTGGGTTAGTTATTATAAATATAACATTTAGTTTGATACTGAACAAATGAATGTAACTATAAGGAGCTGTTGTATATATGGAAACGATATTAGTCTATGGAGCGTCAGGGGTACAAGGTGGAGCCGTAGCAAGATTGTTGACTTCAAAAGGGGTAGCTGTTCGCACCATTACACGTCATGACAAAAATGTAGCTGCTTTAAAAGAGCAAGGTATAGAGGCATTTGTTGGTGATCTGTCTGTACCAGAAACGTTGAATGAAGTTAACAACGGTGTAGATAAAGTCTTCTTGAATATGCCAATCGAGTATGACACTGCTCTAATGAAGCAACAAATTACGAATGCCGTTGAAGCTGCGCGACAAGCTCACGTTAAATTGATCGTTGTGAATTCGAATGGATTTTTACCAGAACAGCCAACCGACACCAAAACGTTGGATGTTAAACGAGAATTGATCGAGTACGTACAACAAAGCGGTATTCCAACTATTTTGGTAAAACCCACACTTTATATGGAAAATTTCTTGATTCCGGGTCTGATCAATAATGGGATGCTCTTCTACCCTGTACCAGCAGATAAACCGATCCCATGGATCAGCTCCGAAGACGCAGCGCAATATCATTATTATGCGCTAACCCATCCTGAGCTGGCAGGACAAGTGCTGTTAGCTCCAGGTTCAGAAGCACTTACTGGTGCAGAACTCGGCGAGCGTTTTACACAAGCGTTGGGACAAGATATAAGCTTCAATTTCCTGAACTATGATAATTTTGAAGCAGCACTTTCTCCAGTACTGGGGGCAGATCAAGCAGCTGGTATTGCAGGCTTTTATCGTTGGATTGGAGCCAATATTCATTCTCTGAACTATTATGACGTGAAAGATCGCGTGGTTGTCCCTGATCTCCAACTGACCTCGCTGAAGGATTGGTTGCAACAACCGCATATAAAAACTATTTTTGGTTCTTAAGAATAGATCCAGTAACATCGCTCTTGAATCGTTACAATAACACTTTAATCTCTCAGGGTATGTGCTATAGTGCATTCCCTGAGAGATTATTTTATCAGACACCCTGCGTTATATTGCTCAAGGCTATAGACATGCTTTCAGCAAAGTTCCGCTCGCATGCTCCTATTTGAAAGCGAAGCGTTTACACCAAGCTCTATGAATTCAGCTACTGGATTAACTAATGGAATACCATCAATGCAGTACTCCACCCCTACATGGCTTAATCTATTATGGCTCTTTGATAGTTCACAAATTGGATTTGCGTCAATATCTTCATCACATGTACTGAGGAAGAGCAAACGGAGATTTATTAAATTTTGTATGAAGCTCCAGTCCCTAGTTTGACTATCCACTACGTATAGCTCTTCAAGATTAGCGAAGTCACCGAGAAGCCTCAGATCACACGTAGGCGCATAGAGATGCAGTGCCTTTATATGTGAAAAATGTCTTAAATCTTGCTCCCAGTGACCGTTCTCTGTGATAGCGACATTGAACTTGAGATTCGGACTAATCATCGGAACCTTCCATGGATAATCATCCTCATCCGAAAGAAGGCTTGAATCATCACGCATGGGAATATCCAGCTCCCACGTATCGTCATACCATGGGATATACACCTTTGATGTATCTTTATGCGTAATGAGAATTCCATTGATCTGTTGAATGTCTTCAAGCGTTAATCGTACTTTAGAGCTGTCTATTTGCGTGAGGACGGATTTCTCGAACTGTTTGTCTTGAAAAAGAATATCTGTCATATTGAACAACCCCGCATGTTAAAGTTAAATCACAGTATTCGGAAGAACTCGATAATCCTTATGTTATCGCTTTTACAACAGTTCGAATTTTGGTTGCTCTAGTCCGAACATCACTGTAGCTGTTTTTTTGATAGCTGATGTATCTGAAACCCATAAATCCAGCTTGTTAGAACCGAATTTATCTAATAAATATGAAGTGCAAATGTGGATTTTCATATAGTTTTTTTGTACATATCTGAAATATAAATCGGCGTATTTATCTGCTGGAATCCCATGCCGGTACTCTTCTTTTAAAGAGTCAATTGATTCCTCACTGAAATTCTTCTTCCTCAGGAGAACTGAATAATCGTTTTGTTCATCGGGATCATCGAGTAGCCAATCCATTAGCAATGGATCACAGCTATCTACGAATAATATTGACAACAATATAGTGGCATGGAATCCAATTAACTGTTCAACTAAATGATCTGGGTAGGGTCGCTTGGCCAATTCAAGCATATACACCATATAATAGCGCTCTTCTTTTTCTTCCAGTCCTTTCTTAATTATTTCTTGTTGAATTGCTAACTCCTTATGTACCAGACCCCAGTTTATTTGACTAAGATCTCTATTGTATTCATTACAAGAGTCCAGAATTTGAAAAAGATAATCTCTTCTCCTGTCAAACCTTAACTCTACATTCAATATACTCCTCAAAGCGTCTTTAGAATTATGCTGTACAAAATGATTGATTTTCTCTTCCAGCTCAGGATCTTGCTTTCTCCCTGTTCCGCCCTTTCCACCTTGACCTAATCTGAATATTTCTTTCATTAACTGAGCTTTTGCAACGGTTTGAGCATCTTTATCCGTATATTTATCACGATTGGTATCGGAATCGTTCTTGATATATTTATAGCAATAAGATTTTTGGATTCCACTTCCTTGGCTAAAATAGATGCAATATTCTAAAAGCAAGTGCTTAGTAAGTTTATTCAAACTCATTTTCCCACTCATTATTCATCACCATTGTCAATTTCAGGAGATACGTATACATCTGATAGCGTGAATGACTCACCAGTAACTGGATCGTACATTAGAGATTGTATCTCTTCATCCTTGTCTGCCACAGGATAGGCATCTATTTTATTCTTTAAGTCAGTTAGTTTTTTTCGCAAGTAATTTACAAGATCGGATTCGTTTATGTTCTCGGGTTTGTCAGCTACTGGAAATTCCTCAATGTTCTCCTTTATTTCATCTAAACTTAGATACCTGGATCTCGGACCGTTCATTATTTCCCCAATAATAAAATTACAACCATTGAACGGAGTGAAAGATTCTTCAGTAGCAGGTCCGTTTCTCTCCATGACATCATCTACCATTCGTTTATGTGGAAGATCAAAAAAACTGCTTTCATTATAAAATCCCATAATATTTAACCTCTTCTCTGATAATGGTTCGAGATTCTGCTAGATGCGAGCGCTCTGCGATATAATTTCGTCAAGAAATGTCTTGCATCATATTTCAAAATTATAAAGTAAGGACTAAGTACAAAGTCAACCATAAGCTTAATAAAAAAACAGTATAATACTCGAATTACAAGTACTATACTGTCCTATTTGTGATAGACTGCAGCAGCCCATTTTATTATTTAATGATTTCGTTTTACTTTATCCCTTAGCTTCAATGAAGATGTATTTGGAGGTGCGCTCTTTGATGAGCCACTTCCCGTTTTGACGTACGTAAACATCATTATATTGAACGCTGTAATCGGTTATAACTTCCTTCCCCTCTTCATCCCGGAGCATTTTCATCTGTGAGAAAAGAATACCGGTCGCATTCTCTCCCTCAACGCTTACAACATGCTGCCCGTTCATGGAGAAATAACGCTTTACAAAACCGGCATGACCATTGAAATCCTGTTCCAATTGCACCGTTCCAGTTACATCAGATACCAATTGCTCACCCATATAGACCTTGAATTTCGCGTCTGGTGTAAATAATAGCATTTGATCGGAAATTCGCTTTTCATCCGTTAATATTGCGTACATATCCACCAGTTCTTTCAAATCCATTTTTGCTTGAATGGTTTGCAGTGACATAAAGTTGTCCTCCTTGAGTTTACTTACGAAGCCTCGAATTGAAACTGATCAAACGCAAATAATTAAATAAATAACTTTACGTAACTTAATATACATTATAAATTACATTTAGTCAATTAAATTCGTTCTATTTATCGTATGTACAGAAGGAGATGCGGGATACAACCAAAAAAAGCCGCTACAATAGCGACTTCTAACTGGCCAACTTAATTCAATTTATCATTGTGCTTACTTTATTTGGATTGAATGTTCCAGGCAGTACATTAATTGATAAAGGGATGCAAGATAGGTTTTCTTGAAATCAGGCGGAGTATAAATTGAACCGGATAATTTGATTGCTTCTATCTGTAAATCGCTTAACTTACACATTGGGTATAAGCCAAAAGCTAATGTAAAAGCGGCATAGATAAAGTTCGCTATATTCTCCATGTCTGCCTTTGGAAAAAGCTGATGTACTAAGCTGCTAATCATATGATTATTTTCAATTGAAGCTTTCTCGAATTCAGCAAGTGCTTCCACAGTTACATTTTTTTCAATAGTTGTGTATAGGATGGCATGCAATTCTATAAGTCGTTCATACTCCATTAAAGTTTCGGTCCATATTTCACCAATCTCTTGGATAGAATACAGCTTGTTGATTACAAAAGACTTATTTAGCTTAGCTATCCAAGACTTGAGATCCTGATTTAAGATTAATAATATAATTTCTTCTTTTGTTTTGAAATATTTATATAGATTGGGCCTCGTGAATTTTGTATATTCTGAAATAGCAGTGAAATTTAATCCTTCATAACCCGCAGTATCGTAGATAATAGATGATGCATTAAGGATTTCTTGAATACGATCTTGTTTCTGTTCTTCGGATCGTGCACGCTGAAACTTCATGTTTCGAACTCCTTATCAGAGAATTTATGTGATTGGTCTCTTGCCTTGCGATCTCATTATAACCGATCAGCAATTTAATAACGAGTTACCTATGTTGTCATCACATAATTCTTCGCATCTATACTGAAGAGGAATCCTTTTAAATCCTTTTACCACGGTAATTTTGGGCGTGGTATCATCCTTTTTTTCTAACTATGACTTTGCGAGATAATCCACTCATCAACTGTAACTACTTCAGCTTGAGCTGGGAATACCTTCTCGATAAGAACACGGTGAGTCTCTGGATCCGGATCAATACAAGCATCGGATAAAACCTTAATAGTATAATCCTTATCAGCTGCTTCTCTTAATGTCGACAGAATAACTCCGCTAGTGGCAATACCGCTAAGTATAAGTGTGTCGATATGGTTGGATCTGAGAATCACATCGAGATCACTACCCGTGAATGCACTCACTCGAAGTTTGTTCACAATTATCTCATCCGCTCTGGGCTCAACTGATTGGTGAATCTGTGTCATCTCTTCTGGTATTGTCATTGATCCTGCCCGATTACGTGTGTTTCCAAACATTTTGTTACTGGGATTAATTTCAGGAAAACCAGCACGAAAAGCCACTTTTACGTAAATAACAGGAATTCCTTGATCACGTGCAAACGCAATAGACTGCTGAAATGGGGATAGAACCTTGTCGTTATCTACATAACGTGAAACAATACTGTTTTGCATATCCATTACCAACAGCACGCTTTTGTTGCTTGAATTAGACATAAGTAGTTTCCTCCTTAGAATACGATTAATTTTGAGCCCTCTCTAGATTCATATTCCTTTGGAATAAACGGAGGGGTAGTTCCGTTTAAGATTATACGGAACCACCCCTCCGTTTGTCAAACCCACCTGACATGCTATACTATTGGATAAAGTGAGGTGTTCATTCTACATGTCTAATTCTAATGAAGGTAATGAGACTTCAAAGAAGGGGATACGTAAAGATGCCCGGCGAAACCGGGATATTTTACTCGAAATTGCTCAAAAGGTCTTCACAACCCAAGGTATTTCCGTTTCTATGGATGAAATTGCAAAGCATGCAGGTGTTGGTGTTGGAACAGTATATCGTCATTTTCCAAATAAACAAAAGTTGTTTGAGGCTGTTATGATTAGCCACAAATCCCGCCTTATTGAAGAGGCAAATCAGTTAATCAATCATGAAGAACCCGGTGAAGCATTCTTTTCCTACCTTGATAAAATTATTCGTGAAGGCATTTCTAATAAAGCAATTACGGATGCCCTTATTGGAAATCTTCATGTAGACATAGGACGGTCAGAGCTTGCATCAGAATACTGGAGCGGTATTGAAAAATTACTTGTCCGTGCACAACAGGAAGGTTATGTGAGAAGTGACGTTGAGATAGAAGATATTAAAATCATTTTTATCGGTATTCTTCAGGCATCTGGAGACAGCAAGCTATACCCTTCCCGTGCGGTGTCAATCCTCTTTGACGGTCTTAAAATACATAAATAATGTAATTTTATTCGGATGTGCTGGAAGGAAATGCGGGATGCAACCCAAAAAAGCCGCTACAATAGCGACTCCTAACTGGCACAGTGACTTTTTACATGTTTATACTAGCGTTTGTTTATCTTGTAAAATCATTTTCCCCCATACATGCATAGCTTCTAGTACAGGCTGAAATTGTTTGCCTTGCCCGGTCAATGAATACTCTACTTTCGGGGGAACAACCTTATATACTTCCCGGTGTACAAGCCCATCCTCTTCAAGTTCGCGCAGTTGACGCGTCAGAATACCTTTTGATACGCCTGGTACCATACGCAGTAATTCGTTAAACCGAATCACTCCATGCTCATGCAAATGCGATAAAATGATAATTTTCCAACGTCCTGCAATCACATCTTGAGCTAAGGTCAGCGGACAGATTTTTTCGATGGTGTCTGTTGAAACGTCTATTTGATCATACAGATGTCTAGCCATAGGTCTTCCTCCAAGGTCTCATTTTTGTGACTATGTCATGAAAATGTGCGTACTTATATTAATATTTATAATGCTTTATTATAGCGCTAAGCAAATATAAATCTAGTTATTATTGGAGGCACATTAACATGAAAATTTTTGTATCAGGCGCTACTGGACATTTAGGTGGAAAAATCATTGAATTTTTAGCGAAAAAATTACCAGCTGCGGATATTATCGCAGGGACAACAAACCCCGCCTCTGAAAAGGCGTTACGTTTAACAGCTCAAGGAATCGAAGTGCGTAAAGCAGATTTTGAAGATCAAGCTTCTCTGGTAGAAGCATTTACGGGTATCGATAAAGTATTTATCGTCTCAACCTTTGGTGATCTGGAATTATACGTACGCCAACAAACAAATGCTGTTGAAGCTGCAAAACAAGCAGGTGTACAACAATTGGTGTATTCTTCTGCCCCGCGTGCTGACGTAAGCCCATTTATTTTAGCAGGTCCACACCTGGTACGTGAAAATATCATAAAGGAATCAGGCATTCCATATGTATTCGTACGTAATAACTGGTATGTAGAAAACGAATTAGCCACTATACAACAATGTTTAAACGGTGCACCTTGGGTAACTTCCGCTGGTGAAGGTAAAGTGGGCTGGGTACTACGTGCTGATCTAGCTGAAGCAACTGCAAACGTTCTGGCTACTGGCGGTCACGACAACAAAATATATGAACTAGGTGGAGATAACTTAACACAAGCTGAATTTGTTACAGCCTTAAACGATGTGACGGGTAAAGAAATTGCAGTGATGAACGTAGATGATGCCACTTATAGTAGGATGTTAGAGCAAGCTAACTTACCAGCAGAAATGATTGGTATGTTAACTATGATTCAGCAAGGCATTCGCGAAGGCGGATTAGATATTAATCCGTCTGATCTAGAGATGTTGCTTGGCCGCAAACCGGCTGGTGTAAAAGAAGCGCTTCAACTATTATTAGCATAAAATAGACAAAGCCTCTGTTCATTAGAACAGGGGCTTTGTCTTTATTTTTCGTTCAGTGCTTTGATTTCAATTTTTACTGCTGCCACAATTTTCAGCCCTGGCTTGAGCATAGGATGATCCTAATCAGGAGTTATAGATCTCTCTATTCAGATTCACAATATCCTGGTGCGAATATCCGCCAGTAGCTGACGATAGCTTTTCTAGCACTTTATCCCGATGAATCGGGGCTTTTTCTTTATTAGCTTTTTGTAATGCTTCGATCAGTTCCGCTTTGGTAAGCTCCGTGCAGTAAGCCGGGGTTCCCGGCTGTTGTCTCCACGAATCATTTAATGATCCGCTATCCACTGGGTCGAAGCCAAGCTCATTTACTACGTTCATGGTTACTTGTTTATGTGACTGGTTATCACCGGCAATCGCTATGGCTATACGCCCGCTAGTACCTTCAGGAGTTCCTTTATATTCTAATGTATAGGCTAATAAATTGTTAAAAGCTTTAATGATAGGTCTTCCTAACTGATTGGATACCCAAATACTTTCAACCAACCCATGCTCAATTTCTTCAATCTTGTTGTCTCTATAGGGATAATAATTTGAAGTGTCTAGCACGATTACCTCCTCCCCCACTTTCTCTATAACATTGCGAAGGGTTCGCAGTGCCTGGAAAGGTATAGATATAATGAGAACTTCGATATTTGTAATGACATCTTCTACACTCACCGGTGTTCCCGAAAGGTTTTTTCCTTCCAGCCGTTCAATCCCGCGGGCATCTGCAATTTTGACATCATGTCCATTTTCAATCAGTTTTTTCGAGATATTCGACGCGATTGGTCCTGCACCTATAATTCCAAATCTCATTTAAATTCCTCCATATCATTTCCGTTTAGTTAGCAGGCTAACTTTAATGGAATGAGAGAACCTATAATAAGTTACTCTCCATTTGCTTCAAAAGCTGCCTCAACAGTAAGCGATCTTCGGGTGAAACGGATTTCAATAATTTTTCCTGCTGCTGCTTCCACTTAATTTCGACCGGCTTTTCTAACTCTTTTCCTCTGTCTGTCAGAAAAATCCGCATAACCCGTGCATCCTGTTCATCACGCTTGCGGTATATAAATCCGTTTTGCTCCAGTGACTTAACCATATTGGTAACCGTTGGCGGTTCGCATTTCAGATGTTCTCTTATTTGCATTTGTGTAATCCCATCACCCAACCATAGCCGGTACAGCAAATTATCCTGGCCCACATAGAGGTTAAGCTCCCTTAAAGATTCACTGTAATCACGGCGCATTTGGGAAGAAATCCGGTCTAACGACTGACGAATATCACAATCAACTGTATCGTTCATAGTCTACCCTCAACTTATAAAGTATATTTAGCGAACTAACTATAACATTGTGAAATCGAGGTGTCCACATTCCTAATGGCCTTTACTTCTTGGTATATCCCTGTATGTCTATTTACTTAATACCAGCGGCCAGCTCGTCAACCACTTCTTGTACTGTTTGGATCTTCTTGATTGGCGTAATTCCAGTACCAACCGTGATAATGCCGTCTTCGCCGTTACCTTCGAGCATACCAATGCGGATCACACTAGAGCCGCCCCCGGCCTTAGCGATGTCTTCACGAGATGCCCCCTGGTTATCCATTGCTACTAATTTTTCGGCAAACGGTGTAGGCAACGAACGGTAATAAGCTGGTAAAGTACGGTACAATAACAAATCCGCTGCAGATGAATCCACGATCAGTTGCTTTACGGATTGTGCTGCAGGGTTTTCAACAGTCGGTATAAAACGGCTTCCTAAAAAGACACCCTCTGCCCCCAATGCAAAGGCGCTGGCAACACCGCGGGCATCCCCTATCCCACCAGCAGCGATAACTGGAATATCAAGCACGTCAACAATCATCGGGGTTATCGTAAACGTACCAATGATACTTGTCGGCAATGTCCCGCCTTCATCAAATCCAGTAACCACATACACATCCACACCCATGGCTTGAGCAGCTTTTGCGTCTTCGACCGTTGGAGTCAAAGGACGGTAGACAATTCTAATGCCTGCTTCCTTCAATGGGGTAATGATCTTATCTGTTAACGTTCCTTCAACACCATTAAGCAGAATAACTTGAACCCCTTCTTCTATTACAACCTCTAAAATGGGCCAAGTGAACTTCATATCTGCATCAGTAATCAAAGTTGTTCCAAACGGTTTATCCGTCAGTTCTTTGGTCTTACGAATCTCGCGGCGCATGCGTTCTGCGGTTTCCTCTGGTGAGGCTGTAATTGTTGTTTGACCGGCATTGGGACCAAGAATCCCTAAGCCACCTGCATTACTCACGGCAGCAACAAATTCAGCATTCGTAATCCAGCTCATCGGTCCTTGTAAAATAGGCTTTTCAATACTAAGAATCTCTGTTACACGATTGTTCATGATTAGTATCCTCTCTTTCGCACCCTAATGGCATATTAATGTCGAGCTAAAAGGGTCTCTTCGCGGGGGGATATGTTACAATAATCTTTAGCTTGCTAACGATTAAATAATGTTTGTATCCATAAGCCGCCTGGTTACTATCATAAATCCGTATATTTCATTTGCAAAGAAGGCAAATTAGATGAACTTAGTACATCTATCTGTACTTTTAGACTGGGAGCGAGATCATGAGGGTATGTAATGAAGGATTTGAACAGGACTTTATTAATGAGAAGAGTAATATGTACGCAATAGCCTTTACTCAAAATATACTTTCGGGGCGATGGAAATATTTCATTATCTGGTATCTGGAAGGTGAAAGACGCCGGTTCACCGAGATTAAAAATTTCCTTGGAGGCTTATCCCAAGGCTCGCTCACAAAGCAGCTCAAGGAACTCGAGGAAGATGGTATTATCAAGCGCGATGTGTACCCGGAAGTTCCCCCGCGGGTTGAATATTCACTTACAGAAAAGGGAATCAAGCTGCTGCCTGTCCTTAAGGGGATGGAGAATTTCGGTAAAGAATACGGGGAGAAGCCTGAATCAGATGAAGGATAAAGGCAGCCCCATCACACTCTTATTGCCGTCCGAAATTCCTAGCATTGCATTATCCCAGACTGCAATTTCCCTTTCCTGCCATGAAGGATTACCGGTCAATTCCGCAAGCCTAAGCCAGTCCTCAACAAAAACCAGACTATACGGATCGATATGATGATGCTGTACAGAGACTGCTGTTCCACCAAAGATATCGTAATCCATTCGTCCCAGCTCACAATGAGCATCATATGGAACGGTATGATGCCACTGTCCATAAACACTGCGCAGTTTGCACTCATTTATAAAGCCGACCCCATGAAGGGATCGGCTTTATTGTGAAGAGGCTTATAATCAATCTTGTCTGTTCTCAACAGATTTCATACGGTTCTGATCATCAGGCAGCCGGTCATGGCTAAATTCCTGGCCTGCTTCTGACTCACCATGCCCGCTGGCACTGCGTGCAAAATTTGTGAACTGTTGTTTTTGCTCATCCAGCTCGTGTTTTTTCTTTAGAAGCTCCTTTGGATCCTGCGTTGTCATAAATTACCCTCCTGGAAATTCAAATCATACAGCTTTGTGTACGTTTGAAGTTTTCCATATTATCCAAGTGCTTATTCAGCTAATGTAATTATATTTCAACAGGTCAGATAATCTTTACCGTTAGAACGACTTCTCTGTGATGATGAGCCAATTCTTCTCGCCTGCATGGATCGTGTAATCCGCCTGCCCCGGCACCTTCATGCGGATCTGGAACCGGCCTGGCATGATACACGTTAGCTGCCTGATCGTATACCATTCCGAAGGCTACCGAGCCGAGAGGAACAGCGAATTGCTTACCGTCAAGCTGAACGATATCCGGTGCATTTTTTGCTGCAGCCCGTGTCGATAATTTATCCAGGTATCCATCCATGCCTGAATATTCCGGCTCAAACGTAACATTAGGATTGTTCTTAGTGTATAAGTCCAGCGCAGCCAAGGTCGCCTCGTGGCGCGGCTGTGATCCCCACCACATTATACGCAGTTTAACTGGCTCACTGCTTGGTGCAGCCGTTGCAGCTGCAGGAGTGCTGGCAGGCTCGCTAGTAGACTCTGCCTTGTTCGTGGCACCATTTCCGTTGCCGTTGTTTCCGCCGCATGCTGCCTTCGTTCCCAGCAAGGCCGTCATGGCCAGTACTGTAAGAGAACGCTTCCATTTCAACATCTTTAACCCTCCTAATATAATCTGTATTCACTTGCTACACCGTTATAGTAACAATTAAAGATGAAAGTTCATATGAGGGTGATGCACGATTTATTTTAAAATCGCACGGAAATGGCTGCAGCCCCTACAAGTCGTAAGGGCTGCAGCCATTAACAAGTGCCATTTTGCTTACAGAGTTAAAAAGATTTGCAGAGTCCGGTCTGAGAGATAAGGCAGATACTCATGGCCGTATTCATGATAAACCAGTAATTCCTTTGGCGCCTTAATCTTGTTATATGCAGCAAATTGTGTCGATGGCGGACAAACCGGGTCCATTAGTCCTGTGACCCACAATACGTTTCCTTTTATCCGGTCGGCCAGATTTTGAATATCAATATAACCTAGCCGGTTAAAAATATCTTGTTCACGCAGATGATGCGGATCGAAGAAACGGAAATAGTAATTAAGCTCCTCATAGGCGGACGCCGTTATGTTTGCTTCCCATGCCCGCTTATAATCGGAGAGGAACGGATAGACAGGCACCGCTATTTTGATTCGGGGCTCCAGCGAAGCACAGGCAACCGTAAGACCGCCGCCTTGGGATAGACCGAATGCACCGACGCGTTCCGGGTCCACCTCAGGCATGGACATCAAGATGCGCGCCGCCTGTGCTGTATCAAGAAATACATTGCGGTAGTACAGCTTATCCGGATCAGGATCATCAATTCCGCGGATAATATGCCCGCGTATCGTAGTGCCTTGAACAGTCAGGTTATCCTCGGACACCCCGCCCTGACCGCGGCAATCCATAGCCAGTACGCTGATTCCGTGAGCAGCATAACCCGCTTTCTCGAACCAGTCGCCGCTGTCACAGGCATATCCGTGAAACATGACGACACCCGGTCCTTTTCCTTCGGTTTGGTTCTTCGGTCTTACATATTTACAGTGAATTCTGGCTCCGCCTACTCCGGTAAAATACAAATGGAAGCATTCCGCAAGCACACTTGTAAATGCCGCAGGCTCCAGCTCATATTCCAAAGACTGGGTATCCAATTCACTTAAGGCACGTTCCCAGTACCGGTCGAAATCAGCCGGCTTCGGGCTGATCCCTTCATAGGCGTGTAATTGGGGTAAAGATCGTTCGTTCATGGATGATTCTCCTTATGTCCGGCTCAGATTTTGCCAAGCCCGGCATCGTCACCGACTTCTTCGTGGGTTTCAATAACATAGTTAACGATTTCCTGAACAGTCGTATAGGCTACGCCAACATAAGTATCAGCAGCGCCATAGTAAATGGCGATACGGCCTGTTTCAGCATCGGTAAGAGCTGCGCAAGGGAATAGCACATTATTAACGAAGCCTCTCTCCTCATACCATTCTTCTGGGGTCAGGACGAAGTTTCTGGAGCGGAATTTGACTCTGGATGGCTCATCCTTATCCAGGATTACTGCGCCCATGCTATACACAAGGCCGTTACAGGTTGTAGTTACGCCATGGTAGAACATCAGCCAGCCTTCACTTGTCTCAATCGGCGCCGGTCCGCCGCCGATTTTGGTGCTTTGCCACCAGCCTTGTCCGCCCTTGGACATGACATGGCGATGCTTGCCCCAATAGACAAAGTCCGGGCTTTCGCTCAGGAACACATCACCGAACGGCGTGTGGCCGCTATCACTAGGACGGGACAGCATTACAAATTTACCGTTAATTTTTTTGGGGAATAGTACCCCGTTGCGGTTAAACGGCAGGAACGGATTTTCGAGGCTCACAAAGGTTTTGAAGTCCTGTGTCCGCGCAACCCCGATTGCTGCTCCGTAAAAATCGGTACACCAGATGATATAATACGTATCTTCCACTTTGACAAGACGCGGATCGTAAGCGTAACGCGGTGCGTACGGGTTGCCGTCTTCATCAATGAACGGAATCGGCTCATCCCCGATCTTCCAGTCCAGGCCGTCGGCACTATAGCCCATCCGCAGGTGAGGGCGGGTTGTATTGTCTTCTACACGGAACACGCCGAGGAAGCTGCCTTCATAAGCAATTACGGCACTGTTAAAAATCCGTGCGACACCTTTGGCCGGATTCCGTCTGATCACCGGGTTATCATTATGTCTCCATACCGGATTGTCGTTGCCGGCCGGTCTGTCCTGCCATGGGATATTCGGCAGATTATTCCCAATTATGTTCACTTGTTTCATCTTTCATTCTCCTCTCAAATCTGGTTTGGCCTACCGAATATTATTTTACCGAGCCTTGGGCAAAGCCGTTGTAAATATATTTTTGCAAGGAAATGAAGGCAATCAGCGTAGGGATAATGGCAATCATAATCGCCGCACAGATAACCTCCCATTGTGAGCCGTAAGGACCTTTGAATTTAAAAAGCGCGGTGGAGACAACCTGGAGGCTGCTTTTGGGCATATACAGAAAAGGGGTATAGAAGTCGTTATAGATGTTGACACCCTTCACAATAATGACCGTAACAATTGCAGGACTCAGCAGCGGCAGAATAATTCTCCAGTAGATCGTCCAGTATGAGGCGCCGTCGAGCATTGCTGATTCATCCAGCGACTCGGAGATCGAGTCCAGGAACTGCATGAAAATATATACGGCTATAATATCCGTACCGAGATACATCAGAATCGGCGCCCAGCGGGTATTAAACAAATCGAGCGAGTTGATAATCTGAAAGGTGGCAACCTGTGTCGTTACTCCCGGAATCAGGGTAGCCAGCAGAAAAGCGCCCATCAGCAGCTTGCTGCCTTTGAATTTGAAACGGGCCAGGATATAGGCCATCATTGATCCGGTCAATGTCGCTCCCGCTATAGAAATAAGCACAATGATAATAGTATTCATAAAGCCCAGCAGCATGTTGCCGTCAACAAAGGCCTTGGTGTAATTGCTGAAATTGAGCCAGTTCTCAGGCAAAGTTAGCGGACCGGTATTGGCGTACTCGGTATTCGTTTTGAGTGATGCGAAAAAGACAACAATAATTGGAATGAGGGAGGCAAAAGCTCCTAAAACCAAAGTGAGATATTTAAAGAAGGAGGCTGCGCTGTATTTAATCGTATGCATCTCTTACTTCTCCTCCTTTATTAGAACACGCTGCAGAATCGTTACGATGACAACGATACCCAGCAGAACTACTGCCATTGCCGAAGCAAGGCCCAGCTTGCTGTATTTAAAGGCCACATCGACGGTCTGAATGACAAAGGTGCTGCTGCCGTTTGAACCGCCAGTCATGACGTAAGGAATTTCGAATACGCCGATGGCTCCGCTTACTGCCAGAATCAGATTGAGCTGCAGAATACGCTTGATGCTTGGAAGAATAATATGTCTGAACTGGTGCCAGCGGTTGGCGCCGTCAATCTCCGAAGCTTCATAAATATCGCTGCCGATGGATGAAATGGCACCCAGGAAGATAATAAAGTTCATCCCCATGTATCTCCACACTGAAGCGAACGCAAGCGAAATGTTAATTAAATGCGGATTCAGCAGCCACTTCTGCTGCCAGGCCCCAAGGCCTATCAGATCAAGAAGCGTGTTCAACGTCCCTTCCGGTTTGAAGAAGAACAGGAAGATAAAACCGATGGCCACTCCGTTAAGCAAGGTTGGAAAGAACAAAATACCTTTGAACCAGTTCTTCAGCCTGACATTAAAGCTCAGAATAGTTGCGAAATAGAGAGCCAGCCCCATCTGCACAAACGTGGCAAAGAAGTAATACAGACTGACCTTGAATACCGCAAAGTACTCCGGTCTTGTAAAAATAGTCTTATAATTGTCGAATCCGACGTACTCCATTTTTTTGCTGAAGCCGTCCCAGCTTGTGAAGCTGTATTGAAACATTTTAAATACAGGCAGATATGAGAATGTTAACAGCAGGACAACCGGAACTAGCGAGAATAAAAGGATGATTAAAATACGCTGATTTTTATAACTTAAGTTAGACAAGCTCTCCACACCTCCCAAGAAAGAACACATGATGCTACTTACTCCAGATCCTCAATGAACGCTGCAAAAGTGAAGGGGACAATGCGCTAAGCGCATCCCCCCGACCTCTTGATTCTGTCTTCACTCTGCGATAATACCGTCAGCTTCCAGGGTTTATTGGGCAGCTGTAACTTTTGCTCTTGCTGCTTTCCATTTATCGTTCAGGTCCTTCATGATATCGTCATAAGAATCTTTGCGGTTGCCGATTGCTGCTTCAATAATAACTTTCTTGAAGTCAGGCTGCCAAAGTCCGATTTCAGCTTCCTTGTCAATCGCATCGACCCAGCCTTCTTCACCCTCTTTGGCAGGGGCAAGGGTGTCAAACGTAACTTCTGTACCGTCAAATTGCTTCAGAATTTCCGGAAGCTCAGCACCTTTTACAGGACTCATGCCGCCGCCTTCAGTTGTCGGATAGCCGGATTCATTAATGAACCAGTCAACCCATGCTCTGGCTGCTTCTTTGTTTTTACTGTGGATGCTGATCCCGAGGTTATAATCGTCAGCAAGCGGTACAAGTACCTTCTCTGCATTAGTAGGAAACGGCATGAAGCCTACATCATCAGGATTGGTTGCCAAGCCTTTAACTTGACCAATCGCCCATGAGCCGAGCACCATTGTCCCGATTTTACCGTTGGCCAGATCAGCCTTGGAGGATTCCCAGTCAGTGGTTGTAGGGTCTTCTTCAATCAGTCCGTTCTTTGCCGCATCATACATTACCTTGTACAAATCATAGTGAGGTTGTCCCTGCACAAAGTTATCATCTGAAGCGACCTGAGTAATATTTACATAGTCCCGGTTGCCGGCAACTGTTGCCAGAACGGCTTCCCACTGGGTCAGCGTCCATCCTGCTGCATAATTTGTATACAGCGGAACAGCATCCGTGTTGTCTTTAATGCTCTGCAGTGAGGTCATGAACTGATCAATGGTTCTTGGAACTTCTGTGATGCCTGCATCCTTGAACACTTGTTTGTTGTAGATAATTCCTGAGTAATTAACGGTAATCGGAATACCGTAAGCAATACCGTCCACACTGCGTTCCTCAAGACCGGTATATTGCTGCTCAAGCTCCGCTTTTTGGCCCAGCGGTTCAAAGAACTCCGGAAGGTCCTTGATAGCCACGCTTGTAGGCAGCAGGAGCACATCACCGTAATCATCGGTGCTCATACGGATCTTGATCTGATCCTCGTAAGTCGAGAGTGCTTCAAAGTTCACTTTAACATTCGGATATTGTTCATTGAATTTAGCTGCATAATCTTTGAACACGGTATCAACAATGTCGGTTCTTTGCGTAATCACTGTGATATTGCCTTTAATGTCCTTGGCGGCATCTCCTTCGGGAG
>RCUO01000565.1_pt1 | contig 18009 bp, 12 predicted proteins | sample 2166161 | NCBI WGS metagenome assembly RCUO01 (sample SAMN09932617, study PRJNA488358) | compost metagenome | feature: garden; material: soil; isolation source: compost soil in cyclohexanecarbonitrile-enriched culture | place: Germany: Experimental Botanical Garden Goettingen | collected 2016-01-27 | reverse complement strand
CGTCTGTACATCGGTGAAGCAAGTGCTGAAGCGGTGGCCGCGCAAATGCCGGACCTGATCCTGATAAGCGCCACCGGCGGTGATTCAGCCGTGGCGCTGTACGATCAGCTCTCGGCCATCGCCCCGACGCTTATCATCAATTACGACGATAAAAGCTGGCAGGCGCTGTTAACCCAACTGGGCACCCTTACCGGGCAAGAAAGCCAGGCCGCGGCGCGTATCGCCGAATTCGATAAGCAGCTCGCACAGGTGAAGCAGAAGATTAAACAGCCGCCGCAGCCGGTGAACGCCATCGTCTATACCGCCGCCGCGCACAGCGCCAACCTGTGGACCGCCGAATCCGCGCAGGGCAAACTGCTGCAACAGCTGGGCTTTAGCCTTGCCACCCTACCCGCCGGACTGAACGCCTCGCAAAGCCAGGGCAAGCGTCACGACATTATTCAGCTGGGCGGCGAAAACCTGGCCACCGGGCTGAATGGCGAAGGGCTGTTCCTGTTTGCCGGGGATCAGAAAGACGTGGACGCTATCTACGCCAATCCGCTGCTGGCGCACCTGCCCGCTGTGCAAAACAAGCGCGTCTGGGCGCTGGGCACCGAAAGCTTCCGTCTGGATTATTTCAGCGCGATGCGAGTGTTGCAGCGTCTTAACACCCTGTTTGGCTAAGGGTATTGCCCCGGATTAAACCGGGGCAGCTTCCTGACGGAACCGACGTAACTCCGCCAAAACCCACACCAGCATCGCCCCGACAATCGCCAGCACAAAACCGCTGCTGCTGGCCGAAGCCACCGGGGTCATCATCGCCCCCAGCCCGCCCAGGATCGCCGCGCCAATCGCGTCGCCGGTGACGTTCTGCGCGGTCCACAGCCCGTTAATGCGCCCGAGCATCGCTTCCGGGGTCTGGGTCTGGATGAGGGTGTATTGCAACAGGGAACTCACCGCGCTCAGCCAGCCAAACAGCGCCAGACAGACCACGCCCAGCGCCCATACCGGCATCAGGCTGAACAGCCCAATTGCAATAAACGAGGTAAAGGTGGCCAGCAGCATAATCATCCCCGGCCGCGCACTCTGCGCCAGGTTGCCGCTGGTCAACGCCCCCAGCGCCGCGCCAAGCGGGATGGCGGCGTACAGGAATCCAATCTGCGACACGCTCATCTGCCACTCCTGCGCCAGCGCCGGATAGAGAACGCGCACCGCGCTCGCCATCGTCAGCAGGCCACCCAGCAGGGCGATCCCGCCGATCAGCGGGCTGTTGAACAGAAAACGGATCGCCGCCAGCAGGGATTTGAGCGGATGCTCGCGCGGCTGCGGCGGAGGCGGCAGCAGCGGCAGGCGCAGCAATGTTAAGGTGGTGATAAAGGTCCCCGCGGCCGCCAGGCCGTAGTTCCAGGCCACATTGCCGGTGCCCAGCAGCAGGCCGCCGACCATAGGCGAGATAACCGACCCCAGACGCACGGTCAGCATGGTGATGGCGCCTGCCTGCATCAGATTTTCTCGCCCCACCAGCGCAGGCGTCGCCGCCAGCAGCGCCGTCACGCCAAGGGAGGCAAAAAAGCCGTCCCACAGGCCGAGGGCATAAATCGCAATTAATGAGGGCTCAGGCAGCATCGCGTTCAGACACAAGCCGACAAATCCCACCCCGCAGGTGCCACGCGCCAGCAAGATCAGCTTCTTACGCTCGTAGCGATCCGCCAGCACCCCACCGACCATCAGGCCGACAAACATCGCCCCGCCGGTTAAGGTGACGGCAAGCCCCACCAGCCAGCTGGAGCCGGTCATCATCTGGATCTGTACCGGCACGGCAACGCCCAGCAGGCCAAGCGAAAGGATGGAGATAAAGCGGGCGATAAAGACGGCGCGGAACGCCGGGTGGGTCTTCAGCAGGCTCAGATTAAGCAGCCAGGATTGTCGGGTCATTACAAAGCCTTAATGGTTTCTTTTATACCAATTCAATGGCCGCACATGCTAACATAGCCAAATAAGATAGATAACGATAATTACTATCATTATCAAATCATGGACGTTGCTATGTCGTACTCCTCTTCCGCGCCACGCGCCCTTGCCGTGCCCGGTTTACTGTTACTGCTCCTCCTTGCGATCGCCCTCAGCCTGCTGGTGGGTGCCAAACCGCTGCCGCTTTCCGTGGTGGTGGATGCCTTTTCTGCTACCTGTCAGAGCGCTGACTGCACCATCGTGCGGGATGCCCGCCTGCCGCGAACCCTTGCCGGACTGTTGGCCGGGGCGGCGCTGGGCCTTGCCGGGGCGCTGATGCAAACCCTGACCCGCAACCCGCTGGCCGATCCCGGTATTCTGGGCGTCAACGCGGGGGCCAGCTTCGCCATCGTGGTGGGTGCGGCGCTGTTTGGTTTCTCCTCCCCCAGCGAGCAGCTGGTGATGGCGCTCTGCGGTGCCTTTGCCGCCTCGCTGCTGGTGGCCTTTACCGGCAGCCAGGGCGGCGGCCAGCTCAGCCCGGTGCGCCTGACCCTGGCGGGCGTGGCGCTTGGCGCGGTGCTCGACGGCCTCTCCAACGGCATCGCTCTGCTCAATCCGGACGTCTATGACCAGCTGCGCTTCTGGCAGGCGGGCTCGCTGGATATCCGCACCCTACAAACCCTGCAGGTGGTGAGCGTACCGGTACTGATTGCCGCCGCCGTGGCGCTGCTGTTAAGCCGGGCGCTCAACAGTCTGAGTCTCGGCAGCGACACCGCCACCGCGCTGGGCAGCCGGGTCGCGCGCACCCAGCTCACCGGATTACTGGTCATCACCGTGCTGTGCGGCAGCGCCACGGCGGTGGTCGGCCCTATCGCCTTTATCGGCCTGATGATGCCGCACATGGCCCGCTGGCTGGTGGGAGCCGATCACCGCTGGTCCCTGCCGGTGACCCTGCTTGCCACCCCTGCCCTGCTGCTGTTTGCCGATATTATTGGCCGCCTGCTGGTGCCCGGCGAGCTGCGCGTCTCGGTGGTCAGCGCCTTTATCGGCGCCCCGGTACTGATTTTCCTGGTGCGCCGTAAGCGCGGAGGTGCCCTGTGATGGCCCCCTCCCGCCGTTTAGTCTGGAGCTGCCTGCTGCTGGTGCTGGTAAGTCTGGGCGTGGCGATAGTCAGCCTGCGGAGCGGTGCCGTGACGCTCGATTTCAGCCAGGTCTTTAATGCCCTGACCGGCAGCGCACCGCGCAATATCACCCTGGTAGTGACCGAATGGCGCTTGCCGCGGGTGATGATGGCCCTGCTGGTGGGGGCTGCGCTGGGGATCAGTGGAGCGATTTTCCAGTCGCTGATGCGTAACCCGCTCGGCAGCCCGGACATCATGGGCTTTAACACCGGGGCCTGGAGCGGCGTGCTGGTGGCAATGGTGCTGTTTGGTCAGCATCTGACGGCCATCACCCTGGCGGCGATGGCGGGCGGGATCCTGACCTCGCTGGTGGTCTGGGCGCTTGCCTGGCGCAACGGAATCGAAACCTTCCGCCTGATTATTATCGGCATCGGGATGCGCGCGATGCTGATGGCATTTAATACCTGGCTGCTGCTGCGGGCATCGCTTGAGACCTCGCTCTCTGCCGGGCTGTGGTTCGCGGGCTCGCTCAACGGCCTGACCTGGTCCAAAACCCTGCCCGCCGCACCGCTGATCCTGATGATGTTTGTCTGCGCACTGCTGCTGGTGAAACGCCTGCGCTTGCTGGAGATGGGCGACGACAGCGCCTGCGCGCTGGGCGTCGGCGTTGAGCGTTCACGGCTGATGCTGATGCTGGTGGCGGTCGTCCTCACCGCCGCCGCGACCGCCATCGCCGGGCCGATCTCCTTTATCGCGCTGGTGGCACCGCACATTGCCCGCCGTCTGAGCGGCACCGCCCGCTGGGGATTAACCCAGTCGGCGCTGTGCGGGTCACTGCTGCTGCTGGCCGCCGATCTCTGCGCCCAGCAGCTGTTTATGCCTTATCAACTTCCGGTGGGCGTGGTGACGGTCAGCCTTGGCGGGATCTACCTTATCGTCTTGCTTGTTCAGGAGTCCCGCAAGAAATGACACACACCGCAACCCGCCTGCGCGGCGACGATTTAACCCTTGGCTACGGCAAAAAAATCGTGGCCGAGAACCTGCAGGTGGCGATACCCGACGGCCACTTTACCGCCATAATCGGTCCCAACGGCTGCGGCAAGTCGACGCTGCTACGTACCCTGAGCCGCCTGATGACGCCCATCCACGGCAACGTGTTTCTCGATGGGGAGCAGATCCAGCGCTTCAACAGTAAAGAGGTAGCGCGACGGGTCGGGCTGCTGGCACAAAACGCCACCACGCCTGGGGACATTACCGTGCAGGAGCTGGTGGCACGCGGACGTTATCCCCACCAGCCGATGTTTACCCGCTGGCGCAAAGAAGATGAAGCGGCAGTCACCAAAGCGATGCAGGCCACCGGTATCACTTCGCTGGCGGCGCAGAGCGTCGATACCCTGTCCGGCGGACAGCGCCAGCGCGCGTGGATTGCGATGGTGCTGGCGCAGGAAACGTCGATTATGCTGTTGGACGAGCCGACCACCTGGCTGGACATCAGTCATCAGATCGATCTGCTGGAGCTGTTAAGCGACCTGAATCGCACCCAGGGATATACGCTGGCAGCGGTGCTGCATGACCTCAACCAGGCGTGCCGCTATGCCACCCACCTGATTGCCCTGCGCGAGGGTAAGATTGTGGCCGAGGGTGCGCCAAAAGAGATTGTGACCCCAGAGCTGATCGAGCGGATCTACGGGATGCGCTGCATGATTATTGACGATCCGGTGGCGGGTACGCCGCTGGTGGTACCGCTGGGGAAACGTGCGGTCTGATCCCCTCACCCCGGCCCTCTCCCCAAAGGGGCGAGGGTGAAAAGACAGCTCCGTGCGATCCTCTCTCCCCAAAGCGGCAGGATGAAAAGACGGCTCCGTGCGATCTCCTCTCCCCAAAGAGGCGAGGATGAAAAGACGGCTCCGTGCGATCCCCTCTCCCCAAAGGGGCGAGGGTGAAAAGACCGCTCCGTGCGATCCCCTCTCCCCTATGGGGAGAGGGTTAGGGTGAGGGGAAACTACCCCAGAATCCCCTTCAGCACCGGCCCTATCGTCTCAAACGCCTGCGGGGAAATGATATCCACGTGGGCGCAATCCTGACAGTACACCTCCAGCTCCCCTACCCACGGTGCCCAGGCGACCTGAGGATCCACCGTTCGCGTGCGTTCGGCAACAAACAGCGTGGCTTTGCCGTCAAACCTGGCACTGTGGGCCGTGGTCAGCAGACGCACTGCATCGGCGTAGTTGCCTTCAATTGCCGTGAACAGCTCGCTGGAGGTCTGCCCCTGCTGGGCGGCAATAAACGCCTGTCGCTCACGTTCAATCTCAGCCAGAACTGCCGGATCGAGTCCGTTGGCCTCTTTTTCGCTCCAGTTTTGCGTCTCCGGCGGCCAGGTATCCAGCAGGCCGAGGAAGGCCACCGCTTCACCCTGTTCGCGCAGACGCGCGGCAATGCCCTGTGCCAGCGTCCCGCCAAGCGAGTAGCCAAACAGATAATACGGCCCCTGCGGCTGCTGAGCTAAGAGCGTCGCCAGATGCTCATCGATCACCGCATCCAGCGTGGCGCACTGCTGCATCGGGCCCGTTGGTCGCGGCGACTGAATACCCGTAATCGACCAGCGCGGGCTGAGGTAGCGGGCCAGCACGCTGAACTGCCAGGCAAAACCGGAAGCCGGGTGGAAGCAGAACAGCGTTGGGCCATCACCTTCGCGCAGCGGCAGAATGTTCTCGTAACCCAGGCGCTGGGCCTGCTCGTCGCTCATCCCTGATGCCAGTAAGGCGCTCAGTTTGCCCACCGTCGACGCCACCATTACCTGACCGGGCGTGACCTGGCGGGCAAAGTGGCGGCTCAGGCTGGCGGCAAGACGCATTGCCAGCAGCGAGTGACCGCCGAGGGCGAAGAAATCGGCCTCGATATCGTTGATCTCACAGCCCAGCAGCGTGGAAAACGCCGCCGCAATTGCGTGTTCCGCTTCGCTTTCCGGCGCACGTCCTGGGGTTTTTACGGTCAGTTCCGGCAGCGGCAGCGCCTTGCGATCCAGCTTGCCATTGGCGCTGAGCGGCAGGTCGCTGAGTTGCAGCAGCACCACCGGCACCATATGCGGCGGCAGCTGGGTTTTCATTTCCGCCAGCAGCGCGTCGCGATCCAGCGGCAGGCCAGACTCAGAGACGAGGTAGCCCACCAGCTGGCGGGCATCGCCGCCGGTGGCTGTCGCCTGGTTAATCACGCAGGCATGGGTCACCGCCTGCGCCACGTCCGGCAGGGCCAGCATCGTCCGGTCGATTTCGCCCAGCTCAATGCGCTGACCACGAATTTTAAGCTGATCGTCGCTGCGACCTAAATACTCTACCGCGCCGTTGTCCAGCCAGCGGGCCACATCGCCCGTACGGTACATGCGCTCGCCGGGGGCAAACGGATCGGCGATAAAGCGACTGGCGGTCAGATCCGGGCGGCCAAGATAGCCCTGCGCCAGCTGAATGCCGGTGAGATACAGATCGCCCGCCACACCGAACGGCACCGGGCGCATCATCGCGTCCAGAATGCGCAGGCCGGTGTTCCACACCGGGAAACCAATCGGCACGCTGTTGCCCTCGACGGCGGCCAGTTCCGGGCCATATGCCGGATACCAGCTGACGTCCACCGCCGCTTCGGTCGGGCCATACAAATTATGTAGCGCCACCTGGGTGAGCTGTTCCCACTCGCGACACAGCCCGGTCGGCAGGGCTTCGCCGCTGCAGAACACTTGTTTCAGGCTGGCGCAGCAGGACGCATTTTCCGGTGTCAGCGAGGCGACAAACGCCGCCAGCATCGATGGCACAAAGTGAGTGGTGGTCACGCCGTACTGCGCAAAGAATGCCTGCATCGCCAGCGGATCGCGGTGCGCCTCCGGCTCGGCCATCACCAGCTTCGCACCGGCGATGAACGGCCACCAGAACTCCCACACCGACACGTCAAAACTGCACGGCGTCTTTTGCGCCACCACATCCTGTGCAGTGAGCGGATAGTGGTTTTGCATCCACAGCAGGCGGTTGACGATAGCGGTTTGTCCGACCATCACCCCTTTCGGGCGGCCAGTGGAGCCAGAGGTAAAGATGATATAGGCGGTCTGTTCCGGCGTGCTCAGGTGCAGCGGTTCGCTACCCAGCACAGGTAATAGTGTGTTGTAACTAAAGCTGGCCAGCGGAAGATGGCTGAAGCGCGGGAGCTGGTCGTCGGTGGCGATCAGCAGCGACGGCTTCGCATCCTCGAGCATCATCTGCAGGCGGTCGTCGGGATACCCGGTGTCCAGCGGCAGCCACGCGGCCCCCGCCTCGACGATGGCATGAAGCGCCAGGGTCAGGAACACCGAACGCGGCAGCGCCACCGCCACGCTGTCGCCGGGTTTGACGCCGCGTGCACGCAGGAGCGTCGCCAGAGCCACTACCTGCTCGCGCATCTGGCGATAGGTCAGGTTGTACTGGGCATCAGCCAGCGCCGGGGCGTCCGGGGTTTTCGCAGCCTGCTCCGCTACCAGCGTGCTCAGGGTGGTCAGCGGCAGCGGGACCGCAGTCTGGTTGATGTTCTCCAGCAGGCGGTACTCGTCATCAGAGAGGGTTTCCGCCTCGCCGCAGCGCAGGTCGCTGTTGGCGGCAAACTGGGCCAGCAGGGCATGCAGGCGTTCGACATGGCGCACCAGAGCGGCTTCATCGTAACGCTGTTTGTTGGCGAGGATCTCAATGCTCAGCCCGCCCTGTTCGTCCGGGAATAGCGCCATTTCGAGATCATTCACCGGACCGGTCGCCAGGGTATGCGTCACCGCCTGTACGCCGTCGAGATCCAGCTGGTAATCGAACACTTTGACGTTAAACACCGGGCCAAACAGCGCTTCATCCCGGGCAGCTCCCCCGCTGTCGCGGACGATCTGCTCGGCGTCGTAACGCTGGTGGCGGCGCATTTTTTTCATCTGTCCGGCCAGCCGCTGGGCCAGCTCCGGCAGGGTTTCCTGCGGGTTGATGTTCACGGCCAGCGGCAGCACGTTGAGCACCGGGCCAGTCGCGGTCAGCGCCGCAGAACCCATTCGGCGCATAAAGATAAAACCGGCAGCATAATTCATGCGCCCGGTCAGACGGGCGAGCCACAGGGCCACCAGCGCCAGGGCCAGATCGGTTCGCTGGGTCTGGCTGGCATGGGTCAGCTTGCTGAATGCGCGGCGGTCAGCGGTCAGCTTCAGGCGCAGAATGTCAGTGGTGGCCGCGCGTCCCGGCAGCGGTGCGCTGGAGAGCGACACCGGTGGCGGCAGCTGTTTGCGCTGCTCAGCCCAGAAGGCACCGTCCCGGGTATAGGCCTCGCTGTCGCGGTAGCGCTGATACTCTTCCACCACTTCGGCAAACGGGGTAAACGGAGACGCTGGCGTGGTTTCGCCTTGCGACCAGGCGCGGTAAATAGCTACGATCTGGCGGGTAATGGCCGGGAAACTGAAGCCATCCACCACTAAATGGTGATAGCGCTGATACCAGTACCAGCGGTTATCCGCCACCTGAATCAGCAGATGGAAGGCCAGCGGCTGCCCGCTGTCGACGCACAGATTCTGATTCAGATCGGCGTGCATTGTCGCCAGCGCGGCACTGTGCGGATCGGCGTCGGCACGCAGATCGACAATCTGCGGCTCCGGCAGTTGGAACGCGTCGTCCACCCACTGCCAGATTTCGCCGTTATCTTCGGCAAAACGGGTGCGCAGGGTATCGGCCTGCATCATGCCCGCCACCACCGCTTTCGCCAGCAGCGGGGCGTCAAGCGGGCCGTTCAGCTCGACGTAATGCGCCACACTCCAGGCATTGGGCAGGTCGGAAAGCTGTTCCGCCATCCAGATCCCCGGCTGGGCGGCAACGAGAGGATGTTGTGCGCTCATGATTTCACCTGTGCAAAATGGGCCGGGATAAGGGTTTGCCAGTGGGTGACAAGCCACTGCTGACACGCCTCCTGCGACTGCGGCTCGCACACCACGCGCCAGCCGTCGGGCAAGGCGCACTGCTGCGGCCACAGGCTGTACTGCTGCTGACCGTTTTGCACAATGGCGAACAAACCCTGCGGATCGTCGAAGGGGTTACTGAATTCCATACCAGACTCCGTTATTGAATAAGCGGCTGCCAGAGAGTCATCAGCCCCTGCGTCAGCCCTCCCCGCCAGCAAAGTGCATCATGTCCACCGTCAACCGGACGCCAGACAACCGGCGGCTGCGCGTGCTGTAGTTCGGCATACAGCGCCTGAGCGGCGCGGTAAATCAGCGGTTCACGTCGCCCCGCCTCCAGCACGATGCGCAGGCCCTGCACCGACAGGTTTTGGTTTTTAAGCTGTTCGATAATCACGCCGTCCTGGTTCGCGCCGCGATGCGGCCACCAGAAGGAGCCCGACTGGCTGAGCACGCAGCCAAAGCGCTGGGGCCAGTTTAGGCCGGCGTACAGCGCGGAGAGGCCGCCAAAGCTCTGCCCGGCCACCACCGTGCGATCGGCGCGGTCGCTGAACGGGGCGAGTGCATGAATTTTTGGCAAGAGCTCTTCCTGCACCGCCAGCCAGAAGTCGGGGTTACAGGGTAGCTCGCGGCTGCGGTGGGCGGTGTCGATAACGTCAATTAAGACATAGACGGCGGGCGGCAATTGATTGCTGTGAGTGAGCGCGGTCAGCGCGGGCCATACCGGCATGCTTTCGGCCCAGAACTGCCCGTCAAGCAGCACCGCCAGCGGGCGCTCGTGCGGGGTTTCCTCGCCACTCGTGAAGATCCACACCCGACGCGTATTGCCCAGCCTTTCGCTGGTCCAGGAGATGCACTGGGGTGGCGGGTACGACGCGTCGGGACGATCCCAACCGGGCTGCAGCGGGGCCTGCGGCATTTCGAGCGCCGAGACCGGGTGCCCGCGTCCACCGCGCCAGTGCTGTGGGTTAAGCGGATCGGCAATGGCGTTGGGCAGCAGTTTGCGCCAGCCTTCGCGCAGGGCCATGCGATCCGGCGGATCGGTGGCAAACACTGACTCAACGAAATCGTCGTCATGTTCAGAGGGGATAAAACAGTAGCTTCCGCGCCAGCTGGGGCTGAACTCACCCTGCCACTGCCAGATGTCAGTATCGGCAATGCGCACCAGCGTCTGCGGGCGGGCGTTGTGGTGGTGATCGGTCACACCTGTGATGTAGAGCCACACCCGTTTGAGCGGCGAGGTGTGCTGCGTTCCACCGGGGTCACGCCACCAGAACGTGACTTTATAATGATCCCCTTCCGGCACCCTTTCAGGCCCTTTTTTTGCCTGCCACCAGGCATTGCTTCCCGCTTCCAGCGTTGTCACCGAGTTAACCCCAAGACCTGTTCTGTTTTTTTGATAAAAGATAAACAATATCGATAATATTATTGATAACTATTTTCATTTGCAATAGCGTATGGGCGCGCTGTGGGAAGCGCGAACAATTTATAGCCATGCCCTGCACTGCGTACGGACTCAGGAACGAGGCGTTTTCGCAAATTGCGGGCGATATCATGCCGTCTCCTCACCCGTTAGGGAATGGAGCCATGGGGAATACGGCACCGAAAAGCAGGACATACAATGAATAACAAGCTTCACTCTCTGGCCTTACTGGTCAATCTGGGGATCTACGGTGTAGCACTGCCGGCCATGGCCGCCGACACCGCCGCAACAGAAGATACGATGGTGATCACCGCCGCCGAGCAGAACCTGCAGGCGCCGGGCGTGTCGACCATTACCGCCGATCAGATCCGTAAAAACCCGCCTGCACGCGATGTGGCTGAGATCATCCGCACTATGCCGGGCGTGAACCTGACCGGCAACTCCACCAGCGGCCAGCGCGGTAACAATCGCCAGATTGATATCCGCGGAATGGGCCCGGAAAACACCCTGATCCTGATTGACGGCAAGCCCGTCACCAGCCGCAACTCCATCCGTCTGGGCTGGCGCGGCGAACGTGACACCCGCGGCGATACCGGCTGGGTGCCGCCAGAGATGGTTGAGCGCATTGAAGTGATCCGTGGCCCGGCCGCCGCACGTTATGGCAACGGCGCAGCGGGCGGCGTGGTGAACATCATCACCAAAAAAGTCAGCAACGAGTGGCATGGCGCCTGGAACACCTATCTGAATGCCCCTGAGCATAAAGAAGAGGGCTCCACCAAACGCACCAACTTTAGCCTCAACGGCCCGCTGGGCGGGGATTTCAGCTTCCGCTTATACGGCAACCTTGATAAAACCCAGGCCGACGCGTGGGATATCAACCAGGGCCATCAGTCTGAACGTACCGGCGCCTATGCCGATACGCTGCCCGCCGGGCGTGAAGGGGTTGAAAATAAAGACGTTAACGGCGTGCTGCGCTGGGACTTTGCCCCGATGCAGTCCCTGCAGTTTGAAGCGGGCTACAGCCGTCAGAACAACCTCTACGCTGGCGACACGCAGAATACCAACAATGACAACAGCAGCAGCGGCCTGGTGAAGCAAAACTACGGCAAAGAGACCAACCGTCTGTATCGGCAGAACTTCGCCGTGACCTGGAACGGCGGCTGGGATAACGGCATTACCACCAGCAACTGGGCACAGTACGAACACACCCGCAACTCGCGTCTGGGCGAAGGGCTGGCGGGCGGTCTGGAAGGGCTGTTCAACAGCAACCAGTTTACCGATACCGACCTGTCCGACGTGATGCTGCACAGCGAAATCAACCTGCCGATCGACTTTATCGTGAACCAGAACCTGACCCTGGGCACCGAATGGGATCAGCAGCGCATGAAGGACATGTCCTCCAACGGCCAGGCCCTGCAGGGTGGCGCGGTTCCAGGGATCGACAACAACCGCAGCCCGTATTCCGATGCGGAGATCTTCTCTCTATTTGCCGAAAACAACATGGAGCTGACCGACAGCACCATGCTGACCCCGGCGCTGCGCTTCGATCATCACTCGGTGGTGGGTAACAACTGGAGCCCGTCGCTGAACCTGTCTCAGGGCCTGGGCGACGACTTCACCCTGAAAATGGGTATCGCCCGCGCCTATAAAGCGCCGAGTCTGTACCAGACCAACCCGAACTACCTGCTGTACAGCAAAGGCCAGGGTTGCTACGCCAGCGCCGACGGCGTCGGCTGCTACATGCTGGGTAACGAGGATCTGAAAGCCGAAACCAGCATCAACAAAGAGATTGGCCTGGAGTGGAAACGCGACGGCTGGCTGGCGGGCGTGACCTGGTTCCGTAACGACTACCGCGACAAGATTGAAGCCGGTTACGCGCCAGTAGGTCAGACCTCACTCGGCAAAACCAAAACGGATATCTACCAGTGGGAAAACGTACCGAAAGCGGTAGTTGAAGGTCTGGAAGGCACGCTGAACGTACCGGTCAGCGATGCGGTTAACTGGACAAACAACATCACCTACATGCTGCAGAGTAAGAACAAAGAGACCGGCGACCGTCTGTCGATCATCCCGGAGTACACGCTGAACTCGACCCTGAGCTGGCAGGTACAGCAGGATCTGTCGGTCCAGTCTACGTTCACCTGGTACGGCAAGCAGCAGCCGAAGAAGTATAACTACAAGGGTCAACCGGCGACCGGTTCTGAGCTGGACGAAGTCAGTCCGTACAGCATCGTGGGCATGAGCGCGACCTGGGACGTGACCAAATACGTCAGCCTGACCGGCGGCGTGGATAACGTCTTCGACAAGCGCGTATGGCGTGCGGGTAACGCCCAGACCACCGGGAATACCGCGACTGGCGCGTACATGTACGGTGCGGGGGCTTATACCTATAACGAGCCAGGCCGTACATGGTATATGAGTGTCAATACGCAGTTCTGATGAGCGCGTTAAGGCAACGTGAGTTGTCATGCTCATCAGTTACGTATTGATGAATGATCCGTTCACCTTAGGTTCAGCAGAATATAAGGTGAACGGGTGAAGCCCCTGACCTGCTCCCTCCGCTGTGAGCGAGGAGCTGACGATGCTATCTTTATCACTCTCCGAGCGTTGATAAGGTATCGACTGATATGGAATTGACATTATCAGGTGGGTGTTTATGCGGGTTTATCAGATTCACAGCGATTAACCCTGCTTCCTCTCATTCCTGCTCCTGCGATATATGCCAGAAGCATTCCGGTTGTCAGACCGCAGTATGGCTTGAATTCCACTCGGCGGATGTTAAATGGACGGGTGAAGGGGGCACGCCTTCTCTGTTCCGCTCATCTACGCGTTCATCCAGAGCATTTTGTGCCAGGTGTGGCAGTTCAGTCGGTGCTATCGACGACACTCCGGTGACTGCATTGCTAAGCGGTATTTTTGATCACAATGAATGCGCCATGTTTTCGCCACAATCTCACTCATTTCAGGATATGAAGCCTGAATGGTGGAGAAAAATCATGCCTGATACCGCTCTATAAATAACCGAGTACCGCGCAATATTCTGAATGTTTATGTTGTCATAAATGGAATAATACTTATGAATATCTATACAAGATCAGCTCTACTTTCTGATGTTGATAGTATTTTCGACGTTAGAACCTCGGTTATCGAGAATCATCTGAGCCGCGAAGAAATGCAGCAGATGGGGATTAACGAAAGCGTCGTTGCCGATCTGATACAACAGCGTCGATGCGCATGGGTTGCAACCGTAAACGACAACGTCGTGGGCTTCTCAATGATTTTGCCGGATGAAGGATGTCTTTTTGCGGCGTTTGTTCTGCCGGAATATGAAGGCAGGGGTATTGGCCGAAGCCTTGTTGAGCTGGCCGAGCATGAATTGTTCAAACATCATGAGATTGCCTGGCTGGAAACGGATAAAAATAGTCGTGCAGCGCGATTCTATTTACAACTGGGCTGGGGTAATAAAAAGATTATAAATGGTACTGATATCAGATTAGAGAAATGTCGCGGTGTTTAATCAACAATAATAATCATCGATGTTCGCTTCTGGTGCGAGGTGGAAGAAGGTCCGCTGTGAGCGAAAAGCGGAAGTTCGCAATTTTGAACACCGCACAAGGCACATAACTAGCATTATTATATTTTGTTAAAAAGGAAATTTTTTCTATGTCTAAACACGAAAGTTACAATGGCGTTTTTATTTCAAACAACGGTCAATTTTCTGGGTTTCTTAAAATTTCGGCTCCCCATTGTCCCGGGTCGTCAGCCCAATTGCGCTAACCGGCACGCCGATAAGCTCCGCCGACTCGCCAGAGGCGGCATTTCGGGCCTGGCGGCTTGGCCTTTGTAAAAAAAAACAACCTAAATCAAATTTTTGCAGTTAAATACTGTGCGAGTCAATAATTGATATTGTTTTAGATAATTACTTTTAATGTCTTACGTGTTAATGTAATTTTCTGAATCTAAACTATTTCATTTCCCATTTGGTTTTCTCTGTAATGCTGTCGGGTTGTTCTTGAACAATCAAATATTAATTATAAGGATATCAAAGTGACTAAATATATTTTCAGTATCAAAGATTTAATTTTATCAAAAAACGCACAATTTTTTAAGATAAAGAAACCTTTATCTCGAAATAAAATAATAAATCTATTCAGAAGTGTCTCCTCGATAAAAGATGGTGTCTTTCTTATAAATAAAATTAAATCTGAAGATGTTGTAGATAATGAAAATTTAACTTACTCTTTGGTGTCTTTTAAAATTATGGAAGAGCCTTCATTTCTACAAGGCACTAGCATTTCAGAAAGCAAGTATGCGTATCTAATGATCTTGGAGGTTCAGGATTTTTTAATAATATCGAAGAAAAATGTTGATGCAATTGAAAGCGAGTTGGAAAAGTTCATAGAATACTTTGAGTTTGATAAATTTTCAAATTTTAATGGAAGGCTGAATCCTGAGTATGAAAAGATTAGCATGAGGAATATGTCACTGTCAGATTCAGTGATCAGAAATAGAACAGTGGAAGCAAAAAACCTAAGTGGCATTCTTTCTCCTAACACGACTGGACGTTCAATTCCAGGGGCATTTAGAGTCAAGACAGGAAATGATATATTTACTTTAACGCCAAATACTTCACGAATAGGCTACAAAGATAAAAAAGTGGATTTTTTTAATTTCTGTTCATGGGCAATAGCTACAGTAAATGAATTATCCAACACAGCCTCATTGTCAAGTAAGTTAATGACAGGTTTCTCTTCCCCTATTACTTTGAGTGAATTATTAGCAAAAAAAGTCAAGCCAAAAGCTATTTTTATAGATCTTAGCGAGTTGGATGATATGGTACGTGGCACGTCCCATACTTTGACACTAACAAAAATTGTGCCTCATGGAACTGTGACGTTAAGTTCTGTTGAACTTGATAAAATTTTCAATGGATTTAAATCAACATATTTCTTAGATGGTGAAACGCTAACCAATTCAAGATTCAAATTCAAATGTCGTCTAAGATTCAATACTAAGGTTGTGACTATAGTATCCAAATATCTCGATGGTATAATGATTAGTGAAAATGGTTCTCAGTTGATGTCGCTTAGTAAATATATTAACAAGTTTAAGCCATTAACTATAACCTTCGATTCCCCCCAATATTGCTATCATGGTCGTTCGTGTTTTGAAGATAAGACGATGTTAAATAATTTGAATATTTTCCTGTCCGTTTTTGATGATAGCTTTGATTTTTCAACAATCAGATCGGAAAAAGAGAAAGATGATAAGCAATCTTATCCAGCAAATATTAAAAGATTTCCAGTGAGATCGCTATTTAGACGAGTGGAAAATATCTATTCAAATAAAGGTGTTATTGTAATTTGTGATGATATGAATGATGAGTGGGCCGACCATATTGTGCTGGATATCACAACAGGAAATCCATCCATAAAGTTTATTCATGCTAAATATATTAAAAAAGAGAGCTATGGCGCCAGTAATTTTCATGAAGTTATAAGTCAAGCTTTGAAAAATATTGGCAGATTGCATTCACCAAAAGAAATTTACCTTGATAAATATGATAATGAATGGTCTTCAAAATATTTAAAAACGCAGATTAGTAGAGTTAGACCAATTGGAACTTCCAAGAATGACATTGAGTTAGCTCTTGACAAAATTAATGAGAGTCCGAAAACCAATAGGGAGTTAATATTAGCCACTCCCTTTTTAAGAAAAAAAATGTTAATGGATGAGGTGGAAATCATCAAGAAAAATCAGTCAGCCAAACCTTATACGGTTCAGCTAATCTGGCTTATAAATACATTTTTGAGTGCATGTATTGAGTACGGAGTAAAACCCAGTATTCTATGTAAGAAGTGAATTGAATTATCCAAGGCTGGCTGTTTATATAGGCCAGCTTGCTTTCTTTAATATTTAGGAATTTAATTTAAAGTGAAATTAGTCCCATTTATTAACATTGCTAACTTTAGCCAAATTCCTAAATCCCATCTCCCGCCTCACAATTCCTTAATTCAAATTAGACGTTCCCCGCGCAATACATAGCAAGTTCTTGATAACAATGGTATGGAACTGAACGCTGAGTGCCTAGTAGGTAAGAAGATGGGGTATATGGCCTGATATTTGAGTCCTGGGGACCGGCGCATAGAAACAAATATTATAATGTTGCCTTCAATTATATCATTGAACGACTTATTGATTACGGGGTAAACAAAGTCATTGTGTATTTGGCCTCATCACCAATCAGAAGACATATAACATCTATAGTTGAAAGAAAAATACATCCTGATGAGTATTTTCCTTTAGTGGGAAACTACCCTTCCGATATTCTCCAAGAAATGTGTATGTATCAGACTCATTTTGAGCAGTACTGGTAAAAAAGATGCACCATCAGGGAACAGAACTAAGCGAGTTATGAAAAATGTTCCTAGTGTCAATAGTGCTGAATTTTGGAAATCTATCATTTACGGAGATACATCAGTGCTTTTCGAGCCTACTGATGATGAGAGTGTTTTAAGTAAAATGGTCAGTAAGCTAATAAAAATTCCTTTGAACGAGCCCGAGGGATATAAAACACCTGGAACATTAGAAAGAGTTCAGAAGGTTTATATTCGGGATCCTGCTATGAAAGCTTGGATATTGCAAAAGAGTAAGGGAGTTCGTGAAAGATGTGGTGAAAATGCACCGTTCTTAATAGATGGCGATACCCCATATCTCGAAGTGCATCATGTGATACCGCTTTCTTTATCTGGTGCTGACACCATAAGCAATTATGTTGCACTATGCCCGAATTGCCATCGGGCATTGCATTACAGCCATAATTCGGAAGAGCTGATTGAGGAACTTTATATAAACATAAAAAGATTGCAAAGATGAGTGTTTCGTTTTGCTGGGATACTTATAGGTGAGCAACTTCCGCTCCTGGCACAGAGCGGACAGACTCAATTCGCACCGATTGACGTACCGGCCTCAGTCAGCGCGGCCTTAACCTCTGTGGTTGCATCCACCGAGGCTGTACTGAACCCTGGCTCCTGAACTTTGCATCAAACGTCGGGAAGTTTAAAACGATGAAATACCCTGTATCAGCCCGGCAGGCATTGCTAACATAGACCTCCCTTTTTTGTCCGTTACGAGAAGCCCATGTTCACTACCCACGCCACCTTTCTTCTCGCCGGACAGACTGTTCACCACATCACCTTCGATCCCTCAACCTTCAACGACGCCGATCTGCTTTGGCTCCCGCATTATCATCAGTTGGCAGACGCCGGGCGCAAGCGCAAAGCCGATCACCTGGCCGGGCGCATCGCCGCCTTTCATGCTCTGAACGGGCAGACCGTTCCTGGCATTGGCAACAATGGGGAACCGCTGTGGCCGACAGGCATCACCGGCAGTATTTCCCATAGCGGAACGCAGGCCGTGGCGATATGTCGCCAAAATGGGTTAACAGGCATCGATTGCGAAGCAATCATCGCCGAAAAAGAATCTCGTGAAATTCAGGACGGCGTAATTCATCCGCAGGAAGCGCAGCTGCTGGCTCAAAGCGGTCTGCCTTTCGATCTGGCCTTTACCCTCACCTTTAGCGCCAAAGAGAGTCTGTTTAAGGC
>RCUO01000559.1_pt1 | contig 18200 bp, 18 predicted proteins | sample 2166161 | NCBI WGS metagenome assembly RCUO01 (sample SAMN09932617, study PRJNA488358) | compost metagenome | feature: garden; material: soil; isolation source: compost soil in cyclohexanecarbonitrile-enriched culture | place: Germany: Experimental Botanical Garden Goettingen | collected 2016-01-27 | reverse complement strand
TCGTATATCTGGTCGCTGAAAGCGGGCGATAACGTCACGATTTCCGGACCGTTTGGCGAGTTCTTTGCCAAAGAGACCGATGCCGAAATGGTCTTTATCGGCGGCGGTGCCGGGATGGCACCGATGCGCTCGCACATTTTCGACCAGCTTAAGCGCCTCGGCAGTCAACGTAAAATCAGCTTCTGGTACGGAGCGCGCTCGCTGCGCGAAATGTTCTATCAGGAGGAGTTCGAACAGCTGGCGCGGGACAACCCGAACTTTAGCTTCCACATTGCGCTGTCCGATCCTTTGCCGGAAGACAACTGGACCGGCTACACCGGGTTCATTCACAACGTACTGTATGAAAACTACCTGAAGCAGCACGCCGCCCCGGAAGACTGTGAGTTCTACATGTGCGGGCCGCCAATGATGAACGCTGCGGTGATTAAGATGCTGCATGATCTCGGTGTGGAAGATGACAACATCATGCTCGATGACTTCGGAGGCTGATGATGGTGACCTTTTTGCTGACCTTTGCGGTGTTTGTGCTGGTGATCTTCGCCATGTCGCTTGGCTGGCTGATTAAGCGCAAGAGCATTCAGGGCAGCTGCGGTGGGATCGCCTCGCTGGGGCTGGAGAAGGTCTGCGATTGCCCGGAGCCCTGCGACGCGCGTAAAAAGCGTATGGAACGTGAAGCCCGGCGGATCCTGTAAATTGTCCCCCAGGCCCGGTATGACGACCTCATCGCCGGGCCATATCACCACGTGCTTCTCAATCCTCATCTTCCACTGTATACTTATCCAGTGAAAGGTGAGGGCTTACTATGCGCAAAATCATCCATGTTGATATGGACTGTTTTTTTGCGGCGGTGGAGATGCGTGATAATCCGGCGCTGCGGGATATTCCCATTGCCATCGGCGGGAGCCGCGTCAAGCGCGGGGTGATCAGCACTGCGAACTATCCGGCACGCAAATTTGGCGTACGCAGCGCCATGCCCACCGCGATGGCGCTCAAGCTCTGCCCGCATCTCACCTTATTGCCCGGCCGCTTTGAGGCATACAAAGAAGCCTCCCACCATATTCGGGACATCTTCTCCCGCTATACCTCCCTGATTGAACCTCTGTCGCTGGACGAAGCCTATCTCGACGTTACCGACAGCCTGCACTGCCACGGCTCCGCCACGCTGATGGCGCAGGAGATCCGCCAGACCATTGCCCGGGAGCTCAACCTCACCGCCTCGGCGGGCATCGCACCGGTTAAGTTTCTGGCTAAGATCGCTTCGGATCTCAACAAGCCTGACGGCCAGTACGTCATCACCCCTGATGAGGTTCCGGCATTTATTAAAACGCTCTCTCTTGGCAAAATTCCCGGCGTCGGCAAAGTGTCTGCGGCAAAGCTCGAGAGCATGGGCCTGCGCACCTGCGAAGACGTGCAAAACAGCGATCTGGCGATGCTGCTTAAGCGCTTTGGCAAGTTTGGTCGGGTGCTGTGGGAGCGCAGCCAGGGGATTGATGAGCGTGGGGTCAATAACGAGCGGCTGCGTAAATCGGTGGGCGTAGAACGCACGCTGGCTGAGGACATTCATGACTGGGCGGATTGCGAAACGATTATTATCGAACAGCTTTACCCTGAGCTGGAACGGCGACTGGCCAAGGTCAAACCGGATCTGCTGATCGCCCGTCAGGGCGTCAAACTCAAGTTCAACGACTTCCAGCAAACCACCCAGGAACACGTCTGGCCGCGACTGAATAAAGAGGATTTAATTGCGACGGCGAGAAAAGCGTGGGAAGAGCGGCGGGCAGGGCGGGGAGTTCGTCTGGTGGGGCTACACGTCACGCTGCTGGATCCGCAGCTGGAGCGCCAGCTTGTATTAGGGCTGTAAAAAAGCCCGGTGGCGTTAACGCATACCGGGCCTACAAATACCGCTTAACCTGTTGGCCCGGCAAACGCAGCGCCGCCGGGCCACAGACGGCGGGTTACTTCACCGGAATAGCTTTCAGCAGCTCGGTCAGCAGGGTCCAGTAATGGCCCACGCTTTCGATATGCACCTGTTCATCCGGGGAGTGCGGACCGGTAATGGTTGGCCCGATAGACACCATGTCCATCTCCGGGTACGGCTTCTTGAACAGACCGCATTCCAGACCAGCGTGGATCACCTGAATGTTCGGCGTGCTGTTGAACAGACGCTGATAGGTTTCACGTACCAGCGCCATCACCGGCGAGGTCGCGTCCGGCTGCCAGCCCGGGTAGCTGCCCTTGGCGGAAGTTTTCGCGCCAGACAGTTTGCCCAGTGATTCCAGCATGCTCACCACGTACTCTTTTCCGCTGTCGATCAGGGAGCGGATCAGGCAGATGATCTCTGCGCTGTCGTCACCCATGGTCACGACGCCGACGTTCAGGGAGGTTTCTACCACGCCTTTCGCCACGTCAGAGTTGCGGATCACGCCGTTTGGCGTGGCGTTCAGCAGCTGAACAAAGCGGTCGCGGGACTGTTCAGTCAGCGCGGCTTTATCCGTGGTGACCGCTTCAAGAACCACGTTCAGGTTCTTCTCTTTCGCTTCCAGCTCGTTTTTCAGGATCTCCAGATAAACGGCAGACAGGCTTTTCAGCGCATCGACTTTATCTGCCGCAACCGCCACGGTAGCAAAGGCTTCACGCGGGATCGCGTTACGCAGCGTACCGCCGTTGAAGTCCACCAGACGCAGATCCAGCTCAGCAGCATGACCGGCCAGGAAGCGGGCCAGCAGCTTGTTAGCATTGCCCAGACCTAAGTGAATATCACCGCCGGAGTGACCACCTTTTAGCCCTTTCAGCGTCAGCTTATAGGTCTGGAAACCGGCCGGGATCGCTTCGCGGGTCAGCGGCAGGGTGGAGATAAAGTCGATCCCGCCGGCGCAACCCATGTAGATTTCGCCTTCCTCTTCGGAATCGGTATTGATCAGGATGTCAGCCTGCAGCCAGTTCGCCTGCAGACCAAACGCGCCATCCATACCCGCTTCTTCGGTCATGGTCAGCAGCACTTCCAGCGGACCGTGCTCAACGCGCTCATCCGCCAGCACCGCCAGCGCAGAGGCCATCCCGATGCCGTTATCGGCGCCCAGTGTGGTGCCGCGGGCTTTGATCCACTCACCGTCGATGTACGGCTGAATCGGATCTTTAGTGAAGTCGTGGACAGTGTCGTTGTTCTTCTGTGGAACCATGTCCAGGTGCGCCTGCAGCACAACCGATTTACGGTTTTCCATGCCTGCGGTAGCAGGTTTACGGATCAGAATATTGCCAACCTGGTCACGCTCGGCATGCAGGCCCTTTTCCTTCGCCCAGCCCATAATGTGTTCGGCAAGCTGTTCTTCGTGATAAGACGGGTGAGGGATGGAGCAGATCTTGGCAAAAATATCCCACAGCGGCTGTGGCGATAGTTGAGACAGTTCAGACACAGTAAGTCTCCTTGTCGATGCCCTGCAGACAGTGTTGCAGGTCACGGGGTTAGCGGGTTTAGAGTCACCACAAGTCAGACTTGCGAGGTGGGGTTGAGAATACCACTTTCTCTGGCGGCTGGTAGGGGTAAGCAAGTAAAAACTCTGCGCTGAACCGCTTAGCACTGGTTTTTAGTGCTTCAGATCTCTATAATCTCGCGCAACCATTTTCCCCCTCGAACACTTTTTAAGCCGTAAATAAACAGGCTGGGATATTTCACATGAGCGAAAAATACATCGTCACCTGGGACATGTTGCAGATTCACGCACGCAAGCTGGCAAGCCGTCTGATGCCTTCTGAACAGTGGAAAGGCATCATTGCCGTTAGCCGTGGCGGTCTGGTACCGGGCGCATTACTGGCACGCGAGCTGGGTATTCGTCATGTCGATACCGTGTGCATCTCCAGCTATGACCACGACAACCAGCGCGAGCTGAAAGTGCTGAAACGCGCAGAAGGCGACGGCGAAGGTTTCATCGTGATTGATGACCTGGTCGATACCGGTGGCACTGCGGTGGCAATCCGTGAAATGTACCCAAAAGCGCATTTCGTCACCATCTTCGCTAAGCCTGCTGGTCAGCCGCTGGTGGATGATTATGTGATTGATATCCCGCAGGATACCTGGATTGAACAGCCGTGGGATATGGGCGTGGTCTTCGTACCGCCAATCTCTGGTCGCTAATCCTCACATTTTTAACGCCCGGCACCGCCGGGCGTTATTGTTTTCGTCCCTGCCGCGTTACAATAGCCTCCTCTGACGTATCTATAGAGGCAGCGCAATGACCCAGGCGAATCTCAGCGAAATTCTGTTTAAACCCAAATTCAAGCACCCGGAAACCTCGACGCTGGTTCGTCGTTTCAATCCTGGCGTCCCGCCTGCAGTGCAATCCACGCTTGATGGAAAAAACATCCCGCACTGGTACCGCATGGTCAACCGCCTGATGTGGATCTGGCGCGGTATCGATCCCCGTGAAATTCTGGATGTGCAGGCGCGTATCGTCATGAGCGACGCCGGGCGCACCGATGAAGGGCTCTACGACACGGTCGTGGGCTATCGCGGCGGCAACTGGATTTACGAGTGGGCCACGCAGGCGATGGTCTGGCAGCAGAAAGCCAGTCAGGAGCCGGATCCCCTGTTGAGCGGTAAGCACTGGCTGCACGCCTCCAATCTCTACAGCATCGCCGCCTATCCGCACCTGAAAGGTGACGAACTGGCTGAGCAGGCGCAGGCGCTGGCGAATCGCGCCTACCAGGAAGCGGCCCAGCATCTGCCTGGCCGGATGCGCGAAATCAGCTTTACCATCCCAGGCGGCCCGGCGGTCACCGGCTTCCTGCATATGCCCGATGGCGACGGCCCGTTCCCGACGGTGATGATGTGTGGCGGCCTCGATTCCCTGCAAACCGATTATTACAGCCTGTATGAGCGCTACTTCGCACCGAAGGGGATGGCGATGTTGACCCTCGACATGCCCTCGATCGGCTTCTCGTCGAAGTGGAAGCTGACGCAGGATTCCAGCTTACTCCATCAACATGCCCTGAAGGCACTGGAACAAAACCCGTGGGTGGATCACACCCGGGTGGCGGCGTTTGGCTTCCGCTTTGGTGCCAATGTGGCGGTGCGTCTGGCGTATCTGGAGTCGTCGCGGCTGAAAGCGGTGGCGTGTCTGGGGCCGGTAGTACATGCATTATTAAGCGACCCCGTTCGCCAGGGCAGCGTGCCGGAAATGTACCTCGACGTGCTGGCCAGCCGTCTGGGGATGCACGATGCCTCAGACGAGGCGCTGCGCGTGGAGCTTAATCGCTATTCGCTGAAGACTCAGGGCCTGCTGGGCCGACGCTGCCCGACGCCGATGCTGTCCGGCTTCTGGAAAAACGATCCGTTCAGCCCGGAAGAAGAATCCCGTTTAATCACGTCGTCATCTGTCGATGGCAAGCTACTGGAAGTGCCGTTCAGTCCGGTATATGAGAATTTTGACAAGGCATTGAAGCAGATCACACGTTGGATCCATCAGAGATTGTGTTAGAAGATTGCTAATTTTTGGTGGTTTGGTAAAACAGTGGCTTCACAAAAGGAGATCGCAATGACGTTACCGAGTGGACATCCGAAAAGTAGAATGATCAAGAAGTTTATGGCTCTTGGCCCCTACATCCGTGAAGAACAGTGCGAAGAGACGCGCTTTTTTTTCGATTGCCTGGCCGTTTGCGTTAATGTGAAACCCGCCCCGGAGAGCCGGGAGTTCTGGGGATGGTGGATGGAAATGGAAGCGGAAAAATCACGCTTCACCTACAGCTACCAGTTTGGCTTGTTCAATAAAGAGGGCCACTGGCAGGCAACGACCATTAAGGATCCGGAAGTGTTACAGCGTCTTGAGCATACCCTGCGCGAATTCCACGAAAAAGCCCGCGTTCTGCTGGCGAGCTTCGAGCTCAAGCTGGAGCCTGCAGATGATTTCACCAACCAACCGGTGAAGCTGAAGGCGTAACCTTTGCCATAAGCGACAGACATAAAAAAACCCGGCGCACAGGCAGCCGGGTTTTTTATTATGCGAGTATCAGAACTGGTAGGTCATGCCCACAGCCACGATATCATCGCTGCTTACGCCCAGCGCATTATCGTCATCAATCTGGTTGATTTTATAATCCACGAACGCAGACATGTTTTTGTTGAAATAGTAAGTCGCGCCGACATCAATATATTTCACCAGGTCTTCCGCACCAATTCCTTCAATATCCTTGCCTTTAGACTGGACATAACCCAGGGACGGACGCAGACCAAAGTCAAACTGATATTGCGCAACCACTTCGAAGTTTTGTGCTTTATTGGCGAAGCCACCTGAAATTGGCGTCATATTACGCGTTTCGGTATACATTGCTGCCAGATAAATATCGTTAGCGTCATATTTCAGACCGGTGCCCCAGGCTTCGGCTTTATCGCCCTGGCCACGCGCCAGCAGGTTCTGAGCATTGGTACGGTCAGAGTTGGTGTACGCGCCGCTGATAGCAAAGTCGCTGCCGCCAAAGTCATAGGTCAGAGAGGTGCCGACGCCGTCGCCGTTCTGTTTCTTGGCTTCGCGGCCTTCGTTTTTGCCCTGATATTGCAGGGTCATATCCAGACCGTCGATAGCACCGAAGAAGTCGGAGTTACGGTACGTTGCCAGCCCGCTTGAGCGTTTGGTCATAAAGTTGTCAGTCTGCCCGGAGGAGTCGCCCCCGAATTCCGGGAACATATCGGTCCAGGCTTCAACGTCGTACAGGGCACCGAGGTTACGACCGTAGTCGAAGGAACCGAAGTCCTTCAGCTTAATACCGGCAAAGGCCAGACGAGTTTTCTGCGTTGCGTCGCTTTCGGCTTTGTTGCCAGAGAATTCTGCTTCCCAGCGACCATAACCGGTCAGCTGATCGTTAATCTGGGTTTCGCCCTTAAAGCCGAAACGCACGTATGTCTGGTCGCCATCTTTGGCGTTGTCATCACTGAGGTAATGCATAGCTTTCACTTTACCGTACACGTCCAGCTTATTTCCGTTCTTATTAAAAACTTCAGCTGCCTGTACAGATGCGGAAGAAACGACGCCCATTACCATCAATGCCAGAAGACTCTTTTTCATTTTCAATCCTGATATTTAAAAACGCGCTAAAATTCGCTGAACAGTAAGCTCATGCTTTTGTTCCGTGAAAAAACAGGAAGGGTTGTAACTTTTTGCAATGAAAGTTTTATGACAATCTCAGAATAATTTTAAATATCTGTGTTTATTTATTTCAGTAATAAAACTGTCAACTTGTGCCGCTACGCTTGCTGATCGCGCGCAACAAAGTGTTTCGCTTTGTGCGAAGGCGGTTGGCAACGAGCGCCAGTCCTGATAAAAAGTCTGATTGATATCATTTCCCTATAGTTAAACGGCAGAGAATCATGAGTGACAGCCAGACGCTGGTGGTAAAACTCGGTACCAGTGTGTTAACAGGCGGATCGCGCCGCCTTAATCGCGCCCACATTGTCGAGCTGGTACGCCAGTGCGCACAGCTGCATGCCGCAGGGCATCGTATTGTGATTGTCACCTCCGGGGCGATTGCCGCCGGACGTGAGCACCTGGGTTACCCCGAACTCCCGGCCACCATCGCCTCCAAACAGCTGCTGGCGGCCGTTGGCCAAAGCCGCCTGATTCAACTCTGGGAACAGATGTTCTCCATCTACGGCATTCATGTCGGGCAGATGCTGCTGACCCGCGCCGATATGGAAGACAGAGAGCGCTTCCTCAACGCCCGCGACACCCTGCGCGCGCTGCTGGATAACAACATCGTGCCGGTCATCAACGAAAACGACGCAGTCGCTACCGCAGAAATTAAAGTCGGCGATAACGACAACCTCTCGGCGCTGGCCGCAATTCTGGCAGGTGCCGATAAACTGCTGCTGCTGACCGATCAGCAGGGGCTATTTACCGCCGATCCGCGCACTAACCCGCAGGCTGAACTGATTCAGGACGTACACGGCATCGACGATGCCCTGCGCGCCATTGCGGGCGACAGCGTCTCCGGTCTGGGCACCGGCGGGATGGGTACCAAGCTGCAGGCTGCCGACGTCGCCTGCCGCGCCGGGATCGACACTATCATCGCCGCAGGCAGCCGCCCGGGCGTGATTGGCGACGTGATGGAAGGCATTTCGGTCGGGACCCGTTTCCACGCCGAAGCCACCCCGCTGGAAAACCGCAAACGCTGGATTTTCGGCGCACCGCCCGCGGGCGAGATCACCGTTGATGAAGGTGCCACCGCCGCAATTCTGGAAAGAGGCAGCTCATTGCTTCCTAAAGGGATTAAAAACGTGACAGGCAACTTCTCACGTGGTGAAGTGATCCGCATCTGCAGTCTGGAAGGGCGCGACATTGCCCACGGCGTCTGCCGCTACAACAGCGACGCGCTGCGCCGCATTGCAGGCCACCATTCACAGCAGATCGACGCCATTCTCGGCTACGAGTATGGCCCGGTTGCCGTCCATCGCGACGATATGATTATTCGCTAAAGGAGCCAGAAAATGCTGGAACAAATGGGCGCAGCCGCCAAAGCCGCCTCGTACAAACTGGCGCTCCTTTCCAGCCGCGAGAAAAACCGCGTGCTGGAGAAAATCGCAGAGTATTTAGAAGCGCAATCCGCTGAGATTTTACGTGCCAACGAGCAGGACTTAGCCGAAGCGCGTGAAAACGGCCTGAGCGAGGCGATGCTCGACCGCCTGGCGCTGAACCCGGCACGGCTGAAAAGCATCGCCGACGACGTGCGCCAGGTGTGCAGCCTGGCCGACCCGGTTGGGCAGGTGATCGATGGCGGACTGCTGGACAGCGGCCTGCGCATCGAACGTCGCCGCGTGCCGCTTGGGGTGATCGGCGTAATCTATGAAGCGCGTCCGAATGTGACCGTGGATGTGGCTTCTCTGTGCCTGAAAACCGGCAATGCCGCCATTCTGCGCGGCGGGAAAGAGACCTGGCGCACCAACGCGGCCACGGTAAAAGTGATCCAGCAGGCGCTGGAAGAGTGCGGCTTGCCAGCCGGCGCGGTACAGGCGATCGAAAGCCCGGATCGTGCGCTGGTCAATGAGATGCTGCGGATGGACAAGTACATCGACATGCTGATCCCACGCGGCGGGGCAGGGCTGCATAAGCTGTGCCGCGAGCAGTCGACGATCCCGGTGATCACCGGCGGTATCGGCGTGTGCCATATATTTGTTGATGAAACTGCCGAGTTTGACCCGGCCCTGAAGATCATCGTCAATGCCAAAACCCAGCGCCCAAGCACCTGCAACACGGTGGAGACGCTGCTGGTACATGAGCGTATTGCCGACACTTTCCTGCCTGCACTCAGCAAGCAGATGGCCGAGCGCGGCGTCACCCTGCATGCAGATGAAAATGCGCTGGCGCAGCTGCAGTCCGGCCCGGCAAACGTGGTGCCGGTAAAAGTGGAACAGTACGGCGACGAGTTCCTGTCGCTGGATCTGAACGTGAAGATCGTCAGCTGCCTGGACGACGCGATCGCCCATATCCGCGAGCACGGCACCCAGCACTCGGATGCAATCCTCACCCGCACGCTGAGCAACGCGAACCGTTTTGTGAACGAAGTGGATTCTTCTGCCGTTTACGTGAATGCCTCCACCCGCTTCACCGACGGCGGCCAGTTTGGCCTGGGTGCAGAAGTGGCGGTCAGCACCCAGAAGCTGCACGCGCGCGGCCCGATGGGGCTGGAAGCGTTGACCACCTACAAGTGGGTCGGCTTCGGCGATGATACGATTCGTGCGTAAATAAAAAAGGGGTGATGCAAAAACAGGCACTTGATTCATAAGGCCATTGACGCATCACCCACTTAGTTTTAACCTTTTTCCCCGTGGTTACATTCGTAACCGGCCTCTCAGGGCCGATATAGCTCAGTTGGTAGAGCAGCGCATTCGTAATGCGAAGGTCGTAGGTTCGACTCCTATTATCGGCACCATTCTAACGTATCTAAGTTTACTCAAGTTCACTGAAACCCCTTATAAGCTGCGCTTTTCCGCCCCTTTAGTATTTTCTACGTCTAATAAAGATCCCTGAAATCTATAGTCGTTTGGGGGTACTTATGGGGGTATTAGCTGTTCGGTCTGAAGGAGGTACCCCCAAGTGAAACTTAACGCCCGGCATGTGGACGCCGCCAAGGCTAAAGAGAAGGCTTACAAGCTGGCTGATGGTGGTGGTCTGTATCTCTTGATCAAACCTAATGGTGGCAAATACTGGCGGCTCAAATATCTTGTAGCCTGCAAAGATAATCTGTTGGCGCTAGGTGTATACCCTGTAGTCACTGTGGCCGATGCTCGGTCAAAACGTGAAGAAGCGAAAAGAGGTCTCGATCCGATTGAAGTAAACGAGCGGAGCTGATTGCTCAAGAGACTCAGTTAAACCCGTGGCGATTCAGACCCTTCACCGCTTACCATTGCGATATCTTAACGGCGGCAGTTGATAATGACTGGAAAACACGCGGGTGAACGTCTGTTGAGAGTCAAATCCATACTTACACGCGATATCCATTATCGATTCATTGGTCTCAATAAGATCCTTTGCGGCCAGTCTCAGTTTTTTATCTCTGATGTATTTCCCCAGACTGACCTCTTTTACCTGAAAAAAAAGCCGCTGAAGATGCCACTTAGAGTAGCCCGCCCTGGCTGCAACATCCTCAATCCTCAGCGGTTTATGCAAGTTTGAATCAATCCATAACGTTATCTCGTCGATGATGCCTTCTGTTCTTAACATAAATTGACGCTCATTATGAAAGGGTTACGACATCATCCCGGACAGGACAATAACGGTTTATTTATAGATTTCTGCCACGCCATGCAGGCGATTCTTGCCAGTAGCTGACACTATTTTGTAGGTACTGGCCCCTTGTTCATCGGCCTTGCGAGAAAGGGCATTCGATAACTCATTCAGCGTATAAGCATTGCTGGCAGAGACCACGCCGATCTTCTCTTTGCCATCGGTCTGGGTAATGTGAACGGCCGCAGATGCGGCATTCATCGTCATGAACCCCATGAAAAGGAGCGTTGCGCGTGTTGCTTTCATGTTGTTTACCTCTTTAACTCAATATCAGCATCAGGTTGTTATTGCCATGGATGTTTCGCCATGACCTTATCTGGCACTATACCGATCCGGGCTGTCAGCAGACTGACGGCGATATGACAGCCATGTCAGTAACGGCGCTAAAAAGGAAACAGCCCATGCTTAAAGAAAACTTCAATGAACTGCAGATCTTCCTTGTGGTCGCCAGGGAGCGAAGTTTTACCAAGGCGGCAGGCAAGCTCGGGGTGTCCCAGTCGGCGCTGAGCCACGCGATGAAAGCGCTGGAAGAACGCTTAAACATCCGTCTTTTGACCCGCACGACCCGCAGCGTTGCCCCCACAGAAGCGGGCGAGAGAATCATTGCCTGCCTTGAACCACGCTTTGCCGATCTCGAGCAGGAGCTGACATCGCTGGTGCAACTGAATGGCACCGCCTCCGGTAATATCCGTTTATCGGCGGGCGAGCATGCCGCGCGGAGTCTGGTCTGGCCAAAGCTAAAACCCTTTCTCAGGCAATATCCGCAAATCAATGTCGAACTGGTGGTCGATAACGGCTTTGTCGATATTGTTGAGGGGCGTTTTGATGCCGGGATCAGACTGGGTGAAAGCGTTAATAAGGATATGGTTGCCGTCAGGATTGGGCCGGATATGCGGATGGCGGTGGTGGGATCGCCAGACTATTTTGCCATCAACCCGGTTCCTGAAACGCCGCACGACCTGCAGTACCATCGGTGTATCAATATGCGCCTGCCGACAGCCGGTGGTCTGTATCACTGGGAGTTCGAGAGGGAAGGGAAGCCGCTACGTGTCAGGGTTGAAGGGCAGGTAACCTTTAATCTGCTGGCAGAAAGAATTGATGCGGTGTTATCGGGTTTTGGTGTCGCCTGTGTTCCAGAGGACAGGGTTGAGGAATATATCCATTCAGGCGAGCTTATTCAGGTTCTGCAGGACTGGTGTCCGTCGTTCCCCGGGTACTACCTCTATTACCCCAGCCGCAAGCAGCATCCTCCCGCGTTTGCGCTGATGATCGATGCGCTGCGGTATTCAGAATAGCGGGCCCACAATACGCCGCGGGCCCGCTTGTGGATTAACGCCCTACGCGCGCCTGATGCTCTGGCGAATAGCGCTCGCCAACGATTTTTACCGTTTCAAGCGCCTGGGTAACCTGAAGCAAATCCTCCTGAGACAGGAGAATCTCAGCGGCACCCAGGTTTTCCTCCAGCCGATGCAGTTTGGTGGTGCCCGGGATAGGTACAATCCAGGGTTTTTGCGCCAGCAGCCATGCCAGCGCGATTTGTGCCGACGTCACCCCTTTCTCAGCTGCCAGCTCACTCAATAACGCCACCAGCTTTTCATTGGCTTCAATGGCCTCAGCGGCGAAACGCGGTACCGTGCTGCGGTAATCATCTTTGCCAAAGGTGGTACCAGACGTAATCGATCCGGTGAGGAAGCCTTTGCCCAGCGGGCTGAAGGGCACAAATCCAATGCCCAGCTCTTCCAGCAGCGGCAGGATCTCTTGTTCAGGTTCGCGCCACCACATGGAATATTCGCTCTGCAGGGCTGTCACCGGTTGGACGGCATGCGCACGACGAAGGGTCTGGGCACCCGCTTCGGAAAGACCGAAATGCTTAACCTTACCTTCCGCAATCAGGTCTTTCACCGTTCCGGCAACATCCTCAATCGGCACATTGGGATCGACGCGGTGCTGATACAGCAGATCAATGACGTCTGTTTTGAGGCGGCGTAACGATCCCTCAACGGCCTCGCGGATATGCTCCGGACGGCTGTTCAGAATCTGCTGCTTGTTGTCCGCACCGAAGGTAAAACCAAATTTGGTGGCAATAACCACGCGATCGCGAAACGGTTTTAACGCATCACCGACAACCTCTTCATTCAGAAACGGGCCATACACTTCGGCGGTGTCAAAGAAGGTCACACCACGTTCAACCGCTCCACGAATAAGTTCGACCGCCTGGCGGGTGTCTGTTGCCGGGCCGTAGCCGTGGCTGAGCCCCATGCAACCGAGTCCGAGGGCCGACACTTCAAGCCCGGATTTACCCAAATAACGTTTTTGCATGTCATACGTTCCTTTTTGCCGTGGCTTAGACGTCGAGTTTGCGGCCTGCCAGCCATTCAACGCGTGCCGGATCGCGATGGGAGAAGAAGGCGCTGGTTGCGGTATCGATCGCGGTAATCTGCAGCATATCTTCTGCACTGAGCTCGAAATCGAGGATATTGATATTCTCTTGCATGCGTTCTTTACGCACTGATTTTGCCAGCGAAACGATGCCGCGCTGGAAGATCCACCGTAGAACAACCTGACCCACGCTTTTGCCGTATTTCTCACCGATGGCGGTTAATTCATGATGCTGGAACAGCCCGTTTTTACCTTCTGCAAAGGGTGCCCAGGCTTCCGGCTGAATGCCGCGGCTTTTCATCCACGGCACGGCATGCAGCTGCTGATTGAAGGGGTTTACTTCAATCTGGTTAACCGCAGGGGGCACGGTGTTGAAGGCGATAAGATCGGCCAGTCTGTCCGGATGGAAATTGCTGACGCCAATCGCGCGAATCTTGCCTGCCTGTTGCAGCTCTTCCATGGCACGCCAGGCACCGTGGACATCGCCGTAAGGCTGGTGGATCAGATACAGGTCAACATAGTCCAGCTGCAGTCGGTTCAGGGAACGTTCGAACTGCGCTTTCGCACCGTCGTAGCTCGTGTCCTGCAGCCACAGCTTGGTGGTCACAAAGAGTTCATGACGTGCAATCCCGCTCTGTTTCAGCGCGTTCCCGACCTGGGTTTCGTTCATATAGGACGCCGCCGTATCAATCAGGCGATATCCCGTGTCGATAGCATCGATGACGGCGCGCTCGCACTCGGCGGCATCCGTCATCTGAAAGACACCAAAGCCCAGCAGGGGCATGTCGAGACCGTTGTTCAGTTTTACCGTTTGCATGACGTTACCCTTCAGTTGTTGTGTCGATAAAGGATAACGCAGAGTGATTTATTTGATTAGAGGGGGTAATTCGCTAGGGTTTATTAGGTGGATTCATTAATTTGAGGGGGCTGAAGGACGGCTTCGTGCCAGAAGCGGACATTACCTGCTTCGCTTAACCTCATCTGTCATTCAGAGAAGCCATTGTAAGTAATGATAAAATGCTCATGGCATCGTCAGTTGATTTTTATATTCATCAAATACTGTAATTAAATGGTCTGCGATTGCTCTGACTCGTCTTGAACCCGCCAGGTCTGAATGCATCACCAGCCATAGAGGCTGGTCCACACCGATATCAGGATTAACGCAACGCAGACCATTTTTCATTGCCATAAAGTGTGGCAAAACCCCCAGCCCCAGGCCTTCTGAAACTGCGGATAACTGTGCCATGAGTGTGTTTGCTTCCACCCGGCATGGCCTGCCGCGCAGCATCCGTGTTACCCATCGCGCAGCAGGAAGGTGCTGGTGCGTCTCAGACCACCCCACATACTGAGCATTACTCAGCGATAAACCAGCGGGCGTACCTTTCAAATTTTCGATATACGTTTTTGCACCGTATAAACCAAAACCTACGGTTCCCAGACGCTTTAATGTCAGATTACCGGCGTCAGGCTTGACCATGCGAATCGCTATATCGGCATCTCTGCGATGCAGATTGACTGACTGTATACCGCTCAGCACTTCCACACGCAGGTCGGGATATTTTTCTAAAAGCCCTTTCATCGAAGGCAGAATAAAGTGTGTTGCCAGATTGTCCGATGTTGCCAGCCGGACAAGCCCGGCAACATTACCCTGCAGTTTCGCCATCTCACCGAAAGCAAGTCCCGCATATTCAAATGCTTCAGCACGCTCCAGCAGGGCTTCACCATCATCCGTCAGCCGGTACCCGCTCTGGTGCCTGCTGAAAAGCGGTACTGCCAGTGATTTTTCAAGCCGGTCCAGCTTTCTGGAAATCGTTGCAATGCCCATATTCATTGCTTCTGCTGCGCCACTCAGCGTACCCGCGCGGGCGATCGCCAGGAAAACCCGCGTATCGTCCCAGTTGAAATCTGACTTCATGTTTTTTCCGGTTATGGAAAACGGCTCTCCGTTTTCAGGTCTGTTTTATCATTTTGAACAGTATGATACTGCAGCTCTCACAAGGAGATAAATATGCAAACTCGTAATCTGACGTCATCCCTCAACGTATCTGCAATCGGCCTGGGCTGTATGGGTATGAGTGAGTTTTATGGTCCACGCGACGATGAAACATCAATGGCGGTGCTGGATAAGGCTTTAACGCTGGGTATTAATTTCCTGGACACATCTGATACCTATGGACCCTGGCATAACGAGGAATTAATCGGAAAATTTATTAAGACACGTAAACCCGCGCTGAAGCTGGCAACAAAGTTTGGCATTGTGCGCCAGCCCGGCGAATACAAAAGAAGTTTAAGTAATTCACCAGACTATGCGCGCAAAAGTTGCGACGCTTCTCTTAAACGCCTGGGCGTGGATCATATTGACCTCTACTACGTACACCGCATTGATAACAAAACGCCCGTAGAAGATACGATGTCTGGACTGGCGAAGATGGTGCAGGAAGGAAAAATTGGGCACATCGGTTTATGCGAGGTGAGTGCTGATACGCTCAGGCGTGCTCATGCAATCCATCCCGTGTCAGCAGTACAGACCGAGTATTCCCTCTGGAGTCGTGAAGCAGAGGTTAGTGTACTCCCGCTGTGTAAGGCTCTGGGCGTCGGGTTCGTGGCTTATTCGCCACTGGGCCGTGGCTTTCTGACGGGCAGATTTCAGCATGAACCGGTTCCGGGAAAGGAAGATTTCCGCAGCACGCTTCCCCGCTTCCAGCCGGAGAATCTTGCCATAAACCACTCCCTGGTTGATCTTATAAAAGCTCTGGCAGTTAACAAAGACTGTAATCCTTCACAGATAGCGCTGGCCTGGTTACTTGCTCAGGGCGAAAACATTGTGCCGATACCCGGCACATGCAATCTCAACCATCTGAGTGAAAACGCCGGCGCACTGGATGTTCATCTCAGCTGCGCTGAACTGAAAGCGCTGCGTGCCGCCGTATCCGCCATTCCCGTTGTCGGAGAACGATACACGCCAGAAGGAATGAAAGGCGTGGGTGTCTGAACCCGGCCGGCCCAAAAGCTTCGCCCAGACTTCTCCCGGTATATTTTAAGAGTATTGATTACATGAACGACACCGTTTTAAACGCAAGCCCGGTGCCTGCTCGCGCTTGGGTAGCTGTAGCAGCGCTCGGTATAAGTGCATTTTCGATTGTGACCAGCGAACTTGCGCCTGTCGGCATGCTCAGCATGCTAGCAAAGGACCTGAACCAGACTGAATCGGGCACGGGCCTTGTCGTGACTGCATACGGCTGGGTTGCGGCTCTGGCAGCGCTTCTGTCTGGATTGATACCAGTGAAGATTTCACGTAAGTCTTTATTAGTGACTCTTATGGTGGTTCTTGCTCTGTCCTGTATGGCGGCGACGCAGTCTCACTCGATGACCCTATTTATGAGTGCACGTATGGCAGGAGCTTTGGCACATGGTGCTTTCTGGGCTTTGATTGGAGCAGTGGCTTCACAGCTTGTTCCGGCTGAAAAACTTGGGTTGGCCACCTCAGTCATTTTTGGCGGTGTTTCGGCTGCCAGCGTTCTGGGTGTGCCGCTGTCCAGTTTTATTGCGGATATGGCCGGATGGCGCAGTGCGTTTACTGCGATTTCTCTGCTATCACTTGCCGCCGCCTGTGCTCTATTCTGGACGCTCCCCACACTGTCTGTGACACAACCACTGAGGCTGCGTGTTTATTACGGGATAATCAAAAATCCGGTGCTCCTTTCCCTCTATGGTGCCACTGCCTGCATTATTTCGGCTCATTTTGCGGCATTCACTTACCTCCAGCCACTGCTGACGAAGGCTCAGGAAGTACCGACGGCTTCCATTTCTGGTCTACTGCTGATGTCCGGGCTCTCCGGTCTGGCAGGAAATATCATTGCCGGAAAGCTGATCGACCGTCATATCAAAGGGCTGATTTTCACTTCACTGCTCCTGAGTGCAGCAGCGCTCGGCATGCTTGGTATGAAGAGCGCCGCACCACTGACTTTCTGGATCACAGGCATACTGCTCGCAGTTTGGGGCATGGGTATCGCCATTGTATTCGTTGGGTTGCAGACATGGTTGCTCCGTAGCGCCGGGGATGCCGTACAACCGGCGTCCGCCATTTACGTTGCAATTTTTAACGCAGCCATCGGCACCGGTGCGCTTGCGGGAGGCCAGGTGTTAGCCGTAAAAGGTCTTCAGGGCATGACCGTACTTGCAGCGGGCGTCATTGTATGCAGCATAGCTCTTGTAGCAATGCTGAAAAGCCCCACGAATAAGCTCAGGCCTGAAAGGTCGTAACCGAATTCAAAAGACGCATTAACCGGAAGTAATAAAATGAAGGGGCATGTCAGAAGAGGCGTTCCCTTATTTTATAAGGTAGATTTTATCAGAAACAGAATACGTCCAGTTCGTTAAAGAGTATTAGCCCGCAGGATGAGACCTATCCGAAGCTACAACTCCTGAGGGTTTATTTAATCGCTTTAGAATCGCCAACTTCCGCTTTTCGCTCATGAGGGACAATCATACTTAAATCTCCTACATTGCGGGAGGTTTGAGCATGAACACGTCACCGTGGAACAAAAATCGTATCATCGGACAAAAAAGACCGCTTCAGATATCTCATATCTGGGGGATTCGAATCAGACTTGAACTGGAAGGCAAAACGCGCGATCTAGCCCTGTTCAACATGGCTTTAGACAGTAAACTTCGGGACTGTGATTTGGTAAAACTCAAAGTATCAGATGTTGCATATGGCAGTTCTGTTTCGAGTAGAGCAACGGTGTTACAACAGAAAACCGGTAGCCCCGTCCAATTTGAGATAACCAAAGTGACAAGAGAAGCAGTGGCAGCGCTAATAAAGCTGAGCAATCTGCACAGTAAAGACTACTTGTTCCAATCTCGGGTCGGTTCTTGCCAGCACATTTCAACCCGGCAATACAACCGTATTTTTCATGGATGGGTAGAAAAGCTTGGTCTCGAAGATTCGCTGTACAGCACACATTCCATGAGAAGAACAAAACCTTACCTGATATACAAGAAGACCAAGAATCTCCGGGTGATCCAACTTCTGTTGGGTCATAAGAAACT
>RCUO01000558.1_pt1 | contig 18200 bp, 15 predicted proteins | sample 2166161 | NCBI WGS metagenome assembly RCUO01 (sample SAMN09932617, study PRJNA488358) | compost metagenome | feature: garden; material: soil; isolation source: compost soil in cyclohexanecarbonitrile-enriched culture | place: Germany: Experimental Botanical Garden Goettingen | collected 2016-01-27 | reverse complement strand
GAAAGGCATCCAGCGCAGCCGGCGACGGGCCGCTACGCGCCACCTTCAAGGGATCCTGCGCCGGTGCGGGCCCCAGCGTCGGAACCGGAAACGGAACAGGTGATGGAGGGTCGGCCGCATCCAGTTTGTTCGAGCCGAACTCCTCGAAAAGCTCGAGCTTCTGCGTGAACGGTTGAACCCCGAACACCGGGCTGGCGTTACCGTTAGTGGGGATATTGAAGCTGGGTTGCAGATCGGGTGGCAGCACATTGTCGACCAAGGGGGTCTGGCGGTTACCGGCCACACCATTGGGTAAGTCGAAGGCGCCGACGTTTGCGGGAGGCTGCTTGAGCAAGTCCCTCAATGCGGCATTGGGGTCGGCGGGCGGATTGGTGAACGCCGATGGGTCGGTAGGAGGCGGGGGATCGGTGTTGTCGAGGGGGACTGCCTGGGTCTGGGACAAGCCCAGCCCCAACATGATCGCGGCAGCAGAGATACTCAGCGCCAGCCTGGTTTTGGACAAAAGACTAGGATTCAACCTTCCGGTGTCCTGTTTCATCGCAAACACCTCTGACGGGTTCCTCGGAGCGTGGCAATAGATGAGCAACGAGCCACGGCTCCTGGCCCGGCTGGCGAAACGTTTGATTTCGAGCCGGGATGGGAACGATGCAAATTTCCCGCCGAAAGTGACAGGAGGTGACTAATGGCTCTACGCCACGCTCCCCTTGTCCGCGGGCTTCAAACTGGCGTATGAGCAGCCAGGATGAATACCCCGATGACGGGGAATATCCCCCAATAAAGGGTGCGATTGTGCGGGGCGTCTGGGCCAGGAGAAGTGGCTGTTTTCTGAATGTATCGATGACCGGCTGCTTTCATTCGTCCCGACTTCATCGGCGGCCGCTGTTGGCAGAAGTGACTAGTGCGTGAGGGCAGGGATACTGACCACTGGACCTGGGTATCGTTTTGCTGCCCGAGAGCATCGCTGAGCAAGACCTGATCAATGGAAAGCTGCTTAAGGTCTTGCCTCAATGGCACGCCACTTCGGTTTCAGTGTATGCGCTGACCGAGACGCGCCTGTTGCCGGCGAAAACCCAGCGCTTCATCGAGTTTTTGCGCGATCAACTGGAAGGCGCATAAGCGTCCGCGCCATGAGTAACTGTGGCCAGCCAGTCGGGGGCTCCGGTTAAACCCCCGTATTTGTTGGCCTAAGTCCGTTCCTGAAGCAGGCCATGGCATGTCATTACGGACTGTCACCCAAGGCGACAATCGTTTTTTCACCTTCAGACTTCGTTAAGAAATGCCTTTGATACTTCTCCCCAATTGATCCGGGGGAGATGTTTTCAATGTCCGATTTCAACTGGAACGTTCAGTTGCCGCTGCACTTTGGCCTGACCGAAGCGCAGCAGATGTATCTCGTCAGGGCCTTGCCGGACGCCCCGCAACGAAGCGCCTTCGAAGCCTTTATCCAGCAACGCTTTCGTAAGGCCCACGGTGCCGATATTCGCCACTTCATGCCGGAGCTGTTTGGCATGAGCGAGGCGTCCGGCGCGCTTTGCGCGGTGATTGGCGTGCGTCTGGCGCGCAGCGGACCGCTGTTCCTGGAAGGTTACCTGGACGATGCGATCGATCCGCTGATCAGTGCCGCGGCCGACCAGACCGTAAGCCGCTCAGCCATCGTAGAGGTAGGCAACCTGGCTGCCAGCGACACCGGCAGCGCACGGATGAGCATCATCGCGATGACCTACCTGCTGGCCATGGGAGGGCTGGAGTGGGTCGCTTTCACCGGAAACCTGGGGCTGGTCAATAGCTTTCATCGCCTTGGCTTGAAGCCCGTGACCCTGTGTGCTGCCGACCCGGCGCGTCTTGGCGAAGACCGCCACGCCTGGGGCAGTTACTACGAAAGCAAACCGTGGGTTCATTTCGGCAATATCCGTTCCGGTTTCATTCATTTACGTAACACGGGCCTGTTCAGTCGCCTGGGCTTGCCGACTTCCATTGAAGGGGCCTGCCATGTCGCCTGAAATGGAGCGTTTCAAACAGACCCTGCGTAATCATGCTGAGCAAAAAACCAACGCCATTGCGTTGTGGGGCGATCATCTGAAGCTGGACTACGCCACGCTGTATGCCGAGGTCATTTTTCGCCAGCAGCGCCTGCGCGATGAACGGGTCAGGGTGGTCGCCCTAGCGCTGGACAATGGCGTCGAAGCTCTGCTTTGGGACCTGGCCGCGTTGTTCGAGGGTTTGACCTGTGTAGCCTTGCCGCCTTTTTTCAGTCCGGCGCAACGCAGGCATTGCCTGGAGCAAAGCCAGGCCGAGCTCGTCATTGCCGAGCCGCAACTGCAGGATGAACTGCAAGCGGCTGGATATCAGAAGTGCGGCGAGTTCTGGCGCCGCACGTTCAGTGGCTCGAACCGGATGCCTGAAGGCACCGCCAAGTTGACCTTCACCTCGGGCACCACAGGCACACCCAAGGGCGTGTGCTTGAGTGCCGAGAGCATTCTGCGAGTCGCTCGCGAGCTGCACCTGGCCAGCCAGCCCACCGACCCGCAACACCACCTGGCGCTGCTGCCGCTGGCCATTTTGCTGGAGAACATCGGTTGTTACGCCGCACTGTATGCCGGCGCTACCTTGAGCCTGCCCGACCCGAAAACCCTGGGAATTGAAGGCGCCAGCGGTGTGGATGTGCCGACATTGTTGAGTTGCCTGTCCAGCCGATCACCCCAGAGTCTGGTTCTGGTACCGCAGTTGTTGCTGATGCTGGTCAACGCTGCCGAGCAAAAGGCTTTCGACCCACAGCACCTGCGTTTTGCCGCCGTGGGCGGCGCCCGGGTCAGCGAAGATCTACTGCATCGCGCCCAACGCGTGCGCATCCCCGTCCATGAAGGTTATGGGCTGTCGGAGTGCGCGTCGGTCGTGTGCCTCAATCGCCCGCAAGCACGGCGCCCCGGCAGTGTCGGACGGCCATTGCCCCATGTGGAGATTCGCCTGGCGGAGGACGGCGAAGTGCTGATCAAGGGTTCAACCTTGCTGGGCTATCTGGGAGAGGCGCCGCACACCGCCCAGTGGTGGCCCAGCGGTGATCTCGGCGAGTTCGACGCCGAGGGTTTTCTCTACCTCAAGGGACGCAAGAAACATCAGTTCGTCACCAGTTTCGGGCGCAACGTGAACCCCGAGTGGGTGGAAGCCGAATTGACCCAGCGCGGGCCTGTCGCCCAGGCCTTCGTCTATGGCGAGGCCATGCCCCATAACCATGCACTGCTCTGGCCCCATCGCCCGGACTGCACCGACGAACAACTGGCCGCCGCCGTGGCCCAGGCCAACGAGGCTTTGCCCGAGTACGCCCAGGTCCACCACTGGAGCCGGCTCGACCAACCCTTCACTGCCACCAACGGCTTGCTCACCGCCAATGGCCGGCCCCGCCGTGACGCCATCGTCGAACGCTACCGGGGGCAATTGAGCGAATCTGCATTTTCCGAGGAATCCGCACCATGAGTTTTTTTGACACGTTGCAAAAAGCCACTGAGCAAGAACGCATTGAGTTGTTCAACCTGCCGATCATCCGTGATGCGCTGGAGGGCGACGTCAGCCTGGAAAGTTACCGGGCCTTTCTGGCTCAGGCCTATTACCACGTGCGCCATACCGTGCCGTTGATGATGGCCTGTGGTGCGCGGTTGGCATCACGTCTGGAATGGCTGCGCGAAGCGGTATGTGAATACATCGAGGACGAATACGGCCACGAACAATGGGTACTCAATGATATTGAAGCCTGCGGCGGTGACAGAGCCGCTGTACGGGATGGACGCCCGTCATTGCCGATCGAATTGATGGTCAGCTTCCTTTACGACCTGATTGCCAGGGACAATCCGGTGGGTCTGTTCGGCATGGTCAACGTACTTGAAGGCACGAGCATCGCTTTGGCGACCCACGCCGCCGGCAGTATTCGCCAGCGCCTGGACTTGCCGGAAAGCGCCTTCAGCTACCTCAGTTCCCACGGCTCACTGGATATCGAACATATGCAGACCTACCGTCGACTGATGAACCGTCTGGATGACCCGGGCGACCAGGCCGCCGTCATTCACGCCTCCAAAGTGGTGTACCGGCTCTACACCGATATGTTTCGTGGCTTGCCGCGTAACGGGGAGAATCTGCATGCGCCTGTCTGAAGCTCGCGTCGTGTTGACCGGTGCCAGCGGCGGCATCGGCCGGGCCATCGCCACCGCACTGTGCGCCAGTGGGGCCCAGGTGCTGGCCGTGGCTCGGCATCGGGAACCGTTGGTGCCACTGCTTGAGCGTTATCCCGGTAACCTGAGTTGGGTCCGTGCAGACCTGACGTTGCTCTCCGACCGCCGTCAGGTGTTGGCGCAGGCCCAGGGCACCGGTGGCATCAACCTGCTGATCAATGCCGCCGGGGTCAATCATTTCGCCATGCTCGAACAGCTGGACGACAGCGAGATCAATTCGATGCTCGCGGTGAACATCAGTGCGCCCATGTGCCTGACAAAACTTTTGTTGCCGCAGCTAAAGCAAGCCGCCAGTGCCATGGTGGTAAACGTCGGTTCGACCTATGGCTCCATCGGCTACCCCGGCTACGCCAGTTACTGCGCCACCAAGTTTGCCCTGCGCGGGTTCTCTGAGGCCCTGCGCCGGGAGCTGGCCGACACTCGGGTCAGTGTGCTTTACGTCGCCCCGCGAGCGACCCGTACCAGCATGAACAGCCCGGCGGCCCAGGCGCTGAATGATGCGCTCAAGACCAATGTCGACGATCCGCAAGCCGTGGCGGCCGCAGTGATTCACGCCATTGCCGGTGACCGTCGCGACTTGTACCTGGGCTGGCCCGAACGTTTTTTTGTACGCCTGAACAGCTTTTTGCCCCATCTGGTGGACCGTGGGTTGCGCAAACAATTGCCCCTGATCCGCCGCCTGAGCCAGAAACCCGACCAGGAGAATGTCAAACCATGAGAAAGATCATCGCTTGCCTACTGCTTGGCGCAATGAGCCAGAGCGTCTGGGCGCTGGACCCCGCCGACCAGCAGCGCCTCAACGGTATCCAGCAAAGCTGGGCGCACATTCAATACGAGTTGCCCGAGGGGCAACGGACCGCGGCTTTTGAAAAGCTGGCCGCTCAGGCTTCGAGTTTCAAGCAGGAGCGCCAAACGGTGGCTGAGGCCTGGATCTGGTCTGGCATCGTCACCAGTAGCTGGGCGGGCGCACAGGGTGGGCTGGGTGCGCTGAGCAAGGTCAAGGATGCGAAAGCCGATCTGGAAACAGCCTTGACTCTGGACCCCAAGGCCCTGCAAGGCTCAGCCTATACCAGTCTGGGGGCCCTCTATGACCGCGTACCGGGCTGGCCCATCGGTTTCGGCGATTCGGACAAGGCCGAACAGTTGCTCAAGCTGGCATTGCAAATGAACCCCAACGGCATCGACAGCCTGTACTTCTGGGGCGATCACCTCTACCGTCAGAAGCGTTATGTTGAAGCCAGGGCAGCGCTGCAAAAAGCCTTGCAGGCTGCGCCTCGACCTGGCCGCGAGAGCGCTGACGCCGGGCGCCGCAAGGAGATCGAGACGCTGTTGGTGGATGTGAACAAGAAACTCGGCTGACAGGAGACCCTGTGCGCTTATTACTCATAGAGGATGACGTGGCGCTCGGCGAGGGTATTCATCAGGCCCTCAGCCGGGAAGGTTATACCGTCGACTGGTTGCAGGACGGCAACAGCGCCTTGCACTCGCTGCGCAGTGAAATCTTCGATCTGGCGGTGCTCGACCTTGGCCTGCCACGCATGGACGGTCTCGAAGTGCTCAGGCGCTTGCGTGACAGCGGTTCCAATCTGCCGGTGTTGATCCTGACCGCGCGCGATGCCACCGAAGACCGTATCGCCGGTCTGGATGCCGGCGCCGATGACTACCTGATCAAGCCTTTCGACCTGGCAGAATTGAAGGCGCGCATACGTGCGTTGCTTCGTCGCAGTGCCGGGCGTGGACAATCGCTGATCGAGCACGCAGGTATCAGCCTGAACCCCGGCACCCAGCAAGTCAGCTACAAAGGCGAGCCAGTGGCCCTGACACCTAAGGAGTACCAGTTGCTCCACGAACTGCTCTCGCCACCGGGTCGGGTAATGACTCGCGATCATTTGATGCAGTTGCTGTACGGCTGGAACGAGGAGGCCGAAAGCAACACCCTGGAAGTGCACATCCATCACCTGCGCAAGAAGTTCTCCACCGATCTGATCCGCACCGTCCGTGGTATCGGCTACTTGGTGGAGGAGCGTCGATGAGCTCTATCCGGCGTCGGACCCTGGTCCTGATCATCGGCCTGATGCTCGCTGGCCTGGCCGTGATCAGTGTGTTGAATCTGCACGACAGCAACCACGAAATCGCCGAAGTCTATGATGCCCATCTGGCCCAGAACGCTCGCCTGCTACAAGGCGTCATGCGTATGCCCATGGTGAGCAAGGAACACGCGGATCTGTACAAGGCTTTCAACCAGGCCCTGAACGAGGCGACGCCCGGGGGCGAGGGGCATCCGTATGAAACGAAAATTGCGTTTCAGGTCTGGAACGCCAGGAACGAAGTGCTGGTACATACGGCCAGTTCTCCGTCCTTCAGCACACCCGCGGTCACACCAGGTTTCAGCGATGTAGTCGACCTGAACAACCGGCATTGGCGTGCCTTCCTGCTTGTAGACAAGGAGAACAACCTGCGCATCTGGGTGGGCGAACGGGACGACGTGCGAATGGACTTGGTGGACCGCATCGTACGCCACACACTGTGGCCCAATATCCTGGGGAGCTTGTTGCTGGCCGCCATGATCTGGCTGGCCATCGGCTGGGGACTCAAACCACTGGTCAATATGGCTGCAACGCTGCGGGCCCGGCATCCCGGTTCACTCGAACCCTTGCAATTGACGCCGCTACCCACTGAGCTTGAGCCCATGCAGGCCGCCCTCAATCGTATGCTCGCGCAAATTCAGGACGTCATGGGGCGCGAGCGACGCTTTATCGCCGACGCCGCCCACGAAATGCGTACACCACTGGCCGTGCTCAGGATCCACGCTGAAAACCTGATGGCGGCGGGGAGTGAAGCGGATCGTCGCGCATCGCTCGAATTCTTGATTGCCGGCGTGGACCGTACCAGCCGACTGGTTAACCAATTGCTGACGATGGCTCGTATAGAACCTACAGCAGGGACTAAAGCGCCTGTGCCTATTGATCTGGCCAGCACCGTTCGCGAAAGCCTGGTTCAGTTGACGCCCTGGCTACTGAGCAAGGGGCTTGAGCTGGTTTTTGATGTCAGGGACGACATCAGTCTTGCCAGAGTCGACCCCGCTGCGATCGATATTGCCTTGAACAACCTGGTGACCAATGCGGCGAATTTCTCTCCCCGGCACGGAGTGATCACCGTCAGGCTCGTAGAAAAGGAAAATAGCTACGAACTGACTGTCGAAGATGAGGGGCCGGGCATCAATGAGCAGGATCGTGAACGGCTTTTCGAGCGTTTCTACAGCAGCGGAAATCATCAGGGTGCAGGGTTGGGGCTGACTATCGTCAAGGCCATTGCCGATCGCTTTGGCGGGCAGATCAAACTGGAGAACCGCAGCCCTGGAGGGTTACGCGCTACGTTGGAAATTCGTCGCTCTTGACGTTGTTCCTGGTGTTGTCTGGCGCAACCGAAAAATCACTTCGGCAAACCCCAGGCGTTGGCTCAGGCAAGGCGTTATGCCGGGCGTCCGTTCAAGCCGGCCGCACCGCCAGGATTTGCTCGATCAGCCACGCCAGCGCCGGCTCATGTTGGCGTTGCGCCAGATACACCAGTTCGAGGTGGAACGAGCCGACGTCGAATGGCAGTTCGAACACCTGTAGCGGTAGCAACTGCGCGAATTGATTGGCCAATTGGGTCGGCAGGACGACGCTCAAGTCGGAATGGGCGACCAGGTGCGCCGCCTGCAGGTAGTTGGGCGTGGTGTAGACGATTTTGCGCGACAGGCCTTGCTTGCCCAGCCATTGGTCGACCATGCCCCGCGACTGGCCGCCACTCACCCAGAGATGGCGCAGCCCCAGAAAGTCATCCAGTGTGAGTGTGTCGTGTGCCAGCGGATGCTGCTTGCGCACGGCCAGCCGCAGGGTTTCGCTGTGCCAGGTCCGGCGGGTGAAACGCGCTGGCACTTCTTCGAAGCGTCCCAGAACCATGTCCAGTTCACCCCGATCCAGCAGCTCGGCAGGAAGGCTGGGGGCCAGGTGAGCAACGTCGATACGCAGGTTTGGCGCCAGCTCTCCCAGGCGTGCCAGCAAGGGCGGCATGCACAGCTGTTCGACAAAGTCGGTCAGGGCGATGCGCACCTGTTGCTGGCTCAGGCGTGGGTCGAAGGTTTCCCCGGCATTGAGTGTCTGTTCGATCTGTTGCAAGGCCGCGCGAATCGGCCCTTCAAGCGCCAGCGCCCGGGAGGTGGGTTGCATGTGGCGGCCAACCCGCACCAGCAAGGGGTCGTCGAACAATGAACGCAGGCGGGCGAGGGCATTGCTGACGGTGGGTTGGCTGAGGGCCAGGCGCTCGGCCGCTCGCGACACGTTCTGTTCGCGCAGCAGCATATCGAGGACGCGGAGCAAATTCAGATCGAAGCTTTTTAAATTCAAATTACAAATACCAGGCATATGAAAATGAAATTTCAAAAATAGTAGGCGCCTGCTTAGGGTGGCGGCAATCTTTTCCGCTGCGCCAACCCATGAGGCCGACATGAATTATCAAGCTCCCCTGCGAGACATGCGTTTTGTGCTGCACGAACTGTTCGATGTCAGCGGCCATTGCGCGCGGTTGAACAATGGGCTGGACCGGGAAACCATCGACGGCGTCCTCGAAGAAGCCGCCCGCTTCGCCGCCGAAGTGGTCTCGCCGCTGAACCGCAACAGTGACGAGCAGGGCTGTCAATTGATCGACGGCCACGTCACAACGCCCCAGGGATTTCGCGACGCCTACCGGCAGTACGTTGATAACGGCTGGGCGAGCATGACCGGACCGCTGGAGTTCGCCGGCCAGGGTTTCCCGCAGCTGATTTCGGCCAGCTTCCACGAAATGCTGATGGCCGCCTCGTTGTCGTTTCGCATTTATTCCGGCCTCACCGAAGGCGCGGTGCTGGCTCTGCATCGCCATGGCAGCGAGGCGCTCAAACAGGCTTACCTGGAGAAAATGGTCAGCGGTGAATGGTCCGGTACCATGTGCCTCACCGAGCCCCAGGCCGGTACCGACCTTGCCCTGCTGCGAACCCGTGCCCAACCTCAAGCCGACGGCAGCTATCAGGTCAGCGGCAGCAAGATTTTCATCAGTGGTGGCGAGCAGGACCTGACCGCCAACATCGTTCATCTGGTCCTTGCCCGTTTGCCGGATGCACCGGCCGGGGTGAAGGGCATCAGCCTGTTCCTGGTTCCCAAGTTCATTGCCGCTGCCGATGGAACTCCGGGGCCGCGCAATTCGCTGAGCTGTGGCGCACTGGAACACAAGATGGGCATCAAGGGCGCGTCCACCTGCGTGATGAACTTCGACGGCGCACAAGGCTGGTTGATCGGTGAAGCGAATCAGGGGCTGGCCTGTATGTTCACCATGATGAACGATGCACGCTTCCAGGTTGGCTTGCAGGGACTGGGCATCGCCGAGGCCGCCTTCCAGGGTGGCCTCGCTTATGCCCGTGAGCGCCTGCAATCGCGGGCCATCAGCGGCCCGGTGGCGCCGGACAAGAGCGCCGACCCGATCATCGTGCACCCCGATGTTCGGCGCATGCTGCTGACGCAAAAAACCTTGAGCGAAGGCTGCCGCTTGCTCGCGGCCTACACCGCCCTGCAACTGGATCTGGAACACGGCGACCCACAACCCGAGGCTCGCCAGAAGGCGAGTCGTCGGGCAGCGCTGCTGATTCCGATCGTCAAGGCCTTCTTTACCGACGTCGGCCAGGAAGTCGCCAGCCTGGGCGTTCAGTTGTACGGCGGCCACGGTTACATCCGCGAGTGGGGTATGGAGCAGTTGATGCGTGACAGCCGCATCACTCAGCTATACGAAGGTACCAACGGTATCCAGGCGCTGGATCTGCTGCGGCGCAAGGTGCTGGGCGACGGCGCAACGGAACTGGGCGCCTTGATCGATGAGCTGGCCGTGCATGTCGACGCGGCCGGCTCGCAAGCAGCGCTGAGGCAAATGGCCGAGGCAATGCAGCAGCGTCTCGCCGAGTGGCGTGAACTGGGTACCGAGGTGGTCGAGGCGTGTCGGCGTGATGTGCAGGAAATCGGCGCCATGTCGGTGGACTTCCTGGCGTACAGCGCTTACGTGCTGGTGGGCGGGCTGTGGTTGCAGGCGGCTGTGCGTGCCCAAGCGGCACTGGATGCTGGTACCGACGAACCCGGGTTCTATCGGGCCAAGCTGCAAGCGGCGGATTTTTACTGGCGCCGGGTGCTGCCCCGTGCCAGTGCCCACCGCGAAAGCCTGCGGGGCGGAGCCCATTGCCTGATGGCCATGGACGAGGCCGATTTCGCCTTTTGATGGCAGCACAGTGCGGCGGTAACCGAGAGACCCCGGTTACCGCCGCACTGCATGCACCGTCTATGTTCAGGCTTGCGCGGCGCTGACTTTGCCAGTGATCGTGGCATTCTTGCGGACCGCTTGATACAGCAGGCTGGACACCATGAACCCGACAATGGCCAATACGCTCATCAACGAGAACACGTAGTTGTAGCCCTGCTGACCCGGGAAGTGATCAAGGATGGCGCCATAGATGACGTAGGCGAACATGCCCGGCGCATAGCCGATCAGGCAACCGATTCCGAAGGCTGAACCGGTGATGTGCTGGGGAATGCCGACTTCACCCATGGGTGCCCAGAACACGCCGCGCATGGAAAAGACAATCAGCGCGAAGGAGAGGGTGGCCGCCATGCCTGCGTAGATGAAATCCGGGCTTTTCGGGATGAGCATGATGACACCCATCAGCGGCAACAACGCCAGGAATGCCCACTTCAGATAGCGGCTGGAACTCTTGAACTGTTTGTCGGCAATGAAGCCACCGGCAGGGCCGCCCAGGATCTTGAGGAAGTACTGGTTGATGATGCCGTAGGCGCCCACCAGGGCCACGGGCAGCTCGTACATTTCCTTGAGGTAGGGAATGAAATAGGTCAGGCCGCAGTACACGATGTAGACCATGAACACGTTGAGGCTGACCAGCCAGATGCCCGGCACCTTGATGGCCTCGAACAGGTTCGACAACCCGTTCTTCGGCTTGGCGGTCGACTGGGTTTTGCCGCTCTTGAGCAGCAGCCAGGTCAGGGTACCGGCAAGAATGTCGATGACCGAGTAGAACAGGATCGCCGACTTCAGGCCGTTTTCACCGGAGCCCATGGCGACGAAGACACCCAGTGCAGAGAAGGCGACCAGGGTATCGATGACGCCACGCCCGCCTTCGAGCAGGCCGAACAGGCGACCCTGTTCCTTATCGTCGCCAAGGTTGCGGATGGCTTTGAGCAGCGAAGGCCAAAAGAGGCAGTCGGCACACACGGCCAGCAGGCAGAACACCACCAGCAGATTGCTGAAGGGCGGGAAGGTCGCCAGGTAAAGCCCGAGGCCGCCGGTACCGATCAAGCCAAGGGGGATCAGCTTGCGCGTGTCGTACCGGTCGGCAAGCATGCCGCCCACCACGAACAGCGCGGTGGCGATGATGGCGTTGGCGCTCAGCAGCACGCCGATTTCAGTGTGGGACAGCCCCATGAATTCTTGCATGGGGATGTAGAAGGCGTCTTTGAGATTCGCCAGCTTGTAGATGGTGCCGCCACCGAGGATGAGAATCAGGAATCTGAGCCATTTGGCCTTGTCTTGGGATGTCATTATTGTTCTCCAGGCGTTATTGGGTAGGCAGTGCCGGTCGGCACGTCAGGTTCAGGCGTTAGCGCAATGGGCCAGGGTCAACTCGGCCAGGGTGCGGAACTCGGCCAGCAGACCTCGTACGTAGGCGACCTGGTTGTTTGCCCAACGGTGCTCATCGGCCAGCATTCGCTCCAGCGAGAAGCCTTCCGGCAGCGCTGTTTCACTCATTTCCCGGTACGCAATGAACGGGTCGGCGGCTTCGTCGAGCTGGCGGAACGCCGGGGCGACGTAGTGGTTTTCCTGCTCCAGAATGAAGGCGATCACTTGCGGGGATGATTCGCCGAGCATCAGCAATTCGAACAACATGCGTGCGTTGGGCAGGTCGTCTTCGTCACAGCCTTGCAGCACGCCGTAATGCCCGAAGCCGTTTTGTTCAGGCACGATGCGCACACCCTTGAGGTGGGTCTGGCGTATGTGCGGCGCCAGGGTGCGCAGTGCCGCCAGGGGCTGCTCGCAGGCATTGATCATGTTGCCGAAGTCGAACAGCGCGTGCAGGCGAGGGTGGTTCAGCCGGTTCAGCAGTTGCGCGATTTCGGCGCTCTTGAGTTCTTCATGCTGTTCGAAGTCGAAGAACAGGTCGTGCTCGTCTGCCTGTTGCGCGAGGTAGTGCAGGTCTGACTCGATCACGTCCATGACCCGGGACAACGCCCCTTCGTAGCGTGAGTAGACACGGATGTTGCGGGTGCCCAGCGCCTTGGCAATGGCGATCACTTGATCGACATCTTTTTTCAGCGTGCTGCTGATTTCCAGATGCACATCCAGCCCCAGCGCATTGGCCTTGGCAGCGAACGCCTGAAGCTGCGCGGCTGTCATTTGACTGAGGCTGTTTTCCTCACCGTCGAGCAGGTGCAGGCTCAGGCCCTGCAGTTCGTGGCGATAGGCGAAGTCCAGCAGGTCGCCAGGGGTGACACGGCCGTGGGTCAGGTTGGTCAGCAAGGGGTAGGCATGGGCAAACAGGCGCAACTGTGCCAGTCGGTCGAGCAACCGGCGGGCCAGTGCCTCAGTCAGTACGGGGGGAGTTCCGGCCTCGACAGCCTTATGGCTGAGCAAGGCGTTGAATCGTTCCTGGATCTTATTGTTCATTCGAGTCGTTCCTGGTTCAGACACCGGGTCTACCGGCGCAGCCTTTATCGCGCCAGTCAGGAACTCTCGATAGATCCATTATCAGTTAAATCATAAGACCACTTGCCTTGAGTCAGGTGGCCGGTTGCAGGTAGCCCATTTTGTCCAGGGCCTGGGCCAGTGCTTCGACGCGCGCCTGGGCCTGGTCCTCGGGGGTGCTGGCAAAGCCGATCAACAGCGCCGGTGGCAAGACATGTTCGACGCAGTAGTCACTCAGGGGATAGGTATGAATGTCATGCTGGCCGAGTTCCCTGGCCAGGGCGTCGTCATCGAGATGCGCGGGTAACCAGGCGATCAGGTGCATGCCGGCTTCCACTGGCGTGATCCTGAAGAAAGAGCCCAGCCGTTTCTGCAGTTGTTCGACCAGTGCCTGCTGGCGAGCCTGGTACAGGGCGCGCATTCGACGAATATGGCCGAGAAAGTGGCCTTCGCGCATGAAGTCCGCCGTGGCGGCCTGTAGCAGCGTGGGCGGGCTGCGATCCATGACCGCCCGCAGGGTGCAGAAGGGTTCGATCAAGGCGTTCGGCAGTATCACGTAACCCAGTCGCAGCGAGGGGAAGAGCACTTTGCTGAAGGTTCCGGCGTAGATGACCCGGGCCCATTGGTCCATGGCATAGAGTGCCGGCAGGGGGCGACCGTTGTAGCGAAATTCACTGTCGCAGTCGTCCTCGATGATCCAGCTTTGATTCTGGGCGGCCCAGTCGATGAGTTCCTGGCGTCGCCCATAACTCATGGTGACGCCCAAGGGATGCTGACGGGAAGGTGTGGTAAACACCAGGCGGGCGTCAGGACACAAAGCCAGGCCTTGCCGGACATCGATCCCCTGTTCGTCGATACGCAACGGCACGACCTGACCACCTTGGGCCTGGAGCGCAATTCGCGCCGCGATATGCCCCGGATCTTCCATCCAGAAACTGTCCTGCGGATTGAGCAACAGCATGCCCAGCAGGTTGAAGGCTTGCTGGGCGCCGGACACGATGACCACCTGATCGGCAGTGCAATCGATGCCACGGGCATCGAAGACGTACTCGGCAATCGCCTCGCGCAGGGCCAGCAATCCCTGCAGTTCGCCATAACCGAGCATGGCCTTGGTCGGCTTGTGCAGGTGGCGGTTCAACAGCCGCTTCCAGACCGATTGCGGGAATGCATCGTAGGCGCTGTGGCTGGGCAGGAACGAGGTCGGGCTCCCGGTCGCCCAGTCGGCATAGGAAACGCCGCGAAAATGATCGCTGCGCAATGACAGCATGGACTGGCTAAGGTCGGACAGACGCGGAGGCTGGCGCTTGTGTTCATCGTCTTCAATACCGCGGCTTTCCCATTCATGGCCGACATAGGTCCCGGCCCCGGTCCTCGACGTCAGAAAACCTTCGGCAATCAGTTGATCGAACGCATTGAGAATGCTGATTCGCGACAACTGCAGTTCCTTGCTCAGGGTCCGGGTGGAGGGCAGGCGCACGCCTCCCTGAATCCTGCCACTGAGAATCTGTTTGCGAATCTGCAAGTAGAGTTGGCGGTACAAGGGGATGGAACTGGCACGGTCCAGTTCGATACCTGACAACAGCAAACCTGCGGAGGATTTCATTTTTGGTTCGTCTGGATGAAGTGTGGTTTGACCTGAATTGCCGTCAGGCACCCGGAGGCGAAAGGGTATCGAGGGGGGCTGGATAAGTCATCCACCACAGCGTCAGCGTCACAATAATGTGGCTGCCGAGTACGGCATTGCACTTACGCTTCTGTCGACCGCCCATGAAATTGAGACGATCGTTCTGAGTTGCATATAGGAATGATATGTATTTACTTACAAAAGATAATCGTTATTATTCGCGCGATAATTCAAACAAAGGTGTCCATGGTGGCTCGATCGCGCATTTACCCAGCCTCTCTGTCGTTGCTGGGTGTTCTGGTTGTACCTGAATTACAGGCAGAAACGGAGTCTGCTCTAACCCTACCGGCAACCGCTGTGAACAGTGAGTACAGCGAGCAGAGCTACATGTCGACCGAGAGCAGGAGCGCGCTGAAGATCGACGCCCCTCTGCGAGATATCCCGCAAACCGTCAATGTGATTCCCCAAAGCGTCATCAAGGATCAGGGGGCGCGGTCGATGGAGGACGTGCTGAAGAACGTCCCTGGTATCGGCCTGTCCAATGGTGACGGTCAGCGCGATCAGGTCACCATCCGTGGTTTCAGTGCCATTGGCGACATGTATGTCGACGGCATTCGCGACGATGCGCTGTACTTCCGGGATCTGTCCAACGTCGAGCGGGTGGAAGTGATCAAGGGGCCGGCTGCGGTGCTCTATGGCCGAGGCTCTTCGGGGGGGCTGATCAACAGCATCAGCAAGACACCCAACTTCGCACCCAAGCAGGAGGTCGGCGTCAGTGTCGACAGCGAGGGCGAAAAACGCACTCAGTTCGATGCCGGTTGGGCCGATCAGCAGCAAGGCAATAAAGCCTTTCGTGTGACAGGCGCGCTGGAGAACAGTGACACCTACCGGGATGACGGCTACATCGACCGCAAGGCCATCGCGCCTTCGGCCTACTTCAAGCTCTCGGATGATCTGGAACTGGACCTGGGTGCTACCTATCTGTATGACAAGCGCCTGATTGACTTCGGCATCCCGGCACGAGGCGACCGACCGGTCGATGTGGACCGCGACAAGCGCTTCGGTGCCGCCGACCCGGATGATGACTACACCCGCAGCGAAGTGTTCTCGTTCACGGCGGGTGTCGACTACCGGATCAACGACGATTTCAGCCTGAGCAATACCAGTCGTTACTACCACTACGATCTGGATCGCAACAACACACTCGCTGACTCCAGCCCGACACGTTTCGTCACTGCTCCCAATGGTGAACTGCTGGTAAAACTCAACCGCGGCAACGTGCAGCGCAAGGAGGACGGGTGGTTCAACCAGACCGAACTCAAGCAGCGCGCCGTGCTTGCCGGGATGAACCATAACCTGCTCTATGGTGTGGAGCTGGGGCGCCAGGTGAAGGACCAGTCCGTATTCAGCCAATCCAATGTGGCCCGGGTGCCGGTGTACCGCGATGCCTTGGTCGACGTGCCGTTCCAGGCCAACCGGCAAACCGCCAAGGGTACCAACACCCAGGACACCGCCGGCTTCTACGTACAGGACCTGATCGAACTGGCGCCAGAGTGGAAGGCACTGCTGGGTGTGCGTTACGACGTGTTCGACCAGGAGTACGCCGATGACCTGACGCAAAGCGAGCTGTCCCGCACCGATACGACCTGGAGTCCGCGAGTCGGTCTGGTCTACCAGCCTGATCAAGTGCAGTCCTATTACGTCTCGGTGAGCCGCTCCTACCAACCCTCCGCCGAGATGTTCGCCCTGAGCACGACGAACCAGGATCTTGAACCAGAGGAAACCACCAACTTCGAGATCGGCGGCAAGTGGGACCTGCTCGACAATCGCCTGGCGTTGACCGCGGCGCTGTTCCGTCTGGAACGCACCAATATGAAAACCAGCGATCCGGCGAACCCGACCAAACTGGTGCTTGCGGGTGAGCAGCGCACCGACGGTCTTGAGCTGACCGCCAGCGGGCAGTTGAGTGACAAATGGCAGGTCTATGCCGGTTACGCCTTTCTGGATGCCGAAATCACCAAGTCCAACAGCTTTACCAACGGGGTCGCCAACGAAGGGCAGGTGCCCACTCTGACGCCGCGCCACAGCGCCAACCTGTGGTTGGTGCGTTCACTGACGCAAACCTGGCGTGTGGGCATGGGGGCCAACTATGTCGATGATCGCTATACCGCGCTGGATAACAATGTGGTCATGCCGGCTTACACAACCGTGGACGCCGCGCTGCTGTACAACGAGCCGAAATGGGACATGGCCCTGCGTCTGCGCAACGTTTTCGACAAGGACTATTACGCTTCGGCGCATGGCTCAGTGGATCTGATCACACCAGGTGCCCCACGGACGCTGGAACTGAGCACCAACTATCGCTTCTGAGTACAGACCTGAAGAACAGGCGCCCGGCATTGTCGGGCGTTTGTTTGAGGGGATTGTCTCCTGAAGCGATAGCCGGTTACTCAGGGGCGTTCCGGTTAATGCGCGTGAAGCCGTTCATAGGGGCGCTTTCAAAAAGCGCCTTTCATGATCAGGATCCGGCAACAGGCATGTGTCGTATTTCCCGAAGAGCCGATAACGATTAAGCGCAATGCGGTCGTATGCCCAATCCAGAAGCGTGCGAGGAAAGATGCGCAACAGAAGCACGGGGTGCCAGCGTGCGGGCAACTGGGCAATGACTTCGAAATACGCTTGCGAACGCTCCCAGTAGTGTCGGTCGCGGATCACCGCCATGGTGTGGAACTGATCCACGGGCAAACCTGCCCATGCGAGCAGCGCCTGCCCCTCGGGTGACTGAACCGCCGCCAACCGCACGCGCCGCTGGCGGTCATGGCGAATCAAGAATCTCACCCAGCCATTGCATAGCTTGCAGACACCGTCGAACAAAACCACTGTCTCTCCCGGTTTGAGCAACGGCGCGGGTGAGGGGCGGGTTTGCGAGGCTGGCATAGGCGTGGGTCCAAGGGATCTCGGTTAAACCGGCGCCAGCAGCACCTTGGGTGCTGCTGGCGAGGCTTGAGGCTGCACATTTCTGTCAGCCGGGGGGCAGGCTACATCGATCAGCTGTTGGTGTGATTGGTAGCCTTGGCTTTGCTTTCAGCGACAGCGGCTTCAGCCTTCTGTTTCTGTGCAACCTGGAAGGCCTCCATCGAGACTTTCCGGGCCGACTCCATGCGATTGAACGTCTTGTCACCACCACCTGTGGCCATCGCCAGAGAAGAAGCGGTCAGAGCGGCGATTACGAAAAGGGCTTTCATGGATTTCATTTGGGTATCCTCAAGTGACATTTTACGAACTGCTAAAAATGGGTTTTATTGGCGAAAGCTGAACTTCCTTGTCTCACCATCCAGCCAGGGCGGCGTTTCCTGGTGACCAGGTGCCTTGCTCCCGACGCGCTTCGGTGTCTCTGCTTTTTGCCCAGGTAGTGAGCAGTACCATCGCTCCGAAACCACCGACGATGAGTACCGGATAGGCTGCCAGCAACTCCACCAGCGAATACTTCCAGGCCAGCGGACGACCAACACCCAGCATGGCGGCATAGAACCACGACACGCCAGAGAGGGCGCCGGAGAACAGCGCCAGCATGCGCAGGCTGAAGGAGAGTTTGAGTAACGAAC
>RCUO01000557.1_pt1 | contig 18252 bp, 14 predicted proteins | sample 2166161 | NCBI WGS metagenome assembly RCUO01 (sample SAMN09932617, study PRJNA488358) | compost metagenome | feature: garden; material: soil; isolation source: compost soil in cyclohexanecarbonitrile-enriched culture | place: Germany: Experimental Botanical Garden Goettingen | collected 2016-01-27 | reverse complement strand
CGTGACCGATGGTGCCGACGTTGACGTGCGGCTTGGTGCGCTCGAACTTACCCTTGGCCATGGCTGCTTATCTCGAATTCGTCTGGTGTGGTGCTGAAGATGGTGCTCACAAAAGGAATCGAACCTTCGACCTCTTCCTTACCAAGGAAGTGCTCTACCGACTGAGCTATGTGAGCGAGTTTTGCATTATGGCATGAACTCGATAATATTCAAAGTTCACTCAATGGAGCGGGAGACGGGGATCGAACCCGCACCATCAGCTTGGAAGGCTGAGGTTCTACCATTGAACTACTCCCGCACCGGGAATGTGCCACAACGTGAAGCTGGTGGAGGGAGGTGGATTCGAACCACCGAAGGCGTAAGCCAGCAGATTTACAGTCTGCCCCCGTTGGCCGCTTGGGTATCCCTCCTTTTACCACCCCATCCCGTGCCGCCGAAGCGTTGCGGTGTGTGGTGGTGAGCCCGCAATTCTGGAGATGAAGCGGGGGTCTGTCAACGCTTTTTTTCACTTTTTTTCACACGCGTCGCAAACCCCTTGATACGCAAGGGTCTGCTCAGGGCAGTGCGATTGTCTCGTCGGCAAAGATGGCCACATGGGCAACGCCATCGGCCCCGATCCAGCCCCGGTACATGCCCTGGGTGTTGAACGGTGCTGCCGCTTTTCCATCTGCGGAGAGCACGATTGCCCCGCCGTCGCCGCCCATCTGCGGAATCGCATCGTTGATCACGCCCTTGCCCGCCTGTTCCGGCGATTGACCGAGGTAGCGCATGCGCGCGCAGATCTCATGGGCTGCCGCGGTGCGGATGTAGTACTCGCCCCAACCGGTACCCGACACCGCACAACGCGCATCGGCCCAGGTGCCGGCACCGATGATCGGGGAATCACCGACACGTCCGTAGCGCTTGTTGGTCATGCCGCCGGTGGAAGTGCCTGCAGCAAGATGCCCCTGTGCATCCAGGGCGACCGCACCGACCGTGCCGAAGTGCTTTGCGGTTTCCAGGTCGGCATGCGCCTGCCCGCTCGCTTCTTCCTTCAATGCACGCTGCAGCTGCTGCCAGCGCTTGTCGGTGCGGAAGTAGGCGGGGTCGACCAGAGTCACGCCCTGCTCGGTGGCGAAGGCTTCGGCGCCCTGCCCCACCATCATCACGTGCCTGGACTTCTGCATCACCGTCTGCGCGAGGAGGATCGGGTTGCGCACGCGCTGCACGCCGGCCACTGCGCCGGCTGCCTGGGTGGCGCCATCCATGACCGCCGCGTCCAGTTCATTGCGGCCCTCGTGGGTGAACACAGCGCCCTTGCCCGCGTTGAAGGTCGGATCATCCTCGAGCACGGTGATCGCAGCAGTGACCGCCGCCAATGCCGGACGCCCGGCTGCAAGTTCGGCATGGCCCTTCAGCAATGCCGCCTTCAGCGCAGCGCGCGCGGCCTGTTCTTCCGCCGCAGAGAGATCCTTGCGCTCCACGCCGGCACCGCCGTGGATGACCAGCAGCGGTGATGCCGCGGGTGCGGCCTGGGCCAGCAGTGGCAGGGACAACAGCGCGGACAGCGCCAGGCGCAGTTTCATGGAAGCAGATCTCCAGCAGGAAAGGGATTGGATTGCACGGTAGCGCCGGGCCATGCCCGGTGGAAGGCACAGCGCGGCGGCATCCGCCGGGCATGGCCCGGCGCTACCGGATCATTGGCGGATGACTTCAATCTCGCCGTCGCTGATGTCAGCCAAGGCCTCGTAGGCCGCCTCGGCCTGCAGGTCGTCCAAGCGCATGCGACTGCCGCTGGCAACCACGGTGACCGGCACCGCGTGGAAGCGCAGGGGTTCACCTTCCACCAGCCGGTCGGCATCGCGTCCGGGGCTGACCACCCAGACCTTGCCTTCGCCGTCGGCGCTGTAGACCTGGGCCTGGCCATCAGGCTCCACGCACAGGGCCGTATCTTCGTCGACGCCGATGCCGACCATGTCCGGGTCACCACTGTCATGCGCGGCGCGGGCCACGAACACGATCAGGCGGCCGAGACGGTCGCGCTTGTCGAAGTGGGTGTCGGTGACCACCCGCTGCAGGTAGGGCAACTGCAGGAAGCCGCGGTCCAGGGTCACGGCCTCGCCCATCGGGTCGGCCATGGCGCTGGCCGAATCGATGCTGCCGCCATCCAGCGCGCCATAGGCGTAGCCGCCGAGGATGGCCAGGCCGGCGCTGGTACCGGCAATCGGCTTGCCGGCGCGCACGTGGGCATTCAGCGCCCGGTTGAGCGCGGTGCCCTTCCAGAAGCGGATGTAGCGGGACTGATCGCCGCCGGCGATGAAGATCGCATCGGCCGCAGCCACGACCCGCAGCACGGCCGGGTCATCGGCGCCGCGGCGGTTGTCGAACACCAGGGTCTGCACGGCGGTGGTGCCGCCGATCTCACGGTACAGGCGGTCCTGCAGCTCATCGGTGCCGGAGGCGCGCAGGATCAGCACGCGACCATTGCCGGCCTGGCGCAGCCACCACTGGAAGGCTTCAGGCACCCATTCGCCACCCCCCATCAGCATCATCGCGGGGGCTCGCGGGCCGGGCCGCGGCGCATCCAGATCACCCACTTCGTAATAGGCGAAGCCGGGGTCCATCAGTTCCTGTGCCGCCGCCGGCGAAGTCCAGAGCGCAGACAGCAGCAAGGCGATGAGCGGGCCACGCAGCCCGTAGCGAAGGCGTCGCATCTTGATCTCCCTGAACAAAAACGACCTGCAACCGTTTTCACTCTTTGCCAGACATATCCCCAGTAGTCAAGGACATGAAAAAGGCGTTAAATGCGCGCGCCCATTCCTGAAATGTGAATGGGGGACAGGGCCCCTCCTCTGCGGGCCGGCATTACTTCCGAGAATTTCTCATGCGTAGACAGGCGATGGCGTGGTCGATCCAGCTGGCGTTGATGGGCGTTGCTGCTTCGGCGGCGGCGCAGACTCCCGTTTCCTCTTCGGTACAACAGCTGGATGCGGTGCAGGTGACCGGCTCACGCATCCCGCGCGCCCAGGTGGAAGGGCCGGCGCCGATCACTGTCATCAACGCAGAGCAGATCCGCTCCAGCGGCTTCACCACCGTGCCGGACGTGCTGCGCGCGATGACCCAGAACGGCGGTGAGACGCAGAGCCAGCAGTCCTCCGGCGGTGCCGATTTCTCGCCGGGTGCGCAGCAGGTCGACCTGCGTGGGCTGGGGCCGAACCACACCCTGGTGCTGGTCAACGGCCGTCGCATCGCCGACTTCCCGATGCCGTTCAAGGGCCGCAGCAACTTCACCGATGTGTCCAACATCCCGCTGGGCATGATCGACCGCATTGAAGTGCTGACCGGCAGCGCGTCGGCGATCTACGGTTCGGATGCGATCGCAGGCGTGGTCAATTTCATCCTGAAGAAGAAGGCCGATGGCACCACCATCGACATGCGCATGGGCACCACCACCGAAGGCGGTGGTGAGTCGTTCGACATGAGCCTGGCCAGCGGCTTCAGCAGCGGCAACTTCAACGCGGTGTACAGCGTCGAACTGCAGTCGCAGACGCCGCTGTGGGCCTACGACCGCGACATCCAGGACTCGACCCAGGACGGCCCGACCGAAGGCGCGCGCATCGCCCGTCGTTCCTACCTGCGCACCGATTACAACGATGACTACCTGGACCCGGGCGCAGCGACCTGTGATGCACTGTCCGCGCAGAACCAGGGCAGCACCTACCGCGCGTTCCGCCCCCGCTACGGCTACTACTGCGGCAGCGACAGCGCGATCGGCTACGGCACGATCCTCAGCAAGCGCCGCGGCGCCAACGGCTATGCCTCGCTCAGCTACGACTTCGACAACGGCCAGCAGTGGTTCGCCGACGTGCAGCTGGGCTACCACACGATGTCGCTGATGCGCGATGTCACCAAGTGGGGCCGCATGGCCGCCGACGGCGACGAGTCGGGTTACTTCAACAATGAAGCGACCGGCGAGATCGAGTTCTGGCAGCGCCAGTTCTCGCCCGAGGAAATGGGCGGGCTGGACAATGCAATGGTGCGCAGCACGCAGAAGACCTTCAGCGTGACCACCGGCTTCAAGGGCAACCTGACCGGCAGCTGGGACTACGAAGCGTCACTTAGCCATTCGCAGTACCAGTCGCGGATCAGCTGGGCGCAGATCATCGCGTCCAAGGCCAACGACCTGTTCCTGGGCCCGCAGCTGGGCGAGGACGATGACGGCTTCCCGATCTACAACGCCGATCCGTCGCGCCTGTACCGGCCGCTGACCCGTGCCGAGTACGATTCGATCGCCGCACGCACCACCTATACGCCGAAGTCGCGCACCGAGACGGCGGCGCTGACGCTGACCAATGGTTCGCTGTTCACCCTGCCCGGTGGCGATGCCGGCTTTGCCGCGACGGTGGAAGTGGGCCAGCAGGCCTATGCGCTCAATCCCGATCCGCTGGCGACGGGCTATTACTACTACAGCTGGAAGGATTCGGACGGCAAGGGCTCGCGCAACCGCTGGGCGACGGCCGCCGAGCTGCGCATGCCGCTGCATGAAACGGTCAACCTGAGCGTGGCCGGCCGTTACGACCAGTACCGCTATTCGGGCCACACCATCGGCAAGGCAACCTGGAGCGGCGGCCTGGAATGGCGTCCGATCGACACGCTGCTGGTGCGCGGCTCGTACGGCACCGCGTTCCGTGCGCCGGATCTGCACTATGTTTTCGCCGGCCCGGGCAACGACGAGACCAGCGCGGAAGATCTGTACAACTGCCGCGCCGATGCCGCCGATGATTGCGCCGATTACGAGCGCAACGTGATCCGCAGCCGCAGTGGCAACCGCGAGCTGGACCCGGAAACCAGCACCTCCTGGAGCGCTGGCTTCGTGTGGTCGCCGGCCGCCGGCCTGGACCTGTCGGCCGACTGGTTCAACATCGACATGCGCGACCAGGTGCAGGACATGGACGTGCGTACGATCCTGGCCAGCGAAGCGAACTGCCGTCTGGGCAGCGCCGACATCGGCTCACCGACCTGCGTGGACGCCCTGGCCCGCATCACCCGCACTGCCGATGGCCGTCTGTACGGCGTGCATGTGAACCCGATCAACGTTGCGCGCGAGTCCACCTCCGGTGTCGACGTCGGCCTGCGCTACCGCCTGCAGACCGGCATCGGCGACTTCATCTTCAATGGCACCCACACCTGGGTGAAGAAGCATGACTTCCAGCGCTATGCCGGTGATGTGACCGAAGACCAGTTCGCGATCAACAGTGGCTTTGATATTCCGCGCACCAAGACCAGCGTCAGCGTGACCTGGGAGAAGGATGCGTGGTCGGCCACCGTGTACGGCTCGCGCCTGGGCAAGCTGCCGACCTCGGACAGCTACGACCAGGTGTTCGACGAGGAGAGCGGCGACAGCCCGTGGATCAAGGCAACCTACCGCTACAACGCCTCGCTGCAGTACCGCTTCGACGATCACTCGCGGTTGTCGCTGTCGGTGGTCAATGTGTTCAACAAGATGCCGCCGAAGGACAAGACCTATACGGCGTATCCGTACTACGACGTGTCCTGGTTCGACAGCGTCGGCCGCACCATCAACCTGCAGTACACGCACAAGTTCGGCGGCAGCGCCCTGTAAGGGCGCACGGCATCGCCGGATGTGGAACAACAAGGCCCGCCATTGGCGGGCCTTGCTGTTTATGCACACCGCGCGTGGAAAGCGGTGGGGGTTTGGTGTGGACAAGTGGCCGCGAGCCATGCGTTGCAATGGTTTCGAAGGGTGGCGATTTTTTATCCAGGAAGAATCCGGGTTTTCCACATGCGCCGTGGAAAGCGATGGGAACTAGGTGTGGACAAGTGGCTGTGAGTGTTGCTGCACAGACGTTTCAGGGCGCGGTGAAAATTTGTCCACACTACGCGAGCAAGCCCTGTGGAGCCGAGCCCGCGCTCGGCTGATACCAACCCGAGCCGAGCGCGGGCTCGGCTCTACAGGGTGCCGCGCGGTTTTCCACACCAGGCGTGGAGAGCGATGGGAGTTTTCTGTGGACAAGTGCCTGCGAACGTCACACCGCAAGTGTTTCGTAACGTGGTGTTTTTTTGTCCATCACCGGAAACGCGAACGCCCCGCACTGAGCGGGGCGTCCGGGGTCGATCCGATACAGCCAGATCAGACGTTGAAGCGGAAATGCAGGATGTCGCCTTCCTGCACGCGGTATTCCTTGCCTTCCAGGCGCAGGCGACCGGCTTCCTTGGCACCGGCTTCGCCCTTGTACTTGATGAAGTCGTCATACGCGATGGTTTCGGCGCGGATGAAGCCCTTCTCGAAGTCGGTGTGGATGACCGCGGCAGCCTGCGGCGCGGTGGCGCCCTTGCGCACGGTCCACGCGCGGACTTCCTTCACGCCAGCGGTGAAGTAGGTCTGCAGGCCAAGCAGGCTGTAAGCCGCGTTGATCACGCGGTTCAGGCCCGGCTCGGTCAGGCCGAGATCGGCCAGGAAGGTATCGCGGTCTTCGTCGTCCAGCTGCGACAGCTCTTCTTCGATCGCTGCCGACACCGGTACCACCTGTGCGCCTTCTTCGGCGGCACGGGCGCGCACGGCATCCAGGTGCGGATTGTTCTCGAAACCGTCTTCCAGCACGTTGGCGATGTACATCACCGGCTTCAGGGTCAGCAGGAACAGATCGCGCACCAGCGCCTTCTCTTCCTCGTCCAGACCTGCCGAACGACCGGCCTTGCCGTCGGCCAGCGCGGCCTGCAGCTTGGCCAGCACCGGCTTGCGTGCCGCTGCATCCTTGTCGCCACCCTTGGCCGCACGCTCGGCGCGGTTCAGTGCCTTCTCGACGCTGTCCAGGTCGGCCAGGGCCAGTTCGGTATCGATGGTGTCGATGTCCGAGATCGGGTCGACCTTGTTGTTGACGTGGATGACGTCAGCGTTCTCGAAGCAGCGCACCACGTGGGTGATCGCATCCACTTCGCGGATGTGGGCCAGGAACTTGTTGCCCAGGCCTTCGCCGCTGGCGGCACCGGCCACCAGGCCGGCGATGTCGACGAACTCGACCGCGGTCGGGATGACCTTCTGCGGGTTGATGATCGCTGCCAGCTCGTTCAGGCGCGGATCCGGCACCGGCACGATGCCGACGTTCGGTTCGATGGTGCAGAACGGGAAGTTCGCCGCGGCGATGCCCGCCTTGGTCAGCGCGTTGAACAGGGTCGACTTGCCGACGTTGGGCAGGCCGACGATGCCGCATTTGATACCCATGGGTGACAGCTCTCTGGGGTGAAAGTGATTGGTGAAACAGCGCGCGCGCCGCTTGGCCAATCCATCTCGGTGTTGCCGATTGTGCGTTGCCGATCTTTGTGTGCCAACCAAGGTTGGCACCTACCAGAAGCGCTATTTCGGGGTGTGCAGCCGCTTCATCGCTTCGCTGAAATCGCCCTGCACTGCCAACGGCAGCACGTCGATCGCATCGTCGATGGCGCGCGAAATCAGTACTTCATCATCCTTGGAGGGGCGTCCAAGCACCCAGCCCACCACGCGGTCCTTGTGGCCGGGATGGCCGATACCCACGCGCAGGCGATGGAACCTGCCGTGGCCGAGCAGCCGGATGGTGTCACGCAGGCCGTTCTGTCCACCGTGGCCACCGTCGAACTTCAAGCGCGCCACGCCGGGCGCCAGGTCCAGTTCGTCATGGGCCAGCAGGGTTTCCTCCGGCTCGATCTTCCAGAACCGCTGCGCGGCGGTGACCGACTTGCCGCTGAGGTTCATGAAAGTGGCGGGCTTGAGCAGCCACACCGTCTGCCCAGCGATGTCGACCTTGGCGGTCTCGCCAAACAATTTGCTGTCCACGTTCCATCGCGCACCGGCCTTTTCAGCCAGGGCCTCAACGAAATGAAACCCGGCATTGTGCCGGGTCCGGGCGTGCTCCGATCCGGGGTTGCCCAGACCGACGATCAGTCGCAATCCTGCCATCGTTCCATCCAGATACGGCGCCTGCCCCGAAGGACAGGCGCCGCGGGGTATTACTCGGCCGCTGCTTCTTCAGCGTCGGCAGCGTCCTGCTTGCCGTGCTTGGCAGTGACGATGGCGTCGTCGTGGTCCTTGCCCAGCGCCAGCGCCGGGATTTCCACGCCCTTCGGCAGCTTGATGTCCGACAGGTACACAACGTCGCCAGCCTTCAGCTCGCCCAGGTCGACTTCGATCGACTCCGGCAGGTCCTTCGGCAGGCAGCTGATGGCCACTTCCTTCAGTTCGTGGGTGACCACGACGTCGGCAGCCTTGCCAGCCGGCGAGGTGTCTTCGTTGATGAAGTGCAGCGGAACCGAAGCGGTCAGCTTCTCGTTCTCGTTCACGCGCAGGAAGTCCAGGTGCATGATCAGCTGCTTGAACGGATGGCGCTGCATGTCACGCAGCAGCACCTTCTGCACCTGGCCGTCCAGGTTCAGGTCCAGGATCGAGGCATAGAACCACTCGTTCTGCTGGGCCAGCCAGATTTCGTTGTGGTCCAGGCTGATGGCGACCGGTTCGGCGTTGCCGCCGTACACGATCGCCGGGATCACACCAGCGGTACGCAGGCGGCGGCTCGCACCCTTACGCTGCAGTTCACGCTTGGTGACCTTGATTTCATGGGTCTTCGACATTTTCGACTACTCGGTTGTTGCCTTGCCTTGCGGCTTGGCGGTTGAAGGCACTTCCGCGACCAGAAGTGCCCAGTGTGTCCCTGCCGTTGCCGGCGGGGACGAAAAAATCAATCGACGTACAGCGAGCTGACCGACTCGCCGAAGGCGATGCGGCGCATCGTTTCGGCCAGCATTTCCGCCACGCTCAGCTGGCGGATCTTGCTGCACACCCGCGCGGCGTCCTTCAGCGGGATGGTGTCGGTCACCACCAGCTCATCGAGCTGGGAATTGGTGATGTTGTCCACCGCCGGGCCCGACAGCACCGCGTGGGTGCAGTAGGCGGCGACCTTGAGCGCACCGCGCGCCTTCAGGGCAGCGGCAGCGGCGCACAGGGTGCCGGCGGTATCGACGATGTCATCGACCATCACGCAGGTCTTGCCTTCGACGTCACCGATGATGTTCATCACGGTGGAGACGTTGGCGCGCGGACGGCGCTTGTCGATGATCGCCAGGTCAGCGTCATCCAGGCGCTTGGCCACCGCACGGGCGCGGACCACACCGCCCACGTCCGGCGACACGACGATCAGGTTCTCGGTGCCGTAGGCGCGCCAGATGTCGGCCAGCAGCAGCGGAGAGGCATACACGTTGTCGACCGGAATATCGAAGAAACCCTGGATCTGGTCGGCGTGCAGGTCGACGGTCAGCACACGATCAGCGCCGGCGGTGCTGAACATCTTCGCCGCCAGCTTGGCGGTGATCGGCACGCGCGAGGAACGCATGCGGCGATCCTGGCGCGAGTAGCCGAAGTACGGCACCACGGCGGTCACGCTGGCCACCGATGCGCGCTTGAGCGCGTCGATCAGCACCAGCAGTTCCATCAGGTTTTCCGCGCTCGGCGCCGAGGTCGGCTGGATCACGAACACGTCCTGCTTGCGGACGTTCTCTTCGATCTCCACCTGCACTTCGCCATCGGAGAAGTGCGAGACCAGCGCCTTGCCCGGGCGCACTCCCAGTTCCTTGCAGATGTTCTGCGCCAGACGTTTGTTGGCGTTGCCGGAAAAGACCAGCAGGTTCGGGGACTCTTGCATCATGATTGTCTCGGGCGGGGACGAGTGGCGGGGATCCGGTAGCGGCAAGGACCACTGCGGCCCCTGCTGCTGACAACACCGCGGCTGTTCCCACGTCCCGCGCAGGTGATGCGCTGGAAGGCGCGGACGCAGCCGCATTGGCAGGGGCGGGAGGATTCGAACCTCCGAATGCCAGGATCAAAACCTGGTGCCTTGGGCCTCTTGGCGACGCCCCTGCATTGATGAATCAGTGTTGCTCGAGTGCATCCAGCAGTGGCGAACGTGCAACGCCCGCAGCCACCCTTGCCCGCAACTCCTTCGACAACTTCGCTCGTCCCTGCTCGGCGGCAGCCTGCGAATCGAACTCGACGAAACAACCACTTCCCGAACCGGTCAGACGTGCCGTGCCGATGTCGCTCAACGCAGCAAGCACCGCCTCGACGGCAGGCTCACGGCGGCGCAGCACCGGTTCGAACACGTTCCCGACCAGCGTGCCGGAAGCGAAGTCCTCTATTTTCGCCTGTGGACTGTCGCGCGTCAAATCCGGATCAGCGAACAGGAGGGGCGTCGGCACATGAACGCCCGGTTCGACCACCACATACCAGGCCTGCGGCAGGGTGATCGGCTGCAGCCGCTCGCCCACCCCTTCGGCCCAGGCGTTGTGGCCACGCACGAACACCGGCACGTCGGCGCCAAGGCGCAACCCCAGCGCAGCCAGCGCATTTTCGTCCAGCCCCGCACCCCAGAGGCGGTTCAACACCACCAGCACGGTGGCCGCGTCGGACGAACCGCCGCCGAAACCGCCGCCCGCAGGAACATGCTTTTCGACGATGATGTCGACACCTTTATCGACATTCGCGGCTTCTTTGAGCATCCGCGCTGCACGAACGGCTAGATCGTCCGCCTCGGCGACGCCGGCCAGACCCTCGCCCTGCCGTCGCACCTGACCGTCTTCACGCAGGCGCAGGCCGATCCGGTCGCCCCAGTCGAGCAGGCGGAACACCGTCTGCAGCTCGTGGTAGCCATCGGCACGGCGGCCGGTGATGTGCAGGAACAGGTTCAGCTTGGCCGGGGCCGGCCACCAGGACCAGCCCGCGTCATCCCCGCGCGCGTTCATGGCGCGCCCTGGCCCCACTGGTCGACCAGCAGGCGCACCTTGGCGTCGCCATTGACCGCTTCGACCCTGCGCGGCAAGGCCGGACGCCCGGCTTCGGCCGGGTACCAGTCCAGATACTGGATCACCCAGCCCATCTGCTGCATGCGCCGCGGACGGCCATCAGCATCGCGGTCGATCTTTTCCGGCCCAGCGCTGTCGCCAGCGACCAGGCCGCGTACCCAGTCCGGAAGCTGATTAACCGGAATATCCCAGCCGGTGGCCTCCAGCAGCAGCGCCTGCGCGTCTTCACCCTCGCGCGGACCACCGGCCAGTCCTTCCAGACGCCCGGCTTCATGATGGGCATCACCGCTCAGCTTCCAGCTCTGGCGGGTCACCGGCGCGCTCAGCTCAACGACATAGCGCTGGCCTTCCTGCTTCCAGTCGATGCGGCCGCTGCCACCGTCCTTGCCCTTGCTGACCGCCACCCGGCCCTGGAAATTCCAGTCCGCTGCCGATCGCAACGCTTCTACACGCGCGACCTCGGTAGCGGCCGCTTCGGCGGAAACGGTGGTGACCACGGCCGGCGCCGGCGTTTTCTGCCGGCCAACGGTGGTACAGGCACTCAGGGCCAGGGTCACGGCCACCAGCAGCAATGGCCGGATCGTGGAAACACTCATGGATTGAATTTCTCGCGGGCGCGCAGCAGCGCGCGGTTTTCAGGGTCGAGCCGGGCCGCTTCCTCGAAGAAGTGACGGGCTTCATCGTGCTTGCCCAGCACCCACAGCACCTCGCCCACGTGGGCGGCGATTTCCGGGTCCTTGGCCAGCGTCCAGGCGCGCCGCAGCTGCACCAGCGCGTCGGCGTTGCGCCCCAGCCGGTACAGCACCCAGCCATAGCTGTCGACGATGGCCGCGTTGTCCGGTTCGGCCACGCGCGCGCGGTCGATCAGTTCGAGCGCTTCCTGGTAGCGACCGGTACGGTCGGCCAGGGTGTAACCCAGTGCGTTCAGTGCCGGCACGTTTTCCGGCTCGGTCACCAGGATCTTGCGCAGGTCGGCCTCGGCGCGGGCGATGTCATCGCGGCGCTCCCAGGCCAGCGCACGGGCATACAACAGGCCGTTTTCGTCGGGATACGCGGCCAGGCCACGGGCCAGTGCATCGATCTCGCCGGGAAGGTCGTCGGCGCGCTGGCGCAGCTCGGCTTCCAGCAGATACGCGTCGCGCCGCACATCGTCATCCACCCCGGCATCGGACTGGATCGCATGCACTTCATCCAGCGCCAGCGACTGCCGGCCTGCCAGCCCCTGCGCATTGGCCGCACGCAGGCGCGCTTCGTTCAGCTCATCACCGCCGGGCACGCTGTGGTACCAGTTGACCGCCTCCGGGTAGCGCTTGAGGTACTCGGCGATCTTGCCCAGCAACAGGCGCTGCGCCGGGTCCGGCTTGGCCGCCTGCCGCGACAGTTCGTTGTAGAGATTGGACAGCGCGGCCTTGTCGCCCTGCTTGGCCAGCAGCGAAGCGCGCATGCCCCAGGTCTGCACATTCTGCGGACCGACCGCCAGCACGCGCTCGGCCGCTGCCGGCTGGCCGAGGCTGTCATAGGCAATGGCCACCGCATTGCGCAGTTCCGGATCCTGACGGGTCTTCGGTTCCACCCCACGCAGCAGCGACAGTGCCTGGTCGGTCTGCCCGGCCTGCTGCAGCTGGCTGGCGCGCAGCAGGGCGACGCGCGGCTCCTCGGGGAAGCGCTTGACCACCTCATCGATCATGCGCCGCGCCAGCTCGGGCTTTTCCATGCGCAACGCCAGGCGTCCAAACTCCTGCCAGGCCTCGATCTTCTGGGGAATGGCGTTGGCATCGACCAGTTCGCCCAGCACCTGGGCCGGCACGGCCGGATCGCGGCCGCCACCGATCAGGGCGCCCAGGGCGAACTTCCAGCCCTCGTCCCCCGGGTCCTGCAACAGAGCCTGAAGTTCGCTGCGTGCAGCCTTCACATCGCCCTGGCGCATGGCCAGCGCACCGGCGGCGCTGCGCATCGCCAATGAGCGTGGCGCACGCTGCTGCCACAGGGCCAGGCCCTTGGCCGCCGCATCATCCTCGTTGGCCAGCATGGCGATGCGGGTCGCCCGCTCGGCCAGGCCGGCGTCGCCGTCGGTCTGCTGGGCGGCCTGCAGGTACCAGCGTGCGGCCTCGGCCAGCTTGCCCGCCTGCAGGGCGAACTCACCAGCCAGGACCGGTTCCAGCGCCAGTTCCTCAGTCACCGCGGGCCGTGCAGGCGCCTTGGCGGGCACCGCCGCCAGGGCCTGGGCACAGGCCAGAGACAGCAGCAGAACACTGGGGATGCGAATCAATGCGGGCATCGTCGGCATCGGGGCCTTAAAATGTCGTCCAATGGCCAGCAGCTTATCGCAAGCAACTGAACAATGACCCTGTGGGTGCTCGGACTGAATCACCAGACCGCACCGGTGGAACTGCGCGAACGCGCAGCCTTCGCCGGTGACGCGTTGCCGCGCGCGCTCGGTTCGCTGCGCGATACCCCGCAGATCGCCGAGGCGGTACTGCTGTCCACCTGCAACCGCACCGAGCTGTACGCCGTGGCCGAGTCCGCGCAGGCACTGGACCAGTGGCTGCACGCCCAGGCCGGCGACCTGCAGGGCTATCTGTACCAGCACGCCGATGCCGATGCCGTCCGCCACCTGTTCCGGGTGGCGACGGGGCTGGATTCGATGGTGCTGGGCGAACCGCAGATCCTCGGCCAGGTGAAGGATGCCTGGTCGACCGCGCGCGACCATGGCCTGCTCGGCCAGCGCCTGGACCGGCTGTTCCAGCAGACGTTCTCGGTGGCCAAGCGCGCGCGTACCGATACCCAGGTCGGCGCCAACCCGGTATCGGTGGCCTCGGCAGCGGTACGCCTGGCACAGAACGCATTTGCCCGCCTGGATGATTCCACCGTGCTGCTGGTCGGCGCTGGCGAGACCATCGAACTGGCCGCACGCCACCTCAGCGAAGGCAAGGTGCGGCGTCTGCTGATCGCCAACCGCACCCTCGCACATGCGCAGGAACTGGCCAGCCGCCATGGTGGCGTGGCGCTGCCGCTGACCGAACTGGAGCGCCACCTGGCCGAGGCCGATGTGGTGTTCTCGGCCACCGCCGCCCGTGAACCGGTGATCCACCGTGCCGCGGTGGCCAACGCCCTGCGTGCGCGCCGGCACAAACCAATGCTGCTGTTCGACCTGGCCGTGCCGCGCGACATCGAGGCCGACGTTGCCACGCTCAAGGATGCGTTCCTGTACACCGTGGACGATCTGGAGCGCGCGGTGGAAGACAACCGCCGCAGCCGCCGCGAGGCCGCCGCCGAAGCGGAGACGATCATCGACCTGCAGGTCTCGCGCTTCGTCGAAACCCTGCAGGCCAGCGCCCACCAGGCGCCACTGCGACAGCTGCGCGCCTTCGGCGAGGCCACCCGTGCCGAACTGCTGGAACGCGCGCGCCAGCAGCTGGCCAACGGCAAGCCCGCCGACGAAGTGCTGGAACTGCTTGCCCACGGATTGACCAACCGCCTGCTGCACCCGCCGACCGCCGCCCTGCGCGCGGCCGCGCTCAGTGGCGATGCCGACCTGACCCGCGCCGCCGAGCGCCTGTTCCCGGCGACGCCGGGTTACCGCCACCCACCTGTGAGAACCGATGACGCCGACCCTGCGCCGTAAGTTGGAAGCGCTGGCCGAGCGCCGCGAAGAACTGGAACGTCTGCTCGCCGAACCGGAGGTGGTCGCCAACAATGCGCGCTTCCGCGATCTCTCGCGCGAGTTTTCCCAGCTCGAACCGATCGCCACCGCACTGGCCGATGAAGCACGCGCCAAGGCCGACCTGGCTGCGGCCGAAAGCATGCGTGCCGATCCGGACCTGCGCGAGCTGGCCGACGAGGAAATCGCCGCCGCGCAAGCCCGCCTGCAGGAACTGGAGCAGGAACTGGCGCTGCTGCTGGTGCCGCGCGACCCGCGCGATGAAGGCAACCTGTTCCTGGAAGTGCGCGCCGGCACCGGCGGCGACGAGGCGGCGATCTTCGCTGGCGACCTGTTCCGCATGTACGCCCGCTACGCCGAGCGACAGGGCTGGAAGGTCGAGATCGAATCGGACAATCCCGGCGAACATGGCGGCTACAAGGAAGTGGTGGCGCGCGTGGTCGGCCGTGGCGCGTTCTCGCGCCTGAAATTCGAATCGGGCACGCACCGCGTGCAGCGCGTGCCGGCCACCGAATCGCAGGGCCGCATCCACACCTCGGCGGCCACCGTGGCGATCATTCCGGAAGCCGACGAAGTCGATGAGATCGTCATCAACCCGGCTGACCTGAGAGTCGACACCTACCGTTCTTCCGGCGCCGGCGGCCAGCACGTCAACAAGACCGAATCGGCGATCCGCATCACCCACGTGCCCAGCGGCGTGGTGGTCGAATGCCAGACCGAGCGCAGCCAGCATGCCAACCGGGACAAGGCGATGAAACGCCTGAAGGCGCAGCTGCTCGATGCCGAGCGCCAGCGCCACGACGCAGCGCAGGCTGAATCACGGCGCCTGCAGGTCGGCAGCGGCGACCGCAGCCAGCGCATCCGTACCTACAACTTCCCGCAGGGCCGGATCACCGACCACCGCGTGGAAGGGCTGACCCTGTACGACCTGCCCAACGTATTGGACGGCGACCTGGACCCGCTGCTGCAGCGATTGAGCCACGAGCACCAGGTCGACGCCCTGGCCCAGCTTTCGGCCGGCTGACCCGCATGTCGGCCTGGCAGCAGCGGCAGCAACTGCAGCAGGCGATCACACGCCAGCCCGGCGACTTCGTCGCCTGGGTGATGCTGGCCGACCTGGAACTGGAGGCCGGCGACATTGCGGCCGGCGAGCAGGCCGCGCGACGCGCGCTGCAGCTGCGGCCCAATCATCCTGAAGCACTTGCCCGGCTGGGCCGGGTAGCGTGGATGGCAGGAGCGCATGCCGATGCCGCCAAGCTGTTGGGCCAGGCCTCGGCGCTGGCACCGGAGCACCCGGGCATCGCGTTGTGGCTGGGGCACGCGCTGGAAGATGCCAACGATGCAGAAGGCGCATCGGCGGCCTATCGCCGCGCACATGCACTGATGCCCGATGAACCGTATATCGCCGCACAACGCCTCGCCTGGCAGCGTCGCCTGTGCGATTGGCAGGACGTGGATGCGCTGGCCACCCAGGTGCGCGGCGCGCTTGCATCGGGCCAGGGCGTGGTCGAACCCTTCGCGTTCCTCAGCGAAGACGCCAGCGCGGCCGAACAGTTGGCCTGTGCGCGCGCGCGCGCGGCCGCTGTGGCGGCGTCGGTGCGGCCACTGCCCCCGGTGAAGCTGCGCGAACGAAGTCCACTTCGCGTGGGCTTCCTGTCCAACGGTTTCGGCGCTCATCCCACCGGATTGCTGACGGTGGCGCTGCTGGAGCACATGAGCCAGGACCCGGCCCTGCACCTGCATCTGTTCGCGCTCAACGCCGACGATGGCAGCCGCATCCGCCAACGCCTGCAGACCGCTACCCAGCTGCATGACGTGGCGGGGTTGCGCCATGCCGATACGGCCGCGCGCATCCGTGCACAAGGCATCGACCTGCTGTTCGACCTGCGCGGCTGGGGCGGCGGCGGCACACCGGAAGTACTGGCGATGCGCCCTGCCCCGCTGCAGCTCAACTGGCTGGCCTACCCCGGCACCTCCGGTGCACCGTGGCTGGATGCCGTGATCGCTGACCGCTTCACGCTGCCGCCCTCGATGGAAACACACTACAGCGAACGTGTGCTGCGGCTGCCGCGCGCGTTCCAGCCCTCGGACAACACCCGCACGCTGGAGCCGGCACCGGACCGCGTGGCCTGCGGGCTGCCCGCGCAGGGCACGGTGTTCTGCTGCTTCAACAACAGTTACAAGCTCAACCCGCGCAGCATGGGCCGCGCGTTCGCGGTGCTGCAGGCAGTACCCGGCAGCGTACTGTGGCTGCTGTCCGGCCCCGGCCAGGCCGATGCGCGGCTGCGTGCCGCCGCGCGGGCAGCAGGACTGGATCCGTCGCGCCTGGTGTTCATGGCCAAGCTGCCACATCCGCAGTATCTGGCCCGCTATCAGCTGGCCGACCTGTTCCTGGATACGAACCCGTACAACGCGCATACCACCGCATCGGATGCACTGTGGGCCGGCTGTCCGGTACTGACCTGCCCCGGCGCTACCTTCGCCGCGCGCGTGGCCGGCAGCCTCAACCACCAGCTGGGGCTGGAGCACATGAATGTCGCCGACGACGCGTCGTTCGTCGCCACCGCCAGCGCACTCGGCAACAATCCGGCCGCCTTGGCCGCAGTGCGCGCCGAACTGGCGCAGGCACGCGAACGCAGCGGCCTGTTCGACATGGCGGCTTTCGCGCGCGATCTGTCCGCACTGCTGCAGCAGCTGGCCCGCGAACAGGGCTGGCAGGGCCTCGACACGCCCTGACATCGCCCTGCGCTACGCTCGGGCCTCCTTCCCGCGTGGTATGACGATGGCCAAGCTCAAGCGCAAGGAATACGACGAACTGCTGCAGCCGCTGCAGCTGGAACTGGCTGCGATGGCGCGCTGGGTGCAGCACAGCGGACAACGCCTGCTGGTGCTGTTTGAAGGACGCGATACCGCCGGCAAGGGGGGCGCGATCCAGACCATCAGCGAGCACCTCAACCCACGCCAATGCAGGGTAGTGGCGCTGCCCAAACCCACCGACCGCGAAGCCACGCAGTGGTACTTCCAGCGCTACGCCTCGCATCTTCCGGCCGCCGGCGAGATCGTGCTGATGGACCGCAGCTGGTACAACCGCGCCGGCGTTGAACGGGTGATGGGCTACTGCAGCGAGACCGAATACCAGCAGTTCCTGCGCCAGGCACCGGTGTTCGAACAACTGCTGGTGGATGACGGCATCCTGCTGTTCAAGTACTGGCTGTGCGTGGACCAGGAGCAGCAGGAAAAGCGCTTTGCCGAACGCCATGTCGATCCGCTGAAAGGCTGGAAGCTGTCGCCGGTGGATCTGAAGTCACGCAGCAAGTACAGCGCGTATACCGAGGCGCGCGAGGCGATGCTGCGCGCCACCCATCGCGACGGTGCGCCGTGGACGCTGGTGGATTTCAACGACCAGCGGCTGGGTCGCCTGACCCTGGCCCGCAACCTGCTGGACCGGTTGCCGGACACGCGGGTGGATGCGCCGCTGCCGGAGCTGCCGAAGCTGAAGGGCAAGCTGCATCGCGAGCACTACGATGTACTGAAGCCGATCGAGGATTTCCCGGTCGAAGAGTAGGGTTGGTCGGCAGGGCCTGCGGCCCTGCACCTGCAGAGGCAACGTCAACGTCAAAAGCGGGCCTTCTGTGAGTTGGCGGGGCGGTGCCGGATTGCGGGGACGCCGCAAGTACGTCCTTGTAGGCTTGGCCGCGGCATCCATGCCGCGGACACCCCGCAATCCGACACCGCCCCACCTCTGACAGATCTCCGCGATCTGGTAG
>RCUO01000555.1_pt1 | contig 18304 bp, 11 predicted proteins | sample 2166161 | NCBI WGS metagenome assembly RCUO01 (sample SAMN09932617, study PRJNA488358) | compost metagenome | feature: garden; material: soil; isolation source: compost soil in cyclohexanecarbonitrile-enriched culture | place: Germany: Experimental Botanical Garden Goettingen | collected 2016-01-27 | reverse complement strand
CAGAACCCCGTTCGGAGTCTGTCCTCAAAGGGAAAAATCCCATTAAATGAGCCAGAACCCAGGCCGGAGTCTGTTCTCAAAGGGAAAAATCCCATTAATGAGCCAACACCTGGCACGCGCGCCACGCCATCCGTCCTAGCCCTTCCCACTGCCGGCCCCCGCGCTCACGATACAGCCGCACTAGCCCGGAGCACTCCTTGCCACCGCACCTGCACCATCCACGCCAAGCCTTTCCACTCCCGGCCCACGCGCTCATGATACAGCCCCCACTAGCCCTGCCCACTCCCCTACCGCACGCTAAAGCGGTACTGGCGGGGGGCCATGCCGATCTTGCGCCTGAACAGCTGGTGAAAAAACTTCAGATCGGCATACCCGACGGCGGCGGCGACCTCGGCTACACTGCGGCTGGTGTCTGCAAGCAGGCGGCATGCGGCGTCCATGCGGATATTGTGCAGGTAGCTGGTGAAGCTCATACCGGTCTGCTGCCGGAACAGCCTGCTGAACTGGCGCTCACTGAGATTGGCAGCGGCGGCCAGCCCGCTGAGCGTCAGGCCGCCTGCATAATTACCTTGTATGCAGGCGATTGCTTCATCAACCGCGGTCCATTGCGGTCTGGCCCCTGCAGACGCCCCCGACTGCAGCTGCTGCCTGTAGAGGCCGGTCAGCATCCGTACGATGAGCGATGCGATTACAGCCAAATAACCCGGGGGCCTGGCTGAGAACTCACTATACAGCTCCCTGAACAGCATATGGTAGGTACCGGCGGTATCTTTTACCGAGAACCAGGACATTTGCTCTACAGTGAAATAATCACAGATTTCAGCAGCCTGCGGGTAAGCTCCGCGGAGCCCGGACACATAGCTGAGCGGAAACAGGCAGTTATACACAACCAGAGGACGGTCCTTCTTGGTTGTTCTGGGCCGGAACACGTGGCTGCGCCCGACGGGAATAAAGAACAGGGTGCCATGCTCCACCGGGACGGCCTCATCATCAATATAATGCACGCCTGAGCCTTCACTGACATAAGTAATTTCGATGAACGCATGGGAGTGCTCATGCAGCTCAAAGTTTTCGTAAGCACGGTTCACAAACACGGGAATATCGGGTGCGAAGAACTCCTCACCTGACATTACAAAGCTGCTGCGTCTGACTGTCATTCGGATTTCACCTCTGGAGCATTGGTTAACTGACTCCATCCTACGTAATCAGACTTTGAATGTCCAGATTACCCTGCAACAATGTCCGGAACAGCCCCCATAAGCCATTGAATTGCCCCATACAATAGACGTAGATCTGCCGGAGATGGAAGGTTAAGGCAGTCCGGAACCGGCACGAGGCGTACATCTTAAGTTAAGGAGCGGCTGAAATGACCCAATCTACAATGTTCAACAACCTGATGGTGAATTACAGAAAAAATCCTGTGGGGATAGACGATCCCAACCCGCGGCTCAGCTGGCAGATTCAGGCGCAGGCAAGAGGATTCATGCAGTCTGCGTATCAGATTCAGGTAAGCGGTAATCCGGCGTTTGAGGCAGAGGCAGAGCTGGAATGGGATACCGGGAAAGTCATATCAGATGCCAGTGTGCACATCGAATACGAGGGCCGTTCCTTGCGCCCGCGCACCCGTTATTATTATAGAGTGCGCATATGGGATTCCGAAGATAATGCAACAGTCTGGAGTGAAGCTGCTTATTGGGAAACCGGATTGCACTCAGCCCACAATTGGCATGCAAAATGGATAACAGCCTCTGCCCCGGGCCGGTCCGTTGAGAACAGCGAAGGCGATCCCTGCGATTATTTCCGCACTGCATTCGAGCTTCCCGACGGAGCCGTTTCAGCGCGGATCTATGCGACCTCCCTCGGATTGTACCGTCTATATATAAACGGGAGACCGGCTGATGATACACAATTTAACCCCGGCTGGACGAGCTACAACAAAAGGCTGCAGTATCAGACTTATGATGTAACACAGCTGCTCACTGCGGGTGAAAATGCCCTTGGCTGTATCGTAGCCAACGGGTGGTACAAAGGCTATCTGTCCTGGGACGGAAGCAAGGATCATTATGGTAAACAGCGTGCTGTACTCATTCAGCTGCATGTGACGTTAGCAGACGGAACAGAACAAATGCTGATTTCAGACAGCAGCTGGCGCACCTCATCAGGACCGCTGCTCATGTCGGAGCTGTATCACGGGGAAACCTATGATGCACGGCTAGAGCTGGACGGCTGGTCTTCTCCGGGCTTTGCGGATCACCAATGGCTGCCAGCTGAACTTACGGATGCTCCGCCAGCCGGGCTGGTCGCCCAGGAGAACGAGCCGTCACGGATTGTTGAAACTATCAAGCCTGTCGCAGTTATAACCACCCCTGCCGGCGAAACGGTGCTTGATATGGGCCAGAATATGGTCGGCTGGGTCAGGTTCACGGCTGACGCCGGAGCCGGTACAGAAATCACATTACAGCATGCCGAGGTGCTGGACCGGGACGGGAATTTCTATACCGGCAACCTGCGCTCGGCGAAGCAGACCGTAACGTATATCTGCCGGGGCGGTGGCCCGGAGACGTTTGAGCCGCATTTTACCTTCCAGGGCTTCCGCTATGTGCAAGTAACGGGTGTGCCGCAGGATCAGCTGCTGGAGCAGTTCACCGGCTGTGTGATCCATTCGGATCTGGAGCAGACCGGCAGCTTCCGCTGCTCGGATGAGCTGGTGAATCAGCTGCAGCATAATATTCTATGGGGGCAAAAGGGGAATTTCCTCGATGTGCCGACCGACTGCCCGCAGCGTGATGAAAGACTGGGATGGACGGGGGATGCCCAGGTGTTTATCCGCACGGCTGCTTTTAATATGAATGTCGTGCCTTTTTTTGAAAAATGGCTGAAGGATCTCGCAGCGGATCAGGAGGCGGATGGCAGAGTGCCGCATGTCATTCCCGACATCCCGGCTGCGGGCTACGGCTCCTCGGCCTGGGGGGATGCCGCCGTTATCTGTCCGTGGACGCTGTATCAGTGCTACGGGGATGTCCGTGTGCTGAAGGAGCAATATCCGAGCATGAAGGCGTGGGTAGAATACATCCGGGCCCAGGGTGATCATGAGTTTCTGTGGAACACCGGCCATCATTTTGGAGACTGGCTCGGTCTGGATGCGAAGGAGAACAGCTACATTGGAGCGACGCCCAAGGATCTGATCGCTACCGCTTTTTTTGCTTATTCAACGGAGCTGCTGGTCAAGACGGCAGAGGTAACCGGACAGCCGGAGGAAGCGGAGAGGTACCGCCAGCTGCACAGCAATATTATCCGCGCATTCCGTGAGGAATTCGTAACACCAGGCGGGCGTGTCGCCTCTCCGACACAAACTGCCTACGCAGTGGCGCTGATGTTCGATCTTTTGGAGGAAAAAGACCGTCCGCGTACGGCCGCGATGCTGGCTGAGCATGTAAAAGAGAATGGAAACCACCTGACGACCGGTTTTGTCGGAACGCCTTATCTGTGCCTGGTTCTGTCCCGCTTCGGTTACACCAGTCTGGCCTATGAGCTAGTGCTTCAAAAGGAATATCCGTCCTGGCTGTACTCTGTTCTTCAGGGAGCAACAACGATCTGGGAGCATTGGGACGGAATCAAGCAGGACGGCTCCTTCTGGAGCGACGATATGAACTCCTATAATCATTATGCTTACGGGGCTGTCGGGGACTGGCTCTACCGGATTGCCGGAGGGATTGAGCTTATCGAGCCCGGCTACAAAAAAATCCGCATCCAGCCGCAGCCGGGTGCACAGCTATCCTGGGCGGAAGCCGCCTACAGCTCCATTTACGGGACGATCAAGTCTGGCTGGAGCAGGCAGGCGGACGGCTCCCTGGAGCTGAACATGGAGATCCCGGCCAATACTACGGCTGAGGTGATTGTGCCGGACGGCTATCAGGGACGGATTACAGAGAAGGGTGAGAAGCTGGATCAGGTGACGGGGATTTTAACGGTGGAAGAGAATGCCGGTGACCGGAAGCTGACCGTGGGATCGGGAGTCTACCGGTTCACAATCTATAATGAAATAGACTGAATTTACGAATGGCAAAAAAGCGGCAGCTGAGGACTAGAGATGTAGTCTGCAGCTGCCGTTTTTTGATTTCAACCTGCTTTGGCGAGCTTCGCGCCGCGAACCGATGAGGCGGCGTAGACCGCTAGTGCTGTCCAGATGAGCGCAAAGCCGGTGAGCAGAACCGGCGATACCGTTTCTTTGAACACAAAGACGCTCAATATCAGCATGATCGTCGGCCCGATATATTGCACGAAGCCGAGTGTGGTCAGCGGCATCCGGGCGGCTGCCCGCGCAAAGAAGAGCAGCGGCAGGGCCGTTACCGCACCGGAGAGAAGCAATCCGGTGAACATAGGCCAGGACAGTGTCCAGGCTGTGGACTCTCCCGAGGCTGCCAGATAGATCCAGTAGACGAGTGCAATGGGCAGAACAACAGCTGTCTCCGACAGCAGGCCCACAGAAGCCTCTTGTCTGGTTTTTTTCTTTGCAAGGCCGTACAAGCCAAACGACGCAGCAAGCGAGATTGCGATCCACGGAAAACGTCCATAGTTGACGGCGATGAGCAGCACTGCGGCACCGGCAAGCGCAATGGCGAGCCATTGGCCGCGGTTTGGCTTTTCACGGAGAAAGACGACTGCCAGCAGCACATTAAACAAAGGATTTAAATAATAGCCGAGACTTGTCTCGACGACATGCCCGTTGTTCACCGCCCAGATGAAGATGAGCCAATTCGCTGCGATCAGCAGTCCGCTGGCTGTGAGCGATAACAGCTGTGAGCGGTTGGCTGCAATCCGCTTCATGTCACTCCAGCGCTGCTGGATGGCGACGAGAACAGCCATGAATACAAACGACCAGACAACCCGGTGTGACAGAATCTCGCCTGCAGGCACATCATTGAACAGCTTCCAGTATAGCGGCAGGACCCCCCACATAATATAAGCGATAATAGCGTTGACGAGCCCGTTGTTCATGCTCACTTCTCCCTTACAATTGAAATTCCTCTTTAATTCTCTGTGCTGCCTCATCCGCAGACAGATGGGTGTTATCAATTCTTATGTAACGCTCTCTGGTGATCTCCCCTTCATGTGAGTTCAGCCGGTGCTGCTCCATTGTTGTTAACAAATTCTGCTCAGAGCGTGCGGTATCCCGTTTGGAAGGCTTATGCTGAAGCCGGTGCGGTGTTTTGTTCCGTTCAAGCCGCTCTTCAAGGGCTGTCTCAAGCTCCACAAAGTACACTTCACCGCCGCGTTCCTCGATGATTGTACAGACAGAATCTATATAGTCCCAATCATTCTGCAGGTCAAAGGCCCATACGTAGGTAAAAATCATTCCGTACAGCCCGCCATCGGCAGCCGCTTCGAATATCTCCTGGCGAAACTTGGTGGCAAGCCTCCACAGCTCTGCACTAAAGCCGAAATAAGGAGCCAGCAGCTCGATCGTCATATGGTTGTGGAACAGCTTCAGCTCCGTGCTTTTTTCCAGTGCATGCCCGATTGTCATTTTCCCGGATGCCTGCGGGCCGAATATAATGACTAGCTTCATCTTTTCATCCTCCCGGAATCGTCTGGATACATAATAGCATAAGCGAATGGACCGGGCAGTATTATTTCAGGCAAGGGGTCAGAGGGTAATGAACAGTAATATGTACTAATAATAGAAGGAACAAGGAGGCTGAAGCATGCTTATTCTCCGGATATTGGCAGGTTTGGCCCTGTTTATATCAGGGCTGTTGTATCTTGTACAGAGTACGGTGACTGTGAATATCGCCAGACCCGGCACAGCGGAGACCAAAAAGTATACGAAGGGCTTTCCGCTAATCCTGTCCCGGATTGCCGGTGTTGCGCTGATGATCATTGGTGCAGTGATCTGGATTTTCGGATTCCCTCACTTATGGTGAATGATAGTTTTATCCAAAAGAAAGATAAGATCAGACATTCATCCGGCTGTCCGCTGCTGCTACGATTAAACGGTGAGAGCAGTAACATCAGCCGGATAAATGGAGGTCTGTAACAAGTGAACATTCAATTTGCTACCCCTGCTGTATATTGGACGGAAGCGCTGCCTGCTGGTAATGGTAACCTTGGCGCTATGGTATTCGGCGGGATTGAACAGGAAAAGATTGCTTTAAATGAAGATACGCTCTGGTCAGGATATCCCCGTGAATGGAATAATCCGGAGGCGAAGGAGGTATTGCCGGAGGTACGGGCACTGATTGCAGAGGGGCGCTACAGTGAAGCGGACCGGCTCTGCCGGAAAATGCTCGGGCCCTACACCCAGTCGTATTTGCCGCTCGGTAACCTGAACATCATGATGGAGCACGGCAAGCCGGTTCACCGGGGAAGCTACAGCCGGAAGCTGGATCTGTCGTCCGGTGTAATAAGCATTAAATATGAAATCGGCGGTGTCCAATATACGCGTGAGGTATTTGCTTCACACCCGGATCAGGTCATTGCTGTCAGGCTGACCGCAAGCCGGGAAGGTGCGCTGAGCTTCCGTGCCGGGCTGGACAGCCAGCTCCGCTACAGGGCTCTGCCGGAGCAGGATCAGTACACCATAGCCGGACATGCGCCGGAGCATGTGGACCCGAATTATTATCAGACTGCCGAACCCGTAAGTTACGGCGATCCAGAAACAGCCAAAAGCCTGCGGTTCCATGGACGGCTGGCCGCCGTGCTTGACGGCGGAAGCCTGCGGGCTGGAGCAGAAGGACTGCATGTAAGCGGAGCAACCTCGGTTACCCTGTACTTCAGTGCAGCGACAAGCTTTGATCCGCTGCTGCGGGCCGGCAGCCCGGACCGGAATCCCGGGGAAGTGACGGCCGGAATGATCAGGGCCGTCTGCAGGAAGGCATATGCCGGGGTTCTGGAAGACCATGTGCTTGATCACCGCTCGCTTTTTGATAGAGTGAAGCTGCATCTGGGAGCAAGTACAGCCCCGGCTGATCTGCCGACTGACCGGAGAATTGCTGAGTATGGGAGCAGTGATCCGGGACTAGTGGAGCTGCTGTTCCACTATGGCAGATACCTGCTTATTGCCAGCTCCCGCCCGGGTACACAGCCAGCCAATCTGCAGGGGATTTGGAACCAAGAGACAAGAGCGCCATGGAGCTCCAATTATACGCTGAACATTAACGCCGAGATGAATTACTGGCCGGCAGAGGTCTGCAACCTGGCTGAGCTGCATGAGCCGTTTATCGATTATATCGGCGCGCTTGCTGTTAACGGGCGCAAGACAGCGGAGGTTAACTACGGCGCCAGAGGCTGGGTAGCCCATCACAATTCCGATCTTTGGGCTCAGACGGGACCGGCCGGCGCTTACGGGGACGGAGACCCGGTATGGGCATTCTGGCCGATGGGGGCAGTATGGCTGACCCAGCATTTATGGGAGCACTATCTGTTCTGCTGTGACAGGGATTATCTGCGCAATACGGCCTATCCGGTCATGAAGGATGCCGCACTGTTCTGCCTGGACTATCTGATTGAGAACGAAGCAGGAGAGCTGATGACTTCGCCGTCCACCTCACCTGAGCACAAGTTCCATGCCGGAGGGGGGCTGCATGCTGTAACAGCCGCCGCCGCGATGGATCTGTCACTGATTGCCGAATTGTTCGGCAATTGCCAGGAGGCAGCTCTGCTGCTGGAGACTGATCAGGAGTTCGCAGCTCTGCTGCAGCGTACCAAGGAGCGTCTGCAGCCGCTGCGCATCGGGCAGCAGGGCCGGCTGCAGGAATGGTCGGAGGATTACCAGGAGGAGGATGTCCATCACCGCCATGTCTCCCATCTAGTCGGCGTGTATCCGGGCCGGTTCATCTCCGAGAAGTCATCACCGGAGCTATTCCAGGCTGCAAGAACCGCGCTTGAGATTAGGGGGGACGGCGGAACGGGCTGGAGCCTGGGCTGGAAGATTAGCCTGTGGGCGCGTTTTAAGGACGGCAACCGGGCGGAACGTCTGGTCTCCAATCTGCTGAATCTGGTCAGGGAAAATGAGACGGATCATAACCGCGCTGCTGAGGGAGGCGTCTATGCGAACCTGTTCGATGCCCATCCGCCATTCCAGATTGACGGGAATTTTGCGGCGACCTCCGGTATAGCCGAGATGCTGCTGCAGTCCCATCAGGGCTTCCTGGAGCTGCTGCCGGCGCTGCCGGACTCCTGGCCTGAAGGGTTCGTGAAAGGGCTGCGGGGCAGAGGCGGATTTGAAGTCGATATCGACTGGAATAACGGAAGCTTGTCAAGCGCGGCTATTACAGCTTCGGTTACCCAAACCTGTGGCGTGTTTACCCGCTGTAATATTAGAATTACCGGAGCGGGGAATGCGGCAGTGAAGGCTGCTGTTAAGGAAGGGATAACCGAATTTACGGCTGAGGCTGGCACGCGGTATATTATCTCTGTTAAGAAATAGTCAGACACATGCAAAAAAACCTCATTGCTGAGGTTTTTTTGCATGTTCAAGCCGCTGCTCCGGGCTGAAGGTCAGCCGGTAGGCTGTCGGAGAAAAGCCTGTGGCGGCCTTGAATGTTCTTGACAGGTAAGAGATGTCGGGAATCCCCACCCGTTCGCCGATTTCCGAGAGCAAAAGATTCGTGGTCACAAGCAGCAGCTTGGCTTCCTCGAGTCTTTTTTTGTTGATGTACTGGATCGGTGAGGTTCCGAACTGTCTTTTAAATACACGGATGAAGTAGTTGGGCTGCAGGTGTGCCTGCTCCGCCAGTTCTTCGATCGTCAGATTCCGGTGGTAGAAGCGCTGAATATGCGAGATGACCTGCTGAAGCGGCTCAGATACTGCTGCTGTACTGAGGCCTTGCGGGGTTACCGCGCTCCGTTCCAGATAGTATGAGATAAGCCTCAGCATAGCAGATTTGACCAGCAGGGGACCGGTGATAGAAGAATCCTTATGGTATTTCAGCAGCTCACGGAAAAGCTCAATGGGCGCACTGTCCTGCTCCTTGCCGATCCATACCGGCGTCTGCAGCAGATCAAACAGATTGCGTTCCCCGATCCGCGCGGTAAAATGGCACCAGTACTTGGTGTACCGCGGCCCGGAAGTATATGAAAAAGACTGCTTGACCCCCTGCGGCATCAGGAACCACTCACCAGGCTGCGGAGTGAATTCCGTATCACCGATTTTCAGCCAGCCCTCCCCTTCGCAGATCAGGTAGAACTTGTTGTAGTCAGGCGTGTAGTCCAGCTCCCGCCAATCGGTCCACACCTGATTATATCCGGCAGCCGTTACATGTACCTCCACATTCTCCATATACATCCGGATCAGTTGCTGGTTATTCACAGTATACGCTCCGTTTCTTACAGTAGTGGATTGTCTAGTCATTGTTAATGATTTTATCATGCATTGGCGGAATTCAGTCGTTTTTTTGACGAAAGGGCTTACAGCCCTGAAACTTCCATAAATCCAATATTTACAAAAATCACTATACGTCGTACAGTTCAAATAGGGTTCCAATAACATGAAGGTGGATAAAAATGGCATACAATGAGAATGAATTGCGTGCATCATTAATTTCTACGGTTCCTGTCATTCTGGACAGGCATTATCGGTCTATAACCGGCAGAAGTTCAGATTTTGCCATGTTTATTGCAGCGCATAAGGAAATACTGGATTCAAGCTTCAAGGAGATCCTTTTACATATGATCGGGGCCTTGTTCATGAATCCCGGGGATTATAATCAGTATCTTGAGGTTCAGCAGCGCGAAGGCGCCCAGCAAGGGGTATTCATGGCGGATATATTCGGTAAGCACTTTGATCTGATGCTGGAGATGAGCAAGGATCTGAATCTGACAGCCCAGAATGTGATGTTCCGGGTTATTGAGGACGGGGTGGCTGATTCAGCGGAACGTCTGCTTTTTAACGGCCGTCTGATGGAGTGCAACTGGGTCCGGTTTACCGGTTTCGCCCAAGGCTATCTATCCAACAAGAACCAGGAGATTGACAGCCTGCATGAACAAAAGATAGCCGTTATGGGGCAGATGGCAGCAGGTATGGCACATGAAATCCGTAATCCGTTAGCTTCTATAAAAGGCTTCGCCCAGCTGGTCAACAACCGGCTGAAGGAGCCTGTGATCAAGGCAGCAGAGCTTCGCACCTACATGGATATTACAATCAAGGAAATCGACAATCTGAATAAGCTGGTTACCGATTTTCTGGTGCTGTCCCGCAAAGGAGATATCGTAAAGAGTGACGGCGAGATTTTTAACGTTATCGAGGTTGTACACAGAGTGATCAATATCGTGAATCAGCTGATCCTCAGCGATAATATCGTTCTGAATGTAGACTACTCCGCAGAGCAAGTGCTGACACTGGGAAGCGCCTCCCAGCTGGAGCAGGTTTTCCTGAATATTTTAAAAAACAGCATCGACTCCTTCACGGCCTGCAGCGGCAGAATTGACGTTACGATTACGGCACAGGCGGAGCCAAACCTGATTGTGCTGATTTTTGCCGATAACGGCGCAGGGATTCCGAGGGACAAGCTGGACCGGATATTTGACCCCTTCTTTACCACGAAGCAAAAGGGGACGGGTATCGGGTTATCCATCTGCAAGCAGTTGATCGAAACGTATGGCGGACAGATCAGGGTCGACTCCGAGATCAAGGTGGGAACAACGGTAAAGGTCAGCCTGCCCTTAGTTCACGACCCGGCTTATATTAAGGAAGCTGTCTTATAGCCTTTAGCGGATATGCGATAGATAAGATATTTAAGGGAGACCTGCCGGGCGGCTGGTCTTTTGTTTTGGTGCGATTTTATTGCGGTTCACTGAAGTGCTGCCGGAAGTGCTATTGACGGAAGATGCGCTAACGGACAGGAGCGGCCTTATTTTTGCTGCGGAGCCTCTTTTTTCGATCTAACGGACCGTATTACTCTTATTGTTCCTCATAAAGCCATACTTGGGGCAATAGCTGCACATAAGGTCGCTGGAGTCCGTTAGCAGGTTCATTTGGGGGTTAGCGCAGGAAATAAGGTCATCTGGGTCCGTTAGTTGTTAAGCGGCGTTAGGTAGTTGAGAAATCTCAATAAACCGATGAATTATAGTTAATATATATATTAACAAAAGGCGAACAGCGGCACTGTTGAACAATAACACATCAATATTTTAGTCCTTTCAGCAATAATGGATTGACTCCATACCGTTCATCTGCCTATAATATTTTTGTAATTATAAATGTATTAATATATATATTAACTAAATAAAGGCTTTATAAGAGAGGAACAGGATCAATGAATAACCAGACCAAGCTGAAGGTGTACACGCAAAAGACTGGAGCAGCGCTGGGCGATATGTTCGGTATTTTCTTTGAGGACCTTAATCATGCAGCCGACGGGGGATTGTATGCTGAGCTGGTCCAGAACCGCTCGTTCGAATTCGACCCGATCGACCATCCCGGCTACCATGCGTTGACTGCCTGGGACAAGGTGGAGCGCGGCGGCGGGCGTGCAGAGCTGACGGTAGAGAGTGAATCGCCGTTCCACTCCAAAAACCCGCATTATGCAGTTATTGAAATTACTGAGCCGGGAGACGGTGTCGGCCTGTCCAATGCCGGGTTTAACACGGGTATTCCGGTAAAAGAAGGCGAGAATTACCTGTTCTCCATCTATGCCCGGCGTACGGACAGCTTCAATGTGCCTGTACGTGTCCTCATTGAGGACCGGAACGGCGCGGCATGCGCATCGGCTGAGCTTGCTGTGGATTCTGCTGACTGGCGGAAATACGAAACGGTACTGACCTCAGGCTGCACTGATAACGCTTGCAGACTGGTTATTCTCACCGGCGGACAGGGCAGGCTGGAGCTTGATCTGGTGTCCCTGTTCCCTGAGAAGACCTATCTTGGACGCCGCAACGGACTGCGTGAGGACATTGCGGTCCTGCTGGCGGATATGAAGCCGAAATTCATGAGATTTCCCGGCGGCTGCCTTGTTCATGACGGCTCGCTGAATCCGGATGACCGGAATTCAATGTACCGCTGGAAGAATACAATCGGAGAGCTGGCTGCCCGTCCGGCAAGACGTAACAACTGGCAGTATAATCAGACACTGGGCCTCGGCTACTATGAGTACTTCCAGTTCTGCGAAGACATCGGTGCCAAGGCCATTCCCGTTTTGCCGGGCGGCTATGACCCGCACCACAAGCGCATCGTTCCGCTGGACGAGCTGGGGCCGTGGATTCAGGATGCCCTGGACGTTATTGAATTCGCCATTGGCGATGCCTCCACAGAGTGGGGCGCAATCCGCAGCTCCCTTGGCCATCCCGAGCCGTTCGGGCTGGAATATATTGCGATCGGCAACGAGGAGGTCGGCGAGCCGTTCTTTGAGCGGTATCCGTATTTCCATAAGGCGATCAAAGAGCAGTACCCGGATATGCAAGTAATTAACAGCAGCGGCCCGTTCGCTGCCGGCGGCGAGTATGAGCGGGGCTGGGCCTCGGCCAGAGAACACGGCTCTGATCTTGTTGACGAGCATTACTACCAGTCCCCGGAGTGGTTCCTGGCCAATATGGACCGGTACGACAGCTTCAAGGCTGATGAGCCTAAGGTGTTCCTGGGTGAATATGCATCCTGGGGCAATACCTACTATAATGCCCTGGTGGAAGCCGCCTTTATGACCCGGCTGGAGCGCAATGCCCATGCCATCGGTCTCGCCTGTTATGCCCCGATGCTGTGCAATGTCGACTATGTTAACTGGAAGCCGGATATGATCTGGTTCAATAATCATGAGGTATTCGGTACACCGAATTACTATGTTCAGAAGCTGTTCATGAACCATCAGGGAGACCGGCTGCTGCAGATTGATGCCGAGAATCTGCCGGAGAAGCCGGAGCCTGTTCAAGAGCCGGTGAAGGGAAGTATTGTCCTGGCTGCCGAGAAATCGGCTGTAACGTACAGCAATATTACGCTGACCAACAATCTGACAGGCGAGCAAAAGGTGATAGAAGCACCGGTGGAGCTCAATGATACAGAAGGAACAGTAAGCAAAGAGGAGGAGCTGCGCTCGTTCACACTGGGAGAAACGGACTGGAGCGACTACACGCTCAGACTGACTGCCCGCAAAACCGGCGGCGTCCGCGCCTTCCTGATCTTCTACGGCATGCAGGATACTAAGAACAGGCTCAACTGGGAGCTGGGCGGCTGGCAGAATCAGGACAGCACGCTGAGTGCGGTAACTGACGGCCGAGGCTCCTGCCTGACCCAGAGCCTGTTCACGGTGGAGAAGGATACCGATTATGAGCTGGAGCTGCATGTCAGCGGCCGGCAGATTACAGCCTCGATTGACGGTGCTGTGATCAACTCGGCGGAAGACCGCCAGCCGGACATCCAGCCGCTGTATTATACGGCAAGTGTGGAGGATATCACCGGTGATGTGATCGTTAAGGCGGTAAATGTCCTTGATACTCCGCTTCCGGTGACGGTAGAGCTGCAGGAGCTGGCAGCCGCTTCATACCTTGCTGAGATTCATGAGCTGTCCGGAGTCAGTCTGGATGCCGAGAACAGCTTTGATGAGCCGCTGAAGGTCAGCCCGTCGAGCGGGATGATCGCTTTTGAAGGCAGCAGCTTTGCTTATGAATTCCCGGGACATTCCGTTACTATATTCAGAATTAAGTCTAAATAATCCAATATTCCTGTAAGGAGGGCTTATCTTGTCCCAATCCAAATTAACATACACCGGCTATCTTTTAGTTCATTTTATCGGGGAGCAGCCGGACGGTGAACAGGTTTACTTCTCATACAGCGAGAACGGCCTGCACTGGAAAGACCTGAACGGGGGCCGGCCGGTTCTGCGCTCGGAGCTTGGAGAAAAGGGAGCGAGAGATCCCTTTATCGTCCGTTCGCCCAAGGAAGGCAAGTTCTATCTGATTGCGACCGATCTCCGCATTGCCAGCGGCAAGGGCTGGGGCAAGGCAGTTGAGGGCGGAAGCCGCGATATTATCGTCTGGGAATCAGCTGACCTGGTGAACTGGTCAGAGCCTTGGCCGGTTACCGTCGGCGTGGAAGGTGCCGGCTGTGTGTGGGCGCCGGAGGCTATTTATGACGAAGCGGCAGACGAATTTCTGGTATTCTGGGCTTCTGCTACACAGGAAGCACATGAAAGCGGACGTAAGCACAAAATCTACAGTGCCCGCACCAAGGATTTCCGTTCCTTCAGTCCGGCGGAGAAATACATTGAGCGTGAGAATCACATCATAGATACTACAATTATTGAGGCGGGCGGCAAGTATTACCGCTATTCCAAGGATGAGACAACCAAGAATATCCGGGTAGAGGAAGGCGCTTCTCTGGATAAGGATGCCTTCAGCTATGTAGATGCTCCTGTTCTGGAAGCCATCATGGGTGTAGAAGGCCCGGAGATCTTTAAGCTGAACGGCCGTGAAGAGTGGTGCCTGATTGTGGACCGTTATGCCGAAGGCAAAGGGTATCTGCCGCTCCTGACCTCAGACCTTGGCAGCGGAGATTTCCGGGTGCTTGAAGACGGCGAGTTTGACCTTGGCCGCAGCAAAAAGCGCCATGGCGGCGTGCTGCCGGTTACCTTTGAGGAATCCAGCCTGCTGCTGCAGGCATTCGGAGACGGCCACCAGGTGCTGCCCGGACAGTTCGCTGACCCGGATCTGGCTAAATTCGGAGACCGTTATTATCTGTATCCGACAACAGACGGCTTCACCGGCTGGTCGGGAACACAGTTCCATGTCTTCTCGTCGGATGATCTCCAGCTGTGGAAGGACGAGGGCGTTATTCTCGATCTTGCGACCGATGATGTGCCTTGGGCAGTCAGCAGCGCCTGGGCTCCGTGCATCGCCACTAAGGACGGCCGCTACTACTATTATTTCTGCGGTAAAAAGCCGGATGGAGACAGCGCCATCGGCGTGGCCGTTGCCGATACGCCTGTAGGCCCGTTCACTGCGCAGCCGGAGCCGCTGATTACACTTGAGCAGATCAGCCGGCTCGGGCTGGTAATGGGACAGGCGATCGACCCGTCCATCTATGTCGAAGAGGATGGCAAGGTGTATATGCTGTTTGGTAACAGCCACGCAGCAATTGTAGAGCTTGGCGCAGATATGGTCTCAGTCGTTGAAGATACGATGCGCAATCTGGAAGGGCTGCATGACTTCCGTGAGGCCGTAACCGTGCTTAAGCGGGACGGGCTGTATCACTTCACCTGGTCCTGCGATGATACCGGCAGCGAGGACTATCATGTGAACTATGGAACGGCGGAGCAGCTGTACGGGCCGGTCACCTTCCTGTATACCGTTCTCAGCAAAAATAAAGACAAGGATATGCTCGGTACTGCACATCATTCCATAATGAATGACCCGGATAGCGGAAAGTACTGGATTGCTTATCACCGGTTCGTTACACCGCTTACCCGGTTTGATGATTATAAAGGCATTCACCGTGAAACCTGCATTGATCTCTTAAGCTTTGGCGAAGACGGGCTGATGCTGCCGGTGAAGCTGTAGAAGCAGCATGTAAAGAACAGCTATAAAGACAGAGAAACCAGGAGGCTGCTATATTATGAAAGAAACCCTTACCAATCCCTTAGTCCTTCAGCGTGCAGATCCCTGCATTTACCGGCACAGTGACGGCTATTATTATTTTACCGCTTCAGTACCCGAGTATGACCGGATTGAGCTGCGCAGAGCACAGACACTCGGAGGGCTTGCCGGCAGTGAGCCGGTTGTAATATGGACCAAGCATATTACCGGCATTATGAGCGGTTATGTGTGGGCACCGGAAATTCATTTCATCGGCGGCAAATGGTATGTGTATTTCTCCGCAGGCAGCGATGATGCGCCTTTTGCACAGCGCCTATATGTGCTGGAGAACGGGGCGGACAATCCGCTTGAGGGCAGCTGGGAAGAGAAGGGGCGGATCTACACTGCCTGGGATACCTTCTCGCTGGACGCTACAACCTTTGAGCATGCCGGAGCACAATATCTGGTATGGGCCCAGGAGGACCCTTCGGTTCAGGGGAATTCCAGCCTGTTCATCTCGAGGATGTCCAACCCGTGGACGCTGGAAGGGGAACAGACGGTGCTGACCCGGCCTGAATATGACTGGGAAATTATCGGCTACCGCGTAAATGAAGGGGCGGCTATCCTGAAAAAGAACGGCAGAATCTTCCTGACTTACTCTGCCAGCGCGACTAACCATAATTACTGTATGGGCATGCTCACGGCAGCAGACAGCAGCGATCTGCTGGACAGCGGATCATGGATCAAATCCCCGGTTCCTGTCTTTACTTCAAGCGAGGAGACCAGCCAGTACGGACCGGGGCATAACAGCTTTACTGTATCGCCGGACGGATCGCGGGAGCTGATCGTCTATCATGCCAGAAGCTATAAGGAGATCACAGGAGATCCCCTGTTTGACCCTAACCGCCATGCCCGTGTCCAGCCGGTAGAATGGGATGAACAGGGTCTGCCGGTATTCGGCCTGCCGGTCCCGGACGGTAAAGAACTGGAAATCTAGTAAACGGACGGTTAGCAGATTGAATTAGATAACAAAAATCGAACTAAATAGAATGCACTAAGCAAAATCTATAAACAAAACAGGGATGCCCCTCAGCCGTTACGGCCGGGGGGCATCCCTGTTTGTTAGTTAGAAATTATTGCAGATTGATGATGTTGCTGATGATGACGGCAGCCTGAGCACGGTTAGCAATGCCTTTTGGCGCAAAGGTGTCGGCGGTCATGCCTTGAACGATACCTTCCTGGGTAAGCAGCGCTACAGCGTCTTTACCATAGGAAGCAATGCTTGCTTTGTCCTTGAAGCCTGCAAGGGCAGTATCGGCATTGGCAACCGATTTGCCTTTGAACTTCGTCAGAGCGTTAGCGGCGATAATCGCCATTTCTTCACGGGTGATAGAGCGGTTAGGCTCGAACTTGCCGTTGCCTACACCATTCACCAGGCCATTGCTGACACCGGCAGCAACATAGCTGTAAGCCCAGCTGGAAGCTGCTACATCACTGAAGTCTGCGGAAGCATTCTCCAGCGGCAGAGCAAACGCACGTACGATCATGGCGATGAATTCGGCACGGGTAACTTCCTTGAGCGGTGCGAAGCTGCCGTTGCCTACGCCGTTGATGATGCCTTTAGCGCTTAGCTCTTCGATAGCAGAGGCTGCCCAGGTAACCTTACCCAGATCTGTGAAGCTGCCTGCCGGAGCTGGTGTAGCTGTCGGCTGCGGTGTTGCAGTCGGTGCCGGAGTTGCAGTTGCGATTGGTGTACCTGTACCCGGATTAACCGGCTCAGATTCCAGTACGCCAGGGTCCATGCCGTCAGCTTCGGTAGCTGCCGGAGACGAAGCGTAGATTGCATTAGCCAGTAATCTGAACTGGTTCTGCGGGTGATACTTGTTAAGCAGATCGTTAGCGAACAGAGTTACATGAATGCTGTCCGTCTGGTAATCGAGAGCCAGTACCTGATCTTTGGCAGCATCGCTGTTTGGCCACCAGCCGGCTTTGAAGAAGTCATCCCCGGTTCCGTATTTCACCAGAATTTCAGCGCCTTCCGGAACGGAAGTGATATACGCAGCAGACACTGTGTACAGGTATTCACTTTCTTCATAAGGAGCAGTAATCAGGCTGTCCTGCGAGATTGTTGCTTTGAACAGGCCTTCATGTGCAGCAGTTCCATTCGATTTGTTGACTGGATTAGCATAGTTCAGACCAGGCAGGATATTCAGAGATTTAATGCTGCTCAGCATAGGACGTCCGTAGCCGATGAACGGCTTGCCGCTGGCGATCAGGTTAGTGCCGGAGTTAACCAGCACGTCTGCTGCAACTGTGTCGGTAGTTACCTTAAATCCCAGATCGGCCAGGATGTAGGAAGGCGCTCCGGCAATGGCTACATTTGCAGATTTCAGCAGCTTGCCTGTTTTATCGCCATTTTCGTAGAACGGTACAATGTCCAGCAGGTATTTGGAAGCTACGGTCCGCAGATTGGATCTGGAAACCAGGAAGCTGCCTTTTTCATAGCCGGTACCGCCGTTGTCAAGCAGGGTTACGGCCTTTTTGTCTGCAAGCAGTTCATTAACCGCTTTGATTGCATCATTGTTGCTGTTGCGGATCACGTAATTTTGCGAGAACGCATATGAATCCAGGTTAGTCGTCGGAATCACAATGCTGCTGACTTGAGTAGTTTTACCGGTAAAAGCACCGGCACTGCGGCTGATGTAACGGTCAAATCCGCGCATGTCCGCAAAGTTCTGTACCGTATCGGAATACATCGCATCGAAGTCGGATACATCCAGTCCGTCGTACAATACCAGGTTGGCAT